>BNJU01002075.1_pt1 | contig 166933 bp, 195 predicted proteins | sample 8539281 | NCBI WGS metagenome assembly BNJU01 (sample SAMD00202456, study PRJDB9452) | human saliva metagenome | isolation source: human saliva | place: Japan | reverse complement strand
GAAGTTACGTATTGTTGTCGTTGCAGCTGAAGTATCAGGATACTAATGTTCAGTTTCCTGGTTCATCCAGTCCATTTGTGAAGCACTCGTGTGTTTCACCAATCTTATGAATTTTACCGGTGGTAGTGCGAATACGCCCGTTAGTTGTTTTTTACCAGCATCAATCAACGTGTGAGCCATGATACTGTTATTACGAGTTTTTCAAGTGAAAATTCACGCTACGAGGTTTATTTCTCTATTTTTTATTTTATTACTTTGTTACTAAAAACGATAGGCATAACCCACCCGCTTTATGTTTTGTTTCAGTCAATTAAATAAGAAGATCAAGTTTCAAAAAGTGCTGGTTCTTTAGCTTCTTGTTGACAAGTGTCAAAAGCGGTTGGGTATCCTATCAACGGAAGTGCAGTGCAAAAGCACGGTTAGTTTCAGCCATACGATGTGTATCTTTCAATGTTTTTTAACTGAGGCACCTGTATTTATTTGACGTATCTAAGATTTCTTTTAAGACGATCTTCATTGTGTGTTCACTACGAGTACGTGATGCGTCATCAACCAACGAAGACCCACGTTGTACGAGACGTTCAGGACGAACTTCAACTGGGACTTGATAGTTAGAACCACCAACACGACGTGCACGTATTTCGGCACAGGCGCAGGTTTACAGTTTGTTCAAAGACTTTGCGCATCATTCTCTGTTGTCCTTAATTTGTTCAAAAGTTCATAAACGATAGGATGCAGCTGTACCACGTTTACCATCGGCTACATGTTGGTCGCGATTTGTTACAAGTTTTTGGAATAATCGGATCCATAATACCGCGCTTTAGGCGCACGTATGGTTTTACACCATACTTCTTTAATCTCCCTTCTGCGTTGGCTTCTTAGTAACGGTTTAGAACGGCCTTTGTTTATTGATCAGGCAACACCGGCAGTACCGGGCGCACTACTTGAACAATATGGTAATCGGCACTGAAGGTCCTTTACATCAGTCCACCTAGCGAATGGCACGTGTTCTGCAAATTGTGACCAATACCTGAATATAAGCAGTGACTTCAATAAGTTACTCAAACGAACACGAGCAATTTATTTAAGAGCAGAGTTAGGTTTAGGGTCATTGTTCCGAATGACGTGTTGCAACATCGTGTTTTTGAGGTGCAAAAGTTTAGTATGAACTTTTTATGGCTATTATAGCCAATATTCAATGCTGGTGAGCCGCATTTTCGCCTGTACTGATGGCTTACGAACCAACCGGCTAACAGGTATCTACATTCTCCGTATTTTTATTTTGGGTGATTAGCACTGGTGACAGTCCTAATTGTGTGTACTTTTGCATTTGTCAGCATCGTCTTGGTACACCCTTTGAGAGACCAAAAAGTAAAAGTACCATTTATCATAATAACACAGCAGAATCGCTTTGGTCAAACACTTTTTCCTTGGATTTATATCTTCAGCTATTTTAAACTGACCTATATGAACTTTCTCTGTTTTATCACTCACTATGTGCCATATTTCATTTTAATAAAAATATTTCCCAACTGAACCCTCAACGTTATTATTCTGGTTGATCATTATTGTTATTACAAAAGAGATTTATACGATGCCTCATCAGGGCTTTTTCTGAGCATTATCGGCAAAAGACAGCCACCAACTGACTACATCAATGTCATGCTAAATTACATACTAATTGATGGTTCTACCCTTTAAGCAAAAAATCATCAACAATTAAAACGCAACTGATTAAACTGCTTTGATAAAACATCTTTTCAATACGATCGCTTGATCCAGCTATAATTAACAGATACCGTTGAACCTTCTGTAATCTTCCAAATCTCGACGCACAATGACAAAAGGGACATTAAAGAAGGAATAGTGTCTATTGTGCCGCGAACACTTTGTTGCCACTGGTAACAGCATCAATTTTTTCATCTTTGGTGCTACTGGCAATAATACGACCGGATATTTTTAGAATACTTGGTGTCGATAGTAAATCAGACAATGAATATAACACCGGCAAGATACGGTTGCTTTCTGCCGCGCCGCTGACAAAGTTTTAGCAACTGTTCAAGCTGCTTCATCATTTGAAATAGTCGGTGTAAAACAACACCACCATTGGCACCAGTTATCGTCTTAATATACCAATATCGAAGGTGTAGAAAGCAAAGCTTAATAATTGCAATATCTTCTGTGAAAATCGAAGATTTTGGTTGCCTACACTTTGAGCAAAAGTATATATCTGTTGCTGATAGGTTGTTAATTAAATAATCGAAATAACAATCATTCGTTCGCTACGTCGCAATTTCATAAACGAATTATCTGTTTTTACTTTATTATATCATATTAAAAACAAAAAAGCATTCAACATTAGAGCTCTAATAGTCATCTTTTCGCAAGCGATGGTTTGTTTCCGGTTTATAGAAAGAACGATTATCCGATGCAGCAAAGATACGACCAGTCATCTCTCCTCTGATACACGAGATAGAGCAGTCGTCAATACTAATATTTCAGCATCAATATTATCATCTCCTATGAATGATTTCGCTTCCATAATTTTAGTCTAACGGACTGCCATATCTCTAAGAGACCGCGATGGCTGGAGAATAACATGGCGCAAGACAATGCAATATCTTCCTTTAGTACTCATCAATGGGACAATTTGATAAAACTTTTAGCAATTTCTTTCATCGATCGCGTGCCAATATGACCAATAAGATTGCCAATGAATAGTATATCTCGGTATTATCGAGGACCAGATAGCTCTCCAGAACTTCTATGCCAAATCATGCAGCATGATGTCCGGCAAACAGAAGACTTTTTGTCAAGTTCTTCATAAATATCCGCATACTAATCAGCCGTCAAACGAACCATGGGTTGCTGTGAAGGATAGCCTGTGACCAACTTCAGCATGGTGATTTGTTTTAGCTGCCGAAAGCTGAAAAATTTTACTATATCTTTGACGATAAAGGCACGGACAATCCGTTGCCAGGTAGTCACTTTTCGATTTTGAAAGAGCATCTGTTCAAGATACTTTTGACCTCTTCCAACATCAACAGGCGGTCTTAAAATCTCTAGGATCATTAGGCTCTCCATCCTTAGGATGCCGTGTAAGCTGATTTGATTGACCTGTGGTGCATTAATAAACTTCACGTATGTCCCCTCAAAGACAACTTTCTCCAGCAGTAAATTCTTCAACATTATAAGGCTGAGCATCCCAAAGATTACCAGAAATTTCTCCACTATCATCTCGAAAGGTGCAAGCAAGGGCATCTTTTTCCCGTTTCTTGTCTGAGCTCTGCTGACTTTAATGAGATAAAATCCTCAGAAAAGTTCATCTTTTTCATTTGATTAATTTTCATTTGATTCCTCATCTTCTAGCGGCGGAAGGTTTAAAAGCCGACTTTAGTGCTTTCATCCTCATATAATCTCAATCGTTTAGTGCTCGGACCAATTGCATTGGTGCGTGTTGTTGAGTTTATCAATCAATGTTGTTGCTATCGATTGAGTTGTGGTTATCTGTAAAGACCTCCCAAACTTAGCAAATTCTGTCTTGACATTTCCTAAAATTTTACTCGATATCATCAGCATTTGAATATTCAATGTTTTAAAACCAACAGACAAAGAATTTAAGAGAGCTGATGAGTTGACGGACCCGCTACAACAATATGTTCATCACGCCGCAAAGCATCAAAGAAACTTCTGCATTTCTAACAACTTCCGAATAAAGCCCTTCTGTTGGCACATAATCCCAAAATTGGTTGTTTTGGTGGATTAGAGATATTTCGTGAATATCTGCAAAGTCTTGATACTGCTTAGCAAGTCGATAAAGATCAATTTGCCCTTTATTACCAAGAAGATCGATAGGCATCTTCCAAAACGACAATAATAATTTTCCAGTGAAACTCTAGAATCAATAGGCAGGTAAACATAGGTTCCTTGCTGACTCGCAAGCAATAGCAGTATTCTACACACGTTCTTTTGAGTCCTTCACAGCTGCAAATTCACGTTCATATTGAGATTCGGGTCATAATATCTTCAACAATTTGGCTTAATTGTAATTCACCCAGAATTCCCGTGTTTTAGTATTGGACAGAACCTTATCTGCATGGCAACCAACATCACGCCATGTTCTTCATTTCACCCAAACCTTGATTAACATTTTCCAACCGCTTAGAAACAGTTTCGAAAGATGTTTTCAGGCGCGTATGGGCGGTTTGGTCTAATTTCTTTTCGGCAACGGTTTGCCGCATCTCTTCTGCAAGTTAAGCTTCTTTTCATTGGAAGTTTGCATTTCTTTGACCGACTGATTTAATTGTAAATTGATCGGTTCTCTAAACGCTTATCCGATCGATCCTGACCGTCATATAGATTTTTGACGGGCCACCTCCTTAAGTCAGTTAATTGTTGAGAGAGAGCTCATTTTGTAAACGTGTCAATCGCCGATTAATTGCAAGCAATTGATTTTATTAGCAAACCTCCAACCGATAAGAAAACAGACTCGAAAGCACATCCGCATTGTCATCTCAACTCAAGTCCCGATTGATTTTTATCCAGTGCTAGAAAGATGCCAGCAGAGCTGATAAAAACAAGCTGTCGAGCTCAGTGGGCAGGAGAGCAAGGCCCACCCATTTATTAATAGGTCCCATCTTTAGTTTGAAATGACAACAACATAACCTCAGCGACTGAAAAACAAATCGCTTGTCCTCAACTCATTGCTGCTGTAAATCCTCTCTTTGAAAGTAGTTCTCTTCGTTGTTAATCTCGCATTTGTGCATCTTTGAATAGACAGATGAGTCGCCGTGCTTGCCGCAAGCGAAAACAGTAAACCATATCAGTTGCCTCGTCTCAATTTGATGCTGCCCTGCTGGATTCCACCAAATTTGTCTTCATCACGTGCATCGAAAACAGCGCATGAGCCGAGCCAAATCAGGATCAAGCAGTATATTGACAGCATATGGTCTATCCTGACTGCTGCCAGCACCCACAATTATTTCAACCCTCAAGCCAAAACAGTCAAAAATTGCTTTCAGCCAACTCTGTATCTGGTGTCATTTGATGTTTTGCAGTGAGCCACTCGCGTCTAGCCTTGGCTTTTAATCGCTTTACATTCCTCTGCTGAGACAGAATCAAAATCACTAGCTAAGTCTAACGGTAACTGATTTTTCAACAGAAAAGAACTTCCTTATCACTACCCACAAAATAGTCAAAACTCTCGTGAAATAAGTAAGATCGCCTCCAGAAAAACAGGAGTCATCTGAGTCATTTAAAGCCGCTTTCAAAGTTTCACCCTGAGCAGTTGATTTTCTTTTCGAAAAGCAAGAACCTGCTGCACAGCATATTGGCGCCGTGGCTTGCTTTTGCTAACTCAATGGTTTCATTGTCACACCGCCATCAACTTTCAATATCAAATGATAAACCCTTTTCTTCACGTAGCTTAGCATACAGTTCTTACTTTTTCCAACATTTCTGGAATAAAAGCCTGACCGCCAAAAACCGATTAACTGCTCATATCAAGTATCTGATCCGCTAAAAGACAAGACGAGATTCGCAAATCAGCAACTGAGTGTTCCAGGATTGACGACGGGCTGGCCTGCCTCATACCAGCATCCTTGATTTTGTAGGGCACCCTGAGTTTATGATGGCGGCTTCTACGTGTACCGTCATAATATCAGCACCAGCTTGAGAAAAATCATCAACATAACGCTCTGGATTAATCCACCATAAGATGACAATCAAACATCGATGCTTTACTATGTTTACGCACACTAGCTGTAAACAACACCGGCACCAAAACTAATGTTTGGGAACAAACTGTCCATCCATAATATCAATATGAACGACTCACACCAGTTTTCTTTCAATGCGCTTTAATTCACTTTCAAAGTTAGCAGTATAATCTGCAGCGTCCAAATAGCGCAATTTGATTGAGCAAACATAACAGACCTACTTTCTGGTCACTATAAGTCTCTCGGCGATTTTCACTCACCAAGAATCTGCATCAAGTTTCGATAGCGTCCCATATTTCTCTCTCGTGCCGTAGAGCTCAATTTCACAGCCACAATTCGGTTCATGGCGTGAAGGAGGCGGGTGGAACGAAACTGCAAGCAGCACTTAACTCAGAAGTTCAGGAAAAGCAGCATCTACTCTCACTTGTTATTTCAGTATCCAGCGAAGATCCGAGTATCCGCAATTTTCCCGCCATAAATGTTAAGGTACAGAGTAACTGCGCGTGTCGTGTGACGACCCGTCCTAAACTATCTGATATCTCATTAGTCTCTAGTGCCAAATCAGCAAGTGTATTGAGCAAGGTCGTTTTCCCAACACCCGTTTCTGTCCCATAAAAACAGTTATTTTATCTTTTAAAAGAGGAGTTAAATCTTCTAAATAATAAAACAAAATAATCAACTAATCTGATACTGGCTGAACCTTTTAAATTCACTTCCAAATCTCTAGTAAGACGTTTTAGAAAGATACAAATTATGGGACTAATCTTCCCATGTTCAAAAAGAATGAGAAAACGGTTCAACAAATTATGATTAAAACTGCAGGTTCTTTTTAAGCAGGAGATAATGACTACCGCCGCTCATCAATATTGGACAGCTCGGGCGGTCCCACTAGACTGTCGTTCGGTGAATAGCCAGCATATAACCCCTCGTGAATTTTCTTTTTAGCTGAAAAATCTATCTTTCATCACCACACATATAAGGTTTATGTCCTCCTAAAATTACCACGCGCTCGTGTCTCGATAAATCTGACCTCATCTGACTCTCACATAATAAAAACCAGCTAGGGCTCAATAATTTTCTCCTTGCAAACGCCTCTCCTTACTAAAACCTAATAGTTTCATATTATATCAAAACAATCTTTTTGCTGGTAGCTATTGGCAAATTTTAAAAAGCGTAATATAATTATTACTAGTGGATGGTGGAACGGCAGACACGCATGTCTCCAGGGCGCATGTGCTCGTATGAGCGGTGAGGGTTCAAACTCCCTTTCTCCGCATTTCTTTTGAATGCCTTTGGACAATGTTAGGTTTAACTTAATCTACTTTCTCTGTATTATCTTTATTTTCATTGCCTTGCTCAAGTCTACATTCAAAATATTATAAAATCGTTTGACCACAGTGTGCCTCAACACAGTGTTATGCCTCATCGTGCTTTCGCTCACATATTTTGGAAAGGTGGGTCTCAGCTATACAGCACCGACCCTGAAATCCGGCAAGGGATCATTGTTCATGCAAGCGGGTTCAAATCCCGTCCTTTTCCTCAACATTGAAAGAAACTAAAATATTCCAGTAAGATGATTTAACTCGAAATGATTTAAATTATGATCGATTGCTTTGAGTTTAATAATAAGAAAAATCTTCACTGACTTAGCGAGATGATAAGACAAGCAGGCAGCACCCTAGTAAGAAGGTTAAGCTGTCACACTGCCCGTCCCATACTTTTCAAGCGGGCTGCTGCATGATCAAAAAGATTAAAACGGTTGCTATTGAAAGACAGCCCTGTCAATAGTCACCATGGACGAGATTCAGCTTTTGCTTTATGCTTCAGCGCTCGAAGAATTTGCCCACAGATCGGCGTACAAGCAAAATGACCAAATCAGGGCGAAAAAGAGCATTGGCTGCTCAGCCAAAACGGAAAGATCGTGTGCAGTCCTCCGAGAAACTACACCACAAAAGGCAAGCCTAACAAAATCAAGAAATGCAGAAAGGCTTGTAAGTGAAGTAAAGAACAGCGCAGAAAGTCAGCGATTAGTTTGGCCAGCTTAGCCATAAGAATCCTTCTATTTCAAATCAATCTCTCGTAGAGCATCTGCCAATCTGGCAAAGTCTGCAATCAGCTGCAAGCTTCACCATCGAGTCAGATGGTTTGATGTCTGCAAGCTTCCAAGCTCGATCCAGCTTGACCTTTGACCTCTTCTGATTTACCAAAGTGGCTGGTGAGATTGTTCCAGAGGGTTTATTTACGGCGGTGGACAAAGGTCAAAGTTTTGCTGACGTGCGGAATACAGTTGATCCTCATCCTGAACTTGCACGATGATGGTTGTTCACGGCGGGTCATCTCATAAGAATAGCTGAGTCAATACTGGTGCTGGCACAAAGACGCACGTGCACAATGAAAGCTAAACTCTTAGTCGTCATGTGATACTGGTCATACAGCGATTGACAAAGCTCCCTATAAGCCTTTGGTATTTGGCTGCGCTGAAATGCGGTCTGCTACCCTTTAGTGCATCATAACCACAAACTCCGCAAAAGGAATTTTTACTCTCAATCAAGCGCATGAGGATAGGGCGTCGTGATGTAGTAAGCAGGTTGGCTACCACCTTGATAGGCAGGGTCAGGATTGGCAAATTCCTTGACACATGCCCGCAAGTCGGACTCCGAGACTTCACTGACCACCTTGATATTGCTCAAAATCGCGCATGCGTATCCGCCAAAAATCGGACAAGGATCATCAATCCTCAAAAGCCATACTCGCGCATTCTCCGCCAAAATTGCAGAGCACCAATGCCATAGGACCAATCTCGTTAACGACATTGACAGTTTTGACAATCTCAGCCGTATCGACAATCTTCTCTGCAAGATATTGGTATCGGTCATTCTGACCAAATGATTTTCTTAAACGTGAACCCGTGGCGCTCCAAAACAGCGCGAGTAACGGTTTGTCTGCGATTTCATCAGCATTCTCTATTCTCAATATCGAGCTGTTTTATCATATCTTGAAATAACACCCTGAGTGCTATGTCCGATAAGGATATTTATAGTAAACACAACTCACTCAGCGCGAGTTTCTAGTTTCCTCTCCATACTTTGTGGGCTTCTATAGAATCTTAGGGAACTGGTGACCAGCGTAAGGAGAGCTGTTAATAAACACCATTTAGTAGTTCATTATTTCCATATATAGGATCATAATTTAAAAATCCTTCTTCTTTAAGAAGATTGCAGTGATTAAGCGTACGTATCAACATCATATTTCGTCGCTCTGCTGAATTTCTCAGGGTTGAAAAATGTAAAGTGATTCTGGATATTGATGTAGCTCTTCAACATCCAACATGCGTCATCTCTAGCGACTCTCTGGTTCAAATTCTCATCGATTTTTCTCACTTTCAACACATTCATACATATCTTAATTCTGTTCCATAGCATACTTTCACGACAGTAAACTCAATTTCACGTCCTTATTGTAACATAAAACAAAGCGGCGGCCGATAGTTCCCAGTCTCCACTTACCTTATTCCAATACCCTCGCAAATTCTGGCAACAGACTTCATCACGTGCGGATTGCCTCGCCTGCAATGCTTTTCCCACCGGCAGCATCAAAACAGGTTCAACCATCGGCACGAAATCGAGACAGGGTTTTAATAGCATCGCATCCACCGCCACGCATAGGGCACACCATCATAGCCGTAAACCCTCACAACCCGCATGAGATTCATAGCAAAGAACCCAAATATCTGATCGTAAACCCTGAGTCTCCTTATCCTCAGTGGTGGCAGGTCAGCATTTGATCGAAACTCCGTTCAGCTGCGCTGCCGCTTTCATCTTTCGTGATAATACTCTTTTGCACACGAAATTCTGCCACTCAAGTCAAATCATAGGCATTTTCTATCCCCACATAGAGAAAGTCACTGCCGACGCAGCTGCGTACAGCATAGTTGAAGGGCTGCCAGTCTGTGATTCTTCTCTGTTTGTTTTTATTTTCATCAAACCACAACGCGCCAAGGTTAAAATTATTACTCGACGGAGCATGGGCTGGCTATGCTCTAACATATCCTTGATAAGATCATTTCGGCAGGATCTGCACCAGGATCAAAATTGTCTGACCGATACGCTGTCCATCTCAAGAAATTCAAAGAATCATTCATCATAAGCCTCCTTGTGTAAGCATAGTTTTATTATAATAGGCTTACTCAGAGAAAAACAGTAGAAACGCCCTTTTGTGCACAAACCAAATCAGGAGACAAATAATGCAAACAAAGCCAAACTGGAATTGCGGTTTTCATCCCGGTGTGATGGACGCTCTTTCTTTCAAGCTAAATGGGCACCATTGCAGATTTTGGGCTATCTTCTGCAAAAGCCCCATCCGCTTTGATCGCAGCTAAAGAGAGAAGATGGCATTTACAAAATCATGCTGACGACGATCTTTAGACAGTCCCATTCAAAACAAGTCTATTTACAGTAGCTTCTGAGACTTGACTGGCTCCACACTCAGTATTTCACGACAAATAAGGGCAAGGAATTATTAGACTTTACTGATGTTCTTTGAATGGTTGGGGAGAAAATTTTATAACATTTTACGAACAATTAGGTGTAGGAAAGTTTCGATAGGCCAGACATCATTGGTAAGGTGTGTGAGAGGTCGAAGCTGTCACAAAAGATTGCTCCGCAGCAATTGCACCAGTTAGGCTTGATTAATAGGTATCGTGAATGAGCTGGTTAAACTTTTCATCCGACAAATCCGTCTCACAGATGACAGTTACTACTTTGAATGTAAGTTTGAACAGACTGCAAACCTGTAAACCTCCAAAATCCCCCTAAGATAAGTTTCATATTTGTGAATTTTATTTTCTTTCAATGGTGTGTGTAACACGCGTAGAAGGGCTCTCATTAGCTAACTCTTCCTTATAGAAACAGTCTGATTTGTATAAACTTCACAGATACATCCTGTAACCTGTTTTTGGTATTCTTGATAGGCAAGCGCCAATTTTATTAAACACTTCTCCTCTGCCAGTATGATAAAGTGAGCTGATAGTTGAAAAATCGCTAAGAAAAATGAGCAGTGTTGACGACTTGAGCTCAGCACACACGCCTAAAAATAAAACAAAATAAGCAATGGTACATTGGGTGACGGACAGAGCACAGAGCCCTTTTGGTATTCAATCCTTTTCATCAGGGTTGTGCAAAACTTTATGACCAGAAGCTAACACTGCCCAAGAGAGATAGGCACCAACCCCAAATAGACTAGAGAAATGTAGAGAGTGACTTTAAAAAGAAAGGAACAATCAGGAGCATATAGCAGATAATTGATAAAGATAGTAAGCTATTATTTCTTTTCCCGCATCGAAGCAAAATGCTGCCCGCCCTAAGCTGCTTTTCCTATCCAAGAGTGAGAGAAACATAACTGATAAACAGGAAAGGAACTAGTAGGTAAAAAGCTGTCATATGATTTCCTCCTCAATTATTCTGCTATTCCTTTTGAATTAACAATCAGATCTGCACCTGCGGCTGGAGGTCAACCGCGTCAAGGTGTTGCTCTGTTCCCAGTCATCAAATCTTACACAAACTTCGTACATGCCCTCTGATACATGAAATTTCCACTTTCTACCTCACTTAATCCAACGTATTCGCCATCAATGAAAACTCCCAAACTTCCTAAACATATTAGGCAATCCTTTTGTGCCTCGCTTCCAGTCTCGCTGATTGTGGCCATTTTGTCTCCAATTTCTATCACTTGATACTTTTCCATCACTTTCAACTTCCGCCTTAGCAATCTCCAAAGAGTTCCAAGCGTTTAAGCAGCTGTTTGCCATTGCTGTAGCCTATACGCAGCTTTTCCCCAAGATACTCACGGCGCTTGCGGCTATCAGCCCCATGAGAAGGCCAGCGCATAAGGTCGGACTTGCTAATATCAAATGATTTTCATCATCATAGCTACCCAAAACACCAGACAAAGCCTGCAAATCTTCAAAAGAGGCATGTTCAACGCCCAGCGAACGACCTTGTTTTGGACTTAGGCACCGCTTCACCGCGATTGAGAAAAGCATGTTTAGCGGTCGGAACAGCTGTCATAATCAGCTCGTGAACGCGTTCGCCATTATAGTCTGGATCAGTAAATACGATAACTCCGCGCAGATTATTGAGTTTTTCGATGCGCTCTAAATCTTCATCATTGATAGCCGATCCTCTCGTTTCGTGCGTATCTACATCATAAAGCGACGTAGATTGACGAGTGCTCGTCTTTGCTTCGACGACGAGGACTTCTTGTATTTTGATTTTTCTGTCATAAATTCTATTTTGACAGCTTGCCTAAGTGCATGGACGCAAGCAAACCTTTGGTTTCATTGCTAAACTTCAAGCTTAAGGTCTTGAAGTTTTCATCGTCCTCTAACAAAACAGTTGTTAGAAGATTTTGCTACGGCGGCAACTGTCTTATCGAGCGACCTTTCGGCCACTAGTGCTCTGCTAAGTGATTTTCATCACAGTGCCCTTTGTTCTTTAAGGGCTCCTCTCTCAGTCTTTCAATCTGAATAGTCTCATAGCATTGTCGTAGGTGGCTTGGGCAACTTCTTCGATCGTGAGACCGCGAAGCTCTGCGATTTTGTCTAGACATAGCGAGTATAGGCAGTATAGATTTTTGCAGCTCACGTTTGGGTACACAGGAGCAAGATAGGGTGCGTCGGTTTCGACCACAGATTTTATCCAATGGTAAATGCTGCGCAGCCTCTTGGACATCCAGAGCCTTCTTAAAGGTGACCACGCCAGAAAATGAAATCATCATGCCCAAATCTATGAAACGCTCTGCCATTTCCAAAAGAGCCTGAGTAAGAATGCATGATGCCAGGCGCGGACCAACTCCCGCTTCTTGATAATCTCGTCAAAGTATCATCTAAAGCATCACGGGTGCAGACAACAAAGGCAGGTCGATGGTCTTTGGATAACTGAATCTGGCGCTTTGAAAACCTCGATCTGTACTTCTTTAGGATCTTCTCCATCCAGTTAATCAGCCCAATTTCGCCGAGAGCGATAACTTTAGGGTCATGCTAGATGGCTGACAATCATGCCTTCCACTTCCTGCATGTAGGAACCCAGCTTCAGTCGTGTGCCAGCCGAGATAGTTGCATAGAGTTCTGGGTCAGCCAGCACTCAAGAGCACGTAATTTGTTGATTGTCAAACCAACAATATCATCTTGGTCACGCCGAGTTCATGCGCAAAGTCAATTTTCTTCTTGTTCTTTTCAGTGTACTACTCTAGCGTTAAGGTGGTGAGTATCACATATTTGTAGCATACTATCATTATAACATATGCTAAATAAAATATTATGGTTTACTGAGTGAGATAATGGAGCTGATTTTAGTACAGCCTTGAAAATGAAAATAATAGTCTGTCCTCTTATGGCATTAGCCTTTACACCCTAACAGAGAGACATATAAAAGCCAACAGGCTCGAGTTCCTGCTGGTTCTGTTTTATTTGTCAAACTTTGAAAACTTATTCCAATGAAAATAGATCACGAGACGCACCCATAGCATTTAGGTAGATAATGCCATATGTAACACAGAAAAAGTTCTTTCCATTAGGCTGACAAGACTTTACGTCCCTTACGACGACGCGCAGCTAAGACGCGACGACCATTTTTCGTTGACATACGGTGACGAAATCCATGTTTACGTTGACGACGGATTTTACTTGGTTGAAAAGTACGTTTCACTTTTGAATACCTCCTCATAGATTTTCGTATTTCGTTTAGCTTGGCTATTAACTGATCGGTTACTAAACGATACTAGATTATTTTATAATAAAGAAAAGGGCAGTGTCAAGGTTTATTTTCCTTGGTATGTGTCATGTTTTTAATAAGACGGAAAATCAATGATTATTTGCCGAACGGTTTTCTTATTGAATAACATCAAAGCAAATCTGTAAAATTGAACTATTCAATATCTAATCATCATAACACAGCAACAAGATATGAAAGGTTACTTGAATAGGGAGGAAAGACGTTCAAAAAGGCCAAATACATAACAAAGGGTAAAGAATAAAAGCAAATGACCAAAACTGTAGTCCTCACTTTCCACAACTATTTTTGATATAAGATGCTATCAAAAATAAAGTGGCATTCAAAGGTTTAAGAACTTCTAGTAAAAAATAAATATTGCCAAGGCCGTAAATTGTAAAATAGCAAAAGTGAAGTGAATAATCCTTTGACTGTTCGTTTTGTTACCTTCATTATCTGTCGAAATAGCGACCCTGCATAACCAATGATAAGCTAAGATGAGCACCAGATGCTTCCCTTTTTAAAAAGAAAAAGAATACTTCCAGAAAATCAGTGATAGAATTAAAAAGATTTCTAAAGGTATTAGCTAAACCTCACGAAGTTGAAAATAAGATTTATTCCTGTCCGATACCATAATCACTGACTGCGAGTCATGGGGTGATAAACGCCTTTATTTTTAGGTAGCAAAATTACCACATACAATAAAAGTACAGAACAAGGCATAGGGTATGGGCTAAAATACTAAAAATAGTGAGCAAATATAAGAACTTCCTTCAATTAAGTATAGCAGGCAACTGTAATCAAAAAGGATTTTTATAAAGAAAGAATTTGAGAGCAGCTATCCCAATTCTTTTCATGATTTAAGCGTTAATTTCCTTTCGACGCTAATAACAACATAACGATTGGGATTGGCTCTTCAGAATAACTTTAACTCTTCAATGCCAGTAATTGCTTTTATGAATAACCTTCCTCTCACTATTACCTCATGGATCCATCTGATGCTCTCCTTACCGAATCTAAGACACGTTTAGCAATTTCTGTGTGTCAAAAATCGATGGCAGTGTTTTGGGTCCCGATGTCCACATAATCATGAATATTTAAAGTGACGGATGTTTTGAATAATGATCATGTCAAAAAGCTCTTTGTGCTAACAATTGCAATGATTTTAAAACCTTGCCATGATAACCGATAATCATCGTCCTGCTCCTCTGGCGTTTCACTCTGAAAGATCGATTTGACGACGATTGGTGACTTTGTCTCAACGCTTGTTTCTAGATCCATCACAGAGCAAATAATTTTTGCAATGTATTGGAGAAACTTCTTCACTGCCATCAGCAATATCTGCTGCACCATTATCAACTTCATCAAATGCATCAGCAACTGAAAGTCCCTCAAAAAGTTTGCTTTTCCTTTTTGGATTGAAGTTGGCTTCACTAGAAGCAGTGGCTGCCGATGTTTTAGTTAGGTAAAGCATTTTGGTTCTAACATTTCTTGGTGCAGAAATCTTTATGCTCGTACGACTCAGTTCTCTTGATCTCTTTATCTAATTGGTTTAATTCCATCTTCTCTAATAATAGTTTTTGACAGATGATTTAAAAGCCACCGCATCTTCAGCACCGCTTTGAAACAGGGAGCATTTTTGCTTATTAATACTATCCGGTACACCACCGTACTGCTCTTTGATCGCCTTATGGGCTGTCTTTTCATCAATTCCTTCAATTTCTTTGACCTCGAGCTAGCTTTTCTGCCAAAACCCAGAAAGTCTCTCTCTCCGCGCGAGATCACTCTTAATATGATGCTCATATTTCGTAGGCAAACTACCCATTTGTTTCAAAACCACTTTCACAGCTTCTTCAACAGTTTTTCCTGTGAATACTACCATGATTTGTTCTCTCCTTATTTTCTCTATGCTTTGCTTTTTAGTATCACGTCTTTTCTTTAGCTCTCCACTCACGTGCTTTCATCTTCAAGACGCTGGCGTTCCGGCAACAATTTTAAAGGATTATTTTAACAACAGAATCTGGAAGACCTGATAAGCATTTGAGACTACCCAGTAGAGAGCAACACTGGCTAAATTAAAGCGTCAGCAAGATAAAGATTGGTAAGATAATGTTCATCGTTATCATCATGGCTCATTGTCGTTCCTCAGGCGATTAGTCAGCCAAGAAGACAGTAAAAATAGCTGCCAAGACAGGTAAGATAAAAGCAAGGATCTTTATGCTGCCAATATCCATCCAAAAGAAAAGACCCTGTGTTTTAAAAATTCAACTCGAGTATAGGGTTGATAGAGAGCCCAAAAGAACGGGGCATCTCAATAAGAAGAGGAAAAGGCTGGCATAGGGATTGACACCATGTCTGTAAAGTTCCTGGACTTTCCTCAGCCATACGCACGCTTTGGCTTTCCTGTCTTTACCCGGATATTTAGTCTGCAGTCTCAGTCCAGGCTGAAGCTCCTTGCATTTTTGTCCAGATCAACTGCAAGTTAAACAGTGGTAAAAAGAATGGTTCTGATAAGAAAGGGTAAAGAGAATAATTCCGATACCAATCCTGCCAGTGATGGATAAAAAGCGGATGGTTTTCGCAAAGAAGTAAACAAACTTTCAAGCATCGCTTGAATGACTGGTAACTTGACTACTGTCCACAAGCTGATAAAAACAAAAGTGCTGCAACAGCTAATCCAATAATTTCTATATTTCTTTCACGAATAGATCCTTCCTGATACAGTTTAGCCAGTTTTAAAACAGAACCAGATCATCGTGCTATAATCAAGTTCCTCAACACCTTTTCTAGCAATAACAACAAAAATCTTGAGTGCCTAAATAAGGACCAAGTTCCATAGGACATGGCGCACTTTCGTTTAATCGCATTTCTAACGACAGCATTTCTAATCTTTTTCCAACTGAAAGTCCAACACGATAGTGACTTTTGATCTTTTTCTTTACAAACTATAGACAACAAATTTCGATTGGAACAACACTTTCGTCCTTTCAGTAAAATTGCCTGAAAATCTTTATCACTTTTTAACGCGATAGGCTTTTCAAAACATGACTCCAATATCTAAATTATCACTATTATATCATAATGAGAAAAAGCCAAAAACTCATTATTTTTGACTTATCAATTTTGTTGAAAAATTAAAGTAGTTAGTGGCCTCTGCAATCTGCCATTTAACCTGTTCAAAAACCAGTTCCGCTAAGAGAATGACGTCGCTCAATGGCCGTATGTGATTTAAGTGTTTCATAGACATCTTCCTCAATTAAGTCAGAAATGGTTTGATAACGTTCAAGAGGAACATCTTGCAAATAATGACCATTCTTACTGCATTCAAGGATTAATTCTCCCAACAATCTCATGCGCCTGACGAAAGGGCATGCTTGCTGGCTAAAATAATCAACCAATTCTGTTGCATTAGAAAATCTTTTGAGTTGATTCAGCCATATGTTTGTCAATAACACAATCATACTAGATAGCATACCAGCCAAAAATGTCAAGAGCAACTGTAATCGTTTCAGCAGTATCAAACATACCTTCCTTATCTCTTGAAGATCTTTTGTTATAAGCCAAAAGGCAGAGCTTTCATAACAGTCAAAAAGTCCAAAAGATTAGTATAAACACGTCCTGACTTTTCCACGAATGAGCTCTGCCATGTCAGGATCTTTTGCGGCATAATGGATGAGCTGGTTGAAAACGTATCTCGAAAAGCGTTACAAATTGATACTCGAGAGCACCAACTACATGACTTCTTCACACATACGGCTCATATGCATCATCAAGAATAGAAGCATTCGATAAAATTCTAAGATAAAAATCACGATCAGATACTGCATCTAGTGAATTGCTGTAGTGTCGGCAAACCCCATAAGCTGTGCCGTCATCTCACGGTCAATTGGAAAGGTCGTACCTGCCAAAAGCAGCTGCTCCCAGCGGAGACAAGTCTGTATGCTTAACGGTCACGTTCACTGTCTCGGGTAAACATGTTGTAATAAGCCATAAAGGTGATGTGCCAAAAGAAATAGGCTGAGCATGCTGTAAATGGGTATAGCCTCGGCATAATAGTATGAAATACTTATCTCGCCAGTCAACTAAGACAGTACAGCAAGTTAGCTAACTTTTCAATCACCTCATCCAACTCAGCTTTTCAAGTAAAGATGCATATCTGTCGCTACCTGATCATTTCTCGAACGAGCCGTGTGAGCTTGCCTGCCACAGGACCAATTTTAGCAGTCAGAAGACTTTCCATATTCATATGAATATCTTCATTGGAAACATCAAATTTCAATTGTCCAGCTTTATATTCTTCTAACAAGTCTTCTAAACCTGCTTTGATTGTTAGCGGCATCTTCTTGAGAAAATAATTCCTTTTCCCAACATGGTAACATCGAGCAATAGAACCCTGAGATCAAATTCTGCCAATTTGTTTGATCAAAGGAAATGGAAGCTCCAAATTTCCTCAACCCACTGTGCTAAACCAGCTTCAAATCTGCGCCCATAATTTCGTGATTTTTGTTGTCATAACTTTCTCTTTTCTAATGATAAAAGTTTAAACCAATTTCCTTATTATAACAATAAGTCTGGGACCCTCGTCTCAGACTTATTTAAGCTCCTCTCAGAAAGAGCAAGTCTCTCAGAAATTTTTTCTGAGCCTGAAGTATCCTCACAGGAATATCGTGTCAGGAGTTTTTATTAGAAAAGAGTATCAGATCCAGCTCTCTGACTGTGATTATCTGATGCTTTTTCTTTTTGAATTTTAATGTAGAATACCCATGGCCCTCATTGCGAAAAGTTAATTGCCCGCCATCTCTATTAACAACCCTTGAATCCTTTTCAAGCAAATAATCTCTCTTGTTTAACCCTATTTGTTGTCACCTGCGAGTTAACTCGTTGGTAATCCCCAAAGTTTAATGAAACCAACGGCTGCATCTTGATCAAAACTATCAGCTGATGTATAGGTTGCTAAATTTTCATCATAAAGTGAATGAGGTGACTTTCTAGCAACAACCCTTGCAGATCCCTTTGTACAATTTCACTTTGGCTGTTCCATGACTGCTTTTTGTGTTTCCGTAATATAAGCAGAATGCCACGCGTTGCTGGATTGAACCAAAGAGCATTGTAGACAGACTGACAATTCATTTTCAGGAATCGGCTTGAAGTGCGACACACTCACGCACTAGGTTATATCCTCAATTTCCCATGAGCTGTTAAAAGAGTAACTGCCTCAGGACATTCTGTAAATTCTCACGTGATTTAATACCAACCAAACGATTTTCAACATGATCAATTCGACCAACACTCATGCTTACCAGCAAGAACATTAAGCTTTGAATAAGATCAGCCAACTTCATTTCCTGTCCATCCAAGAGCAACAGGCTTGCCTTCTTTAAATGTAATATCAACGTATTCTGCTTTATCTGGAGCTTTCTTCAACCGAATTAGTGATACCAAAACGCCTCTTTCTGGAGCTTGGTTCCATGATTTTTCAAGACACCGCATTCATTTGCACGGCTCAAAGATTTTGATCAACAGAGTAAGGATTATCAAGATCAGCCGGAACCGGTACGCCATTTTCTTTAGCATAATTAATCTCTTCTTCCCGCTGACCATTTCCATTCCCGAACAGGTGCAATGACTTTTAATTTTGATCAAGTGCTGCAATAGCTACTTCAAACCGAACTCGATCATTTCCTTTACCGGGTACAGCTACGCAGCACAGTAGTTACTCCTGTCTGATGAGCAATTTCAACCAATTTCTTAGAAATCACTGGACGACTAAGGGCTGATACTAATGGATATTTTTGTTCATAATAAGCATGAGCCTGCAGAGCAGGAAGGACATATTCTTCAGCAAATTCATCTTTAATATCCAAGACATAAGATTCAATTGCTCCAACTTTCAGCGCTTTTATCATGAATAAACTCAAGATCTTTACCTTCACCGACATCCATACAAACAGCAACAACATCATAATCTTTTTAACCACGTAATGGCAGCTGACGTATCAGTCCGCCTGAATAGGCTAAAATAACTTTCTCTTTTGACATAAATAACTTTCTTTTCTATTTTTAATAGTATTCAAAGGATGAGACTTATTATATTGCATAATTATTCAAAAAGTCAAGTATATTTTTGAATTTATTTGTTTTATATATTTTCTAATAAGAGTTTCTTAAATCAGCTATTCTTACTTGTTAGTAAAAATAGCTATTATTACTGAAAAATTAATTAATTATTTCGTAGGGTATTTATAAGTTAATAGATAATCATCATTAGATTGCTGTGCAAATTCTAAAGAGACATAACTAACTTAGAACTGTCATTAGAAGCATTAGAGTGTAAAAATTTTCCAAAAGCTTTGTTTTAAAGCTATCACCATAATTGAAATTGATTCTCTAGCTTCCAGTCAGATTTTCCATGCTTTTTAAGAACTTCATTTTAAATTATCTCCACCCTTTCCAGTACTAGAATCACCAACTGTTAAAGCATCAACATCTGCTTGTGTCCAGTCAGACTTATAAGATTTTCAGAAACAGTCTTTATATCTTTAGAAGTAAAATAAGCATAACCATCCGAAAGAATAAATTTACCATTATATTGCTTTCTAAAAATTAGGTGCACACTTTTCTCGTTCATCGTCGTCACCGCCTCCTGTATTCCAAATTTAAACTTTCACCAGAAATAGTAGCATTAGATCCCTACCAGACCTTTTTAACAACTGATTTTAAGCTATCCCCATTTTTGATTAGAATAGCTAGAAAAATTTTAAGTCAGTAAATTTAGACTTTGTCCATTTAAATTTAAAATCCGAACTATCTGCAATATAATCCTTAACATCTGTACTGTCTTTTGAATCATCATCGTCAACATCGGTATCATCCTTTTTCGTCAGATTTCTTTGATTCTGTTTGTTCCGTCGGATTCGGATTATTTTTGGGGCCTGACGAACAAAAACAACAAAGCCCGCTGACTAAGAAAATAAGAGAAGCCAAAACTAGAGCAATAATTGATAAGACTTTCTTACGTTGAATGTTAACAATTAAGCTCCACAATTGCATAGATAAGCCCAAGAAAGGCAATAATTACATAGATAATTGGTGATGGGGCAAACCAAGCTAAAATAAGTGTAATAACTGAAACAACGAAAGAAATAATTGGAAGAACAATGAGTTCCTTGCGAGCTGTTGACAGTTGGTGCGAGTTGGACTAACTGGATTGGTGAAATGGCGAAGCAACTTGTTGTTCAGCTGTTTGCTGTCCTTGAGGAGCAACTGATTCCGTTGGAGGCACTGGCGCTTGCTGAGAATTTCTTGGTTGGCAGTTCCTCCTTCAACAGCCTGCTCTAAACTGGCGCAGCTGTTGGATTGGCATCTGTTGCTTGCTCAGTTTGCTCCCCTGACACCGAATTGCTCTCAGTTGGATTTTTAGGTATTTTTCCTCTGGAACATTTTCGTTCTTGATATCTTCTGTCATAACATTCCTTCATACTTTATTGTAATTATAGTACTATAATCAAACGTTTTTCAATGTCTTCTTATCTTAAAAGCAAAAGAAAAGAGAGTCTCAAAAGCAACAATCCTAAGTATCTGCTTGACTCTCTATATAAAATAGACTTTAAATTCTTCCCTGTTTTTCTTCAAAAATTTCCAGCAATAATAGGCTAAATAGAAATCTATCATTCCATGAATCAGGAACCTGGTCCAATTAAAACAATCAACTGTAAACAATGGAAGTCGATTGCTGATTAGTAGTTGTCAATAGTAAAACAACGAGAAATTCTCCAGACGCATGAATAATATTGAGTCCAAAGGCAAGAGGAAAAGAGTTTTTAAAATTCTTTAAGAAGCTGGGGTATTTTTGAGATGAGATAAGCACCAATAGCTGCAAAAATAAGATGGGTTAAAGCACGCATGACAATAACAAAAGGAAAACCAGCTATAGAAGCCCAGACTTGTCCCCAAAGCAACAATAACAGCAACTGTAGGTGAGAGAAACATAGCGATAAAAATAGGAACATGACTAGCTAAAGTAAAGGAAGCCGGACCAATAATCACCTTTAACAGGCATAATCATCGGAATTGAAATGCTAAGCTGTTAAAACAGCTGATAATGTCAGATTTTGAATACGTTTACGTATGACAGATGAACCAGAACCAGACATAAGAAATCTCCTTATCAGTGATAAATCTAGTTTATACCTGTTGTTTACATCTGTCAAGACACTAGTTTAATTATTAAAGATGATATGCCCTGCTCAAGCGCTTCGAGTGATTTTCTCAAAGGTTTCTTTATCACGACAAGAAAGCGGTGTAAATGAATTCCATCTGTCAAACTGCTTTAATAAGCTGCCTTTATAACAAGAGAGCTTATCCATGAAATAATCAATTTCATCTTGATTCTCAATATTTAAAGGAGCAGTAATCATGCCATAAATCGGGTGCTCCACTTCAACATCTAAGATTTTACCACCGTTTTTGACAATGGTCTCCAATTCCAAGCGGACTTCCTAGGTCCATGCTTACAGACAAGTTTGCCATGGTAGAAAGGACTTTGGTACTGCAGACGCTCAGCTAAAAGATAACCTCGATGAGTGCCATAATATCATGATTTTCAGCTCGTAACAAAAGCAATATCCCCACAATAATCTGACGACTAACTCCCAATTCCTTTACCAAATACCAGCTGAAATTGGAACTTGTGTCTTTTCTAACCTTTCTAAAAATAGCCTGACGACGTTCCTTCTGCTTTCATATCTGTACACTCACTTATTAGTTACCTAAATCAAAATGACTTTGACTTATCCAAATGAAGGTTGAAAAAGTTTGAGATAAGAACTTACAGTTATGTATCTGACCCCAAAAAGTTAGACACAAAAATTTAAGTAAAGGATTTTCGTTCTGTACTGTACAGGACTAAGTCCTTTTTAGTTTTACCTAATATTGTCTGTTGTTGTAATAATCAATATAGTCTACAATAGCTTGTTCCAATTGCTTAAGTGACTTAAATGTCTTCTCATAACCGTAAAACATTTCGGATTTCAAAATGCCAAAGAAAGATTCCATCATGCCATTATCTGGGCTGTTTCCTTTACGTGACATGGACGGCTGAATCCCTTTGTTCTCTAAAGAAAATTGATGATAAAAATCATGCTGGTATTGCCAGCCTTGGTCACTATGAAGAATAGTATTTGTGTAATGTTTCTCTGTGAAAGCCTGTTCTAGCATAGCTTTCACTTGTATCAAGTTCGGTGACGTAGAAAGGTTATAAGCAATAATTTCACTGTTGAAACCATCTAAAACTGGTGACAAATAGAGCTTTTGACCGCTTGCTGGAATGGCAAATTCTGTCACATCTGTGTAGCACTTTTCCATTGGTTTTGATGCTTCAAATTGGCGTTGAATAAGGTTGTCTGCTTTCTTGCCCACCTCTCCTTAGTAGGAAGAATACTTCCGTTTGCGACGAATACGAGCCTCCAAACCAAGAACTTTCATTAGACGTTGAACCTTTTTATGATTTACCAAGAAGCCACGATTTCTCAATTCAAGAGTCATTCGACGATAACCATAATTTCCTTGTGCTCAGTAAAAATAGCTTGAATTTCAGCTTTAATAGCACTGATCTTTATTGCTTTTATCAAGCTTTAAGTGGTAATAATAGGTTGAACGAGGCGAGCTTAATAATCTTTAGAAGAATAGTCTAGAAAACTCGTTACCAATCCTCGGACAATTTCCGTTTTTCTTCTTGCTCTTTGTTTCTTCCCTCAATCGGAGTTCTCTCAACTTTTTAGAACAGCATTCTCTGCTCTCAGATATTCTAATTCTTTCTGAAGTTGCTCTAGCTCTGTCATTTTCTTCGATTTCTTCTTTGGCTTACGTCCCATTTTTAGAGTGGTCTCCTCTTGTTTTCTCAACAATAGTATACCCTATTTTCTTGTATTGTGCTATCCAATTAGGCAACATTCCATGACTGGAAGAGCATAATCTAGAGACACTCTTATTTGTGAACGACCTTCAAGAAGAACTCTATCAATGATTTCTTGTTTTAGTTCAGGAGAATAGTAACGATTCTTTCCTTTTTGACGATCTCTATTCCAATGATCAATCAGATTTAATCATGTAGCTAAGATTTGAAATTTTTATCCCAAATTTTATTTGAAAGCTGCTTAAGTTATACCCTTTGGTTTTTCAGTTCATAGATGAGAACTTTATCTTCATAAGTCAATTTCTTAATAAAACACTTTCCCAAAAGTTAGATTTTTCTGTCTCAACTTTTGGGGGTGCAGTCTAATAGCCTTTATCTTCCCTCTTTTTATTTCAATTTTTCAAGCATATCTTCAAGATGCTGAATGGATTTTTCCTTACCAGTAAGAAGATTGTATCTGGTAATTCTAGCTCATGCATTTCACCTGAAACAGCAATACAATTGGCATGAAAAAGATTTTTCCTTGATGCCCGTTTCTTTTTGAACGGCTAATTTGCGGAAAAATATTTTCCCGATTTTGAAATCTTCATCTGACATGGCTTCAATTTTGCCTTGAAGGCTTGGAGAACAATTGAACTGTTTACGCAGTCAGCAATTCTTTTCTCTTTGACAATTCTGGAAACTCTTCAAAGAAAAGATCCGTTAAAAGGCACTAGTTTCATCAATAGATTTATCTGTGGCTGATAGAGCTCAACCAATTTTTAGCCTTATCTGTCAAATGACCAGCTGATTCTAAATAAGGTTTTGCCAGCAAAAATCAGTATCAAAATCGAGCATTTTTGATGTATTCATTATTCATCCAGTCCAATTTTCTTCTGATCAAAGGCTGGTGATTTGCTAAAGGCGATTTTCATCAAAGAGTTCAATCAATTCTGACGTGATTTCGTTTTCCCACCAGGATTCCAAACCAAGAAGAGCGATGAGTGAAAAACAGCTTCTGGTAGATACCCTTTTGACGATAATCTTCGATAAACTCGTAGGTATTGGTCATCACGTTTGGATAGTTTCTTTCCCGTTTCCGAGTTGATGATAAGAGTCATGTGAGCAAATGCTGGCGCTTCCCAGCCAAGTGCTTCGTAAACCCATGAGTTGTTTTGGCGTATTGGCAGTATGGTCATCACCACGAATAACGCCGAGAAATTTGCATGTCATGATCGTCCATACAACGCAAAAATTATAGGTTGACCGTCTTTCTTCTGGATAACCCAGTCACCACCACAATACTGCACTTCAAATTCAATATCTACCTTATCATGCCATTTATAAATACCAGCTTCATTGACTTTTAAACGAACCGTTGGCACACTACCAGCTGCTTGCTGTCTTTTGCGATGTAGGCAGCCTTTTTCATCTGCTGACATACGAGAAATTCATTGATATAGCGAGGTGTTTCACCAGCCGCTTCTTGACTGCTCACGTTCTGCAGCTAATTCTTCTTCCGTTACATAAGATTATAAAGTTTTCCTTTGCCAGCCAAGCTGTCAATGTATATATAAAGATACAACGTTCTGACGGATCGATAATTTTCATGCGTTTCAGGACTTTCATCCCAACCGGCGCCCAACCAACGCAGATTTTCAGGCTGGGGAGCGTTCCCTCATCCTCAACATGGCGCTACGATCCGTACACTGTTACATTTGAATATGAAAAATCGCCACCATGATGACGCGCATAAAAGATAATTAAAGAGCGCAGTACGTGCATTTCCCAATGTGTAACAATTCATTGGACTTGGTCATAACGCACACGAATTTTGTTTTGTCATTTTATTCTCCTGTCATTTTCAATATAACAAACTTAGAAAAACCTAAAAGACCCTTTCAACTTGTTTTCTATAAAATTCAATCGTTTTTATTATAGCATATCCTCTGCCAGTTGAGCGAGATTCCTCTCACTTCAGGATGTGCGCATGAAAACAGTGCATATCCCCACTTTGCTAGTGCATGCCATTTTCGAGTGATATGTGATTTTACTAATTCTTTCTATATTTTCTTCTTTAGAATATTAGTGTTAATGCACATACACTCACAGATTGTGGAAAATGGTTTTCACATTTTCTTTCATGCGTGTTCTGCTTTGGCCACTTTACAGTAAAAGGGTATGGATATCATAATGGTCAAGAAGAGCCATGAGACCTCACCTAACGATTAGGCATTGGTACGAAACCCCATGAGACACTCAGCAAACTGCTGATAGATTAAGACTTTGTACATAAATTCACTCGTTCCTCGAGTTATTGACATGTGCCTTCACGGTTCCACGATCTGATTGCATCAGCCATTTTCCAAATGAGATGTCATAGTTCAAATCCTCACTCCAAGCCTAGCATAGGCATTGTACGGTCGCTATGATTTCCTGATTCTGCAATCATCCTGACAGAGCAAAAACTATTGGTCAAAGCAAGGCACCTTTGATCCTTCTGTTGCTCATAACAGCACCGCCTTGACCGCCAAAGAGGCACAGTCCAACACTCTGGATTTAGCAAACGATGGTGGGCAAGAATCCATCTAGGGCAAGAAACTGCACCACTCGCTGAGGCGAGATATTGCTTTTCTCCCACTCTACAAAGCAATAGCTTGACCTGGCATGAGGGCCCAAGGCCAATTTGACCATCGCTAGTACATTTGATACTGCCTTGAGTAATGACTCTCTCAGACGTTGCGACAATTTCATTCACTGCTCACTTCAGCGCTAGGTCCTGAACCACGTCCGACTGGACTGGTATTGATGACTGACACAGGTGTGTGGATAGACCATGTGCTACGCGTTGGATATAAGACCGTCTCCTGTTTCCAAAGTAATTTCTGCAAGGAAACTGCATAGTGCCATCAATACTATAGCTCATTGCGATTATCTCGCGTAACCAAACCTCCTACGTACATGTGAGTATCATTTTAGTACAAAGCACAGTATGACTTTCCTATTTGCAATCAATAAAAAGTTTAAAACAAATTTATGATGCAGTCTGAGTTAATAATAGTTATAAAATTTCTGTCCATGAAAATAAGCCAATTTATTGTCAAATTGACTTTATTAATTAGGAAGTTAATTGACTTCTCTGATCTCATTCCAGTATCAACATCATAAATGGCTCCAGTATAATAATATCTCTCAGGAACTCAGAGGAGGAATTTTTCAAAAGAGCAATATCCTCTCGCACACCTTCTTTCTCAATATCTGTAAACGGAGGCATCAGTCCTCTAGCATCTCAGCATCAGCCAAATCCCGCTGACTGCTCAGTAAACCTCAGCATTTGTAAAGTCTGTGCACTTTCATAATCCGTAGGATGCAAACCACAGTCACTTTGTTCCCTAACTGTTGCTCAGATAACCGTGAGACGAATAACGTCATCCTATTTTGTCGCACGTCAGCCTGCATTGCGTAAAAATAACGGGCATCTTCCTAGTAGCTCAACAGCAGGTGCTACGTGTAAACGAGAGTCCTCTGAGTCATGGTTAGCAACACGCGTTTTTGCTTAAGTGGCAAATGAGCAGTTCCATGCAAATCAAAACATATGCTTGACGGTGTAATTATCAAAACAAGACAGTACCATTCCTCGGTCCTAAATTGAGTTTAATCAACGTGAGAGCGCGTATCAGCACCATTTTTAGACTTGTGTGCATAGTCAAGAACTTAAAATCAATTAACCACCTAAAGACTTCACTAGCAGTCGTCACACTAATACCTGAATTCACTCTTGTGGAATCGTTAAACCTCGACAGGGAATTTCATGTGTGTGCACATCTTGGTAAAACTGAGCTTGCTCAGCTTCATTGAGACGTTGTTCGACACGATTAACACGACGACTTTCACCCGTCATAGCATCACAATATAACATTCTTGAGGGTGGTTGTGCTTTCGCCTAACTGGAAGCTAATGGCTACTGCAACCGCTAAATCAATCGCAGGCCTCGCCCATAGCCTACCACCAGCTGATTTGAGATAGCGTACTCTCGATTTCCAATAAAGTCCGCAGCGCTATCCAAAACCGCCATAATCAAACCAACACGATTAAAAGTCGACTCCTGTTGTTGCTCCGTTTAGTAATACCAAAAAGCAGTTGGTGTTGCTCAGGAGAAGCTGTACTTCCGCTAAAATGGAATTCGTGTTCGCTTCCATGGTGACAACAATAGCTGAGCCTGTGACTCCATCTAGGCGACTCTTCTAAAACAAAACTTGGTCGATTCAAAACCTCAAATCAAACCATCCGGACTCATGTTTCAAAAATACAATCATCATTAGTAGAACCAAAGCTGATTTTTAACGGTTCAAGATACATTTGAAAAGTATGCTGCCGCTCGCTCTTCAGTAGAGCACAGTGTACCAGCAATGTGTTCTAGCTATTCACGGTCCAGCTAAGGTTCCTTTCTTCGAGTCACATGTCCAACAATAAAAGTCGCAATGTTATTGGTTTTAGCTGGTGCATTGCATTAATTTCGCTGTCACTTCAATGCACACCTGGAGAACAGAACGCGGGCACTGGAAATCAGGACTCATCACTGTTTGAATAGAATCAATAATTAAAATCAGGCTGGATCTCAATCTCAACACGCATCACTTTGTCGTTATTAGTTTCAGCATAGAGATAAAAACTCGCATTGTCGTGTCACCGAGACGCTCGCGACGTGACTAGCCCGTTCCGCTGCTTCGTTCACCAGAAACATAAAACAGTTCCTTTGGCCAGCTGGCGTGTCGAAAGGAACTTTGCTAAAGAAAGTAGGGTCATTCGATGCTAAGGATCGCGCCGATAAGAACCAGACTGCCTGCGCAACACCACCGCCGAAAACACGCGCTGGGCCCTTCCATCTTGGTCTTGGACTCTAGTGAGCTTGGCTGGGTGACCAGTTGGCACTTTGCTGACTTATCGTGCGTTCCTCACCTGTCGTGAAACGCGAGCATTTTTAACACCAGCGACTCTCAATCTCTTCAACAAAAGAGACCAAGATTTCGACGAATTAGGACAACGTCCCGAGATGCGGGCATGAATTACCAGCCGCACTCTTGACGGACAAAAAGCTGTTTTCTCTGGCATGGTACCTCCTCTCGCTGGACTGCCATTCCAGCCAATCACTGCTTATTGTTGCAGCAGTCTCTTTGAAAGCCTTATCGCCACGCGAGATTAAGGATAAATCGACTGGAGACTTGATAGCCCTGAGTGTGCTGCTGCCAGACTGAAGCATTGACGCAATCCATTGCCATCAACACCAATAAATTCTAAACTCTGCACTGCCGCTTTCACTCCAAAAATCTTGAAAGGTTTTGGTTCGTGCGTAAGCAAGATGCTTGACGCTTTTCAGACTTTATCAGACACTTTCAAGGAAAAGTTACAATGCAAGAATGCTTCGGTTTCTCTTGTTAATTCCCAGAGACGATTAACTATATAAATCACATGGTCTCTTGAATGAGCTAGCCAATTTTGTTACGTGCAGCCGCAGTCAAGCGCCACTATCATAAGCTTTCGCAGCAACGTAGTCTGACCGTGCATTATCTATAACCACAAATAATCTGCCATTTTCTTCTATCCTCCAGACTGATCCGAACCGTACCTGTACGTGTGTGCCAGTCGTTTATCACCATCTAATAACAGAAAGAGCATACACCTGTAGAACCACACGTTCTCCAGCTTCAGCCACATACTCATTTGGTCCTGTGCGTATTTTTCATCTGAGCAAGCCATGACCTTCATTAATGGGGTTATTGTACGATCGCCAATCAACAACAACTGAGATTAATCAATACCAAGCCTACGAGATTGACGAACGATCAAAAAGATAGAGTATCTTTCACCAACCTGCATATAAGCTTTGACAATCGCTGGGGACCAGAAACACTGTATCTGCAGAAATTTCCGATCCGCTCTTAGCATTTCTGCTGATCATAACAGCTGCGATGCTGCTCTGCTGCTGGCAAAAAGATTTTCACTCAGCATGGTCAGTAATTGATTTCAAAACCACGTGTTTTCATCGCTTGCTTCCTTGTCATTTAATTTATCTATCTTTCCTGTAGCAGTTGATTATCTTGTTGTGTATCAGCAACGTGACCACCTAGTTGAAACCATTTCGAATTTCTTTCTGTTATAAATTGCCTGCAAAAGCAAAAAGCAAAAAGTTTCATGCTTTGGCGCAAATCTTTATAGTTAAAAGAGCTTGTATATTTCCAATCAGATTTTACGCGGACAAAACAGGCGAAGTTTAAGTTCTTTTCAAAAATAAAAGCAGCTCTATTAGCTAATTTTCTAGACAAATGAATTACCTTTATGATACACATATGCTAACTTTTTATAGGAACCAACAGGAGAAACAAATGATCGAGACATCGCCGCACTGGGTCCTGGTTCTGGGGAACCGCTCTTATCCTCAAGTTCTGAACGACAATGGTCATAGAGGTCCGTATCTGAAAGTATTCCTGAGAACAGTCTACGTAAATTAATGAACATCCTCCCAACAAAGCGCATATTTAAGGATGTGGTTCTAGATGATCCAAAAGCTTATCACGATTTCAGAGGATGCTCTGAAGGATATTGATGCTGTCCTTTTGTTGTTCCAACAAGTGCGCAACTACCTTGCGGCCGCTGTAACAAGAACACATTACTTGATCACAGCCATTCGCGTGCACGCTTCTCAGTAGCTCGGAACCGGGCGCTCACTGACACGCTTATCTGTCATTCTTGAAGAAGAAATTCCAAATACATCTTCGGGAAGCGTGACATAGCAGCAGTCGGTTACCCATGCGTTGAGGAAACCATCGTGCGCATATCATATTGCGTGGCATCTCAAAAGATCAGAAAGTCGCCATAATACCGTCTCAAAAGCCCTTTTAGCAACAACTATGCGACTTTACACTCAACCGGTATGTGGTACAGTGGAAAACTGCTGAGAGCCTGAAAATCATTGCTGTTGCAGGAGCACATGCTGAATGAGCATGGCGGATAATGCTAAAGCAGCTGTTGTCACACGCGGCCCAGCCGGAAATTACACGGTTTGGAGGCGTCAAACTGGGGAGCTGATCCGCTCACCTACAGCAGCGGTCTGTCTGGTGCTGGAGATTTACGATTAGCTGCTGGAACTCATGTCTATTCACCGCGATTGGCGAGCGGAGATGACTCTAGGACGCGGAGATTGGAGACATTGAGAGAAATATGGGACGGGTTATTGAAGGAATTTCCACAACAAAAGGCGTCGCCTGCTCCTCTCGAGAACTCAACGGCCCAGCTCTGCCACCACTCTGTGCTATGTATCAGGCCTGATCTATGAAGCAAAATAACTTCAGAAGCTATTATATGATGTCAAATGAGCTTTGAGCGTGAAAATGAGTCAGGAGCAAATAATATGCTGGGCAAAAGTCAGAAAAGACTGTCCATCCTGCGCGGCAGGTTTAGAGCGCGTTTCTTCACTGCTACCAAGGCTCTGCAGTTAAAGAAATGCTACCAATTGGTGATAAACCAACCATTGCGCCGCTTTATCGTTGAAGCAAGCTTAAAATAGCTAGTGACACATCCCAGTGGTGGCAGGCAAATCGACGTTCTATTGAAGATCATTTTTGATTCAAATTTTGAACTTGAGTACACCCTAGCAAACAAAGCGCGAAACAGGATTTACGAACTCAGTTAATGATACTCACCGCAACTCAATCTCCTTTTGCATCCGTCAAAGCCATCCTCGGCGCGGGTGGGTGATGCTGTTCTTCAGGCTACAGAGTCTATGGTAATGAGACCTTTCGTTGTTATGCTCGGTGATGATGATGGATATTACAGGATGATAAAGACTGTCCCTTTGACACGTCAACTCTTGCGAGCGAGTATGAAGAAACGCATGCCTCAACGATGGTGCAGCCGCGAGGTTCCCATGAAGATATGTTTCTCGCCTACGGTGTAATTGCTCACTCGAAAGGAGAAGGGTTAGCAGGCCTTTACGGTGTCACAGTGCGCGACATTTTGTAGAAAAGCTCGCCCTTAAATAGCAGCGCTTCAGGCAATCGCTTACCGCTGGTCGGTGCACTTATTGACGCCGTGGAAATTTTGCAATCTGAAACACAAGAACGGTGCTGTGCAATGAAGTTCAATTGGCACAGATGCCATTGATATCTCCTTAATGAAGCACAACGTGTTTTGCACGTGAAATTTAAGGCGCGTCAGGATGTTGGTGATAAATTTGAAGTCTCATCGAAGACTTCAATTGATTACGCGCTTAAACATCTCACAGAGATAAAGAAGATTTAAAAGCTACCTTGTGGAGCTTGGCATGAAAATTAGACGCGGGTAATCGACTCAATACAGAACTCGGATTAAACGAGTTTTTATTATGACAGTGTATTATTAAAGTGCCAGATAAGTTGATCTCACAAGCAAAGGCCTAAATACAAAATTAAATGTGACAGCGTTGCGTCAAGAGAGAAAAGCTTTTCTCCTCTCAGCAAAACTAGCGATCAGCTAAAGTTACCGCAATCCCACCAGCCAATCCCTCCTCAGATGTCCTGCAATGCCTACTATCGAGGCATAAAAAGATTACATACGATTAGCCTAATTAAAGCTTTGATATAGCGTGTCGCAGCTGTTTTAAACCTGGGTTGCGACCAAAAGCAGCTCCAGGACAACAATCGCCGTACTCCAGCCCAAACAAAAGTTTGAAGCACCTGCTGCTGCAACCACATTTGGAGTCAAATAAAGCGTAAAAATATTTCCCATAATTCCTGGCACAAAGGTACAGGGAGCAAGAAATCGCCATCTGAGTCTCTCATGTATTTCTGCCAATTGACCGACAAAATAAAAGAGCTAAGCTTATCAATAGGAATGTTCACAACCGATATGAACAAAAATCGAGTGATCAAGCCGCCAAAAGCTGCTGGGGATTGGCACAACAGAGTCACCATACATCAACACCAAATTACAGCTGTGGTAGTGCTATCTCCTAAATAAACGATGCAATCGTCAAAAACGAGAGTCGTTAGGCAGGACTTAGAAGTTTGCAGGATGCCTCAGGAAGGTCTCCACCGACCAACACCTCTGGTACTGGAATGTCACACTAGCTCAAGTGCGGAACTGTTGAAAAGAATAAATTGAGCTGACTCAGTATCACCCTGAAAATCTGTAGCTAATCGATTGGCACTACTCCGCACGAAACCACACAGTGAGCCTTCATTGATTAAAAAGCAAGCCCGGACATGGATGAGATCAATAGCTGATCGAGAGCCTCCTCTACTTGGTCTCCTTGAGTGCCAAATTTAGTAATTTGTAAATCTGACTCATCATAAACAACGAAAAATCATTTCTCCCTGGAGAGGCGGTTGTTTTAGGAACAACTATGCTTACGTATCTCTTTTGGAAGCTTGCTCATCCCAACAAGGATGTGTCAAATTCAGTGAAAAGCTAAATGAAATGCATAACTTTATGTGCTTTTGATAAAGCTCTCTAACTGAAGGTTCTTCCAAAAGGTGCATCTCTGCAGTAGCCTTTGCTTTGCTTTATCTTTGTCAAATCTTCACTATGACTTGAGTACGATAGTTTCCTTTTCATCATGTTACCACTCATAACACGATTAAGATCCTCCCGCTTAAAAACAACACAGAATAAGGAAATACAGTGACATAAGGCCATAAAACATTACTTGTAACAAAGGGTCTCATTCTCATACAGTAAATATTTTAATTTTAAGGTTTTCTCAAGGTTTCTACATATGCTAATCATCCCTAAAACAACCACTGCTCGTGGTTGGAGATAAACTTTCTGTTTATTTCCCTTTTCATAAATCTCCTGGGCATTCAATGAGAAATCGGGATGCCCTTCCCTTTCTACCTTGCAGACTTTAAGTCAGCGATAATACACTCCTGGTCTTCAAGCCGCGCCACATTATCAATCAGCCGACAAAACTTCTTCCTTGGGGCTCATCTTGGATGATCAGGCATTACAGGTGTGTCGCGCGCGCCTGCAGAAATATAACACTCGATTTTATCGAGCAGATGGCGACAGCTCACCAGTCATAGCTGATGACTAGTCTCATCAAATTGACCAGCAGACGCGTGCACTCAGAAAATAAGTCATCACTGTTTAGCTAATTGAGAATCATTTTCAACCGGCAAATAGCCACCTTGTTTGAGTGTAACATCTACTTCTAAATCAAAAGAAGCGTAATTCCTCGAGCATTTCCCTGCACCCGCTTTTGAATCAAAAAGACTCATGTCCTGAGTCAAGGGTTCGGAGTTCCTGTCAAGGCCGCTGTTTCCTTGCACACTATTATTGGTTGTCCCAGCTTTACGCATGGAACCAAGAGGTCACAACTCCGCCCTCAATGGGGATCAACATTACGACTGACAGCCATGTTTGAACTTGATAGCAGCCGGTAAGCAGTGCCACAAGGGCATCGTGCGCGGTATGAGGAAAGGCAGCATGACCGCCCTTACGCTGAAAAGTGATGAAAACTTCCCAAGTCCCAGCAACAAGGTGATGTAATGGTTGGCAATATCACGCAACACGAAAATCGAGCGGACATGCAAACACATGAGAATTCATCAGACTGCCAATCACTGTTAGCGCCATCTTCATACATGAGCATACCACCTGCTTCATTTTCTTCTGGCTGAAAAAGAAAAGAGTAAAGTTATTTTTCAGCCAGTACTGGCACCATTGGTATCAAGTAAGCCAGACTAATGGTCATATGCATACTGGACAAAGCATGCATACGCCCTCATGCTGACTGGCAAAAAGCAAGCCCATGTTTCTTCAACGACGAGCGCATCAATCATCAGTACGCCATCCGATTGTTTTTTGAGGACGAGAACCTTTTAAAAAGACTAAAATCCCTGTACGCCAAGTCTCTGTCAACAAAAGTCTTTACATTGGTGATTTCCAGCAATACGTTCCAAGATAAAGCTTTTGTGTTTTAAATTCTTCCAGACCAATTCTGAATTGATTAAATCACGACGAATTTTGATTAAATCTAAAGTCATTTGAGTTTTTCCCTTTGTAAAAGCTTGAGAATATGAAAAGTCTTCTTTTGAGACTTTCCTGGGTGGCACGGACGGTAGGATGAGGAAACTTTGCTTTTTATGTCCCAACCTGAAGATAGCTTTATGACTATTTCAGCCTTCGAATTCATACACTCAAAAACCAAGATACAAGGGCGTTATGCGGATAAAGGCAAAAATAGAGTACGACGCGGAATCATTAGATTCTAGGAGGACTCATCTTTGCCACAATCCAGCCCGTGGTCGTGAGATTTGAGCCTGTCTCACTTCGAGTACCTGAAACTTTCAATGTTTCAGGCAATCTTATCACGACGGAAAATCTGTTTAGCTCGCTTGCTCGCAAATAAGAAAAATTAAAATTTTGTAGAGCTTAGTAAATTTTACATTAAAAATAGGTTTATCTTTCTAGTCTGAGTTGAGTCTTACTCAAGCTTTTAGGATATCACTTTTTGATGTGTCACGCTGTAGGTACATATTGTTTATGATCCTACAATCGCAGCATAGTTGCCAAAACAGTAAGTCAGAATCTTTTGCTTTGAGAAACTAAGAACCAGGTACAGCATAACTGATCTGGGGCAATCCAACAACAAAGTCTCAGAGTAACAGACGCACTAGTCTTTACGGACCCGAATTTCTACGCAATCAACTATGAAAAATTAGTCCTTGGCGAGCAGCGACAAAGCCGTCAAAGATTATCTTTAGCACTTAGGGTTGCGAAGGCATCTTCTAGCGGTCTTTTGCTGCGTTTTCATCACCCCTTTTGATAACACGCGCAGGCACATTTCTCAGCTACCACGACGTTGCTCAGGGACGTCTGAGTTACAATAGCACCTGCATGCAACGACCCAACCACTCGCGCACCCTTCAATAATAACCGCACAGTGGCAACCAGATACATTGTCTCGATGACGAATGATCCAGGTAGCGCCTGAAATGAATCAACCTCAGCAAAGTACTGCACCCGCACCGATGCTGACTGTGTCGGCCACAGTGGTTGCGACTACCAAGAATAGCTCCCATGTCAATCGCGGTTCCTTCCACCAATTTCAGCACTGATATTGATAATAGCCATCATGACCGGTACAGCATTATCTTCAATGGTCACTTGACTGGCTTGAATGATGGCACGCCCGGCTCAATACACGAGGCAGTGATGCTGCACGTTTATCTAGCAAAGGCGCACCGCAGAATTGCGACATCTCCCGTCTCACCACATGCCTTTATTTTCTGTTAAATTACGCCAAAAGGTTCAGTGTCCTTCCAATCACCGAGTGTCATCGCTCGTGCGGCAACATTTTCAGCAAGAGGCCGCAACCAAAGGCTCCTTCAAAAGTCGCCCATGACGTTGGTCTTCTTTCCAGCGTACCCGGTATGCCAATGATTTCTTGCGCGAACATACTTTTGTGCAGTCATGTCTTTATCTCCCCAATTCAAAGTCGCGACGTGCTGGCCAGCAAGAAAACTGTGGACAGTCTCGTCAGGAGACAAAAGACCTCCTGTCTCGAGTCAAAACAGTATTATCGCAATCTCTGAGATACGGATTAATGAAACTCCTTTCAATCCATCGCCACGAGGCCTTTTTAAAATTGTACCTAAGTCAGTCGCACCAATAGCATGAATCTTTACCATCGTTTGCTCAAAGTAAAAGTGTGCAGTTCAGTGAGACTGGCCAGTGACAGCTGATGCCAACGTAAGCGCATGATTTATCTGCTCAACTAGCGGACTCGCTCCAAGAATCCTTTGCCACGGCTCCTGCTTGCACACATGCCTCCTGCGATAAGTGCGTGGATGATGGTAGCTCTGTTGAGATTTCCTTACGATTACAGCCAAGGAGACATAATCTACCGCCTGGCAGATTAAATAAAAGTCTGCATTTTAGCATAGATTAGCTGCTGCTGTATTCAAGCGAATTCCTGCGTTTTGGTTGCTGAATAACCCGCAGATCCACTGAGTATAAGAGGAATTTTAATATGGTTGTCAGCCACCGCCAGTGAGAAACAAATATTCTTTAGTAAAAACGAATGTTCGCAAATTAGCAGTGTATAACGCAGTGCATCGTAACTACTTCTAACTCATGCATAAGGAATCCTGCCTGCAGCTGAACAGGGAATTCCTGCTTGCATATGAAAGTGTCTCCCGGTAATGAACCTCGCTGAACCATCCAAAGCGAGATAGTGATTAGTGCCAGTCCTGCAGTTCTTTTTCAACAACACTGCCAGCGGCTGTGAATTTCTGACAGTTGCTGTGCCATTAATAACTCAAAGATGCTCGCCCTTTTAATAGTGCCCACTTAGATTTTATTATCAATTTTCATACACAATAGTCTGCTGAATCTTGAGTAGCCTCTTCTCCAAAAAGAATACATATTGGCATGCTTTTAATCATGTCGCGAGCTCGATCCCAACGAGCCAGTACTTTGCGCTCATAAAATTTAGCTATGGCGAGCTTTTCGCATGCAATGACAATTAGTTGATACATTTTTATTGATACAGGTCACACTTGCAATCCGTAAGCACAATGACACGTGATTTCAGTTTTAGGAAACGCGGTAAAGAAATATCGGATGGAACACTCGACTTCTGCTGTTTCAGCAGTTGACTCAGACAATAGCCAAGGCCACAGGGATAAAATCACAACCATTTTATGAGTTAATAGCAAAAGCGTTGGAGAGCCTATTTGCGGCGGATAGTTCTCACTCAATTTCAACTCCCAATCAAAGGTGCCGGGTCACTTCAGGAAATAACGCAATCAGGTCCAAGAAGAGGGTGATAAGAATGGTGAGTGAACAGTGGATCCGATTGAGGATAAGTCCTCAAATATACCACAGCGCGGCGGCACCAGCGAGTTTGATGCAACCATTTAGCCCACACCCGAGCCTTGAATAAAACCAGTCAGAAGGGACCGCCATACGCAAAGGAAGGATAGTGTTGTGGTAACTGTTTGGAATGGCATCACGCGCTGCTTGATTAAAACAGCAACCACTACTGCCAGCCCCCATACCAATACGAGCAATACCACTCTGTTGTGCGTCGTTGCTCCAGCGATACTGTACCATGGGTGCCTGCTTGGATTGAGCAGTCTCGGCACCAGCTTTCGCTTCTCATCTGTTCACGCCTGGCTGATTCCTCAGTTGAGGTAATCGCTCCATACCAACAGCTCAAGCTGTAAATAATCTTTCAGTAGCTGTATTGGGCTAAAGGTCATCCGCTCATTAGCTATCAATGTGTAATCGTAGAATCACTCTTTAGGATAACATACCACAACGGCGGGTACCACCACGAGTCAACACATAGCAGCCAGAAGCGATTTCTTCGGCATCCAGAATAGAGTTTTAAAACCATCAACAGCTTCCTATTCCTGGTACATTCAACAATTTTATCAACAATTTTCTGTGGTTTTCTGCCACCACGTGATACTAGATAAATTTATGCTTTTTCATCAGTTGTGTAATAATCAAGGCCACCAAACCCACCATTTCCTTTTTACAATTTTAATGTTTCTGTAAAGCCATGATTTTTCTCCTTAATCTAGCCTGCAAAATGAACAAGCACCATACTTTATGTTTATATCACGCTTATTACTGTTTGCAAATTACTCTTAATCAGGTTTTGCTCACGCAATTCCTTGTTGTTTGCATACCCAAGCGGTTGTGAAAATCGTCACCCAGCCAGAAAACAAAATTCTTAAAAGCCCTACTAGCAGATAACGAATAGCTGGAGATCCATCTGACTTAAACCAGTGAAAGTGTATCCCTGATGCAATCCCACATCCACAAACAACTCACCAGGATTGATGTGTAAAGAACCGTTTTCAGTATGACAAAACTGCATTTGAGAAAGGGATATAGCTTGCTTGTAATATTCAGCATAAAGCGTCCCATACTAATCGCCATTGGTTCCCAAGCATGAAGGCGAGATAAAAGGCAGAATCATATAGTGACTAAGTTTTATGAATATTCGGGCTAATTTATTAACTTTTCTTCTCCAAGCAGAGCAATCAGTATCTATTGCAATAAGAGATCAAACTATTGGACAATGTTGTCATCAACCTACAAATTGTCGCCCCAGCTTGGAAAAGTTTCATGAACCTTTCAGCAAATTTTGTAATATAAGACATAAACCTCCTTTTTCTGTGACAAGCAAAGAAAATTTAGTCTGGTTGTCTTTTCTCTAACTCATTTCTTTATTCAAATTTAGTTCATGACGTTTTTTTAACTAAAACGTGATGTCAAGAATTTGGTCTGTAAACTAATATGTAATAGGGTCTGTTTGGGAAACTCTTTATAATACCTGCCTTGTTTTTAGAAAAAACTTACGTCTTCAATAACGTGCATTTAACTTATTTTCCTTACGAATGAGGGATTATAGCTGTCAAAATAATGGATGTCATAGCCATGCATTATTTGAAACGAGCAAACTGCGGCTTTAACGGCGTGGCTGCCCATCTTTATCAATATGAAATATAACGATAGTCCAGCTCTGATCTTACTGGACCGACGTCCAATGGCCACATCCTAGACATGTGGTATATATAAATGCTGTGCGTCTGTTGCTTTAAGCTAATATGATTTGAACTGCACTAAGGCTGCTAAAACAAGGACCAAAATAATCATAAATTCATCAGAATGTCCTTTCTCTGTGAAATGTAATAAGTCTGGCTGTTTTCACTCTTTCTAGCTTCTTTGAACTCTTTATCATGTAATTCGAAAATATCATCATGCAATTCTAAAAGTTCTGCCTCTGTTTGTTGCAATTTTGTTAGGAATAGCTACACTAATGAAAATCAACACTTTCGCAATCACCAGCGCTGGTGGGGCTCCTCAAGAACTACTGCATTAAAACGATCTTTCTAATGTTTGATTAATAGTATGTGGAGCTAATACGTTGCCAAATATAGTGGGTGTTCTTTCTCTATCTAAAATACGTTTTCAAGACATGATCATACCACTAGCCCTAATGCTTCTGTATACGTGTCATATTCACTAAAGCAATCTTGATAGCTAGCAGCTTTGGTAATCTCGAAAAAGGTCAAAATGAGTTGTTTTAGATCTATGATAATGATTAACGCGTTGCCGATTCCTCACGCAGCACTGATCATCAAAAGATTTCTAATTTGAATAACTGGCGAATTAATCTGTCCTAATTTCAAAGGAATGGTTGTGAACAGACAACAATGAGTGTCGGTACAAGTGTCCGGGATTAAGTTTTCTTCTGAATATTGAGGTGATTTCGATATCCTTATTTAGTACGCGTTTTAATTGACGCTTTATCCATATGTGCTGTTCCGCGTCACGTTGTACGCGCAACGGCAACTCAACGGCGTTTTTGTTTTTGAAAATAAAGCTCCATTTCATCGTAAATCATTTCGAAATAAAGGGCTAAATAGCTCATTTCAGACAATTCAGCTGACAGCCAAAATGATTTTTCAAAGTCGTCACGACATTTGCCATTTCAAAGGCCAAGGGATACTTATTTTGAATTTCTCTATGGGAGAAATATCATTAGCCTGAACATGAAAGATAAGTCGATTGATAAGAAATTTTAAATGTGTTTGAATTTCAGCGGAAATAAACGCTGCTCATCAAAAGTTAACAAGAAATGATATCCCTGAGCCTTCTTTCACTGAAAAGCTTTGATAAAGCTTCGCAAACTCTACACATCAGTCAATTCGATGAGGTCAATGCGTCAATATATTGTGTGAGAGGAGGAAACTCAGAAAGTCTTGTTCACTTTGTACTTTAGGCGATATCTGATAGATCCACTTCCAATATGATAAAGACAATTGCTCCTGCAATAAGCTGACCTGAGCTAGTCCGTTAACATAATAGTCGATGGGAGTGAGCAAAAAGTCCGTTGAATGCGAGCAAACTGTTTATCGAAATGGCTTTGAGTCAGCAACTCCTGCGTTTTCTAGGAATTTTTAAGAGCAGTATATAGTTCTTCCTAAAGAAAATCATGCGTCTCTTTCTTTAAGGTGAGCTGAATCAAAATAAGAATTAGGCATGATGAATATAAAAACGTGGGTTAATTCCGTGTAATCAATTTTCAAACCACGATTGAGGTTTGCCGAATATGCACTGAATTGATATTCTACTGCTAAATCGCTCAACATGCTCAAATCATATTAATGGTCGTTCGACTAACACCGAGTTTTCCTCAGCCAAATCATCAGCACGTGAGAGATGTGGCTTGAATCAAACGTTGATGAGACCAGCTCCTTGTTGATTAAAAATCACTCTCTTTGCACGCAGCTTTCCCGCTAAATTGTTTTCCAATCTAACTATAATCCTGGGCGATCTAACAGCAAGGAATTATCTTCTTATGCTGATTTGAATATCCATCGTCCATAGCATTAATTGCTCTATACTTGTCAGCAACGCGTTTTTCCTACTGACGACGAGTTCTTTGCATCTCGTTTCTAGAGAAACACTATGCTGAGCAACTCATATTTCTAAAATATGATACCAGCGATTAACTAATGCCGCTACCCTCTATATTGATTTAACCCGCGCGTTTTACCTCCGGCATACATTTGGTTGATACCTGTGATATAACTTGAACGGTCCGAAATGTAATAAAGCTACCAAATCTATACTTCATAATTTCCCTGCGTCCCAGTGGTGTGCATCGGGTGATGATGCGTAACCTGCGACGATTTCCTCAACTGTCTTTCCTCTAGTATGGCCAAGGTGATGCCTCTTCGTCGCGACGTCCCGCAGACCTGTGCTCCCATGGTTCCCGAGACAATACCAACAACTCCAGACACTCGTATTTGCCAAGTTCCTTTGCCTCGATCGTGCCTAGCTATAAACGGCAGCCTTGGTTCGCATAAGCGCTTTGTCCTTCCAGAACCTTCTAAACCAGCTTTCCAGCCATATTGATAATCACTCCTTTTTCTTTGCCATTAAAAGGCGCCCTACCGCTCACCCAGCAAATAGAGGCCTCACAGATTAATACATGGTAATCTTTTCAGTACGCATCCATCAAAGCTCGGCGTATTGCCCATGAGGGATCCTTAGGATCAACAAGAGACGTGGAACATTGATACCTGCATTGTCGAAACAACAGCATCAACTTTAGTTCCCAAAATGTTCAACAACAGCTGCAACAAGCTTCTACTTGCTCACGGGATGTCACATCCACTTTCTGGAACAGAGAGATTTTCGTGCTTTTCTCCAGTATCCGTGAGATCAAAGTAGCGACTTTTACCTTCAAGCTCAGTAATTCATCACAACAGCCAGCTTTTCCGATGCCCATGAGGCTCCTGTTACAATTACTGTTTTGCCAGCAATATTTAACTCAATCAGTCATTTTCTTGCACTCCTTGTCTTTCTTTTATTTGTTATAGCTATTATTAGAAAGCGCTCACAACAAATAATTAAGACACTCTGGGCTATTAAAAATTTGAATATAATTGTAAAATAAGCAGAACAACTTAACTTAGCTTTTTATTATATTTTATCATTAAACTAAAAACGTGCGTTTAACTCAACGCAAGTTCTTCGAATCTGGTTTGCCGAAACGAAACATATTTTCTTGTGACTATACCAGTTGGTCAAATGGGATTAACCTCGTACAGGTAGCAGAGAGATCCAATAGCCAATTCAGTAAATCATAACAATGTAAATTCATCCTCAGGAATAGTCAGAAGGTATTTGGACCTCCCCATCTGTGTAGACTAACAATTGCGCCATCATTATTCTTATTAACAAAATCAACATCTTGCCTTGAAGATGAAGCGAACCGTCAAATCTTCTGCTGTAGATAAGGATATTCTTCCGTGCTTTTTCTTTGGACCAACATTTCAAAGCAAAATTGCGATTACCTCTTGGACCGGTGTCAGAATACAAATCTGTTGGTTAGCTGATGTTGGGTAAATACCTTTTTGGTCTTTACCTTCTGATTCACCCGGCTAGTGTTTCCACCATTCACTAAATGAAGGGATGGTTTCACGTAGTTAATAACTTCTGTCTGCTTTCGGTAAAGAATATTACAGTAGCCATGATGATAAACAGGCTATGATAATTCAGCAGACGAATAGTCGACGAGCTGCTTCTGCTAGCCATCAACTGATCAAATCTGCTCCTGGGCTGCAGTTGGCAATAAACCAACAGCTGTTAAAACCGTAAAACGTCCTGTACTATCTGGAACGACAAAAGTTTCCCGACAGCATCGCTTCTGCCCCGGCGGCTCCTTTAACACGATCGTTGTCACGCAATACGTTGATTAACTTCTTCTGCAATATGCACTAACGAAGATCTTTGAAAACGCAATATGGCAGATTCAGTAGTTGTTCACAGTTTAGAAATAACATTAACCGAAAAATCGCCTCATACATAATCAACAGGAATCCGCAAGGTAATTTGAAAATCAATTTCGGCATGTAAAATTTTGCGGTGCTTTGCGTTCTTCTTTTCAGTCGACAAAAGAACCGTTCAAAATCAATCGCTGCATGCTTTGAATAAGAACCGCCAATGCAGTACTGTAAACATCACTATCAGATTTGATTTTCAGCAGCCTTTTTATGCGAGCAAATTCTTCTTTATCATGGTTCTGAGTAAATTCAGCCAACCCGTCATTTTCAGCACAGTCCGGTTCCTTTGCCTGTAAGCCCATCCGCCATATTGCATTTGAATATAATCCAGTTCGTGGCGGGCGGGAACTTCCCATGCACGAATAATCTGCAATTTAATGTGTGTCATTGAATCCTCAAATTTCTTCTTTTCTGTAATGCTCTGCTGCTAAATTTAATCAAGCAGTTTTATATATAAGCGCTTTCATTTTTATTTTCTTTTTTTAACTCCCACAGCGACAAGAGACAATCGTTTATATACTTTTGCATTTCTCGTCACTAACTTCATATTGATTGATATAATCTGTTATTTCAGCGAAATTTTCATCCTAAAATTTAGATTTTTATGAGACCAAGTTAAATCTACATGTTCATTAGGTTACTTAGAACAGAAATACTTTTCTTATTAAACAAGTTGAACACCCATTTCAACTTCATTTATACATTAATGACAGAATATAATCAAACCCTAGTAACATACATTAATTCGATGAATTCAAATATCTTCTGTGGCTTTTGACTTGGGCAAATCGATTATCCCTTATAAATTCTTTGTGAAAATAAAATCATTCTTGAAAGATAGTCGTTATCAAATAATAGTAATCGCATCCTGCCAATTAACTCAAGCTGATGTCCATGTTCAAAAAGCCACGCAGCAAAACATCAGTAAAGTACCACTTTGCATTCCAACAAATAACTTATCAAAGGTCCTTTATGTCCAGGAATACTCTTTCAAGCCAGTTTCTTTGAAGATGCTGTTGTGGGCTGTTAACTATTTTTCTCAGGATAGCATTGCTATTCATGCATTGCCAATTTGCAATTTTATTATATGTCCCTCTCCTTCAAATGTCTGAAAATGTTCATCTTGATGTTAATGTAGATGATGACTTTTCTCCATGTGTGCTTTTCAATAAATTGCCTCTTACTGCGCGGGCTCTGAAGTTGTCAGTCATGCCGAATATCAATGACGATTAAAGCACGACGTATCGTTTCTCATATCTGTTTTGATGAATCCTTGTCCACTATTGTAAAACGCTCCCAAGATTTTAACACTAAATATGTATGTAAATCATCAAAACACACCACAATCAATTTGAAGTTTTCTGTCCAACCTTTGAGTTAGTACAAATGATTTGCTTTTATTTATTACTGAAGATTGACTACCTATTTGGTTAACAATATCTCTTTTCCTATACAATGGTATAATATAATCTAAACAAGATTTTGTCCTCATTGACTTACTCAATCATAATAAAATCGGATGGAATAACTAGCATCTTCGTCAACAAATCTTCGATAAAGATTCTGGTTCGCAGACGCTGTCCGAATAAGAGTCTAATAAATCCTTAATTAGCATCGGTTTTACATATGATGGCGATACAGTATTACAGCTCTAATATCTTTATCATCTACAACTATAGTCACGATAAATTTTAGCCAAATGAATTAAGGAGCACTCTTAGAGGTCCATAATCTGCTCGTTGACCTGATAGCAATCCTCCATTTGGCTAATAAAACAACATAGCTTTTCTGATAAATAATCATAACAACTTTCGTGGTGAGAAATAAAATTTACTTAACATTAATTATCGATATCCCAATCTTTAAGTATTTTCAAAACATCATTCATATAATTAATATCTGATGCAAAACAATGAAAGCTTAATTTAGCTTTTAAAAGATTCAATTTTTCAAATGAATGGTTATGTCGAAAATCAATGGATAAAGTAATGTTCAAATTCTCCAGATGTTTTAGAATCAATCCCATAACATTATTTAGTCTGTATATCGTTCTAGAGTCTTTAAATATAGCTTTCTGAGCCAGTGTCTCCAATAAGTTTTATCTGACATTAATACTCCTTTGTTATGATAAATTTTCAGTTTACCTTTATACTAATAATCTCAAACTTTGTTCTTTAAAACTTTCTGGAGAATTAGTAAAATAGCAGTATTATATAGAGACTTTATTTCAAATAATTATCATCTGTGTTATGCTGTTATCCCTCAAATGATAAAATCCGCTTCTTTTAATAGACGACTTTTGTAACTCCTCAACTTTATCTAATTTTCCCAAGGTAGTCGATATCCGTACTTAGCTTTATGACCGTAAACTGCATTTGACGATGAATGGGACGTTTTCAGATCAAGCATCTTAATAATACCTGCTGGACGCAAATCAAAAATCGACGTACTACTTGTTCAGTTTACTGCCGTAAGCGCTGTTCAAAGGTATCCCACACGAACGAAACAGGCTGAGCAACTAATAGCATAAACTAATTGCACTTCTGCTTTCTTAGCCAAACCTGTAACTACACAATGTTTAGCAATATAACAGCATCGCGCCAAGAAGCTGAACGGTCGGCCTTGGTGCATCGCCGCGAAAAAGCACCGCCTGCAGCGAACGCCAACCTATAAGTATCGACAGCAATCTTACGGCTGTTAAGCGAAATCCCTGAGTTACCGATAACAAAACGGCCTGGTCGGATTGATGATACTGTGGTCTCAGCATCGAGATACTCCAGCTGGAACAACAGCTTAATGACTTTTACTCAATCATCCCGATGAATTGGTTTGCTCGTCGTTGAGCTGCGATCATGCTGTGTTGAAACAACAACCGCATCGCACGAACGGGCTTATCATTTTCATCACGCTCACTGTTACTGACCTGACTCTAGCATCAGCACGACGATGAGGCAATTTCTCCAGACCTTTCTGGCTCTGCCAATTTCTCGCCAAACGATGGGCCAAAGAAATCGGCAGGCATCAGTTCAGGCTCTGTCACGACTAAGCAAACAGTTTCAAACATGAGACCTTGATCTCAGCGCCGATCAAATCCAAATCATCTTGCTCAGCGATGACCACGAGCTCAAGAGCCTAGTAACACCTGAGCAATATCAGGCGATTTGTCTCTACCAATGACGGATGCACTCCAAACTGTTTCAAGCCAGCCATAAGCGGTATCCGTATAGCGATCTCAGCAATGGTAGCAATGCACCACACGATTAATATCCACATAGGCTGTCGTAGAGATTTCTCCAAAACATGAACTGGAACCTCATATCGCTGTCACAGCAGCAGCTACATGGGCGTCTCGATCGAGCAAACAGCATCTTAAAATAAGCATCCGAAATCTGATCGGCAATCTTTACTCAGGATGTCCTTCTGAGTACCGATCTCAGATGTAAAGTTTTGACGTTCTGACATAAAATGTCCCCTGGAAATCTCTAATCTCCACTCAATCTCTCAAAAGCTCAAAATGGCGTAGCAATTTTTCAGCAATTATATATATTAAATTATGATGATCGACTATTTCTCACCAGTAGAGTAGTAATTGATATGATAAACTGATTTTCTGTAACTTTATACCACTCAGGCTAGTTCATAATGTTTTCCTTTATCGTTTGCCCCATATAATCACCAACTTCTTGAAATTTATTAAAAATATAAAAAGTGTTTTCCATCATATTTGTTAGCCGCACTTTCCTCAAAGTAAGTCTCTTTTCCAATCGTGACGTCCTCTGTTACACGGATCCAATTCTCCATCTAAAACAGAAATAGTAGTTTCTTTAATTTTTCTCTCCATCCGTGTGCTCATATTTTTCATATTAACTATAATCAGAGCGCAGCATAGGTAAAATAACTTTCTACACTCTCTTAATTTCAAAAATTTCTGAAGGTGCTATCGCGTTTGCAATAGCCAATGAACTCATCATCATCTAAAGTACAATACTATAATTCTTGTTGGTCATAAGATAGAGCGAGTTACTCGAAAGAATATATGAATTGGAAGAGGAGCTTGCTTTTCGTTAAGGCTATACGGTATAATTCCTTATGTTAGCCAACTTCGTACTATGACCAAATAAAATACCGAGGCCTTCTTCAAATAATTTCTTTACTTGTTCCTTATATATCATCCATACAGCCTCAGCAAAAGAACAATATGAATTTTCGAACCACCTTCCTTCCTGATAGTCTCAGCTAATGTGCTAGAAAATTAAATAGTTCTTTTCATTATATTTTACCAAATTTATAATATGTTGAGGCCATCCTCATGAGGAATTACAATAACATTTATTTCATTAATCTTTCTAAAAGACATTTAATTAATCCTTACCAGCTTAGTATTCATCTAAATCATTTGTTTTTATCTTTTCAATAATTTATCAGGTTCATAACATAATGCATACCAATGTTTCTCATCAAGTTTCCTACTAAAAATAGTTGTTCCTACTGTTCCTCTTTTGTATTTCAATGAATTAACATCAATGACTTATCAAATGGATATTTTAATCTATCAGTAAACTAACAAACTTTCTTTAAGTCCATAATTTGAAAAAGTTTGCTTGTTTTGAGAGACAGTGAGCATCAAAATTACATTCTTTCAATTGAGAAAAATGATTTATATATATTCTTATATTTAACAATCCTTTCGTTCCGCATCAACTCCAAGTTGGTTCCAATAACTGATAGCCACTTGCCGAGATAGAAGGTTAAAATGCAGATTACTTCCTACAAAATGGTTCCCATGTCTGAGCAGTCAAATAAGATCTTCTCTTTTCATTTCATAATCCTTTATTAAACACCAACGTACCAATGCTTTAACAAATGAGCTTCGTTCTCCTTTTGATGGGCAAACGATTTGCTTTAAACGTTTTCAAAGCCGCAGTCATTAATTTTCCATTGATTGGTTGATAAAGTTATCTATTTAATGGAATATTGATATATCATACATATTCCCCTAAATCAATTTCTGTTAAATGTATTTTAGTTTAACATCAAAAATTTTATTAGCACTAAATATAAAAATACTAAGGTACCAGTGCTATAAGAGGCCGTATATATTACGATGATGGCATATAATCGCAGTTTGTAAAGACAGCATTCGAAGAATTTACGGCCTAGTAGTATGGAATAATCATAATAACAAAAGTAAAAAGGATAAGCGGTGATGAATATTAATCAACATATTGCTTGTAATCTTTGTAAAAATACTAATTTGCGTAACTCGTAAAATTGGCATATTATCCTGAAAATTGAACAATAACACTAGAAAATGAGAATACCGAAATACAGGCCAAAACGGTTGTATCCTTTCCTCTATTGGATATTGTTATCTTGCAGTTCTTTTTTTTTACACTGGTGCTGTATGTTTCAATTTGCTCTTTTGATAATGTGTCGTAAACATTACCCTCGCAAACCATTATAAGTATTAGCAGGATTACCAATCAATTTGTTAAAATAATTGCGTTTTAATATAAATACTGCTTGTATTCCATTATCTGCGATTGCTTTAACAATTAATATTTTCAGGGTCTGCCTTTATCAAGACTTTATCCCTGATTTAATATTATAAATTTCAACGTACGCGGATGGTGCCACTTCTCAAATACTTAGTTGGATTTTTGTCAACTTATTACAGATGATAATCCCCCATCATTATCATTACTACCAAATTCTGCTGTCCTATATTTTATTATCAGGCTAATTTATCTTAAAAAAATACTGATCTTTCTTTTGAATCGAATCCACCTTTGCATTTGAAAAGTAACTTCATGTTGCCAATGACAAAGCGGTTTTGCGACGATAAACTTTGAACTTCTCATATTGGTGTCTTATCACTATCAAGACGAATAACATACAAACTAGAATGAGGAAAAACATTAAGTAGCTTTCACCATGCTGCGAAAAGAATATTGAATGGTAAAATCTTAGCAACTTTTTCAAATGACACGTGTTAGGGGTCTTATTACTCTTTCCCTGTTCCGTAATAGTGAGAATTACGACGATACCTCAGATGTAAATATGTCATAATACAGGTAAAACTGTCGGAACCATTATTCCAGTAACAAAACTGAATGCAAGAAAACCCCTCACAGCATTAGTGCGTTGAATGTGATAGGTATCAGTATATACTCTGAACTGGCAATTCAACCATGGTCCAATAACAAAAGCAAGATAGTGCAGGTAATTGCAATATAATACTCGTAATTTGTCACATGGTAAACAAAAGCTTTGATAACAGCAAGGTTTTCGATTTAAATCAAAATATTTTTGCAAAACTGTAAAAATAAAACAAAAGCGTATTGAGCATATAAAATACTAAAAATGTCTTTTATTTGAATTGGGACAAATCAATAGAATCATTTGCTTATTATTTAATTGTTTTTAAATACGAAAGCCAAACTAAGTTACCGTAATAGAGCATTCCACGAAAAAATACATAAATGAAGTCAGAAGGTAAAGCCATAAAATCAAAACATTGCTTGTTTCTCCTAAAATATCCTAATGATTGTTTGCAAATACTTCTCATATATTAATCTAATTTATCTTCTGATGGTAAGCGGAGACTCATTTGACTTATCCTGAACTACCAGTCATTTCAATTGTTATATCCTCATTTCATCAAGATATCTTAGATTATGTGTTGCCAAAATAATAGTTATACATAAGTTTTGTAAACATCGTATAACAACTCTATAACTTGTTTTCTATTTTTTCTTCATCCCAATGCATACTGTCAACCATCACAAAAGAGCAGCTCAGGTTTTTTAGCTTGTACACGTGCAATTGCTGTGCTACGCTATTTTGACCTCTGATAATTCATCAGGATGCCTTCTAATAAACTAACAATTCTAATTGTTGCTATATCATTAGGTTGAAATTATCTTTGCTCATCCCAGCTCAATATTTTCTTGAACTATCCCAACTCTGACAAAAGCATATAATCCTGATAAATATTTAGTATTTCTGTGAGTAGCCTAATTGCTTTTGCTTTGGGTATTAATATTTTGATTATAACTAAAATTGTCACAAGTTGGTTTAGTAATCCAGGTATGATATTTAATAAATAGTTTTCCTGAACCGCTTTGACCGTCAATACATTAAATGTCCCAGCTTCAGAAACTGTTAATTCCTTTTAAACATGATCACGATCGTTGTAATTTTACAATTTCATTTAGCTTCAGTATAGCTTTCATTTACCAGTTACGCTTTCACATTTGCTGTGTTCTGTCCTAAATATAATACAACTTTTGTCTTTCGTTACGCACTTTACTGTGCGCTGGTAAAACCTCTTCCTGATTAAAGTACGATATCATATGGAACAATCACCACAATTCGTTGCTACCTATTTTAATCGCAGTTACCAATTCTTCATGAACATCTGCTTAGCATTGTCCTTAATTCTGCCATCTCTTAGTGGTTCTTCTGTGTTATTAATATCTGTAACCAAAAGCAATTTGCATAGCTTATTATCTGTATTTTTCAGAATAATTTTCCTCGATATCTTGTGAACCAAAAGTTTTTCCCTCTTATAATGACCATATCACACTAAGTCATCCCTCACGACATAAAACCGTGTATGTACCTAAATCTCACCAGTTGTAAATATGGCTTGATCTTCATTTGGGAGGAGATTATTAAGAGCATAGATTCCTCATGTCAAGATTCGATGCCTGCCATGTAACACTCTGTCCGAAATCCAATTTCTACAAATCTCATCTTCCTTCCGGCGGTGTGTATCCTCCTAGTCCAGCTTAATTTTGACTTCAACTTCCTTTAAATAGTACCACAAGGGCAATGTCTAGTCACTTCATCACAGGAGATTCAATAGTATTATCTGTAATTTTTCACCATCTATGGTGCATGCTTATTAGCCTCAGGATGATGCGCCGAAACAATTAATGTGTTTCTGCCATGGCCATATGCAGGATCCCGAGGATGAGTTGTATATCGGCTACTCTGCTGATGCATGTAATGTGTGCTATGCCTAACAAGTTCAGAATCCGTTGGTATTCATCAGACTGATGATGAGCAATATCTTTCATCTTTTCAGCGTCAATCTTAGAACACATCTCATGACTCAAAGGTAGGAGCAGCACGCGTGTTATGCCGTGATAAATACTAATAGCATTTAACCATGCAAATGGAATTTTCGCAAAACCTTCGCATAGAAATGAAAATAGTTTGAAGACGCATTATAAGTATTGATTGCTGAGCCAATAGTCCGCCATATCAAATAAAACGGCAACCATATGAGTAAAGATGTCTGTCATTAGAAACCAAGGTGATTTTCATTGATTAAGCAATTTGCGTAATATTGTTATATGTAACCCTTAACATAGCTAGCTTGACATGTGAATCAGAAAGTATATTGTGCATAAGCTATTTGTTGTTCATCATAAATTTCTTCTTCTACAAAATTTGATTTAACTACAAATCATCTATATAACAAATCGTCGATCTTCAACTAAATCACCAAACTCATATACTCAAGACTAGTGCGATATTTTGTGAGGTAATAATATATTGAGCATCCTATTCTCAACCATCTGTTTTACTATTTCCAGCTGCTGGTCATCGACTGCATACATTTGAATACAAGTGTTTGCGTAAATAAACATGCAAAATAATGCAGCAGATAATCTGCCCTGATGGTAATAGAATAAGTGCGCATTCACCTTTGCTATCAAGACTTTGAAGATATCCTACAAAGTCTTTTACTCTAGAAATCAAATTCACTGTAGCAGAGCTCTTTAACATCGATATCCACCATAGGCCATGGTATAAAGTGCCTCTATTTTCGGATATATTTTCTTTAAAACATCAACAAATTTTGCCGTTCCTGCGCACTCCTTTATTTAACTACTCTATTGGTGCCTATTACATTCCATAAATCCTACCTGCCATAACATTGAGATTGCAAACATAATTAAAATTAATAAAGTTTCCTCCTACAAATATCACCATGATGAAGATTCCGTTAACAATTAAAACTTATATGGGCATACGTGATCTGATAGCTTCTAAAATTTTTATTATGAAAGTTACCAGTCGTCCCTGATAATAACACAGTAAAGCATGCAGACAATAATGCAATCATAATAAGCGAGGCCGTCATCGTTGACAGAGTGCGAAATCAGAAATTGCAGAGCGCCGAAAATAGCCCTGTGACTATAAGCTAATTAAACACTGACTTCAAATCTTCTGTTATAGAAGATCCACGATCTACTGTTACAAATGACATTAACAAAACCAGGGACAAATAACTGCTTGCCAATTAAATAACAGATGAGAGCTCAAGTAATGGCTAATGCTTTGTACCGATAACTCACTGATCTTTTGAGTATCATTGATTCTATCATGACAAATAATTTCATATTCAGAACTGCCTGAGACCAGAATGCTCATTGACAAATAAATGCATTTGAAATTTCTCCTGAACTACTTTTCCTTTATTAGAACCTATACTTTTGTGTTTGCGATAAAGCTGGGATTCTTGTTTATACTTTGGAATCCTTTGGCCTTGTAATCTAACTCTACTCCATTTTGCTTTTAATGACCTCACTGTAATGTTCAACATATACGTATCTTGCTTCTCTGGGAGGTCTTTGGTTGTTGTAAAGAAACCTGATTTTATCAAGGTAGTGAGTAAATGCTTTTGCAATCACAGCAATCACAGTCGTATTGACGAAATTTGTGCATAAGCTGCATGACGACTAATGGCGTAATAATCGTCGAAAATGTTACTCATATTGTTGCTAAAACCGAGTAATATTAATTTGAAAACTGTTTTAAATATTTTCTCATAATTCTCACCTTTAAAACTTAGCTGTCAAATAAATAACTCAGTGGATAAAGAAAACTGATTTGCAAACATTTTCCGAGCTGCTGTAAATAAAAAGTAACGCTGCTAAGTAAAAGAAAATACAGAACAGTTGCACACTGCTATACTGTCCATACACAGACTACCTAGACCATAGTTAATCCACTTTACGATTGAGAAATTAGATGATAAAACTACCTCATCTGCAAAGAATAGGTTATTGGATTCACACACAATGAGAGCCAATCTAGAACTTACCCAGAATATTATTACATACTGATTCATCTTTAAAGACCAATACAAAGGCGGTTCTAAACATGTTGAGAATAAATCCAAGTGTCCTTATCGCCGTGATATAAACCATAAATGGATTAGCCACCAAAATTAACATGATAAATTTTTCATTCTTTACAAAAGCTTATATAAACTCTGCCAAATAGCATTAGCCAATGTCAACGCAGTGTTTTGATATACAAATATAAATTCTCATCTTCTAAGAATAAGTGCAATTCTCATATTAGGAGGAGTTTTAACATACTCTTCCATAATCATATTGAGATGTCATGGTTCCCATGGTTGGTGAAAGTAAATTATAATAGTCAAATACAGTCGTCAAAGAGGGTGTTCCTCCTGACTACCAGTCGTTAAATAGCCCAATAATGCCAATAATAAGACGGAAATACAAAAGGTGAGACTAAAATAATCATGGTGCTGATGATATAACTTATGTCAAATTGATTAGATTCCATTTTTCATAATAAAAATCCACCTAATCTCTCAGTTTTGTTCCAGTTAATTCCTAGAAGATATCTACAAGTTTTAAGTTTGAGAATTAATAGATAATATCAGAGAGAGCTACTTTGATTAAATATGTCTGTTATATCATTAAAGTACCCAACAATGACACCTCCGTCAGTAATGCTGATTTTAATAAGTTTTCATCAGTGATGCAAGTCTACCTGTTACTCTTGGTGTTTTCTTTCAAGCTTTTGGTCAAATTTATTTTGCTCTGATCAGACACAATAGATTGTTTTCAAGATAATTCTCACGAATATTGTCAAAGCGTATCGTCAATTAATTTTTGACCAGTGATCTAGTAATAATAGCATCTTCAACTTCTTGCCTCAATCTCTTCCATATAAGTGTCTGTGTATATATAACGAGTACACGTGCTCCGTGTCTTTACTGGCAAGTATAAAATTTCGATGACTGCCGGATCAATACCTACTAGCAGGTTCATCAATTATTAATTCTGGCGAATTTACAGAGGCTACAAGCAATAATAAACCGACCTGCAGCACCACCCTGAAAAAGTGCTCGCTGTTGTCTTTAGCATTCTCCAAAATTAACAAAATTAGAGGCATAAAGTACCTGACTTCTAACAATTTTATTTTAGATATTCCATATAGTTCTGCAAAAATTTTAAGTTTTGATACAAAGCCATTGGGTCCTCATAAATTGCTGAGACTTTGTGGGACTACTCCAACCATCATTTTCGGTGCTACTCGACTTTCTACATCAACTTCTTTATAATATATGCTGACCTTGCATCTTGATGTATTAGTGACTAATCATGTTGATAGTGTACTTTTCCCTGCTCCGACAGTCCAAGGAATCCTAAAATACTGCCTTTTTGGGTCAGCTCAAATTATTTACCACAGTAACTCGTCATAAGTTTTGCGCGATATTGTCTATTCGCATAATATTTTCCACTTAAAACCTCCAAATATATCAACCGCTGATATCTCAACACCGCCGATCAATTGCTAGAAAGATAGTGGTTACAATCATCCTCACAAACTCCAGATTATAGCAAAGGCATATACCACACATGTATACAAAAGCCGCAATTCCAATTTTGTTACTATAAATCACTACTAAGTGCTTACAGAGTATGAGGAGGATTAGTGTAATGCCTATAACTGAAAAAGTGTTAGCATACGATTGAATACTACTCTTGATAATAATATTTTCCTGAGTTGTCGCAGTCAACTGCCAACTAAACCCGCAATTAGAAAACATAGAAATATAGACAAAAATTGTTTGATGACTTGCAAAATGAGAACGCAAAGGAAGTCCATTAAAATTCCCTGTAGAGAAAACCAATGTATATATAAATTCTGTTACAAAATATTTTCAAAATCAAGATAAAATTATACTCCAATGCCCTGAAATTCCAATACATAAGCCAAAAGGAAAGCACGCCGAAACATGTTGTTATGAGGATGAAAAACACTCACTAGCTGCGCATCAATCATTTGAATAGTATTAAGTGATATACAAAGCCATCACTATACATGAAGAGACATTGGCATTTTTCATATGTATCCTTGTAATATGTTTTGTATCCTGTTTTCAAGTTCAGTATTCGTTAGTGGATTTTCAACTGTTAAACAACAGTATACTGTAGAAAAGTAATATCACATTAATGACATAATATTTTTGCATATAATTGCAGTACTATAAATTCCCACCAACAGTAGGACCAATAAACCATGAATTTAAAATTTTCTCACTTGCATCTGCACCTTTCAGTGAAGTAACTGAGGGCTATCTTTAGAAATACTAACACTGAAGAAGCATGCTGTACAGTAAAAGATATATACATAAATATTATACTTTTATTTAGATTAGCCGTATATAATAGTATTATAAGGACAATAATCTGTAGCCAAAGTGACCAACATGATAATTTTTAGAATATATTGGTTTTTACTAACACTGTCATAAAAGCGTTAAAACAAAGATGCATTGCTCCGACTAAATGACGTAGCCTAATTTAATCCGGTGATGATTTTGAAAGCACGTAAATTTCCCAAAAGCGGCAAAGCAAAAGTTATCCAGAAATGAAAGCGAACTCAGCGCTGAACTGTATAAAGGCGGGCATTCTTGACTATCCTCTTCCTCACTTTACCAACAACGAAGAAAAACAAGTAATGCAAAGGATAATCAGTTGCAAAATTTATCAACAACAATCTTTACTTTGTCAACATATCTTGACTCAACAATTATTATCAATCGTGTTTGTTTCTTCTCAATCAACATGGAAAACAATAATACCAACTTCATCGCTTTCGGTAACTTTAAGTTAAGTCCAGAATCTACTATGCTAAGGTTTACATTTTAACATTCTCACAGTTTTCTACCAATATAACGGTCTCCACCTTCTAATGCTTGCTCTCATGAATATGTTATTTGCCATATGATAGCTCACGAACATCTGGATCAATAATGCCAAAACGTATCATCAATATCAGTAATTCAAAATTTGACCGCACTGAGCATGAGCATTTTCTAATGCTTATCCTTCCTGAACATGTTGTAGAACAAGTCTTGCATAAACCATATCTGTAGACTTCTTCATCAAAGATCAATCTGAGTATGTCACTTTCAGGCTACCGTTCATATAGTCATCTGGAGTGTGTTTCTCAACAAAATCACTATCTAATTCAAGACAACAATTTGAGCATTAGGAATAATTCATAAATTTTTTTAATAACTCCTGGACCACTTCAATTTCTAAAATTTTAAGTTTATCCTTTGGATCTGCAACATTTCTAGATTAGTTTAATTTCTCGATTCCAAGATTAATTTTGTGAACTTCCATTCTTTAGTTAAACGATGTATGTTTTCTGTTTGCATAGTATTCACCTTTCTTATTACACAATTAATTTATGGTTCTCTTTACTTTATATTGAAATCAATTTATTAATCATTTTGAACAATTATGCTTTTATCAGGCTCTGGCCCTGTTCCTGCAAAACCGAGTATTATGGATCAAGTAAGATACTCTGTCCCTCAATTCTTTGCCAAAATTCAGTGCTACCTGTGCCGCTAGAGGATCACCTAAATCTGAGTATTCTACATTTTACAAATATCACTTGAACTTTATCCATATCACTATTTCAAAAATATCAATGTGCCCTGTTACACGTTTACATCAAATTAACCATGTGATATATTTTAGATTGTTTTGATGAGTGAGGCATAAACAATTAAACAACACAGTATCTGCTGTTATTCCACCATTAGAGATGTAAAATATCTGAATACATCCGTATTTGTGACAAAATTCTATACATCTTGGCAAAGACATATCTGTTTTCTTTTCCTCCATCATTGGATCCATTCACCCTACTCTAAAGTTTCAACATTGTAGTTCCTGTTCATATACTCACGAAGATCTTTTCTGTCATATTTGAATTTTGGTATCAGCTTTAAATTATTAACATTCATCGGCTCTTGATTCCTCAGTACTCAGACCTTTTTATAATCTTGCTTTGAAAAAAGTGAAATGGTTGATATAAGCTAGACTTTTTCTTTCTGATTCCAATATATTTAGAAATTCTTTGTACTAACGTTCGCAATTTTATCTGATTGTATGAAGGCAAAATTGCTGTGCTCATTGTGGCAGATGACATCAATGTTATCGCTTAAGAAATCATGTTCTTGAGACAGTCCTAAGTGTCCTCAGTAAAGATCACCACAATAAACTTTCAAACGTTGCTATCTTCATCTTTCCGCGCAATATTGCTATTCCTCTTGATACGTTTGAAACCTGAATCTAATTTTCCGGCTCTAACTAGACGGTGCATTGTAGCCATGGAACATATCAAATATTGTCATAAAGAATAAGCTCCTAAAAATCCAGTTACTGTAATGAATGTTTGCGGGTTTATCGTGGCACGGCACGTACCATATGGCGGGGTACGAAGATCATCAGCTCAGACAGATTTCAATAAGATCTGATTTTCCGCCTTATGGCAAAATAATTCTCCAAAATGAGCAGCCTCTTTATTATTATCTTATGAATAAGCTCAAACAGAATTTTCTGTGTTTTCTCAGAACATTTTTGCATCATATGTAGAAGTACCACCTAAATCATAAAGGAAGTTTGCTTCTTATATGAAGCCTAAACTTGACCAATGGCAGAGCAAACCAATTCTTCATATAATTTTGGGGTTGCTGCTTCTGCTCAGTTCAAATTCTAGGGTAAGTCATCAATTTTGATCTGCTTTCGGTGACGTTTTATTGGAATTCATTAATAAGCAAAATACTCTAGGAATCATGTAATCCATCAATAGCAAATGAAATGTTATGATAGACACTATCTTTCTTGCGCTAACAAAAGCCAACTTCAACATTGTCCATCTGATTTTCTTCACCTATGCATCATCCTATAAAATCCGGTTCAGATTTTATTTTCAATTTCTGTAACAAGTTCTGGCCTGTCCCCTCATTTTGCCCAGAAATCTTTCTGTTGATGTAAAATTCCATTTCATCAATTTGACAGCTCTCTGTTTATGAAACCTTTCAAAATGGTTTAATACTGGACAAGACTCTAAAAACCATGCTTGATCTTTGTTCATTGTTATGTCCTTGTGCCAATCAATTCAATATACGATTCCCCTGGTATTTTCCGGTGGTTCAAACATTAGCTCATCATTTAGCCCCTTTAACTATGTTTTGCAATAGGTTTGCGATAGAATACATATAATTCACCATTTTTGTTTTACTGTAACATGAAACATCAATAAGCGGCTTCTGTTGGGTATATAAATTAACTAACTGAGCATCAGATTTGAATAAAATCAGAACATGTCGCTGCATCTAGTGCTTCTCCACACAGATAACTGTTCCAATGAGCAACATTCATTGCCTTATCCGTGCCATTTCTTTAACATCGAAGGTACAAATGGACGATATGTATTTTGAGTGATATATCAACCAATATATTCCCTAATGATTTTTATGGGCGTGGGTTGTAATTATCTATAGTTGCTTCCCCGTAAGCAATATACTCAGTTTCCATACGAAACATCAAACGGCAACAAGTTTTTGCGAAGACCACAATGAATCAAGTGAACTATTTTTGCATCCACAACAAACAGTTTGATCAACGAGTATGTCACTCTTTGGGATTACCAGTGGAGCCTAAAAGTATATATTACATAAGCTTTAACATCTCCTTACTTATGACATCAGGATTGGCTTGTCAGTCAAATTCTTAAAATTACACAAAGCTTCAACGTTGTTGGGAAGACAAGTACTGGGTTACCGATACAAAAGGAGACAATGCTTGTTCACAGTCAGGCAATAAGTTGCATCCGTTCATCTGGTAACTCAGTATCAAAGGTAATATGCACATCCTAATTTAAGAATTGCATGGTGCTTTTATATTTCGCTTCTATCAAATGAAATAGAACAATTTGCCTTTTAATACCTCGCAGCTAGCTCTTACCGACGCCAAGACGTTAATAAGCTATTTAATTCTTCTTGGCTGATGTTTTGTCAAAATCCGGCAAGTTGCTTTTTATGCTCTGGACAGCTCTTTCAAAGTTCTTTTAAGTTATCTGAATCTTTAAGTGTACAGTCGTTCATTCCAATTTTTTCTGAGTTCAATTCTGAATCGTTGGGCTTATAGAACTAAGCAAATTCATGGCTGATCATATATAACCATCTGAAGTTGAAAAAGATAGCGATTAATTCATCATTGGAAGCTTCACTAAAGAAGCTCACACATATATTCCCATTCAAATACACCTGCTTAAGTATCCTCAACTGTTACCGATGAACATCATATTTACTTTTCCATTACTAAGACATAAATATTAATCATCTCTTTCTTTAATTCCACTATATCAGGACGGCTTTGAAAGGAGCAAACATTGTGACCATGGACAATCAACATCTACATCTGATTTTGAGATCATTAAAAGCGCAATCCTGTTGCTGTTTAATCTTTTCTTGAACTGATTTTCTCAAGCGTCAAATTGAAGGAACATGTTGTGAAATAACCGGGGCATTCATCGTGCTGCCAAAACGATGCTGCTGGGTTTTAACAGGCGCTAATTTCTCATCAGACAAAACGCGAAAATAAACACCGTAGGCACTGATTAAGTGGGTAGAAATTTTGTTTTTGGCTTCTATCTTTTTGCTTACACGACTCATATGATATAATTTTGATTTCTAACCGTGTATACTCTTGTTTTGAGCAAAACTGTATGGGAAGTTATTACTGTAACATTATCATTTACATTTTCTTTAAAGCTGTTTACGTTTAGTATACCTTTCAACTGTATCTGGAGAGTTTGTTCATAAACATAATCATATGTCATGTAAGTCATGATGAACAGGAGCATTCTCGCGTATTGAAAAGTATGTAATAAACTTCTTTATTAAGCTGAAATGACCAGCCATCACAATAATATAATTAATCTTAAAAACAGTGTTTGCCATTGCAGTAGAAACAATATTTGAAATAAAGACCCGCCTTCAACCTTAAGAGGCGGTTCCAATTACTACGATCTCCTTCTGGTTCCCCATCACTTGCTGTTTATATGTCACTGTATGATCCAGAAATATCTGCCGCAAATTGAACAGGAGTAAAATCTTTCAACAATTCGACATCTTAAGATAAACCATATTAGAATTCTTTTAACTGCCTTGCTCAAAATGTCCTCTATTTAGTAGTTCTTTAACTCAATGCCTTGGTACGTATATATTATCATCTGCATGAACTTTAGAATATTTATATAATTTTACTGCTGATGATAGGTAATATTCCATTTCTTCCCCTCCTTTTTATAGACTCTATTTGACCGAGTGACACAGATTATACTTGTCATATATGAGCTACTGTGGTTTTCAAGTATATTTCAACATCCTTTCGATACCGGGTAACAACACCAGCCTCTGCAAGCATTTGATAAGCTATAATAAATTTCCATAGCACAGAGAAAAGTCTGTTGAGAAAATCCTGTTCATCTGCCTAGATAATTTATCCATACTTCCCTTTACAGTCTTCAGGGTTAGTGCTGCTTGATTGATGGCAAAGCTCTTTTTGAGAATGAGTTTCTGATTTCTGCTCACTAGTCTTTAACGGCTGGTTACATCAAATAATTCCTGTTCAAAACAGCTATTACCCAGGAAGAAACCTTCTGCAGTACTTACTGGAAGAATCTGCTCAATTAGATATCCTCCCTCTTCCAATGGTTTTGATTGCTCTGCCTGTTTACATAACTTCAGATGTTCAATACTGCTTTCAATATTACAAATTTCTTGAGCATTTTCGTATGTTTAAAGGTAGGAAAATAAATTCTCCTACAATATCTTCTTTTAATTTATCCGGCAATTCCTTATGATTTTGATAGCCAGCTATTAAATTGTTCGGTATAGAAACGTTTCGGGTAAAATTATCAAATAAGATTAAAACCTTATCATCAGGAAACTTAACAAATAATGATGTAATGCTTTTTTCATCTGTTTTAAGAATTTTTGAGTTTCATGGATAGTTTGAGAAAGTTCACGGTTTTGTCTTCTTTTGCTGCAGATATTGAGTGGTTTTTGACTATATTCTTCTAAGACAGCAGCCAGCCATGAACCCTCCATTCCAGGGAACCAACTTTTTATACTCGCAATGGATAATCTTTATTTTCCATTCTTCAAAGTCACTGATTTGGGTACTATCTGAAAGCTCAAGTTTTTGATTTTCCCGATTATTATATATTGATGGACAAAGGCGCACCACAAGCACAATACCAGTCTTGGTGAAGCCATCGGCAGCAAGTGCGTGCCTATATTCCTTTTGCCTGATCAAAACTTGCTTTGCTATCGGGTGATCAAAGAATTCGCTTGAGTGAAGCAACTTCAATCTGTTGATCTCTATACTAGTCTGTTTCCATGTACATAAATGAAAATACTGGAGAATCACCAAAACTGAGCATAAAACTCTTTTTGCCTCACGTTTATTCCCCAGTTCCACTTGGGAACGTATGGGACATTTTCAGGGCCATCATTGATAATTGCACTTCCTGAATTTTCCATAAATATAATCATTGTTTTCCAATTGCATCTTCAATCGTCATCCAAACAACAGTTCTAAACAAATATGGTTCCATCTGTCTCCGAAAATGGGAGCAACACGACCAATTGTGAATAAATTTCATTTTTACATTACTTATAACCTTTTCTACTTCAGGCGACACATTAATAGAGACTCACCGCTTACAGAGCCATGTCACATTCAATAGAGTTGCAATAAACTACGACTTAAACCATGTGACCCAACGACGAAGAACAGGCGGTTTTGAACTATTAAAGATGGTCTATTGAATTCGCACTATCTTCCTTGAAATTCAATGAAATATAATCAGGCTATTGCCATAGAAATGTGACGGTATAACTTTGTTAAACCATCCATCATTTTTTAGACTCGGAATAACATTTATGAACTAAGTATGAACTGATTCTACCCGATAAAGCTCGGTTTCTCTGTTATATTTTAGTATTATAACCAACATTTTTCCATAGCACCAAACTGATTCTAGTATTAGTCTTTGTTGGGGATCCATATATTCCGGCATCTCTCTTGCTGTGTTAAAGAATTTTTGCATCCACGAACTTATCAATGTCCTAAAGGAAAACTTTGTTGATAGAAATTTTTATCACATCCTTTATGATTAATCGAATCTTTAACTACGCATTTTCCATTTTTTAATATTTCCCAGTACTCATCAAGATTATTTGCCGCAAAAACACAGTCCATTCCTACAATGTAATAGCAATTTCCATTCTCATCTCCTTTCTATTATTTTTCTTTTACATTGTACTTCATAAAATAATGTTGCTGCCCTTTTCCCTGCGTTCTGAAGCCTTTTCAGCCAGGTTGTATATCTTCTATCTTTTTTGTCCACTATCTAGATACTCAGATAAGGTTCTAATTTGTCGGATTATTAAACAAGACCGATATCGAATTTCTCTTTACAAAGAACCGTTCTTCTAAAATTTTGTTTGTGAGCCCAGGTTTCATAGAAGTACCATAACCGCCAAAAAAATGCTTTATCAAATGGGATGTGTGAGCTAGAACTTCTTCCCGCCGTTTTATATCTTTTCTGTCTGATAAAACTTCACTATCAACAGCAAGTAATGTGATATTGTCAATTAGTTTTTCAAGAGTTGCCTGCTATCCAATTTTCCCATTTCCTGTGATGGAATGGAAAGGTATCATTATAATTCTGCTTAGCATACATATACAGGAAGATAGTCCAAAAGACTATTCTTGCATTTTGCTCATCAAACTCGGTATCTGTGAGTTACAAAAAGCTTATGAGATATTATCTTTATAGATGCTTTAGCACAATCTACACCGCTATAGCGATAGTTTTCTATACTCTCAATTTCATAAGTTCAATTCGTTGTCCATAGCGTTTTATTTGACCATCTTTTCTTCCTAAAATGTCCAATATTCCCATCTAGTCTATAACGGCCGAATCTCAATATTATGAATATTAGGCTGAGATGAAAATAGAGATAATTTGATTTGAATTTTCTGTCAAGTAGCCCTCTAACCAAATACTTTGTACGCCCATGAACTGTCCCAATTTCTCCAATAGATACTTCTTCGCCGCTTCATCTGTTAATACGATCTGCCTCGTCATTACCAGATCTATTGGCAAATATTCTCTAAACTATTAAGAGCTTCCTCACTATACTCAATAAATGACATGCCTGTGAATTGTTTCTGTTGTTCCATAATATTACTAATTTCCAACAATTTAGTGTAATCTTTTAGAAGTTTGGACTATTGTTTTCCTTAACCTTTTCACCTCCAAAAAGAAATAAAGCGAAGATGTTCACTTTTTGTTCGTTGGGATGACGTTTGCTACTAAAATAGTTGCTCAGCTAAAACTGGAGTAATATTAGTAACACTAATATTATTTTCTTTAAATATTCGAATAAATCATTTTGAACTAACTCAGATTCATTTGGAAAAACAAGTACGCCCCCTAATGTTAAAAGCACAAATATATCTCTTAAAATAGGGGTCATGAGGGAAATTCACAGAAGGTACAACAAATCTATCATTAGAATTTAAACCAAAATGATGAATTTCCCCAATTAATAGTGATTATACTATTGCTTCCTAGAATAGTTTTGAGGCTTCCTCTGTAGTCCCAGAAGTCACTTAACATAGCTGCTATCATCAAGTGAATAGTGTACTTTTGTGATTGTACTTCTAAAATCTTGAGTCGTATTATCCGTTAAATCAATAAAATACGAGGAACTGATTTGTTGCTTTCAGAGCATCTTGAATCTTTCACTTTCGGCTGCGAATCCAACAATTGTAAATAAGTTTATGTTTCAGCCGCTAAAAATGGCAGCAACCATGCGGTGGTTCCTTAGACCACCGATAGTATACATCCTTTGGGACATTCTTACTCTTAAGTTCTTCAAAATTGAGCTACCTGCTCCTGAATATCCCTAACATGATGGGTTTTGTTTCTGTATTCAAAATTAAGATTTTGTGATTATTTGTAATGTTTTCTAACGCTTATAAGCTAACAGTCAAAATCATTGCAATTTTAGCCATTATGCCTTTGAGAAATCAATTTTTCTTTTGCAAAGCCTATACTCACCAACTCTTCTACAAAGCATCTTGAATAATCATTTCAATTAACCAAACATATTGATTTAAAAATGAGTTGTGCTATTTCTTGACTATACGCTTGAATAATAATTCAATCTTGTTGAAGACATCTGTATTTTCTGTAAAGATAGAATGTAAAAATCATGTTAACTTCTTGAACATCATCTTCCATGACATCTAATGCCAGTCCATCCAAACCATTTTGCATCAACAAATCAATCATATTAATGAGTGCTGGAATAATTGAGTGTTATCAGAACTCCGAGGAGGTTGGCAGCTTCAACAATCGATTAGAGACCAATTTCTCCCATATCCATAGAGAAAATAATTTCATTTGCCACTACATTAGATATTCTTTAAAACTTAGATTTGGATCTCACATTCAACTTAACAGTTGTGTCGATAAACATTCAACCATTTTTGACTGTATTTATTATCACGACCAAGAATTGGGAAACCAATGTTAATGCTTTCTTGTCAGAATATCTTCTAAGTAAAATTCCTAAAGATTGCAGTCATGAAACTAAATACAGTTATTCCATGTTGCTGTACAAACCTTCCAACTTCTGCATATTTTTAGAATTTATAGTTGTATAAACATTTCTGCCTGCAGATCCATAACAGGTGGCGTGGATAATCTTCAGGCATACTAGAAATAGATTTATCATTCTCAAATTTATTTTTCCAATAGGCCTCACTTTTTATCACGTTTTTCATCATGCTTAATGTACTCTGTATAACCGATATCCTCATATTGATATTCCAAGGTTCTTCTTCAAAAATTCGTTCCATTATGATAAAGGTTATAATAATGCTAAGCTCAGTAAAGATAATCTTGAATGACCAGCCATCTGCGATAAAATGATGAATTGTCAAATGAAAATAATGTTCATCATCAGCAGCTGTAGAAAGCAACCTTAAATACATGGATATTCATCAGGTTTTAAATTAACAAGCTTCATAGCTATGGTTTCACTTTGAATTTTAGAGATGTTTTTGCTCAGTTGTTAATTTCGAAATATCTTCAACTGGATTTCAAAGCAAAGTTATCATCTAAATCACATGATATATCATCATCGCCAAATCGATAATATTTGGTATGCAATATATTATGTCGCTCTACAATTTTATTCAAAGCTTTATTTAAAACGATCTATTCAATACCAGTTAATTTTAAAGCAATCGGAATATTATATTCACGTGTTTCCTTTTTAATTGACTGGCAATCGAGATCCTTTTGTTTTCTCAGATAATCTGATTGGTACATCTTGTGGTTTTTCTCATGGAACAAGATTTGACTGATTGTTTTCATCATAAATGATCTAGCACAATGCAGACACACTTATATTTTTGAGCAATTCTTCAATCTTTAGGACCTCGAATTCTTTTTCAATATCTACCATCAAATTATAAATATTAATTGAGTCGATTCCCAATTCTAATAAAGTATCTGCCATTGAAATCTCATCATTTTCTACATATTTTGGAGAACTACTACCACTGCAACTTCTTTTTGAAGTTGTTGGTAGAATGATGGTCCGACTTTAATTTCTTCCAGAGCTTGTTGTTTTTAAGCGTTCGCGATCAATTTTTCCCATTTTGTGTTAACGGCATATATTCTGTCAGGAATACCCTATCAGGAATCATATAATGTGGCAAAATAGGGTTCCAAATCGTTTCTAGATTTTTGTTCTGACAAATTTTTCCTGAGGGCCTTGGCTCTACATAAGAAACAAGTTGTTTATCATTACCTTTTGTATAGAGAACAATTGCATTTTTAACCTTTGAAAGTTTTTGAATAACTTCTCAATTTCCTCTAATTCAACTCTATAACCATGATTTTGACTTGATTATCAGCTCGTGCAACATAATCAGTTCACCTGAATAGTCTAATCGAACAGATCTCCTGTTCTGTAAAAACGATTGCCTTCTATATGGATAAAACGTTTTTGATTTAATTCTTTTTAATCCAGCATATCCTTTCGCTAATGATATTCCACCTATTAACAATTCACCCGTGATCCTTCAGGGCAAAGATTTCCATCTTGATTTGTCCAATGAAATCAGTATTGGCCCACTAGTTTTCCAATCATTACCTTTTTATTTACATCACATTTACTTGTTGTATTCCATATTGTCGCTTCGGTAACTCCATAAGCATTATAAAATTCGTGATCCTGTGCACCAATTATTCTTGATATCATCTGTACAAGGGCTCTCCGGCTGTTACAATAACTCTTAAATTTGGAAGATTCTTATTTTCATTGATGCCAAAAACTGATGAAGGCTAGAGTTGTGATAGTTGTTTCTTTATCTTTAAGAAAAATCGTGCAATCTCCACCTGTTCCCATTTTTCTCGAGGAAAAATACTAAAAAGTACCCCCATGTCCAATTGCCATTAAGATATCAAAAAACAGAAGCATCAAAACATGCAGAAGCAAAGAATGTAATTCTATCGTTAGAATTGACATTGAATAGACGTCCTTACTCTTTTTACAACATTCTCCAATTCCTGCATGCTGTGACCTTAACTCCTTTTGGTTTACCAGTTGTTCCAGAAGTATAAATCCTATAAGCAGAACTTGCTAAACCATTATCAATAGCAAGATTGAAGAAACTTTTATCTGTGATAACTGGAGATACTATGGTAACTTTAGAATAATCTAATCCCATATCCTCAAAGTTCCATCTCAAAACTAAAACTTCATACCAGAATTATCCATTATATACTGCAATCGCTCACGTGGATAATTCTTATCTATCGAACATAATAGCTCCTGCCTTCATAATAGCAAATATGCTTGTTAAAAATGCCTGTGATTTTTCTACTACACCAACAGCAATATTTTCCCCTTAGGTATGCTGAATAAGTTGTTTTTGCCAAGACATTACTTCTACGATTTAGTTCTGCATAGGAAATGTACTCCCATCATAACTTACTGCTAATTTTTCTGGAAGCTTTTCAACCAAAATATTCAAGATATTGATGATATTTGATCCTTGCATTTCAAAACTAGTTTCAATTAGTTTGGAATATTTTTAGAAATACCATAATCTTTAATCGGAAGTTCAGCGTCGGTTAAAATATTCTCACGTAATGTTTCATAACTATCTAATAAAACCTCTATTGCCTTGTCTTCATACTGCTTCCTTGAATTGGCATCTAACAATTACTTTATCTGAACATTCTTCAAGCATAAATACAAAGGTTGTATTGTGCATCAACATTCCATACTTACCTTTTCAAAGTTCATACCATCAAGAGTAAATGCCTTTTTCTTTATCATTACTGTTCATGAATACTGGTCACCACTAATTTCCCCAATTGTTTTTCATATACAAAAAACATGAGAGAGTTCTTTCAGTTTCTAAACCAATATTTTTAAATAATTTAATGAGATACCTAGGATAATCATATACCTCAAAATAACTTTTCGTACCTTTTTGAGTAAAGATTGTTGGCAGTTTCTTGTGGATCAATCCTACTAGAAATAGGGATGTTTTTGACAAGATAACCAATCGTATCATAATATGTTGCATTCTCTCGTCCTGAACTATAGGCTACAAGTAATGAAGTTATTATCATTGTTGAGTTTATAATAAAAGTTGATAAATACTATACAAAGTTTCAAAAAGCGTATAACCCTATGCTTTACTGAAATCTTTTTAATTTTTAAAAAGCTTATTATTAATTTGTAAATATTTTTCTGAACTGCTGGATTTTTGTACGATCTGGATTTGAAAGATTGCAAAAGTCTTCTGCTAAGTCACATCCATCCAGACCTTTTTCCAACTTATCTTCTGCAACTTTATACTGGTCAGATTCTTTTATAGATAACTCGTTTTTGATAATCAAAATATGACTCGTCTTTCTCTGCGAGATAAGAGGATTCTCCCACTTTGTAATTGCTTATACTGCAATAATTTCTTTTAATAGAAAAGAAAATCGAAACACCATCTATGACGCTGTGATGAATAGATAAACCAAAATACCAATCATTTGTTGTTGACCTTAAAATCACACGTACAGTTTCTTTTTCTAAATCAAACGGTTGATTTAATGCTTTATTAATATATCCATCAATATCATCAATTGTGAAAAATCTGTGATCTGTGCTTCAAAACTAGATTTGGATTCTGCCTGAACAATCTGCTGACCATTCACTGAAAATCTTAGATTTAATATTATATGGTTTCTGATAACAGTTTCACAAGCCAATTTCCACTTTTTGCATCAAATTCTTCTCCCATCTTCCAGCAGCAGCCATATTGTACTTAGCTTGTTTTGTTTATCAATTGATCACGTATATGGCTGCTTGTCCATCTGTAACCAATGCTTCAATATCTGTGTCTGATGCTTCATTAGTATTTTTGAGTATTTCTGTTTTTGAAGATAGCTATTAATCTTTAATATCGAGATCCCCAACTGTCTTTAATGTTATTAAATCTGTTACTTTAAGTGTAATATCAAATTGCGCGTTAATTTTTAGAAATTCAGTTGAAAAAGTTTGGTGAATCAATATCTAAACCATTAATCTCGCTTTCAGGAGTCACAGTTACCGATTCATAAGTGATTGAAGTTATTAATCTGTTATAAATTCCTCAATCTCATCTCTTGTAAAAGTTCTTTGAACTGTTGGGAGTTCGAGGACAATAACATTTTCTCACCTTGAACCCATATTTTATTTTGAGCAAATGAATATTTTGGAAGGTGAACCTATTCCTTTTGTAATATTTAAAAGCATCCCAATTAATGTCTACCCTAAATTAAACAAATCAATGGTCGCATCTGCTGAAGGCTTTATCGTGATAATTTTTCTCTGCTGTGCTGTGATAAAGACTGACATCGGCTGATTTTTATGTTTGAGAAGATGAAGATCAAAGCCGAAGAGGAGCAATTTCAATAATAATATCACTTGTATTTGCAATATGAGCAGCTGCATCAGCAAACCGTAGCTGTATTTCTCATATTATCTGCCCAATAATTGGCATCTAATGGATTAAAAGTTCACCAGTTACTGTTGAAAACAAACTCCAACATTTGTTGACACTTTTAGTCTACCTGCTCGTTCAATAAATTCCTCCTTAAATGGTTCTAATCCACATAATGAAAAGCATAGTTAACAGGTAAATATTGACATCTAATATTGTCAGCTGGAATTTTTCTTTAAAGTGTTGCCACTTCATCTTTAGCTACCGAAATAACCACAGAATCAGGCGCGTAGATACCAATGGGTATTTTCATACACTTTTCAGATATTCAAGCTTTCTCTTCGTTTATTTGAACGAACCTTTTTACCTTTTCCTGTAAATCGTCTGAGATAGTGCTTCGAGAATGAATAATTTTTAACCGCTGCATTAGAGATGCGAGCTCCACTAGTAAATGCCGCAGCTACTTCACCAAAGGCTATGACCACAAACTAGGGATTATAGTGACCCCATTTCTTTTAACAAATGAGCTATAGAAAACTGAATAGCAAAAATAGCAGGTTGGGCAGAAATAAAATCCGCATAGATATCTTCTTTATCACTGTCAATAATTTTCTATTTAAGTCACATTGGCTAATTTCTTTAATTTTTCTACATTTTCAAACATTTCTCGATATGCAGAAACTCGCTGGGGTTGTCGTCATTCCAATCCATTGAGTTCCTTGACCAGAAAATACTAGAATATTCTATTATTGTTTTTATCTCCTCACTCTTTTATGAACTGAAGCTCTATCAAGTTTTTAAAGTAGCTCATCCTTATTTTTCCTATGACATATCAGTTCGATATTTTCTCAGGTTTTGTTCTTTTAGTCATCTCATATTCGATATCATAAAGAACCATGTAGTCCTGAACAAAGTACGAAGTTTTCAATTTTTCTATAAGCGCATCTTGACTTACATCAGATATGGGAAATATATAATTTTCTTTATTGCTATGCTCTTGTTTGTTGCTGTACTATTGTATTTTTCTGGAATAACATTACAATTGGTACCGAATCGAAGAACTGACTCACATATAAATGTTTTCGTCTTTAATCTTTACAGTATCTTGAACAATGTGTGTGTATGTTCTAATTCCAATTTTTCATTGATTTTATCAATACTTCTTGTCGGAACAAGTTCACCATGAAATAGGCATAATGCTGTTTTAATCAGTGATGCAACTCCAGCACTTTCCAAATGTCCGATATTTGTTTTCCACTGCACCAAGAAGAAAGAGATGTTTTACGTCGTAAATCCTGATTAATGGCTCATCAATCGCAGAAACTTCAATATAATCTCTAAGAAATACCTGTCCATATGTGTTCCATATATCGTATTTCTGACGTTGAAAGTCCCTATCAGTAACAGATTTTTAAAGCAATTCAACCTGCATATTTTTGTTAGGCGCAGTTAACAGCTGAACGACCATCTTGATTTATTGCTTTTCCAATTATTGTTGCATAAATTCTGCCTCTATCCTCTGCATCAGTAAGACCTTGGAACTAAAAACTCCGGCTTCTTCCCCACGCACTTTGCAACATTGCTTTTTCATAGAGGTTTGACAAACCATCCAGCAGCACATCCAACTCTCCCATAGCTTTATTGAGTTTAGTATCAAAGAATGATATTGACCCTGCTACGGTGCTACTTCACATTCACCTCTATTAATACTTTCTGTTGGCTTCATTTAGCAACCAAGATGATGAACAAGCTGTATCTATTGTCATACTTGGACCTTTAAAAATCAAAAGAAAAGACATTCTGTTGATAACATTGCCATAGAATTTCCCAGTGCATTAATATCTTTCTCATTTGGAATAATTGTTCGTAAGTAATCAGTATTCAAACTACAAATACTCTATTTCTATATCTTGAATATCCTTATCAGTAATATCAGCATCCTCAAGTACATAGCCTACAATCTCTTGTCAAGTAATTCTTTGCTGAGGATCAATATTAGCTGCTTCCATTTCAGACATGTTAAAATATACATTATCAAATATTTCTATGTCATCAATATCACTTACATCATATATTTTTCTTTTCTTTAGCGAAACCTTCGGACACAATTTTTCCCTATTTTCTGGATGTGGTTTAACGCTCAATGTTTGATTTTTAAATTGTTGAAAAATTCATCAATATCGTAAGCTCCTGAAATTTACAAGCCATTCCTGTTATTGCTATTTTTCTTTCTTGACAATTCTATGGCTTAACACTCTATTTTTCTCTATTTTCAATATATTCATTAAAAGGTATTCATAAAATTTGTTAACGGTGGGTAATCAATCAAAGCTGCCTATCAATTTAATATTCAGCTCTTGCTCAATTTACCAACAAATTGAACTGATGTTTTGAAATCAATCCATTTCCATAAATGGTTTATCTAAATCAATCACTGAGGTACATTTACATGGTCACGAAATTTTCAGTAATTTCTTAATTCATATCTCTATCATTGAATCAAAAGTATTCTAATAAGACTTCACAGTACTTATGCAGATTAACATGAGCCTAGACAAAATTTAGTCTCGTGTATTTTATAATTTTTACTTTCTAAGACACGCAGCGGTTGGAGAAACTCTGTTGACTTTAGTCGACTTGAAGTTTCCCTACAATTCATTAGGTGCTTTCAAAACATAAAACCACTACTGGTTAATATCCTTAGCCCTCACAAGCATTAGCTATCTCTAACCAACTGTGCGGAGGTGGGGCGACTTGATATTATAGTACTTTTTACCACTCACTATATTTATTAGACTGACAACACTTAATATAATGTCAATACAAAAATAATTTTCTAATATATATGCTTAGAATTCAAATCTTTTTAAATTTCGATAAATGACAATAATACCTCTGATCCTGGTTGGTGTTTAATAAAAATTTATTTGAGGGATAAACTGTAGACGATCAGTTAAAGCAGAAATACAAATAAACTAATTACATCACATCATTAAGTAAAATATCACAATTTAGTACAGTTCTTATAATTGAAATATATTTATTTATACCTTATAAATTAAGCGCCTTGGTAGACTAGTAATTTATACTTAGTTAGTATCTATCAGACACTAAAGTTCTCTTTGCTGTGTTACAATCTTATTTTATGGTATCAAGTATTAGTTGATTGAAACAATGAGGAACTACAACTAATAAAAACTATTCTCGTGGCGTACAATTAACTAGATACAGATATCATTATAATTTTTCAAATTTATTTACTTTTTAATTTTGTAGCCTCACTATATCCTATATCGAGAGAAAAACGGATAACTATGACGTAATTTTACCTTTTAACATCGCCACATATAAACCCAAAAGGTTACAATTGCTATCAATAACTTTCTTAATTTCATTTTGTCTCCTTTTCAAACTTTATGGTATTTTATTATAAGAAAAAGACAAAAAGGAGACCTGTACATAAATGTCACGGTCTCCTTTTTAAGTATGAAACTTTTTATGCATTCTCAAACTCAAATTTCACATAGTTTTGTGAGAATATGCAACTCATGCTAAAAATTTTGAGTGAAACTCAATTCTCATCGTTCAGGGATAACAAAAGAGAATCAAGTTGATTCCCTAAATATTATATAAATCACCCACTACAGTTGACAATAAACTATTTTAAAGCTGATCCTTTTCTTTCAGAAAAGATATTAGCTTCTAAAAACTTTATCTCCAAAATTCTGTGCTAGTAAAGCAGCTAAATCATAACATTCCTTTAGCTACTTTTGTCATATTCAGCATAGAGATAATATTTTGCTTCAAACATTAATAATCCAGGTTTAATGCTATATTGTTGCGTTTTAGAGATGACATCATCCATTTTAGTGACCAAAGCCTTTAATTTATAATATAAACCATGATCTAAATAAACTCCTGCTATAGCTGTCAACACTCTAAAGTTCAATATTGTAATGCTCATCACCTCACGAGACATCTTGCTGTAAAATAGTCGTTTTCAGTATCTGCAAAGGTTATTTCCTTATAATCTTTATCCTGACATTGAATAGCATAGTAGCTACCAATAATAATCATTGAAAAGAATAATGTTTTTGTTAAAAGTTGTTTATCTTCAAAAGATATCTTCTGCTGCTGCCGTTTTTCTTGTTGATATAATCTAGAGAGTTATCTAGTAATTCTAAGTAAAAAGTTCCTCCTCCGTCAAAACATCAAAATCTTTTCATCATATCTTCAATCATTGCGTTTTGAGCTAAGCGTTCAGAATCACCATAACTGGAAATTTGAAAAAGTTGATGCTTCATCAGTGAAATCTCTTCTGGTATAGTAATACTTTCACTGCAAAGTAAAGTTCTAAATCAGTTTCTAATACTTTTGCAATGTGTTCAATACAATGAGAGTAAAGACTGTCCTAGCTCGATACGTACCAACTGGCGAACTGTGGTTCTTCTTCAGTGTCACCGACTGATTTGTTCACGTGATAAACCCTTTTCCTCACGAACTTCCCTAATCTTTTCACAATTGTTTCTTTTATGCTCATGCTTCTCACCAAATTTCATATTGTATTTTATCACAAATTTATAAGAATTATTGTTATCTATTTTACCTTACTATTACACAAAAATAGAGCACACAGCTTATCGCTTAGGGCTGCTGGGTTCCTCCTGACCCGCTTCACGCAAAGCTGTTGCTCCGACCTCTAGTATAGCATAAGTAAAACTGCCAACAAAGACTTTTCTTTTGCCAAAAAGGCAAAACTAAGGCAAATCATCAAACCAACTAGGGCTGGGACGACAATAGTCAAAGCCCGCCTGTCCCTGTCCATATAAGACCAAATAATTTTTGAAAGAGGCCTTGATAATCAAAATTAAACCAACTAACTTCCAGCTATGTAGCCAAGTTGCTAACAATGACGATAACAACAACTAACAAAAAGGCAAAAACACATTCTTAGCTGTCAAGCCTGTATAAAAATTCCTTCTCATAGGTTAAAACTCCTTGACTATAAAGGTGGGGTTGATTGTGGCTACGAAACAAATCATGCTTGTAAAAAGAGCCAAGATATGACTGATACCCCATGATTCGTCTATGATAGGGCACAAGATGGGAAGGATTAAAATAGGACGAATATACCAGCTTAATTGGTTTTGATGACGTTCAAAAGCCCAAGCTTGAAAATCTAAATTCAAAACTAGCAGACCAACAAAGAGTAATGTTAAAAGCAAACAAAAGCTGATATACATAGCATTCCATGTCTTGGTGATTGTGTTCATTTTGTTCTCCTGTATCTAAAAAAACTCTGCATCATTTGAGCACATTCTTTTTCCAGAATTCCCCTCTCTACTTCTACACGATGATTGAGCCGCTCATCAGTTAGGATATCATATAAGGACCAGCCCCCACCAAATTTAGCATTTTGGCACCGTAAAATGACCTGCGAATACGTGCTAAACCAATGGCTCACTGCTGCACATAATGCAAGGCTCAATGGTGACAAAAAGCGTACAATCAGCAGACGCCAGCTTTTCTTGTGTTCTATTTGCTTGATTGATAGCCATAATTTCAGCATGCATGATGGCAAGATTTTACCTCTTCACGCACATTATGACCACACCCAATGATTTGACCGTCCTGAAACGATATGCACAGCCAATAGGAATCTCTTCTTTTTGAAGTGATAGCTGAGCTTCTTTGAGAGCTTCTCCCATAAAACTCTTTTTCTGCCTGAGTCAAACCTGCATCAGCAGTTACCGATTTGCCATGATTTGTGAGGTGTGGCCAATTCCACAGGATGCCAGTGGGTATACCTCAGTCTGGCTTCTTAGGATTTCTAGATGGTTATCTGGATCAATGCCTGCTGGCGGTACTGGTGGCATATGGGTCAAGACTAGACGTTTTACCTTAGCCGCGCTAACGATTTGTCCAGCTTCTTTGAAGTCGTCAAATGAGCGATGTGGCTTTTCATTGCCTTCGTAAAAGGTAACTTATCTGCTAGAAGTCGCGCCTGCGGCAAATTTATCTAAATCCTCAAAATAACCGTATCACCTCGTGAAAACAAAATTTGACCAGTTGTACGCTCCACAAGTACGTATGGCACAGCAAACAGCAGGATGTGACTGTCTTAATAAAAGTAATGTCAAAAGGTCCAATTTGCTCAAGACCATTGACATTATAAGCTCTGCCTTCAGAAACACCATCAGTGTCAACTTTGAAAACTCATAAAGTATCTTGGTCTATGACCGTCAGTCGGTAAAACTTTGGGCGTCCAAGATGTTTGGGACATAAAGCAATAATGACGCAAAACACTCCCAAGTCAGCGACATGGTCTGGATGATGAGTGAGAAATAATGACTGCATCTAAATCTGGCGAGCTAGTTTTCTTTTTCGAGTTCATTGAGTGCACGGCTACAATCAATTAAGAGCTGAAAACCGTCTTCTCTGTCAAAGAGATAGGAGGTTGTTCCTTTCATCTTTATAGGATAGGCTCTCCAGCAACCAAAGTGTGGTTAGTTTCATAAAAACACCTTCTGGTTATTTTTATTATAACAAAATGAGGCTGCTCTTTTGGATAATAAAAACCAGCTTATGTTATCTAAAAGAATAAATCAAACGATAATAGACAGGCATAAACAATGAATAACCACTTCAAATAAACAACAATAGCAATAAATTCACGAATAAAAAGCACTGGGGAATATAATAGGCGGCTGTTGAACAACCCAAAGCCATCTCCAGCCATATGCAATCGGCGTGCATAAACACTGGTTCGAAAAGACATGATAAGCATTAGTTACAAAAAGAAAACAGTGGTTTTCATTTCTTTTTCTGCTAACTGCTTGGAAAGAAAGATTTTCATAGGTCGAATGCGATTGTTCTTCCAGAGAAAGCCTATCATTTGGAATATCACTTGCCTGTTTTCGAATATAATTGGCAATTGCCGCTGCTTCAGAAAGTAGTTTTCCCAGAACCTAAACCGCCACTGGCAATCAATTTGACTACGAGTTTTTCGATTGTCCTAAAACTTCTAAAGCCTTATCAATCCTGCGCTTTAATAAAGGGAGTCACTTGATTGCCATGCAAAAGACCTCGCACCATGAATAATAATATAATCATAATGCTTGTTTTTGGGAATAATCAGATAAAGAATCGAATACAGCATAAAAGCTATAAAGGCAACACTGAAAAATAAGAAAAGAAGCGCTTAACAAAGACGCATCGAAGCAATAAAAACGAGTTGAATAACAAATGAGGTCGAATGGTGAATTCAGTTACCATGAATAAAAAGAAGCTAGTAATCATTAGCCCTAAACAAAGCGATAAAAGGTTAATCTTCGAAACCTTCTTTATGTAACAGAATAATCCCGTTATAGACTAAAAAGAGACCACCCAAAATATTATAAGAGGTCGAAATTAAAAGAAGCGAAAACGCCATAAGCCATGTATAATAACCATGACTATAGAGAAATTCAATGATAATGGCAAATAGCTACCATCAAGAAGCGATAAGAAGAATAGGGATTGAGGTAAACTTCGTGCCTCATGATAAATAGAAACTACTAACAAAATAAACAATACAACTGCAAACCAATCCTAACATAACATCTCCTTATTTTTATTACACTTAGAATTTTTATCTTGATTGTCACATTTGAAATTCTCTTCATTTTTGAACAAAAATACTTAAGAGATTCAAAAATATGCAGCTCTTCTAATATCTTAGTCTTTTGTAACTTCTGAGGAATTCTTCCATCTTTATTTTATCTCAAAAATCAAGATAGAGACCTCACCACCTTTGTAAGTCCTCAAAATATTTTTAGATTATATAATCTAAAATCATCTAGTAGAGCTAGATGATTTCAGAGTGTAGAACAAAGTCTCGATTAAGGCTCACTTCGCTCGCAAATCAATACCATTTAAATTGGCATTTTGCAGAACTTCAAAAATATATGTATAGAAAAAGTAGGTTTATCTTCAGGTAGATAATAACTCTAGTAAACAGAGTCATTCCACCCTTATAAAAATTTTAATCTCCTTTAAAACTGTAATTGTAGGCCATTTATTTTTGCCAATGCTTTTTCAGAAGACGTTGCTAGTAAACCCGCATTCTCCTCATCTGCTAAAAATGTGGTGTGGGAGCAACTTTAAATTGAACAATATCCTCTAAACCATAGGGAAGGAAGAGCTCCAATTTCCTTTGTCATTTATTCTAGCAGCGAGGCAGTGCACTTTTCTGGATATTTTACAATAGCATCGCAAAAGATTATGATAAGGCTCTGTGTTTGGACTGTGAACTATGCATATAAATTTGATTTTTGAGCTCCATTTATAAGCAGGATAAAGCCTGTAACTCCTTCTCAATCCTCAAGTCTTTTCATAAGAAATCGTCTGATCAAAAAGACGACATCGTATATCCGTCTCACTTATCAAAGGCTGGTTTCCCACTTAAATAATTCCAAATAAAATTGCAAGTGTGCCCGCTTACGCTTAAAGCATCCAGTTAAAGATCTCGAATAATGGTTAAAAATACGAAATCGGTTCATTGCCAGCAATGTACTAACTGCTCTTCATCCATTAAAAATTCCTCTCTGAGCGTCCATGTCAGTACTTTTCAATAAAAAGTCTCACGAAATTCTAAAATATTATCATCCATAGTGGCTTGACGAATTTTCTCCATAAGATTTAGTAAGAAATAAAAGTTATGATAACTGGTCAAGAGCGAAGTCCAGAGTCTCATCTGCTTTAATCAGATGGCGAATATAAGCGCGTGTATAATTTTGACAAGTGTAACAATCACAATCACTGATCCAGCGGCGTAAAGTCTTCGCATACTGAGCATTTTGACAACAAGCGTCCTTGAGGTCATACAGGTTCCATTTCGAGACAATCCCGAGGTCGGCAAGACACAATCAAACATATCAACGCCACGAATAACCCATCAATTAGACGTCCGGTGCACCAACTCCCATGAGATAGCGAGGTTCTATTGTCACGTTAGTGTTGTAAAGTCAGGACAGCATTCATTTCTTCATACGATTTCCCCAACAGCAAGACCGCCGATGGAATAGCGGAAAATCCATTGAAACCAGAATCAGCTGTTGACTGACGCCGCAGATCTTCAAAGCCTGCCCCTGAACAATGCCAAAAAGTCCCTGATCCTGGGGCCGACGGTGAGCTTTGAGGCCTCGCTCTGCTTAACGACTGGTTCGTTCAATTGACAGCTTTTGACATAGTCATAAAGGCTGATAAAACTGCAGGCATTCATCAAAGGACATCATGATGTCTGAACCTAAATTATTTTGAATAGAAATAGGCCTTTTCTGGGGTCAAAAACATTCTAGCTCCATTAAGATGATGTTTAAAAGTGACTCCTTCTTCAGTAATATTGCGTTTTTCAGCCAATGAATAAACCTGAAAACCACCAGAATCGGTTAAAAATCGGCTGATCCCAACTCGAATTTGTGTAGACCTCCGCTCTTGCAACCAAGTCGTCTCCCGGCCGTAACCAGAGATGATAGGTATTAGCCAAAAATGATTCCTGCTTTCATTTCTTTTTAATTCTTCTGAGAGTTGTGTTTTGACAGTAGCCTGTGTTCCAACTGGCATAAACATAGGGTGGGAAAAACTCCATGCAGTGTGATAATCTCTCCCAAACGATGCTCCAGTGTGTTTTTCTTTCTTAATAAGACGATATTGAATCAGTGAATGTGTCATTTTACTCCTTGCTTTCAAGACTGTATTTTGGACAGTTTAACCTTATAAATTTTTATCAAAAAGCTAGCAGATGTCATTAAGCGTACTTCTTAGAACCTGCATTCAGAACTTTTTATCAGTGAGAGTGTAAGAAGGTATAACGAAACACCTACACTATAGCTGATTGGCTGCTTTTACACTAATTTAATATGAGACATATTATCAATTCCTCATACTAAGTGACACAGGAGTTTTTCATTTTAAAATTTCAATTGAAAATTAATATCCAATTAAGTCTTTGCACTCGATTAACACAACAGTTAAGTTCCGATTTTTGAGAACGGTTTCAGGTTCACATCTCTACTAAAAACAGTTATAATGACTGATGTTTAGTGAATATACTAACAATAAAAAGAGGGTATTCACAGAGATACAAGAATGATGAACAATTTGAAACTACTGGATGCTGAAACACTTTCACTATGTAACTGAGGCGGTCTGTTTCACGATGGAGCTAATGGCTATGCTTACCGCGATTCCCAAGGTCACTGGAGCCTATAGGTAACAAAAACTCCCAGCAAAGCTTTTAACAGACGTTGTAGTAAATACAGCTGGGCTGGAGTGCAGCATAAGTTTGCCGCTTGACGAGTCATTAAGATAATCGTTCATATTGTTATATAAACGGCAAACACCCTCATCTATTATAATAGATGAGGTGTTTTTATATTATCGCATAAGTATGAGACTAGCCAATCTGTTTTAGAAATAAACGACAATCCTTTTAAGTGCTAAAAACACCATGACCAGCACAAACGCTAAATGTTTTTGATAAATTGCCCTCTTAGTTTAACGAGATATTCAATTTTAAGACATTTATTCATGACAATCTGGTCCAACCGGCAAACCGTAATATTTTTCCGCTTCTTGGCTGCAGTCCCAATTGTGCCCACATCTGCATCTGTTTCAATGAAATCCCTAGCAACATCTGCTAAAAAGTCACTGCGGCAAAAACATCCACAATATCAATATGTTCAGGAGATATCCTGCAGGCGAGCATAGACGTTTCACCAAAATCTCATCACCAACAGCCCTAGGATTAACGGGAATAATTTTATAAACCAGCACTTTGCAATACCACAGAGCAACATCATAAGCTGCTGTCTCTTTTCTTGCAGATAAGCCAACTATTGCAATCGTCTTGGCCCTTTTTACATAATCAAAGATGACATGTTGACTAGGATTTTGAAATTGATAAGCCATAAAATGACCTCACTTAACTTTTTTCGCTTGAATTTCCTCTTTTAAATCGGTAAGTGAAAACTAACAATTGCTATTAAAGTAATAAAATAAACCTGTTTTACTTTGCCTCATACAAGTCTGCCCTGCATTTTCATCTGCCACAAGTGGTACAGAAAGTTCAATAGCAGATTCCATGGTTTCCTTGACCAACTTTTGGATCGCTTCAAGTTCAGCATTTGGTACCTCAAGGACAATTTCATCATGCACCTGCAAGGCATCCGCGATTGATAATCTCCTTTTTTCAAGGCTTGATCGAGATGAATCATGGCACTTTGAGAATATCAGCGGCGCTACCCTGAATAGGCGAGGTTAATAGCTGTTCGCTCCGCAAAAGACCGAATATTGAAATTGCGTGAATTGATATCCGGTAATTCACGGCGACGATGAAAGAGCGTTTCAACACAACCCTTATCACGCGCTTCGCACCACTCTATCCATATAATTTTTAATTCCCGGATAACGTTCAAAATAGGTTTCAATGTAATTCTTAGCGGCTTTGCGGCTAATACCCAAGTGTAGACCAAAATCAGAAATACCATAAACCACACCAAGTTAACAACCTTAGCATTGCGGCGGTCATTAGGAGTGACGTCTTCTGGTCTTTCAATACCAGAACACGCATGGCTGTAGAGGGTGTGAATGTCTGCTCCTTCCTTAAAAGCAGCAATTAAATGTTCATCGCCTGAAATATGAGCCAGCACGCAATTCAATTTTGTGAATAATCTGAACTGAGCAGGACGCTCTCTTTCCATTCAGGAACAAAAAGCCTTGCGAATGAGACGTCCCTGTTCCAAACGCACAGGAATATTTTTGTAAGTGGGATCAACGCTGGATAAGCGAGCCAGTTTGCGTTAAATCTTGCAAATAACGGGTATGAATCTTGCCATCAAAAGGAGAAATCGAATCTTGCAAGCCAATGATATAGGTGGATTGCAATTTCGCCATAATTTGACGATATTCTAAAATTTTATAACGATTGGTGAACGATGAGGCCAGACGTTCCAAGACATCAACAGCTGTTGAATAACCTGTTTTCGTCTTTTTGAGTGGCTGACAAAGGGCAGACGAATTTTTCAAAAGGATAACTCCCAATTGTTTTGGAGAGTGTGATGAACGCCTCACCAGCTAAATCATAAATCTCCTGAGTCAGAGCCTGCAATTCAATCTCATTAGCCGTTCCATGTCCTGCAACGTTTCTTTTCTAACAGAAATACCTGCAATTTTCCATTTTAGCTTAACATTTTGCCAGCGGTAATTCCATCTCTCAAAAAGCAAGTCCAGTTGGTCATTGGCAGACAGTTTCTGACGTATCGGCTCTTCACTAGCAAGCAAGACACTGATTTTTAGCTAAATGGCTGAGCAGAACATCTGGGATAGACGTTTTGAGCTCCTTTATCATACACATCATCGTCTGTTTCTAAAGGTGAAATCTGTATGAAAGTCTTGCAATGGTCGAAATGTTATTATTTTTCAACCAGTTGACAGCAAATATTTGGTGAAACGACTATCGAAACTGGCTGTTGGCAGATCAATGCCCAAATGACTCAGCAAGACCTTACCGCGCTTAAAATCATAAGTTTTTAATAGGTTTGACAAAGGCTTCTTTTAAACAAATCATGCGTCAGCAAACTGGTATCAGTTGTCCCGCATAAAATCGCGGTCATCTCTCCCAAGCCAGACCGATCATCTCTTGGGTATGATAATTATCATTCAAAATTTCAAAATAAAAAGATTGATCAGGCGTAAAACATATCAGGCTTGAGGTTCAGTCACTTCTGTATAACTCACTTCAAAATTTTTCGGTTTTAGGTGAACTGTCGAAGTTGTGATCGAAATTGTCTGAAGTCCATTTCGTCATGAAAAACTTGGCCAGTGCATCAAGCTGAGGACCAAGTAATCAATATCATCTAAAAGTGATGGTGATCCGGTGCTTGCGTATCAATGGTTTTCATGGTGTTTTTAGAAAAGAAAAAGCCTTTTTCTTTATCGATTGATGAGATTTTCCTTCATCTTAGTCGTTTTAAAACTATCAATATGTTCATGTAGATAGCTTCTAGACACCATGTTCATGCAACAGTTTCAAACCTGTCTTCTCACCAATTTTGTTACCCCAGGAATATTATCAGATTTGTCCCCCATAGAGCCTTGAGATCAATAAATTGCTTAGGGCGTCAGTCCCATTTTTCCATGAGATAGTCTGGTGTAAATTCTTCAGATTCAGCAGCACCTGGAAATCTCAGCAGTCGTATTACTATCAGTCAGCTGAGATGGGGTCCTTATCACCGTGACAATAGTAACATCATATTCATCCTCATTTGTCAGCTAATTTATCAAGGGTTCCAATAATGTCATCAGCTTCATATTTTCAATCATAATGGAAACACCTAAAGCGGTCAGCATCTCTCTAATATAAGGTAGCTGCTCACGAAATTCTTCCAGCGTTTTAGCTTTTGGCTCACCTTATAGTCTGCAAACGTATTTCTGTTCGAAAGGTTGTTTTCCCAGCATCAAAAGCCACTAAAACATGCGTCGGTTCACCCTTTTTCATCATATGATCAACATTAAATGAAGCCATAAATGGCATTGGTGTGTAAACAGCAGGATTTTTAAAAGCGGTCAATTTGATTATAAAATTGCAAAAGAAAACACGATAAAGACAGAAAAGACCGTCAATCAATAATAATTTTTCTTGTTTGTCATAGCGTCTGTATGTAACATCAATCTAGTCTTTACTCTCTTTAAACACTGACAATAGTTAAAAAGAAGTAAACAAAGCTACATGAGACACACTATTCCCTCAAGCTTCATTTTATCAAAATAATCGTTGAGTTCCTTCACCAACATCAAAAATCTTCACTTTTTCTCCATTAGGGAAGTGATTTTTCCCATAGTTTCTTCACAATTTGCATAAAAGTTAGGAGCAACTATTTGATTTTTCTTTCACTATCGTAAAGACATTTACAGACAAACATCAAAATCTTGAGTATTGCCATGACGAGGTCATAATTTACAGGTCAGTACTAGCAAAACATGCGTTTTATAGGGGTACAGATAGGGGAAGTTGATTTGTAAACAAACAGCTCATTATTGTAATTTTTAAGAAAAAACTCTGCAAATTACTGCTTCTCTGGCTCTGATGGTAGCGAAAGATGCAAAAATTTCAAAAACGTTTAAGTTTGTATTAATCGGCTTCTCCTTCCAAAAAGTATAAGTGACTTTCTTCCACTTGTCAGGATTATAAAACAACTTCTTTCCCCAGTTCCTTATCTTCCAATTCGGCGGCCATCTTCGTGTCCTTAAGTGAAGCTGAAGGTGAAATATCCAACACCTCTTCAGTTACCCAGCAGCTCTGGCTGAAATCATCTGTCAGTAAAACTGTCGATGTTATGCCTATCTGGATAGACTGCCAGCCGAAAGATTTCAGGATATTCTCAAAGGGTCCCTCAAAAATAAATTTAGTCATACCTTCCGATCGCTTCCAAATATAGAGCGGACAGTGATGGTTATTGGTCAGACTGCCCGCCAGGCCTGTTCACTGATCAGCCTTGACACAGCAGATCCGGAAAATCATCCATCAGATGACGCGTTTTCGCCACCCTGCTTCTGATAATACTCGTATCATAGTCGCAGCGAGGGCTATCTCATATCTCATTGCTTGCATATCAACATCTCCTAAATTTTAGATAAATCCAATGCGTAGCACTATCTTCACTCTTTTGCCTAATGCAATTTTATGATATACTAATCACACGTAATATTGATAGAGTAAGTAGCAGCCATGAGATATCAAGGATTTAGCCATTTAACACCATCCATACTCGAGACCCAGTCAGCTCAATCAAAGCGCACAAGTCTTTTGTATGCCCAGTCCAATCAGCAGCCAGACTGGAAGAAATATGGAGAATATGAACTGGGTGCAGCATTTTTCATCCGCAGCGAGGGCTGCAACCAACAGATCAGCAAACAGATGTATCGCTTTGCCAAAGAGACTTTGCACACTGAGACATTTGGCAAAGTTGGAAAACAGTTTTCAATCAGAAAAGAAACGCCGCGGCATTTTGACTACTGAGATTCTCTTTAACTATGCTCTAGCTGTCAATCAGGATATTGATCTTACAAGCGACAAGATGGATATCTGCAAAACTAGCTGTATCCCTGCGAAGCTACTGCCGTCCTATGACATCATCTACTGAGCTTTCAGAGGCTGCCTGCTCTGAGAGGGCTATGAGCAGCACTACAGCTGAACTGACAGCAGCCTTTCTTTTTCTTCAAATAAACCCAAAGGATGTCGAAACTGCCTCTATTGATTAACAGCGACAGCGATTGTCCCTAGACAGATAACTGAAAACAGTTGAAAAGCAGATGGGTTTTAGAGATTAACTCACTGAAAAATATCCTCAGTCTTCTGGAGCAGGGGAAGGGCTCCGCCCTTTTGCCAGAATACCTCACTCAGACTAAAAATCACATGAGACCTAAAACAGTCCCTATCACTTACTTTATCTACATAGAAATGTCTCCTGAAACCAGTGATCTCAGGAGACTCTTTATTTTTATAGACAGATTAGTCAAGTTAGTTTACTGAATGCTTCCTCATAAGCTTGATAAAAATATGAGGTGCAGTTATGTTCATGTCTTGAGCGCTATCATAAAACACATTGCAGACAAATAGTAAATCACTAAGATTATTGTGCAGGTCACGATTTTGCAGGTCAATACTTTTTGGCAAACATACGCTTCATGAGCGGTACAGACAGGAAAGTCGGTATCTTATAAAACCATCAGCTCATTGCTATAGTTTTTGAGAATCAGACCACGAGCTGCTACAATTTGCGCTGTTTCACGAATTGCCAGAACAGCTGTCTTTAAGGTTTGGGACGAATTCATGGCAGCTTCAACAGCTGCTACTGATCGGTCATTTCAGCGCTCGCCACGCAGCCGCTGATGAGCACCCGCATTGATGCCCGCCTATGCGGCCAAAATCCACTCCAGCATGTCATAGGGCTGTTCCAATTGAATCTGACCGTCAGCAAAAGCTTCGCTAATCTTCTCATAGTTGAAATAGCTGCCTTTTCCTTTCTTTCCAGCATAAAGTGATCAAAAAGGCAGCAAGTCAGCCTATTGTCCCTGATATTACCGCCAGCCACAGGATAACCTAAAAATATGAAATATCCTTTCACTAACTTGTCAACATAAGCACGATCTTCCAAATCCCGCAAGCCCGAATCAACGTTCCAGAAATACCATCTGCTGCCAGACTGTCGATCACAGGTAAAGGCCGCCTGATGGGACACCAGACAAAGATAAAGTCATAGGTTTTGCTCGAGCGGTGCTTCACTTGGTAAACATCACAGCTCTGGATGCCGTCTTTAGCTCGACCATCCAGCAAGTCTACTTGGAGTTGTTTAACACAGCTTTAGGACTGTCTTTTCTCAGGTAATGCTCAACCTCATGGCCCACCTTTTTGAAAACACGACACTGAGATGCTACCAATCGTTCCCTAAACCCTATTACTAAAATTTTTCATTTGTAACATTTCCTTTCTTTACTGACGGCGTTTTTGATAAGTGAGTTGATTTCCTGCGCTTCTTGTCCTAGATAGAAAAGATCTCAGAGACGGGATATCAGGTAGATAATCAGACCGATAGACAAAAGCACCCAGAGACTGGCATTCCAATGGAAAGGGAAACTAAGACTAGAGTAGTCCCTCAATAATGACAAGGTCAAGAAGGCTTCCGACTAGTTCTTGTTGAAATTCCCATTTTTGCCTCGTCAGCAGGTCAAAATGAATCAAAATATTAACCAAAAACACTTGAAAAAATAGTAACCAGTAAGAGCCAGTGTGCTTGAAAAATAGAAACAAACAAAAGATAACAAAAATTAAACTAATTCCTGTCGTTGCAAAAGAAATTTGTGACTGCTTTTTCTCATTATCGAATTCCTTTTCCAAAGCTTCTTTAACATCTGGCAAATAGCGGCGGTTGACAATGACCTTTTCACCATTCAATAAAAGTGGCTTCCATACGCGGCTGTTGAAAAGCGGGCGTATATTCTCCAGAAACATTGATATTAGGCAAGCAAGACTCTGCTAATCTGACAAAAGCCATCATGTTGTAGGTCATGAAGCAACTGGTAAAAGTTTTAAATCCGTCTGATAAACCTCATCTGCCAAGTAGACAAAGGTTTTTGTCCACACTTTCGATATAGTAAATATCTGAAGAAATTGATCAAATACTTTCTGCCCTCCTGATAACAGCTGAGCTGCCTGTCTACTGTCTCCAGAAAACCGAGGGTGCGCTCCAATCAACTTATCTTTCTGACCATATGTGATGTGAATTTCAATTCCTTATACTGGTCATCTTGCTCAATTCGTAATTTCATAGTACCCATTATAGCACAGCTTTTTCCACAAAAATCCTGCATCAACCAAGTTGCAGGATTAGATAATTGAAATACAATCTAGTTTACAAATGGGAATCGACTTTGTCAGTCTGCTGATGAAGAAAGCGCAGATTAACCAACTGAAGAGGGAATATAAGGACTGTCAGCATCAATAAAAGCATCCAGCTAAGTGACTGAGCAAAACAAAATCATGATAGCCATAACCAGTAAAGGAAGAGTTAATGCTGCAGTGATACTTCCGGTACCCATGTACGATAGGTAATGGCTTGAGAAATATGAGGAGATGGAAAGTATGCTCCCAATGTGATAGCTAATACCAACTCTGGTACTCTAAAAAGAATGCCTGCAAGCAGAATCAGACTAGCTAAAACAAACTCTTCTAAGACAGCCACTGCAATATTTTTCTGGAAGGGTAATGCTTTTTCTGCCTGAGATAAATATCTCATTGGCAAAACTTAGGGATCGCTCTTGTTCTTAGCAATCCATGGGCAGACTAAAATTATTTTCTTCAAACTCGTGTATCATAAAAAGCGTTATAGCGATAAAAGCGAATAGTGCTGCTGTCATTATTTCTCTCCTTTATTCAAGATACCAAAAGGCATTAGAAATCCGTATAAAAATAGGGAAACTGACGCCGATGTCGCCATAGACACTAAAGAAGTTTATCTTTTTACTAGGATTTATACACTCGTATTCAATTGCTTAGATACAAAGGCACAAAGCGACATATGCCGCAAAATAGGAAAGTTGACGACAAATGCTTTAGCATTAGAATGTCTTATCTTTTTCACAGTGTCGTAGCTGTATCAATTATTAAAGAGCGGTTTCCTTATACTGCTTTTAATGTCTTGCCAGTCCATTTTTAAAAGCCCGCAGAAAGCTGGACTTTTCTGAGTAGCCTACTAAATACAGCAATCTCATCCAACTGACATAGATAAGTCAAGATAGGAGTCATCAATTTCTTTGCATGTAAAACTTCCTCATTAAAAAGTTGTATCCTCAGCAGCCAATTTGCGTTGCAGGGTACGGGCACTGAGACTAGTCTGTTGGCTATCATTGCAAGGAAAAATTGTCCACTGGGATGGCAGACAGCAACTCTGTCTGAACGGCCTGAGTGAAAATTGTCATCACTATGAAGCTGGGACAACTGCTTATTAAGACTTAACTTCAAATGATACCACATGACATTATTTTTTCAGTGATAAAAAGGTTTTTCAAGATCTGCTTTTAGATAATGCTAAACGATTATAATCTGTTTTTCGGCAGGATTCCTGCTTCCTTCTCAAAGAAGTCTTCCATAATCATAAGGAGAACTTATTTCGTAGGGAAGAATGCAGAGTCCCTGTTCCCGTCCGTAAGAGACTTAAAAGAAGCAACTGTTCCTGCAGCAATAACATGCGAGGAAGCGGAAGCTGTGATGAACAGTAGGCATAACACAGAAATTTCATCTCCGCCGTCTTCAAGCTGTGCTTTTACTGGACCAATCAAGCTTTTATATTTCCGAAAAACGCTGTAAAGCCGTCAAACCATCAGGACTTGCCAAAGCAGCAAAAATGGCACAAACTGCTTAATGTTTTCAATTCTGCTCAAAAGCTAACAAGGCTTCATCTGTAATCAGCTTATCTAAGGTTGCTATAAAACAATAGTACTCCTGAGCATTATAAGTAAGCTCTTCTGCACAGCTTATTAGGAAGCTGTAGCTTTTTATAAAACCAGCCTGATATCTATTCCCAATTCTTGTAGGAAAGACTGAAATTGTTTCGTAATCATCAGTTTCATAATCATTACCCCAAGTCCAACTTGAACAGCCAAGTCATTAATACATCCGTTCACTTTCTGACTTTTATTGAAAATGCTTCAACTTCTAGTCAGCTCATTTAGGTGACATCCCTAACTTGCAACAATTTTTCACAGATTATTATAAAACAAAAAGCGGCTTTTTTATAGGACAATCAATGACACTACAATGACAATTGATGCCAAAAAGCCTCACATTAACTTAAAGATGCAGGATTAGAAATCTAAAGATATAACACTCAACTTACAATTTAGGTTCTCACTAAGCCTTTTCATACTGCACAAAGGCCATGGAAAATACTCACAGTATCTGTTATTCACGCTAAACTAACTATTCTAATCTAGTCTCCTACCTGTTATTTTTCACAACTCAATTTCATAGAAAAACACCCCCAAAAGTTAGATTTTAGGCTAACTTTTGAGATGCAAGATCAAAAATCAATATTTCTAAGAAGCTGTTTTTAAAAGCTTTTTAACATTACATTTTTAATTTTGAGAAGAATGTCACTCCTTACTCAGATGAATTTAGAAAAATACTATTTCAGTCCCTTAACAACTTTAACCACATTATCTACTGTAAAGCCATAATTTTTCAATGACTTGAGCAGCAGGAGCTGATGCTCCAAATTTATCAATACCGATAACCGCACCATCAAGACCAACATATTTATACCATGGTTGGCTGGCTGCCATTTCAATGGCTACGACGAGCGTACTGAATTTGGCAAAATAGCTTCTTTGCTAGGCAGCAGATTGCTCATCAAAGAGGCTCTGTAGAAGGAACAGAAACAACACTACTACTTTTTCGCCTTGTGCGCAATTCTTAGCTGCTTTGACTGCTAAGTTAACTGCAAACCTGATGCCAAAGAGAATGGTATTAAAGTCAGAATCTGTTTCATAAGTAACATAAGCTCCTTAGCAACTGAAGTAAAAGCTGAACCAGCTTCAACATCAAGATTTTGACGTGTCAAAACAAGAGCTGTTGGTGTGTTTTGGCTTGTCAAAGCATAATGCCATGCTGCCTGTGTTTCGCGTGCATCGGCTGGACGAAAAACAACCAAATTAGGAGTAGCACGTAAACCTGCCAAGTGTTCAATCGGTTCATAGTAGAGACCATCTTCACCAACGGCAATCGAATCGTGGGTAAAGACATGCGTTACTGGTACTCCCTTGAAGAGCTGACAAACGAACAGCTGCTTTGAGATAGTCTGAAAAGACAAAGAAGGTACCGCCATAAACACGCAGTCCACCATGAAGAGCGCTACCATTTAAGACCAGTACCCACTAGCAAATTCCACGAACACCAAACTGAATGTTACGGTTAAGCGGATTATCAGCATCTTGAAGCCCATCTGCTTTAATGTAAGTCATGTTAGAATGCGCAAGGTCAGCAGAGCCTCCAAAAAGTTAGGTAGGCGTCTGCCGCAGCATTGATGGCATCTTGACTGGGAATTGCACGTTGGCTGGAGAAGCCATTTCGTGAGACTGGAAAATCAGCTTCTTTGATTTTCCACGGGATCTTTTCCATCATAATTGCATCCACTTCACGCGCCTCTTTAGGATAAACTATCGATATTCTCCAACAAGATTTGTACCAAGCATCGTAAGCAGCTTCACCACGATCCGCAACATTTTCTTTGAAATCATCATAAACCTCTTGAGGAACTTCAAAGGAGCATAACCCCAATTGAGAGCCTTACAGTAGCAGTTGCTTCTTCCAGCTCCAAGTGGTGCACCATGAACAACATTGGTACCGCCTTTGGATTTGGAGCACCGTAGCAATCACAGTTTTAATTTCAATAAGAGAAGGTTTGCCAGCTGCCTTTGCTTCTTCAATAGCAAGTCCAATAGCTTCAATATTATTGCCATCTTCAACTAGATTGTATGCCATCCATAAGCATCATATCGTGCACGAACACTTTCAGTGAGATGCATCATTGGTTTCACCATCCAAACAAATATCATTAGAATCATAAAGAACAATCAGTTTATCCAAATTTTGTTTGGCAGCATAGGATGACGCTTCATGAAACACCTTCCATAAAAATCACCATCACCGGCAATAACATAAGTATAGTGGTCAAAAATAGGTAGCCTTCACGATTGTATTTAGCAGCTAAGAAACGTTCAGCTTGAGCCAAACCAACAGCCATTGAAATCCCTTGGCCAAGAGGGCCCGTTGTCACATCAACACCTACGGTATGGCCATACTCAGGGTGCCCCGGTGTTTTAGAGCCCCACTGACGGAAATTTTTGCAGTTTCATCAATAGAAATATCTTCAAATCCCGACAAGTGCAAGAGAGCATATAAAGCATTGAGCCATGACCAGCTGACAAAACAAAACGGTCACGGTTAATCCAATTTGGCTGACTTGGGTTAACACGTAAATGCTTAGTATATAGACTGTAAGCCATTGGGGCAGCGCCCATGACAACACCCGGGTGACCTGACTTAGACTTTTCAATAGCATCTACCCTAAAAAGCGAGATGGCATTAACCGATAAATCTGACATAATATTCTCCTTTTTAATGTAGTCATAGATATTTTTAACATAAAAACGCTTACTTGTTCCATATATCCAAAATAAGTTTAAAACTCTTTCAAATACCCGCATATCGTGCACACTGCGGATATAAAGTTTCAAGACATAACTAACATTATTTTATGTATTATTGAACGATCGATCAACCAATAATTGATTCGCTGTTCAATTGAGGAAACAAGACGCGAGGCATAATTAAAGTTAGGCAAGCCGAAGTTGACGAAGAGGAACAGATGAGATGAATGATAACCTATGATTGATTTTTGCCTTTTCAGTTTAAGAAATGAACCGGAGATAGAACTGCGAAGTTCGGCGAGTGTGAAATTGACAACGAATGAAAAGCAAAAAGCAATTATAGGAGGGCTTTGAACTGGATATTAGAATCATGCTCAAAGCAGTCATCAAAACCGCGTGGGTGATGATATTCAATTCTATCCTTATCTTGTGGGTAAGTGTATTTACCACCAACTTCCCAAATGAAAGGATGGAATTGATATTGCAAACGTTCTTTACGCATCTTCAAAGGACAAGAATTTCATCTGTTGAAGCCATGAAATTAGACCAGATATCGTAGTGAACAGGAATGATGACTTTGGCACGAAGATTCTCGGCCATACGAAGGAGATCGATTGAAGTCATTTTATCTTGAATACCAACTGGGTTGTCACCATAGTTATTGATAGCAACATCAATATCAAAGTCTTTGCCATGTTTGTAAAAGTAATTTGAGAAGTGAGAATCACACTCATGATAGATGGTTCCACCAGGAGTTTCAAAGATATAGTTAACTGCCTTGCGAGCCATTTCCTCATCTGTAACAGCAAAGTCCTTTAAAAGGTCGTCATTGTTCTCTTTTGCACCTTCAACTGGTAGAGGTTACCAGACAAGTACAGTCAAAAAGGATTCAACATGCAGTTACTTTAATATCTTTAAATTCAAAAGAATCATCGGTTTAATCACGATAATGCGGTCTTCTGGCACTCCCATTTTTCCAGATTTCGCCACATTCATATGGTCCGACGAGACTTAACATGGTCTAATTTGGGATTATTAACAATGCAGCTGTATTAATATCAATATGATCACTGTGGAAGTGGAAACAAGATAGTAGTCTAATTCGTTGATGGCAAATGGATCAATGACCATCGGTTTGCACACGAAAGGTTTGGTTGTAATTTACGCACCTGCCATGTTAGCCATTTGGTGGCCCCAAACCATGTCTTTTTACTTTCTTAGTTGATTTTACATGGTTTGACCACAGAGTCCATAACCATTGGCTCCACCAGGAGTTTTAATCCAGACACCACAGTTACCCAGCCACCACACTAGCAAAAGTTATTGGCAGGGGACAACTCTTCTTCAATTTCTTCGTTCAGCCAGAGTGCCCCATTCTGGGAAAGTACTTAAAATCCATGATTCTCTTGTAATATCTTTAACATTAGTCATTTTGTTTCCTCCTATACATTGGATAGTTATTTTTACATATTTATAATACTGCTACCAGAGCCTTTACAAAAGACCAAATAAAAACACAAGCTTGTGTTCACATTTGGACTGTTCCTATCTTAACAGTGTGGCCTCATAGCATTAACATTGTCTACCAAACATTTCAGACTTAAAAACTGTATTCTGAAATTATTTTATTGATAAGATAGAGTGCTAACTTAGGAAAGTGGAAAAACTTGTTCAGGTATTAACATGAATTGACCGTTCATGCGAAATAAGATAAGCTCAATAGTTTTTCAAACTGTTGGAGCTATCGTTTGCAGAGCAAGGGATAGAAGTTAGGAAAAAAACTCCCAGTACACTTTTTGTACCAGCCTCTAGTATAAAACGTAACCAATACCATAGCGTTGGCTCTTTTTGACGTCTCTACCACCCAAGAAAACTGTCAATACAAGTTCTAGCCTATTTTGCATTGTGAACAAAGAGCTATGGCAGCTCAATTTTAAAAATTCACATAAGTCTGGGAAGGCATTTCGTCCCAGATATCATACTATATTTCTATCTTTTTATTATTATCATAAAGCGATTCCTCATTGATTAAACCTTCAATTTTTGTTTTGAGGACATAACAATCACTATCATTCTTAACATAATGACAGATATAAGTTTCTAACTTTTTATCAAAATCATCCTGACCTGTTTGTCCACGCTGCTTAGCAAAACGAATTAATTTAATGGCATCATCATCTCTTAAAAATAGAATGGACAAAAAGAGTTGGCAACTGCGTATCGAGACTGTCATTAGTTGAAATAACCAAATCAACAGCCATAATATCAGCAACACTATAAAATTGTTCAGATGTTAAGACAGCTTCGATCTTGCTATGAGGTAAATATTGCTTGCACTGCTGCATAAAGAGTTTTTGCACTCCAATGCCTTCATCACAAACTAGGGTCAAGACTGCAAAGGCGGTGTCGGTTTCGTCTCCAGAATGTACCAACTCACCGCCAATGTGGATGGTGATATAAGCATATCATCGTCATTCATTTTAATAGACCAAAAGCATTTTCCAAAATAGAAAGACAAACCTTGGTCATAGCAAATAAGTCTGCATATTTATCTTTAATTTGGTCTGTTAGCGGATTATTTGAAACGATGCCATAAGCCTTCCTAAAAGAAGGGCTTTACAATGCGTTAATAACTGATTAAGTAAGGAGTTGTTTATGTTTTAAGAAACAAACATGGTAATCGAGCTCAAAAGCATCTATAAAATAGCTTCAAAACACGCCGCATATCATCATAATCACTGACTTTCAAGATGCATATCGCGATCTTTTCGATACGACAAAAAGCAAAACAGCAATTAAAAGAGGTTTTTCGATCTCATCTAATTCAATATGAAATTCTCTTTTAGATTCTCATTTAAATGCCTCACAATTTCATATTCTTTGCGCTCTTTGATAGGAGAAAAATTCATAATAAATCTCTTTGTTCACGTTCTGATAAACCCGGGTTCTGATAACTTAACAGCTGATAAAGGTAAAGTAGCAACCATAAAACGGATATCTTGACTGTTGATTTTTACCGAGTAATGCTTGGGAAACCTGCAATTCTCCTCTTATAAAACTTGAAATATCATCAGAAAAATAACTAGACAAATCAGCAAAATCTCTCAGCTTATCACGCATCATAGCTATAAAATTAGGGTTACTATCTGTATAAATAGTATAAACGGCTTATTTAAATATTGAATTTTAGACAGAGGATGGCAGTCCAAATAATAGCTAGCACGGTTTGGTTGCCTGAGCTTAATACTATATGGTTCAAAAGAGAAAGACGTTGACGCAGTTCATTGAGGTCATTGAGAATGGTATTACGAGAAACCTGCATTGATTTGCATCAACTTTTCAATCGTAACACGATCTTTAGCAATTGCAATATAAGTTATGCTAAGCAGCATACGTTCTTGTATACTCATTACATAAGAATAATCATCTAAATCTGCTAGCAAAGTGCGGCAGGCTGCTTTTTGTTGTGATGAAAGCAAAATACCTATGCGAGGATAGCTAATGATTTTCGGAATCTCAGATGGCAGCGCTTCATTTATTTTATCAAGATGGTAATAAACTTTACGTCTGGACTGATTTAAAACCTTAGAAATGCTCATCACTGTTTCAGGCTCTTCTAACTTTATCAAATAAGAAAGAAGGTCATAACTATTTCTATCCAAGATAATCATTTTTGCCTCCCTTGTTATCGATTTCATTATTTTCATTTCATAGCACACTTTTTAAAAGCGAGACTGCTATCATCCAGATAAAAATCGGCCTCTTATACGATTTCTTTTAATAGGAACAGCGATTTTTACCATAGAAACTTGCATTCGAGAGCAATCTAGTAAAGCTGCTTTATGTTACGGAACTCTTAACAACTGTAGCAAAAGAAGACCAGTTTGGTCTTCTCAGACATGTAGCGATTAGCTGTTCGTCACCTCTTAGGGCTCACAAAAACTTAAAAGTTCAAAAGTCTTTAGCGTTATAGCTGATTTCAAACTATTCTAGCAAAGATTGCTGCTGATATATAGAATATCTAATTATCCATTTATGCAGTAATTTATCTTTGAAATAATCAAAAATAAGTCTTTTTATCAATGACAGTGACTGTCTTGCCTGTCATACCATACTTGATGAGTTTGCTATTTTTCTTAGAAACCTTTACTTTGGCAGTAACCTTAAAGAGATTTCCTTTTTTTTAGTAGTAGTTGCTGATGAAGCGACATTGTTAATTTTTCCTTTCAATAACAACCTTGTCATTTCCCTTTTTCCAAGGAAAAGACGAGCGGTTTGCCCTTTTTCATAGAAACAACATCATCAGAAGAAGCATAATAGGTGATTAACACTTTTCTTGTTTTTGAATATCAGGATAGATTTGAGCAATCTCGGTTTGCTTCGGAATAATATTGGCACACATCATATTTGGGATTGGTATGAATAATACCATCTTCTGGAAAGCAAAAATCGAAACCTGTCTCATTTTCATCGTCAGAGCTGCTTTCCTTGTCTTTTCGATTTCTTTTTCTTATCTTTGGAAGCTTTCTTGCTCTTAGACTTCTTCTTTTTCTTGCTCTTTTTGAGTGTTTTTCTTTCCTTCTCTTCTCGTTTTTGTCTTTCTTTTATAATATTCTTTTGATTTCGAGTCTGACGGTTTGGACTGGCATTTTTCTGAATATTCAATTAAAACGTCTCCCTTCTCAACAGCTGCATTATTATCTAAATTATTTTTAATGATTGAACTGTCACTGTAAGATTGGATAACATCTACAACCTTTGTTGGTGCAACTTCACCAGTAGAAATCACTGTAATTTCTTTTTAGCAAAAACAAGGAATATGACCAAGAAGATAATCAAGCAGACCAAGGAACAATTAATAGTGTCGCAAAATTGTGATAGCGTCTCCTATAAAATTCTGCACTTTGTAAAAATTTAGGATCCATGTTATCCCTTTCTCAATTAAACAGGTTATAATAGAAACCTTGCTTAGCTAAAAGTTCCTTATGAGTGCCTTGTTCAACAATTTTTCCTTGATCCATGACAATGACTTCGTCAGTACGCTGTGAAAATGCTTAAGCGGTGGGCAACAAAAATTATTGTTTTCTCCGTCATCTGTAAAGAGATTGCTGATAATTTTCTTTTCTGTCAAAAATATCAAGACTGCTGGTGGCTTCATCCAGAATCAAAACCGGTGCCTGTGTTAATAAGGCCCTAGCTATAAAACAATCCGCTGTTTTTGACCATGAAATACCGGCACCATCTGATAACTCTGTCTGATAGCCTTGGGGCATTTGTTCAATGTCGAGCGGATTTCAGCAATTTCTCAAGCACGAATAATGTCTTCCTGACTCGTTCCTTCTTTAGCTCCTAAAACGAGATTATCCATAATAGAGGCCACTAAAAACATAGGCCTGTTGCGGCAAGATAGCTAATATACCGCGCAAAAGCTGTCTTATCAATAACTTTTTAAATCATTGCCATTGATTCGAACAATCCCCTTGTTAGGCTCGTGAAATTGACAATCAGTTTAGCCAAAGTTGTCTTACCAGAACCACTGGCTCCAACTAGACTGACCTTGGACCCTTTTTGATTGATAAATTAATATCTGATAAGGTATCTCGCCCAAATCCATATTTATAAGAAAAGATTTTCAAACGAAATATCACCATCTAAAAAGCTATTTTTCTGATAAATCACCGTCTTTTTCAAATTCAGATTCGACGACAGAATAGACTTCATTAAGACGTGTATTGGCAACGCGAGACTGACTAGCAGTTTGGATTGCAGATTGATAATATTTTTCAATTGGATTTGAGAAATAAAGACAGCAAAGCATTAAAGGTGATAAGCTGACCAACTGAGATTTTATTATCCATAACTAGACGAGAGCCATACCAGAGAATGACAACATTGAGGATAAGCTTAGCACCGCTTTTTAATGCGGTTTGAATGGCACTATACTTGTGTAGCTTAAAGTTTTTCTCCAAATAATCAACAAATTCACTATCAATGTTTTGATAACGAGCGGACTCACTTGTGAGTGTATTTAATGGTTTTCCATCCCATTGATATCTTCAATGATGAAGAACTTACCACAGCATTGCTTCCATCACTTCGTGATTCATTTTTCTCAAAGGGTTTCAGAAAGCAAAAATAATGATGGCATAAATCGGAATGGAGAGCAAGGTTAGAAAGAAAGGTTATTGTTTTGCGCCAACAAAACCCGCCAACCAAAATCACCATAGTCATATCTAAAAAGATTGAAAAAGATGGTTGACGCTACAGCATCAATAATCTGATTGGCATCTGTAAAACGAGACGTGATTTCTCCTGTTCGCCTTGTCGCAAAGAAAGACATAAGGCGTAAAAATATGTTTGATATAAGACAGGATAACATCAATGACTAAACGCAAACTGAGTACGGTAGAAGGTATTCTTTTTGCAAAAGACCATGACCTGCTGGATAATATAGGTTATTATCAGACCAATCGTAATCATTCCTAAAGTTGAAATCAGCTGATCAGGAATGTACTCGTCCAATATTCCTTGGAATAGTATGATCCGACAATATCAATGAGCGTCACAATCAAGCTAGCTATGATAATATAAGTCATCAAAGCTTTCTGCTTAAGATCAACGGGAAGAAATTAGACAAACCATTTTTCACCTTTATGAGGGCTTATAGTTAGGCTGAGGGAGCTAGAAAGATGCAAGGCCTGTCCACTCTGATTGAAAGCGTTCCTTACTCATCCTAGTCACCTTAACTGGAAGGATCAGGATCTCCAATCAATCAGCTGATTATTCTGGCTGCCATAGACGACATAATAATGCTGTAGACGTTTTCCTTTAATCACATGGACGATAAAAGGATAGGTCAAATCATTATAATCAAAAAGCGTCATATCCGCCTTGATGGAGCGTGTTTCAAAGCCTAACTTTTTAGCAGCTTCAACAATGCCAAGAGCTGTTGTTCCCTGCTTGTTAGTCTTTGAGAGTTCCGCAGATAAGCGATGGAAGTAGTTAGAATCCATAATGCTTTGCAACAGATGCCAGCACTGGCCCTACAGTCTCTGGTATCAATCTGAGGTACTAGCTTATAATGTCTGCGCCAAAACAACTTAGACTGCCCATCTGGTAAAGGATTAGATGACGAAACTGTCCCTCCCCTTTTTGTTACTCTTTTGATAACCTCTAAGAGAATGTTAACAGCTATGACGATTAAAACAACATAAATAACTTGTTTCATAAAAATAATCTTTCTTAGTTTATATTCAAAATAACTCAAACTAGGTTGAGTTATTTTTAAATAAATGAGTTGATCATCTCAACTCTTTAAGAGATTTAACATTTTTAATGTTTAACCTTTTTAATAATTTTTGCACCATCAATCATAATGAGAGAATCCTTCTAATGTCATTGAATCCAAGTTAACATATTCATAAACGTCTCCTTCTCTAATTCTCTAAACATTATCATTTAACATTTTAAAACAGCATATACAATAATATTCCAGAACTTTAATACAGATGATAATAAAAAGAAAGAATCTTACAACTTTTCTGATAGCTATTATTTGTTAGCATTCCAAAATGATCTGACCAAGCTAGATTGGAGTACTTAAGTAAAGTGAGTTGATCATCTCAACTCTTTAGAGATTTTAACATTTTTAATGTTTAACCTTTTTAATAGTTTTGCACCATCAATCACAATGAGAAAAGTCCTTCTAAGGCCATTAACCCTTATAAGGATGTACTTGAGGGGCCTTATCGGTGTGTCTACAGCCAGTAATCCCATTATTACAAAACTGGAAGCAAACTATTCTGAAATATACGTTTAATCATCAGGCTATAAACCAGCTCCTATAGTTTCAGTGAGGAGATAATTTAAAATTTTTATTGTTTTTCCTTCAACTTTTATTATGCTAAAAAGCTGAAGATGCTCACAGCTGTGATAGCAATAAATACCAATGTTGCTATAATTTTTGAATAACTACCATATAATGACAGCAGTGACTATCGCAAATAGAAACAAGACAACAAATAAATTATCTTTCAGTGTTCGATTCGCCATCATATTGCTGTCAACTGAATCATTTACTTTGGGGTCCTTTCATTATTCTTCTCTTGAGCTTTTTGTCGTACTAAAAACTGAAAACAATAACAACTGTAATTATAGTAAATAGTAATATTGCTATGATTTTTGAATGCGACCACTCAGCAAAGCAAGGCCCGTGGCTAACAAAAAGCCAAGACAGTAAAAATTATTCTTCGTGTTTTTCATCTTTTATTATCATATTGGTGTATTCAATCATTAACATTAATTAGCGCCATAATAAATAACTGCAACACCTGCACAAACTTCCAGCACCTAGATATAAGACAGCACCGACAGGAGTAGTGCATGCTAATCCTCCAAGGGCTGCAAGTTCTATAGCAAGATAAGAAGCAGCAACCCTTTCACATCAGATCCTCCTCAATACTAGCAAGATGATTCATATCTATTTCATCAAAAATTCTCGAATGCCATTGTGTCCATCACCTATCGCTCCCATCGGACATCAACTTGTCAATCATGAGAGTCATCCAGAATTTTCATAAACAGTTAATCAGTTATACTAGAGTGTCACCTAATTTACAATCAGTTTTTATTAAAAATAACAAATATAAACCATAAAAATGTTGTGGAATACACTCTAATACAAAGGCTCCAAAAAGAAATCAACCTAATGATGGTGCCTTTACTGCAAGCAACAATTAACGGACATATTATGCAGCTAATCATAAAAAGACGACTTAAGATATTCCACATTTTATTACTACCATCCATTTTTCCAGCCTTCAGCTATCCCTGTACCAAGCCACCTACGGCACCTGCAATAGTCCCAACTCCAATTAGCCAAGGGGCTGGAGGCTGCTTCTGCTGCCATAGGGAGGAGAAACTTGCGCCAATGCAATGCTTGCTCCGAGGCCAGCTCCAAAAGCCAGAAATGCCACCCACTACAGTTGACAAGGGAGCCAAATACATTCAAACAGAAAAATAATAAAACAAGGGAGCTTATCAAATGAACTTTTACTATAGTGTAATATAAGCAGTATCATAAAACCATCATATAACCAATAATTTGAACTTTTATTGATTAAGAATAAAATTAATAAATTGTATAATAGTTTCATCTTTTAGAACTAGGCTACTAAACTAGCACCACAAGTTATTAACTTGACTAAATTTAAATTTGAAATACTTTTGCTTTCACTAATGCAAAAGATAATAAGCAAATAAAAGCAAGCAAAATGATGACACATATAAATGAAATAATAATGTTTTTACTACGGTAAGAAATAAGTGCTAATACACAAAGAGCAAGTAACACTAAAATTGACTGAATTATGTGCATAGCTAATATTACCTTTTTCTAAATTTGTGCTGATATTTTAATGAATTCAATAACATACCTTATACCTAGAATAGACTAACATTCGTATTCAAAAAGAAAATACTATTGAAATTATTAAAAGTTAACTCTACACCTACTTTAATAAGTATAGTACCAATTGAAGTCATACTAACTGATTTCCAATATATAGAAATGATTCAAATAGATAACTAGAAGCTGTTAATTACCAGAAGCTCCATCTCCCCATCCTTCTCTAGCACCAATATAAACACCTGCTATGTAGTCAAAGTCGAGAGTCCCAAGAGCTCAGATACGGTCCTGCAACTGGAACTCTCCACAAAAATTGAGCTGGCTTGAAACCGGCTGTGAACCCCTGTTCCAGCTCCCTAAAACTCCACCAGCAATTGATCCAACAAAAACCTGAGCCATCAATATCTACAAGGTAATCTTCTCCTGCTGTTTCAAAATGATCAAATGCCATTGAATCTAAAGTTACTGCATTCATAAAACTTCTCATCTTCTTAGATTGCTGTCATTTTAACACTTTAAAATGACAAGTTCAATAATATTTTTGATTTTTAACTTTGAATAGAAAAAGTAAAAAGTGAATATAGATTTTCTGATAATTATTATTTCATTAGTATTTCAAAATATTGTCTATCCTATATTTAAAGAGAAATGAGTTGAAATCATTAATATAAAAAGGTACACACTATCTAAAAGATTCATGTAGAACATGAAATCATCCTTTTTATTTTTCCAATAATCTCTTAGCAGTTGCATCAGTTTGAAAAATCTTTCCAGCAAAAAATGATAACCAACATCGTTTCCTATTAGATATATAGTGGAAACAAAATCTCTTATACTTGGAAAGATGGCATACAGCATAAGACAAATAAAGTATAGCCAGCATATAAGCATAACTAACAATGATAGATTTCTTTGAAAACATAAAAATTTTCCTTTCAATTGTAGAAATAAAATGACTGTAACTAAAATGGAAGTTTCTCATAATCAGTAACAGCACCGGTGAATCCTCCACCAACGGCTCCATACTCCACCAAAGGTTGCACCTATAGCTAAACCAGCAAGATAAGCAACAGGAACTCAACAAGAACTGCCTCTGAACCTGCTAAAGAGCCGACAATTTATTTTTCGATTTCTATTCACATATTTTTACTCAAATAGCCTAATTCTTATAAGAATTAGGCTATTGATTCATTTAACAGTCTCTCCATATTACTTGAGAGATGTTTTACTTTTTCAATAAAATATTAATACTAAAATATTCTCTATCATAAATATCATGAATACAATCAGTTTAATATTTTTAATTGGTAATAATAAGGAAATGAGCAATAAGATAGGATAACTAAAAGAACAGCTCTTCCTAATTTCGGTGACAACATATGGTAGTCCTCCTGATAAAGCTTAAATCCAAGGTCTCCCAGTATTAACACCAGCACCCCCATAGTCCCAACTCCAATTAGCCAAAGGGCTGCTTCTGCTGCCATAGGAGGAGAAACTCGACGCCAATGCAATGCTTGCTCTATGCCGACCATAATGAGATATAGTTGCGTATGTTTTACTCACTCGTAAAAGGCTTAGATTTGCTTACACCTTCAAACATTTTTAATGTTTAACCCTTTTTAATAGTTTTCGCCATCAATCATAATGAAAAGAAAGTCCTTCTAAGGCCATTAAACCAACAAGAATGTACTTAAGGGGTCTTATCGATGTGTATACAGCCAGTAATCCCAGTATTACAAAAACTGGAAGCAAACTATTCTGAAAGTATAGCGTTTAATCATAGACTATAACCAGCTCCTATAGTTTCAGTGAGGAGATAATTTAAAATTTTTATTGTTTTTCCCTTCAACTTTTATTATGCTAAAAAGCTGAAGATGCTCACAGCTGTGATAGCAATAAATACCAAATGCTGCTATAATTTTGAATAACGCCATGTAATGACAGCAGTGACTATCGCTAAATAGAAACCAAGACAGCAAATAAATTATCTTTCGTGTTCGATTCGCCATCATATTAGCTGTCAACTGAATCATTTACTTTGGGGTCGCTTTCATTATTCTTCTCCTTGAGCTTTTGTCATACTACTGAAAACAGCCATAACTGTGATTATAGTAAATAGTAATATTGCTATGATTTTTGAATACGACCACTCAACCAAAGCAAGGCCCGTAGCTAACAAAAAGCCAAGACAGTAAAAATTATCCTTCGTGTTTTCATCTTTTTATTATCATGTTAATATATCCCAGATTAATTAGCACCATAGTAAATAGATGCAGCACTTGCAAAAACTTCGGCACCTAAATATAGAGGCAGCACCGACAGGAGTAGTGCACGCTTAATCCCCAAGGGCTGCTAGTTCCCTACAGCAAGATAAGACAGCAACCCCTTTTTAGTATCGAATTCTCCCTCAATACTAGCAAGATGATTCATATCTATTTCATCAAAATTCTCGAATGCCATTGTGTCCATCACCCTATCGCTCCCATCGGACATCAACTTGTCAATCATGAGAGTCATCCAGAATTTCGTAAACAGTTAATCGAGTTATACTAGAGTGTCACCTAATTTACAATCAGTTTTTATTATAACAAATATAAACCATAAAATGTTATGGCAATACACTCTAATACAAAAGGCTCCAAAAAGAAATCAACCTAATGATGGTGCCTTTACTGCAAGCAGCAATTAACGGACATATTATGCAGCTAATCATAAAAAGACGACTTAAGATATTCCACATTTTATTACTACCATCCATTTTTCCAACCTTCAGCTGATCCTGTACCAAGCCACCTACGGCACCTGCAATAGTCCCAACTCCAATTAGCCAAGGGGCTGCTTCTGCTGCCATAGGAGGAGAAACTTGCGCCAATGCAATACTTGCTCCCGAGGCCAGCTCCAAAGCCAGAAATGCCACCCACAGCTCCTTGACAAAGTCCATAGAGCAACGGCGTCAAGAATTCCTTCTCCTTCGATTCCAGTAAGGTAATCTTCTCCTGCTGTTTCAAAATGATCAAATGCCATTGAATCTAAAGTTACTGTGTTTTATAAAACTTCTCCTCTTCTGATAGCTGTCATTTTAACACGTTAAAATGACAGGTGTAATAATATTTCAAAATTTTAATATCTGTGACATCTGGTTGAAAAGTATAGGAATCTGTTAAATTAGAATTGCTTAATAGTGACCGTTGTTTTTGTAAAAATCTTGACTAACATTGACAAGAGGGGCTTTTTATATAAAACTGAAGCCTTATCTTTTTATATTGTGTTTTTCTATGCTTTCTAAAATTCTTTTCACTCCATTAATCTGACACAGATTTATTCACAAAAAAGGAAAAGGGTGTTTTGTTCATTGAGCTCTCTGAAAGTAAAAAAGACAAACCTCGAAAAGTTTGTCTTCAATCTGGAAACAATCACTCCTTTTTAATGACTATCGCCTTTTTGTCCATAGTAAGCATTCTTACCATGCTTACGGAGATAATGTTTATCTTTGAGTGCTTGCGGTACCTCTTTCACTTCTGGATTGATACTTTCTGTGTATCTCGCCATGCGAGCTGCTTCTTCCAAGACAACTGCATTGTATACAGCTGATTTTTCGTCTTTTCCCCAAGCAAATGGTCCGTGATTGCGGACAGTGACTACCAGAAACAGCTAAAGGGTCAAGACCGCGTTTTTAAATTCTTCAATGATAACTTTTTCCGGTTTCTTTTTCATATTCACCATTGATTTCTTCCGGCGTCAAAGCACGCGCACATGGAATTGCCCCATAGAAGGTATCTGCATGTGTTGTTCCGTAACAAGGAATATCACGGCCGGCCTGTGCCCAAGACACGCCTTCAGTTGAGTGTGTATGGACAATACCGCCAACTTCCGGGAAAGCTTTGTACAATTCGACATGCGTTGTAAATCTGACGAAGGATTCAGTCTCCTTCAAGGATATTTCCATCAAGATCTGTAATGACCATATTTTCCGCCGATAATTTGTCATAAGCAACTCCAGATGGTTTTAATGGCAATATAGCCACCTTCGCGGTCAATAGCTGAGACATTTCCCCAAAGTAAACTTAGCAGACCATGTTCTGGCAGTTCCATATTAGCTTTGTAGACGCGTTCCCGCGCAGTTCAGGTACTAACATATTTAGCGTAACCCGCTTTCTCAATTAAAGGATAGAGGAAAATCTTGTGCTTCTTTAATGGCTGCACGCATTTCTTCTACCGTTTCACAATTTTCAGACCACATTTCAATTAAAATGGGCCATTATAATTTGTTTTCTTCAAAACATCAAACATGGCTTCCCAATCTACACAGCCCTGACCAAATGGCACATCACGAAATTGACCTTTTGAACTTTCTGTGACGGCATAAGTATCTTTTAAGTGAAGGGCTGCGATAGATTTGTGCCCAATGTAAAATTCACTCCAAAGATCATTGCCCCAAGCTGAAACATTTCCTGTATCAGGATAGACAAAGAGATAAGGAGAGTCAATTTCTTTTTCGACAGCTAGATATTTTTCAATCAGATTGATGAAAGGATCATCCATGATTTCAATTGATAAGATAACTTGCGCTTCTTCAGCCCAAGTACAGGCCTGACGTAAATTTTAAGGAAGCGTGCACGTGTTTTAGGAGACTTCTCTTCGTAGTAAACATCGTAGCCAGCCAGCTGGATATTACGAATACCAATGTCCTGTGCAAACTCGATACATTTTTCCATCATTTCAAGAGCACGCGCTTTCTTTTTCAGGATCGTTTTGGATCCCAGTGGATAACGGCGATGTCGCTAAAAGTAATGGTGGAATCCGCACACCTGTCTCAAAAATAGCTTTAACCAATTCTAGACGTTCTTTTCTGGGACCAATCCACGACGTGCCAGAACGTTCGTCGCTCTCATCAATGGACAACTCAGCAAAAATCAAACCCAAGTTCCTTGGCAGAGTTGAGCGTTCCAGCCAGTAAAGTGTTTAGGTGTTGCCTTTTTCATAAATACCACATTGGACGTGCCATAGCTCTCACTGCAGATCACGTTTGATTTCGTCTTTAAATGCACTTGCTGCCCCAGCAGGATTTTTCGCCTCAGTGATCCACGTCCTGCGATAAAAGGTAGAAAACATCAACTCCTTCAAAGAGTTTCAAGGTGTCAACATTAAGACCACCGGTTACTGAAACACGAAACCCATTTCAATAAGTTTTTAACCTTGTTAAGGTCTTTTTCTCCCCAAGTTTCACCTGCAAGCAGAGCATCGCGTGATTGGTGATGAGATCGCTTTGAAATACCGGCATCTAACCACTGTTGAGCTGATCATAGGTCCAATCACCATAGAGTTCAACCTGAATCTCACCTTTATCAGGATTAATGTCTTCAATAGCTTTACGGGCTGCTTTCATGGTTGGAATAGTAGCTGAACAGATACAGGTCATCCAGTCAGCGCCACTACGGCATTATTTTTAGCAACTGTACCGCCAGCATCAGCACACTTTGTATCGGCAACGATGATTTTTAGCTGGAAAGACTGCGTAAGACTTCTACCAATTCGCTGCCAACCTGAAGGAGACAGACGGTTCCTGCTTCTCATAACATCTACTTCATTTCCTGCAGAAACCGCTGCTGTAATAGCGCCTTTCAAGTTAGAATGGTCAGTGCAACCTGTAAATTTGGCAATTGTTTTTGTCATTTATATCTCCTTCTTTCTACGCTACTAACTCATTTCTTCTCTCATGAATCAAGGTCAAGCCCTCAAGATAGGGGACTGCTTTTTAGATTCTTCTACCATAGCAAGCACTTCTTCTGGCGTTTTGCAATTAACAAAGGCGTTCAATGGAATGATCTAATTCAAAAAGTGCAATGATTTGGGAATAGCTACTGATGTATGAATTTTTGAACTAGTCGCTGCAAGAGCAAGAGAACTTGAACTTCTTTGCCATCTGTAAAGGTAACGGGCTCTGTCAATGTCACTAATGAAAAGGCATCGCGCTGTACGCCTGCTTCTGGACGAGCATGAGGCATAGCCATACCCGGCATTAAGATATAATAAGGTCCATAACTTTCAGTTGACTCAATAATAGCATTATAGTATTCAGGCTTTACTGCCGCTTTCAATAAGAGGGTGACAGACGGTTTAACAGCTTCTTTCCAATCTTTTGCTGTTAACCCTAATCGGATTGAATGATTTTCTTTAAAAGGCTTTGTGCTAAGTTCATCGTATCCTTCCTTTCTTAAAAACTATAGGTGCCTTCAGCAAAAATTGAAGACACCCACTACGCTTTTTATTTCAATGCTTCTTCCAATTTTGTCTTAATTTCATTATCATCCATCAAATTATCAAGACCAATTAATTTACCATTCGTACTGCCGATCCAATTCATGAATGAGGTGCGAGTTTCGAGCAACAATATCATAATTTGAGCTAAAACCTTTGGCTTCGCCAACTGAACATGATGCTGATTCAATATCCGATACACCTAATTGACGCAAAGCATTTTCAACCTTCATTTAACCATTGATGAGTCATCCATTTCCGCATGTAAGAACTTTAACCATAATTTTCCTCCTATAAATGATCGTGCCTATTATAACACAATGATAGGCTAAATTCATATTAGCTGATTATTCTGCTTGAGCATCTCCACGATAGTAGGCTTCCTTATCTTTTGCTTTATGCAAATTGAGTTGGGATATAGTAAGAAGACTGCCACAAGAGCATAACCGATAACTCCTGCATATTTGAAAGATAAGCAAATGGCACCCATGGAATTTCAAAGTCAATGTTGCCATGATAACCACTAAATCCTGCCAGACCTAGAAGAGCAACTGCAACTGCAAGTGCCACTTGAAGCACACCTGATAAGAATGACAGAACAACTGCTGCTTTCCAACCTCCGCGTTTGTCGGCATAAACAGCAATCGCAGCATTATCAAAGAATACTGGAACGAAACCTGTGATAATCAAGACTGGATTCTTAAAGACAATCAATAACACGTTGTAATTAACTGTCCAATAAGTCCAGTTGCAAAACCAAAGAGGACTGCACTAGGTGATCCAAAACCATAGGACGCCGCAACGTCAACTGCGGGAAAGAACCAGGGAGAAGTTTGTTAGAATACCTTGGAAGCGCAGTGGTCAGTTCACCGACAAAACATCCACACCTTGCATCAAGACAAAAGATAAACAGAAAAAGTAAAGGCTCGTTTGAACAACGTACATAAAGAAGGCTTGTTTTGGTTGGATCAAACAAGGTCGCCGTTGTAATCACCTTTGGATTGAACTGATATCCGGACCAAAGGATAGCAAGATAGCACACAAAACGAGCATCAAGGTTGCTGAGGCAACAACTGTATCATGGAAGATATTTAAAGAAAAGCTGGCACTTTCAAGTTGTCCAAATTTTCTTCTTTTTACCAAGTTTTGGAGCAATCTTATCCGTAAACCAAATAGCAAATTGCTGTTGGTGTCCGATAACAAAACCACCGCCGCCAGTTAAGCGCTGTGTTGGCTCAACAGTCATATTAAAACTAACCGCCCAATAAGACCACAGATGATCCTACAGCTAAAGTTCCCCAGAACTGATTGCGAAAGGCTGGAATTAAAAGAATAACCATCAAGGTAACTGTCGCAGCTTGTTGTACCATGATGTGACCTGTAATGAACAAGGTACGAATCTTAGTAATCTTACGAAGGGCAACCAGAAGAATATTGAAGAAGAAGCCAATCAAGAGGCGCTGTTGTTGCTGTACCAATAAATCTAGGGAACTCTTGAGCAATCTTTTCATTTGCTGCTGTCAGTCCAAAATATGGGTCAATAACCGCCGCACCAATTTTGAATTTATAATTAAGTGCTGCTAAAATGGGACGAAAGGTTGTCACTAGACCGCCAGCACCAACATCCAGAATCATATATCCAACAGTTGCCTTAATGAAACCAGCAAATACATCGTGTAATGGTTTTGAGGAGCAAGTATCAATTAATACTAAGATACCTACAAAAAGGCTGAGTTTTGCAAAATATTTTTGCGAACCAAGTTAGAATATTAATAAGAATATTCATATGTTTTCCTCTTTTTCTAAAAAGATTTGAAGTATAGTTTTATTATAATTCTTGAAAATGCTAACACAGACCAATAATCACACATACAAGTGTTCACAATTGGACTATAATTTTTCTGCTTTTTAAATGAGTCGAAATTTAGAAGATATTCTTAATTTTTATCCAATTAGAATTTTTAAACATTAAAAGAAAGCTTCTTGAATTCAACATAGAAGGCAAGTTTAAAATGAATTTTATTTGCAGTTATACAAATGGTTAAAAATCGACTAAATGAAAAGAAGTCACACAAAGCAACTTCTTTTATATGATAAAAATTATTAACTTTACAATCCCCAGACACTTTCCAAAAATATTAGTCTGATCACGATCTGGACCAACGAGAAAGTAGAAATACGAACAACAACTAATTCACTTACACGGCGGACATAATTACGAGCATTTTCAGGAAGATCTTCTAAACTGCGAACCCCTGTAATATCTTCTAGACCAGCCCGGCAATTCTTCATAAATAGGTTTACAGCGTTTGAGTTGTTCGAGACTGGCAGGGTAGTGATCAATCCGTTTTCCATCCAAATCATAGGCTTCTACAGATTTTTACGATATCAAGACCTGAAAGTACATCAATACAGTTAAGAGATAAATTGGTAATGCCTGATACACAGGCGGCTGTGACGCACTAACTAGCTCGAGTCAAACCAACCAACCTCGGCGCGGACGCCCTGTTGTTGTCCCGTATTCATGCCCAACTTCACGAATGCGCTCTCCCGTTTGGTCAAAAAGTTCTGTGGGGAAAGGACCATCACCTACACGGCTGGTATAGGCTTTGCAGACACCAACAACCTTATTGATTTTACTTGGTCCAACACCAGATCCGATGGTAACGCCACCTGCAACTGGATTTGATGAAGTTACAAATGGATAGGTTCCTTGGTCAATATCAAGCATAACTCCTTGAGCTCCTTCAAAGAGAACCCGTCTCCCTTTATCAAGAGCCTTATTTAGGATAACAGAGGTATCAGTGACATAATCTTTAATCTTTTGACCATAAGCATAGTACCATCATAGTATCAAAGGCTACCGGAGCCGACCATACATTTATTTTTCAAAAAGGCGATCTGCCAAATTTGCTTTTAGGCGTTCTGCAAAAATGTCCTTATCAAGCAAGTCAGCAATCCGACATACCAACGCGTGCAGCCTTATCCATATAGGCAGGCCGATTCCTTTAATAGTAGTCCGATTATTATCCCCTTGGACGCTTCTTTGTAATTGGTCAAGTTTAATATGATAAGGCAAAATAATATGGGCACGATCAGAAATACGAAGATTATCTGTTGCAACACCTTCTTGATGAAGATAATCTAATTCTTCAACCAATGATTTGGGGATTGACAACCATCCCATTACCAATAACAGAAACCTTTTTCAGGAAAGAAAAATTCTGACGGAATTAAATGCAGTTTAAATTTTTCCCATCAATAACAATGGTAGCTACCATTGTCTCCACCCTGATAACGTGCAATCACTTCTGCATCAGCAGATAAAAATCGGTAATTTTTCCTTCCTTCATCTCCCACTGGGTTCCAACAACAACTAGAGTCATAATTCTTGATACTGAGCTGTCAATAAACAGCTCCACATCCTTCTCAATAGACATGGCAGGAGTTTCACCCGCAAGAATATCTTACTTATAAAGTATGAAATTTCCGACTATTTTTCAAGAAACGTAGCAAAAGAATTGTCAGAAGGAGGGAATTTATTGTACACTATTACTATCTACAATGAAGCGAGGCAGCCTATGCACATCAATCAATTATTACAGCATGCAAATTCTGACTTACCCCTTCTTCAAGCTAATTTTGGTTTAGAAAGAGAAAGTCTCCGTATCAATAAAACAAACCGCACTGGCTCAGACACCTCATCCAACAGCACTAGGTTCTCGATGTTTCATCCTTATATTCAAACAGATTACAGTGAGTCTCAGATGGAACTAATCACGCCTGTCGCTCATTCCAGCAAGGAAGTCCTTCGTTTTTAGAGGCTATTACTGATGTTGCAGAGCGCAGTATTGACCAAAACCAATACCTTTGGCCTTTGTCTATGCCACCTCAAATTACAGAAGACGAAATTGAAATTGCCCAGTTAGAAGATGACTTTGAATTTTCCTATCGTCAGTATTTAGATAAAAAATATGGAAAAATCCTGCAATCTATATCTGGCATTCATTATATACGTGAGCTAGAGTGCTGATTTAATGAATGAACTTTTTGAGACTTAGCGGTTTATCAGTCTTTCATTGACTCAAAAATGACCTCTACTTAAAAGTGGCTCAGAATTTCTTAAACTATCGTTGGTTCCTGACCTACCTTTATGGGGCTAGTCCCTTGGCTGAAAAAGGATTTTTAAATGAAGAGCTCAGCCAAACTGTTCGCTCAATCCGAAACAGTCATTTAGGCTATGTCAATACTGATGATATTAAGGTTCCTTTCGACAGTCTCGAAAAATTATATCTCAAGTATTGAGCATTATGTTAAAGAGCAGTGCTCTATCAGCTGAAAAAGAATTCTATTCAGCTGTTCGTTTGCGTCGCAGTAAGCATAATCGTGACTATCTTACTAAAGGAATCACTTTATTTAGAATTTCGCTGTTTTGATCTTAATCCCTTCAATAATCGCGGCATTACGCAAGAAACCATTGACAGTGTCCATCTCTTTATCTTGGCCATGCTCTGGCTTGACACACCAAAAGCTGAATCAGAGCACTGATAAGGCTCAAAAACTTAATGATAAAATTGCATTAAGCCATCCTCTGGAAAAATTACCAAAGGAGAACTCTGCTTCCTTTATTATAGAAGCAATGGAAGCCTTAATTAAACACTTTAAATTACCAAGTTACTATGATGATTTACTAATTGCTATCAAAAACAAGTTAGAAAATCCTAAGTTAACTCATAAGCAGCCGTCTCTTTGAGCATATTAAGCACTGCCTCATTGGAGCATTTTGGACAGAAAAAGGGCAAAGATTATCATAACTACGCTTGGCAAGATTATTATGCCCTCATGCTCATGAAAACATGGAATTGTCAACACAAATGCTGCTTTTTGATACCATCAAAAAGGAATTCATTTTGAAATTTTTAGATGAAAATGATCAATTTCTCAAAACTGTGGTATAATGACCATATTGAATATGTCAAAAAATGGCAACATGACTCTAAAGATAACTACGTTATCCCCTAGCCATACGTAATAAAGTGGTGACTAAAAATACTAAGAGAAAAACGGCTACCTGTCCCAGCAGGGCTGAATTTGACAATAAAGACAAGGCCCTCCATATTATTCCTAAATCAAAAATAAACCTATTGTTGTTAAACCTAAGACAACCAATTTCGGACTTGGGATTTCTATTTTTGAAACAGCAGCCAGTCACAATGATTACGAAAAAGCACTTGACATTGCCTTTATTGAAGACTATTCGGTCCTTGTGGAAGAATTTATACCAGGAACAGAATACCGTTTCTTCATTCTGGACGGTAAATGTGAGGCCGTTCTCTTGCGGGTTGCGGCCAATGTCGTTGGAGACGAGCCATAGTACTGTTCGGCAGCTCGTGGCACATAGAGGATCCTCTTCGTGGTCAGGGAGCATCGCTCTCCACTTGAAAATCATTGATCTCGGTGATGAATTACTGATGCTGCAGCAAGAAGGTTATACCCCAGAAGACATCTTACCAAAGGCAAGAAGGTAGATCTTCGTGGTAATTCCAATATCTCAACTGGCGGCGATTCGATTGATGGACCGAAACCATGGATCCTAGCTACAAAAACTAGCAGCTAATATGGCGACAGCAATGGGAGCTTAGGGCCTGCGGTGTTGATTTGATCATTCCAGATACCAACTTAAAAGCCAGCAAGGGAAAGCCAAACTGCACCTGTATTGAACTCAATTTCAATCCTTCTATGTACATGCACACTTATTGCTACCAAGGACCGGGACAAATTATTACAGGGAAAAATTCTAGCCAAACTCTTTCCTGAAGTTCCCATTCATTTAACTAGCAGCAACCATCATTAAAGCAAAAAGTGCCTTTTACAAGGGCGCTTTTTCGTCTTATCTTATTGATTATTCAAACAAAATTTTTAATGGCTAGTCACCAAAAACTTTGAACCGATCTTGATCTGCCATGAATTCTTTCTCACCAGCAGGTGCTTCAATTGAACCAAAAGGTATTTGTGCACGCATTTTCCAGTTAGTTGGTAAATCATATTTTTCAGCAACTTGAGCATCAACAAGCGGATTGTGAGTGCTGAACACTCATACCAATATTTTTGTTCAGCTAGTGCTAACCAAATAGCAAAGAGCAATACCGTGTGCTTGTTCAGACTCAGACTGGAAATTCTCTGCATAAAGCGGAAAGTTTTCTTCTAAATTTCTGACAACAGCGATCTTCAAATAGCAGAATGGTTTCCAACTCCAGCAGCAAAACTTTCCAACTTCGCTTTTTGTCCCTGCAAAGGCTTCTGCTGGTGTGACTTTTTCTAATTCACTGTAAGCAATTTTATTCCAAAAATCTTGAGAGTCTTGCTTGAAAAGAACGAGAGCACAGCTGGTTTGCGAATTAAAAGCTGACGGCGCCTGCTTAATGGCATTTTTGAATTAATGCAACTAATTCAGCCTTTGATAAATCAACAGTTTGCCTAAGGCATAGATACTGCGACGTTGTTTTTGTAAATCTAAAAGAAATTTGACATAAATAATTACCTCCATTGTCATTATGCTAATATAATAACATTACTACTAATTAGTGACAAATATTTTGTTTTATTTTATTAAAAATTCTAAAATAAATGAAACAAATAGTAGGGATGATTTCCAAAGGTTTCATACTCAATAAAAACAAAAATAAACTAGACAGATTATGAGCACGTTTTATCTTATTATTAACATTTACAAAGAAACAAAAAGCAGACGCCAATAACTTTCACTAAACCACATATAATGATTTCTCTTATGCATTATCTCAAAAAGTCAACAATAAACGATTTTTATTTGTGAGATAATGCTAGCTTAATAAAAAGAGTGAACTCGACAAAAATCGAAATCGCAATTCATTACAATTACCGATTTTTGGCTCACTCTTCATATAAGAATAATTTCTGCTGTAGTAAAAAGAATATTGACAGGTTCCTTAACCACTCAAAAGTTAGAATACAAATTCTAAAAGTTACGATACCATCAAACACTAAAAACAAATGATTATTAGGATTAAAATGGTCTGATATTAAATATCACTTAAAAACAAGAAAAACACGCTGTATCAAATGAATTAATTCAGCTATTTCCAAAAATGAGATTTTAATCATTAGTACAGTTAAAATAGGACTTTCAAAGCTCAGCTTTATTTTTCTTATGAGCTTTTGCCTCTTCTTCTGTTGCTAAAACAAAATGCCCCGGTGTAATTTCTCTCATTTCCCGTTCCTGCCCATCTAACTCATCAACTGGGTCATAAACTTTATGAATACGTTGACGTTCTAAAACTGGATCGGGTTCAGGAACAGCTGATAAGAGACTTTGAGTATAAGGATGAATGGGTGATGGTAAACCTCATCAGATGTCCCAATTTCCACAATTTTTCCCCAATGCATCACACCAATGCGATCCGAAATATACTTAACCATTGATAAATCATGAGCAATGAACAGTCACGTTAGTCCCTGTTCATGCCTGAATTTTACGTGAGATTAACAACCTGAGCTTGGATAGAGACATCCAAAGCAGAGATGGGCTCATCAGCAATAATGAATTTAGGCTCAACCGCCAAAGCACGAGCAATCCCAATCCGTTGACGCTGACCGCCTGAAAATTCATGCGGATAACGTGTTAAATGATCCTATTTAACAACCAGATCCAGTAAATCCTGAACTTTGCGTCACGGTCTCGCCTTATTTTTAACCAATTTATGAACATCAAGTCCTTCAACAATAATATCCCTAACTTTCATGCGACTATTCAACTGGCCGAGGATCTTGGAAAAATCATTTGCGCTTTCTTACGAAAATTAAACAATGACTTTTTCCTTTAATTTTGAAATCGTTTCGCCTTCAAAAATCAATTTCTCCTTTATCAATATTGTAAAAGTTTTAAAATAGCACGGCCAATTGTCGTCTTACCTGAGCCAGATTCCCAACAAGTCCAAAAGCTTCTCCTTCATAGATATCAAAGCTGACATTATCTATAGCTTTTTACTTGGTTGCTTTTCCTTTTATTGAATGTCAAAGAAACATTTTTGACTTCAACTAGTTTTCTCGATTTTCAGTCATTATGCTTTTTCTCCTGAGCTCTTCCATTTTCCCCAACGCTGCAAAAATTCTTTCCGGCGGAGTAATCTTAGGAGCACGATCATCTAACAGCCAAGTAGCAGCATAATCGAATCACTAACTTTAAAAATGGCGGCTCCTCCTTAAGATCAATATCAAGAGCGAATTCATTTCTTGGAGCAAAAAGCATCTCCTTGAGGGCTGCAACAAGTCCAGGCAGTGTTCCGGGGAATTGAATGCAAACTACCTGAGCTGTGACTAGTTGTGAGCATCGAATTGAGAAGCCCCCAAGTGTGAGGGATGCTGTGGGTTGTGAAAACCTCATCTACTGTACCATATTCCACAATCTTGCCTGCACATAACAGCAACACGGTCTGCCTACCTGCAACGACACCCAAATCATGAGTGATAAAAGATAATGGAAGAGTCAGTATTCTTTTGGATTTCTTTCATTAAATGAAGAATTTGTGCTTGAATGGTAACATCAAGAGCCGTCGTTGGTTCATCTGCAATAAGGATTTCAGGATTAGTTGCCAAAGCAATAGCTATGACAGCGCGCTGGCGCATACCGCCTGACCACTGATGGGGATAATCGTTGATGTGTTCTTGCGCATTGGGGAATACCAACCTTTTTCCATCATGTCAAGAGCCCGCTTGAGACTTCTTTTTAGTTACTTTTTCATGCTGATAATAGGTTCAGCAATTTGAAGGCTCAGACGCATGGTTGGATCCAAACTTGTCATAGGATCTTGGAAAATCATGGAAATATCATTTCCGCGAATATGAACCCAGTCTTCTTCCTTCAAATCATTTAGATTGCGTCCCTTAAACTCAATATCTCCGAAAATCTCAGCATTCTTTGCTGACAGGCCCATTAAAGTTCGTGTGGTCACCGACTTTCCAGAACCAGATTCGCCAACAATAGTCAGCGTTTCCCCTTTTTCTAAATAAACTAACATCGCATGAACATATCACCTCTGCATAGGTATGAAAATTGACATGGAGGTTATTGACTTGTAAAATTTTTTCCTTACTCATATTTTCCTCCTAGTCTTGTCCTGATTTTGGATCAAATGCATCACGTAAACCATCTCCAAGTAAAATAAACGCTAAAGAAATAAAGACTAAAGCAAGAGCCGGTAAGATGATTTGATAAGTGTGATATTATAATTTTCTTGAGCATCAGAAATAAGAGAACCCAAAGAAGACGTTGGTGGTTTTGCTCCTAAATTGATAGCTGAAAAGAATAGCTTCATACATAATGGCAGAAGGAATCGTCATCATAATTTGCACAATAATAACACCAAATATTGGGTGAAAATATGTTTAAAAGCAATTTTAGGACTGCTTTCACCTAAAAGTTCTGGCAGCTAAAACAAAATCCCTTTCATATATGATAAGGTCATGTTTCGAACCTGCCTTGCCATTGAAGTCCAACCCGTTAAAGCAATGGACAAGATAATTGCAATCAATCCATTCCTAATAAAGCCCTAACATGGTTACGATAATTAGATTTGGAACAGAAGAAATAATTTCAATAATCCGCTGCATAATGATATCAACAGCACCGCCAGACAGCTGCAAGTCAGACCATAAACAACCCCAATAAATGAGTCAATGCAGGTAGCAGCGACTGCTACTAAAAAGCGAAAATACGAACACCAACAATAATCCGCTTACCTGAGACTGCGTCCCAAACTATCGGTTCCCAAAAGGAATGTTTTCCCTTTTGGAACGGCTTGATCTTCATAGACATTGGATGCCTTGCTAGAACCTGGCATCTGAAAAACACCATTCCAACCCGGAATACCAAGACCGCTATTAGGCGGCAAATTACTATAAGTTGATACCTTGTCCGAATCAAAACTATTAGCATCTTTGTGATACAAACAAAGGAGATACCAAAGAAAAAGAGATTAATAAGGTTAAAAACCAAAGTGAAACAACTGCTAACTTATTTTTCTTTAACCGTCGCCAAGCATCTTGTAAGAAAGATAGAGCCGGCTTTTCAATTTTTTCTTGTGCTTTGGTGCTTCCTGCCCCAATGAGCACAAACTCTCTATTTTTATCAGCCATGTCACCTCTCCTTACTGCAAACGAACGCTGCGGATCAACAATGCTGGTAACGATATCTGTCAATAGATCATACTCATCAACATAACAGCATAAACAATCGTCGTTCCCATGATAACAGGATAATCATTGGAAGGATGAATTCACAAACTGCTCCCCGACACCGGAATCGAAAAATTTCTCTCAATCAACACAGAACCTGTTAAAAGATTAGCAGCCATAGGACCCACTAAGGTCAAAACAGGAATCATTGGATTGCGATAGGCGTGATGATTGGCAACCTGACGTTCTGTCAAACCTTTAGCACGCGCCAGTTGAATGTAATCAGAGTTCAAAGCTTCAATCATCTCACTTCTAACAAAACGAGTTGTTGCTGCAAATGGATTAAATGATAACTCAAGGTCGGCAGAATGGTTTTGAGCAAAAGAGCCCCAACCAGATACAGGTAAAATTGCAGACGATAGCCAAATGTATTCAACAAGAAAACAGCCAAAATGAAAGAAGGAACAGAATAACCAAGTGTTGAAATGACACTTAGGAGTCCATCTATTTTATCATTTTGATGACGCGCAGAAAGAGCACCTACAATCAAACCCATTCCAACACTTTTAAGACAAGTGCTTGTAAACCAAGTTGGGCAGAAATACCTAGCCTTTGAACAATAAGTGTCGTCACAGATTGATTGGTATATTGAAAACTAGTTCCTAAGTCACCTGTGAAGACATTTTTCAAATAGAGCAAATATTGTTGCCATTGAGGTTTATCTAGACCATATTGAACGTTCAGAGCAGCAATAGCATCCGGACTTAATTTGGGATTGTTAAAGGGGTTCCTTTCATCGCTTTCATGAGAAAAGAAAGTAATAGTGACAACTATAAATAAAAGTCAGCAAAAGGAATTCCCAAACGTTTAAGAATATATTTGAGCATAATGATTCCTTTTCTTTGTTTTTATCGGCGAGCTCTCCAATAAAAAGCAAGAGCAGCATCAAGCCAATCCTTGCCATGTGTAAAAGTGTTGTTATCTTAAAAGTTATTTCTTATAAGCATAGGTGAAGTCCACATTCAAACCTGTCAGAACTGCGAATCAGACCCTTGATACTTGGATTTTGCAGTGACTTCAGTACTGCGGAAGTAAATTGGATTAACATTTGCTTCATCAAATAAGGCTTTTTCTGCTGCTTTATAATCTTCAGCTGCCTTTGTAGGATTTAAGGCATCCGTTGTAATTGCTTTTTCATAGGCCTGATCATAAGTAGAATTTACGAATTTTCCACCATTATAAGGTGAACTTGTCGTGAAATTACTGTAGAAGGTCGAACCTTCTGGATAGTCGCCGCCCCAAAGAGACATGACAATCTCAAAGTTTTGATTTTTGTGTATCTTGAATACGCTGTTTGAACGGCACGAATTTTTCTTCAATTGTCAAACCTGGAGCGCCTTTTTCCCAGCTCCTTTAATATAGTCAAGACCAGATTTAGCTATAGATGAATCAGCATCGGAAGTCACTGTAAATTTCACTGATGTTTCCTAATCTCTACAAACCTTCCTTAAAAGAGTTGTTTTTGCTTTGGCGGCATTATAAGTAGCCCGGTGCCACATACTTGAAAGATCCTTACCATCCACTTTGTGCTGATTTATGGTGCTACGCCAGTTGCTGCGCGTGAACCTGTTGGTATCGCTGTTTCTACATAAGCCTTACGATTAGTTGCATAATTCAGTGCTTGGCGAATTTTCTTATTAGCTAGAGCTTTGTTAGTGCCTGTTTGGTTATACTGCATGTAAGCAGTTGTTGCTTCAAAGACATCAACGACATCTTTTATTTGCCCTTGTTAGCTTTGAAAAGAGCTGGAGTATTTGAAATATTAGCTGTATCTAATTCATCACGCTTACATTGAACAGCTGTCTCAGGTACCGTTTGAAATTAATGGTATCAATTTTGACCTTGTCCGCATTCCAGTAATATTTATTCTTTTTCAGTTTAAAACTGCCGTTAGTGCCATTCCAGCCACTTAAAGTGTAGGGTCTAGAATAAATTTGACTCTTGGCATTGGTCCCATATTTACTACCGACTTTATCAACAAAGGATTGTTTTTGTGGCATAAAAGCTTGTGAAAAGCAAGCAGATATTTCATCTGAGAGTCGGTGATTCTAAGGTGAAGATAACTTTATTTCCATCAGCCTTAACTCCGAGTTCATTAAGATCTTTTAATGTCACCGCTAATAATGGCTTTGGCATTCTTTACATGAGACTCAACAGCGAGACCTGAATATTCTGAAAGCTGTCTTTGGATTAACCATACGCTGCCATGAGTAAACAAAATCCTTAGCTGTAATGGCACTACCATCGGACCATTTGATGCCCTTGCGCAATGTTGCTGTGTGAGTTAAGCCATCTTTTGACACTTCCACTTTTTAGTAAGGTCAGGGGCTGGTTTGCCTTTATCATCAACACGCAACAGATTACTTCCTGAATTTCCAATCGCGATACCAGAATCAGTATCTGTACTTTTGAAAATATCCAAGAATTGATATCAACTGGAGTATACCAATTAATCTCATCTTTTTGAAGTTTGTTTGTTCCCACGTTTCCACAGGCTGCTAAAAATAGCTGCTGAGTAACAGTTACCAGCCCCTAAACCAACACGTTTCCATGGACTTTCTTTATTGCTATCATAATGTCTCTCTTTACTTTTCAATAATCTGAAAATTGAAACTAATATCATTTTATTTTAGCGCATTTCTTCCCTTTTAGACAAAGCTTCTGTCAAAGGAAAAATTGGTTTTTGAATCTTCCAATTTATGAACGATATATAAATAAATTTAAAAATACAATCGCGATCTCCTAAAAATCAGTTTTATCGTCCTACTCTAAAAATAGTCCAATTTCTCTTCTCTATTTAAAGATTATTAGATTTTTGGAAAAGCATATTCACTCTTAAAAATTATGCTATAATTAAATTTATGATGAAAAAGATTGTATGCTTACTATTTATTTTAATATCCCTAATCGGCTTTAGGTAAAGGCTGAGAGAACTTTGATGTCTCTGCTAAGCATGCCATTGCTGTTGAAGCTAATACAGGAAAGATTCTCTATGAAAAGGATGCCGATACCACTGCCAGTATTGCTTCTATTACTAAAAATGCTGACTGTTTATATGGTTTATAAGGAAATTAAATCTGGTGATCTCACCTGGTCTATGAGGTTAAGATTTCTGACTATCTTATAGTTTGACAAAGGATTACAGCGCCAGCAATGTCCCCATGGATGCTAGAATATACAGTAAAAGAATTAGTAGAAGCTTCTATGATTGCTAGTGCTAATAGCGCTGCTATCGCTTTGGCTGAAAAAGTTGGCGGTACTGAACCTAAATTCGTTGATATGATGAAAAAGCAACTACAAGAGATGGGGAGATTACAGATGCCAAGCTAGTTAATGCTTCTGGTCTTAACAATAAAGGCTTTGGGCGATCATATCATCCCGGCTCCAGCTCTGAAGATGAAAACATGAGTGAGTGCCAGAGATGTTGCTATCGTCGCTCATCACCTAATTAAAAGAATTTCACCAAGTTCTAAAAATCACGGAAAAACAAACAGTGATTTTTCAGGAAATAAAATGAAACCTATAATTATATGCTGCCAAATATGCCTTATGCGCGTGAAGGTGTTGATGGTCTAAAAAGCAGGAACAACCGAATTAGCAGGTGCTTGCTATAGCTACTTCAAAGGAAAATGGTATGCGCCTGATTTCTGTCGTTTTAAATGCCGACAAGTCTGATAGTGATGATGACGCCGCACGTTTTCAAGCAACTAATAATTTATTAAACTATGTCAACAATACCTATGAACCCATCACACTTATTCACAAAGGTCAGACGTATCAAGGAAGCAAAGGTCAAGGTGATTGATGGTAAAGAACAACTGTTCCTGCTGTCGCTAAAAAGAATTTTACCGTCATTCAAAATAAACTATCTCATATACTGTTTCCATCGCTTCTATGGTTACAGCAGTTATTAAAAAGGACAACTAGTCGCAAAGGCTACTTTTTAAAGATGACAATCCCGTTGGTCAAGGCTACCTAGAAACACTCACCGAGTATCCCATTGGTTGCTAAAAAGAAGTGAAGCGCAGCTTCTTTCTTAAAGTCTGGTGGAATCATTTTTGTCATGATACGTCAATGAGAAGTTATAATGAAAAAGGTCTGGTGACAAATCAAAAGCAGTGAGACTTGAATTATAACCACCCGTTAAAGCGGGTGGTCTGCACTAGGACTATAAGCCCAAATTATCAGCCAGCGTCTTTAGGCGCTGGCTGATGTCTGATATGCTGATGTATGGAATTATAATCCTTCTGTTCCATTCTCTGATTGCTGCTAAAACAAGCTGAGAAGTTTTATTCTTTTTCAGTTTACAAAACCTAAAGCTCAATCAGTAAGACGAACAAGTTATCTAAGCATCCGAATCAGATACAGAAAATTGAGAATCTGAAAGCTTATTCCACCTCGAAAATTCACCTTGGCTATCATATCAAGCTGTCCCTGCTACCAGCATAAGATAAAGCTCAACTTAAATGTTTTTAAATGAAAAGTTTTCTTGTCAAGGTAACTTCAAATCCTTTCTTTAACTCTGACTGACTAACCCCCTCAAATAGAGATTCAACTCTTCTTAAACAAAGAAACGATATCTACATTCTGACTGCGTAAGCCAGCCTATAAACATTGCCACTTTGCTTAAGAACTAAATCGTCCTTCATGGTATAAATTACTTTTAAAATTAAAATAACTAGGATGAACCCGATAACTGCTACAACGTTTGACTTAGTCCAATTGCCGTCTTTAGAAGTCCGTGATTGAGAACTGTTTTTGGTTACCAACTAACTCTTGATAACTATCCACACCATTAATTGTTTCTTCAATAATAATGTTAGCTCTATTAATACTAGCAGTATAAGAATCATGCAATATCAGCTGTCATGGTCTGATGTTTTTCAGTACGTGATTCTACGTCAGTCGTCATATCAAAAATGCACCGTTTCTACAGAACGATTGGCTCTTTTGACTTTCTTAAAGAAATCGCTGACAGTCATCTTATCATCTCGTTTGTTCACTGCTTGCTGCGCTTTTTAATAGACTGGTTAACATTTTGAAGATCACAAGCTGTCACTATCAAAAAGACTAACAAAGAAAGCTTATAAGAATGATAAACTTTCTTTTCATCTTGTCTCCTTTTTACAACTAAAAATAAATTCTTATTTCTTTTTATTCTAACATTTTTGAAACCCTTTCAAAATCTACTATCTCTCCCTTGTGAGTTTAGTGAAAGAATAGATTGATTCGTTAAGGACTGCAGAACAAAAATTTTGAAGTTACCATTCATCTGCCCTTTTACCTTTAGTTATTTATCAGTCTACTGGCTTCCTACTTGATTTAAAGCTTACTTTAATGTAAATAAAAAGCTTTAAAAACAATGATAACTCATTGTTTTTAAAAACTTAATCATAACGTTTTAATTAACCAACTGAACCCTCCATCTCATAGGAAATCAAACGATTGAGTTCAATCGCCTCCATCGGAAGTTCCTTGGTAAAAAGGCTCAACAAAGCCCATGACAATCATTTCAGTAGCTTCTGACTCCGTTAACCCACGACTCATGAGATAGTAAAGCTGTTCTTCTGAAATTTTTGAAACCTTAGCTTCATGTTCCAGAGCAACTTGTGTTGTGGTTCATTAAAAGGAATGGTATCAGATGCTGAAATATCATCCATAATGATGGTATCACATTCAATATGACTAACAGATTTTTGAGATGACTTATTGAAAGATACTTGCCCACGATAATCTACCTTTCCTCCACCTTTTAGCAATAGATTTGGAGACAATAGAAGAACTGGTATGAAGAGCGTTATGAATCATCTTAGCTCCTGATCCTGATGCTGACCACGATTGGCAAAAGCAATGGATAGCATGGTGCCTCGCACCTTCTCCGTCAAGATAAACAGATGGGTATTTCATGGTTGTATGGGCTCCCAGATTACCATCAATCCATTCCACCGTTGCGTTTGTCATAGCTTTGGCTCGCTTAGTGACCAAATTGTAAACATTATCTGACCAGTTTTGAATGGTTGAATAACGCATATAGGCACCATCAAGGGCAAAAAATTTCGACAATAGCAGCATGCAGACTCAGCGTTGAATAAGTCGGTGCTGTACAGCCTTCCACATAATGCACGCTGGCACCTTCATCAACAATAATCAAGGTCCGTTCAAATTGTCCCGTTCCTTCATTATTGATACGAAAGTAAGTCTGCAATGGAATATCTACTTTAACACCTTTTTGGCACATAGATAAAGGTTCCACCTGACCAAAAAGCTGAATTTAAAGCTGCTAATTTATTATCAGTTGGCGGCACCAATTTTGCAAAATATTTTTTTGAAAAGTTCAGGATATTCTTTAAGAGCTGAATCAGTATCCGTAAAAAACAATACCAAGTTTATCATATTCTTCTTTCATATTATGATAAACAACTTCTGATTCATACTGAGCTGAAGCTCCAGCTAAATAAGCACGTTCCGCTTCAGGAATACCAATCTTTTTCAAAAAGTATCTTTGATTTTTCTGAACTTCCTCCCATGAACGTGCTGGTTTATCAGTTGGTTTTGATAGTAAATGATATCATCAAAATCAATACCTGTTAAGTCAGGACCCCATTCTGCATAGGCATTTTATAAAAATATCTCCAGCGATTTAAGACGGAAGTCCAACATCCATTCTGGTTCACCTTTGATACGGGATATTTCTCGAGACAGCCTCTTTCGTCGGACCTTTTTCCAGTTGATGCAATCGGTTTAACATCATCATGAAAAGCCAAATTGATAGTCTCCTATGTCAATTGGCTTTGGTTCTACTCTTTCGTTTTCTGGCATAATGCCCTTTCCTTAATTCTTTAATTTTCTTGTCGCTCAATAGCTTTCTTAAGGGCATTCCATGCCAAGGTTGAGCATTTGATACGTTGAGGAAATTTGGAAACACCCGCAAGAAATGCTGCATCTCCCAATTCCTTTTGTCTATCATCTTTTTCCCTTGAACCATTTTGAAAAAGATATCTGCTAATTCAAGGGCTTTTTTAGTCTTGCCAATGACAGCGTCTGTCATCATACTGGATGAAGCGGTTGAAATCGTACAGCCATCACCTGCAAAAGGCAATATCTGATATTTTATCGCCATCAAATTTAACCGATAAACTGATGACATCACCGCAAGTGGGGTTATTAAGATTAACCTGTTCCACATCTTCTAAAAAACCATGATGATGAGGATTTTTCGAATGATCCCCGACAACTGCCATATAAAGACTATCTAATCTAGAGTGCCATTAAAGAACTCCTTTGTTTTAAGAATCCTTCTATTAATTTGTCACAGTCTTCTTTTGTATTATAAATATCAAAAACTTACACGTGCTGCTGAATGAAGACCCTAAATAATTGATCAGTGGCTGTGCAATGATGTCCTGCACGAACAGCAACACCTTCATAATCAAGTGCTGTTGCTACATCATGAGGATGAAGACCCTCCAAATTAAAGAAATGACCCTCGATATGCTTTGCAGGAGTTCTCAAGTCCATAGACTGTCAACCCTTTAATAGCTTGCAACTTAGGCAAAACATAAGCCACTAATTCTTGCTCATGAGCCTGTACCTGTTCCATTCCCAATTCTGCTAAATAATCAAGCGCTGCACCAAGAGCAATGGCTCCTGCAATATTTGGTGTTCCTGCTTCAAACTTCCAAGGCAAGTCCTTCCAAGTGGTCTTTTGTTCATAGACAAAATCAATCATTTCACCGCCAAATTCAACAGGACTCATTTGCTTAAGAATGTCTTCTTTGCCATAAAGAACACCAATACCAGTAGGTCCTAGCATCTTATGACCTGAAAAAGCAAAAAAATCACAGTCTAAGTCTTGAACATCAATGGTCATATGAGGTGCCGATTGTGCCCCATCAACAACCATGTAGGCATTGTGCTGATGAGCCAGCAGTGCAATTTCCTTGATAGGATTGATACAGCCCTAGCACATTAGAAATATGGGTTAAACTAATAAATCTTGTTTTAGCAGAAACTTTATTTGTAAGATCTTTCTAAATCAAGCTCCCCATCTTTAAATAAACATAAACTAACTTAGCACCGTTTTTCCGGCAAAGCTCTGCCATGGAATGATATTAGAATGATGTTCCATGACGAAATAAGATTTCGTCATCGCTTGTAACACTTCCTCAGCAAAACGAGCAGCCCAATTCAAACCTGTTGTTGCCCCTCGTAAAAAGAATTTCTTTAGTTGAGTCAGTATTGATAAAAACGACGGACTTTTTCACGAGCGGCTTCATAGCAGCTGTTGCTCTTTCCAGCCAGCTATGGACGCCACGATGGACATTAGCATTATCCTGTCTATAGTAATCATTCAAACAAGCTAAAAACCTGTTTTGGCTTTTTGAGTTGTAACTGCATTGTCAAAGATACACAAGGTTCATCATTGACAATTTGTTTTAAAATGGGAAATCCTGTTTCATCTTTTGAGTATCTAATGTCATGATTTTATCTCTTATCCAATTTTTCATCCAAAACAGCAATCATTTCGTCACGAACAGCTTTAACAGGAATTTCAGTAATGATCTGTTCCAGAAAACTCACGAATAACCAAACGTTCTGCTGTTTCTTTATCAATGCCGCGACTCATTAGATAATACATATCTTCTGGGTCAACTTGTCCAATAGACGCGGCATGCCCTGCTGTGACTTCATTTTCATCAATAAGAAGAATAGGATTAGCGTCACTTCTGGCTTTATCAGAAAGCATGAGGACACGACTTTCCTGCTGAGCATCTGCTCCTTTAGCTCATGATAATATGACCAATACCATTGAAAGTTAGCGTTCCACGTTCCCAGAGATAACCCCGTGTTGGAGAATATGCCCGATAGAGTTATTGCCGTGGTTTGTCACTCGAGTGTCAATTCCTTGAATTTGACGACCGCTTGACGCCGCAACAACTTTCAACTCCAGCATGACTGCCATTACCGATAAGATCGCTGTCAAAATCAGCAATAACATTGCCTTCATTCATGACACCAAGTGCCCAATCAATGCTGGCATCATTATCAAGACGCCCGCGACGGCTTATATAAGTTGTTATATTATTACCCAAACGATCAATAGCAGCAAATTTCACTTGACTGCCTGCCTGTGCTAAAACTTAACTGCAATATTGGCAGTAGCCTTTACATTACTATCCCCAACCGTCTCAAAACGCTCCAAATAATTAACCTTGGCATGGCGTCAGCAATGATTAAAACATGCTTATTCAGCGGGACATTGCTAGTACTGTCCTGCAGAAAAATCCTTCTAAAGGCAGGTCAATTTCAACATTGTCAGGCACATAAAGAACGCTCCACTGTTAAAATAAGCTGTATGATAGGCCGACAACTTATCTTCATCAAATTTAAGAGCAGTGGCTAAAAATACTTCTCAATGACCTGTGGAATTTCTTCTAGAGCTGAATGAAAAATCTGTAAAAACGACGCCTTGTTCCTACAAGCTTTGCCGGCAAGCTTTCCAAAACCGTTTGTGTGCAAGCTGAACCAACTTAGATTCTCTCCAAAGATGAAGTCTGGAACATTAGCTGAGATGGACTTTCAGTAATCGTACCGTCCCCCAAATTCCAACGTTGAAATTTAACACGTTCAATTCTTGGAAGCTCTAAGTCATCAATCTTATCAAAAGGCCTATAGCGTTTTTCTTGTAGCCAAGCAGGCTCTGCCTTAGATTGTGAAAATGTTAAAATAGATTCTTTTGTCATTTGTTGCTCCTTTTCTTTCTTGTTAAGAAGTTACAAATTAGACTTCTTCCGCTGTATTCAAGACCGAGTTCTTCAGCGATTTGGGCATAACCTTCTTTTTCGAGTCGAGCTGCCAGCTCTGGTCCGCCAGATAATACAACACGACCATCCATCATAACATGAACAATATCTGAGGTGTGATGTAATTAAGCAGAACGTTGGTAGTGGGTAATAATCATAGCACCAAAGCCTTCACCACGCATGGCATTAACTCCCTTAGAAACGACCTTAAGGGCATCAATATCAAGGCCAGAGTCAATTTCATCGAGAAGAGCAAATTTAGGCTCTAACATCAGTAATTGCAAGATTTCATTGCGTTTTTCTCACCACCAGAAAAAGCCTTCGTTAAGGTAGCGCTCTGCCATTTTCTTCTTTCATCCCCAGCAATTCCATTTTTCATCCAGTTTCATGATAAAATCACGAACAGAAATCTTCTCATCATCTTTCTTACCAGCATTCATTGCCGCACGGATGAATTCTGCATTAGTAATTCCTGGAATTTCAGACGGATATTGCATGGCAAGAAAAAGCCCTAAGCGAGCTCGCTCATCAACTTCCATTTCAAAATATTTTCACCGTCAAGTAAAATTTCTCCTTGTGTCACTTCAAAAATGGGATTTCCCATAATAGCTGCTGAAAGCGTTGATTTCCCAGTCCCGTTAGGCCCCATAATGGCTGCAATTTCACCCTGTTTTCAAGGTCAGATTAACACCTTTTAAAATTTCTTTATCTTCAATAGAGACATGAAGATCTTTATTTCAAGTACAGACATTGTACGCTCCTTTCATTATCATTATTCATTATAACAAAAAGTCCAATTGGACTCTTCTTATCTAAAAGTACTTTTTCTTCTTACGGCGATGTTTATTTAGCTACTTCTTGACGGTAATCACTATTGCCAATAAAAGCCAATAGTCTGAAGAGTGGTGTTCTTTTAGGTCCCCAAATCTCTAAACCTTCAATAAAAATTTCCAAAGCAAAAGCAACACCAATCATAAGAAGGATCCCACCCAGACGACTGGATACATTTAAAAGCAGAGATACCAAAGAAGAACATAGCAATGCCATAGACGACTAAAAACAGCTCCGCGATGAGTGAATCCCATAGCAAGCAATCTATGATGTAAGTGCATATTATCAGCTTCGTAAAATTTCTGACCTGATAAGGTCTCGTCTGATAATGGCGACCGTCGTATCAACAATAGGAACTCCTAAGACAATGATAGGGGTGACAACAGCAACCGCCGTTGCATTTTTTAACCCTTGAAGAGATAAAACCGAAATCATAAAACCAATAAATAAAGCACCAGTATCACCAAGATAGATAATAGCAGGATGGTAATTATAAGGAAAGAAACCAGCAATAGCAAAGATCAAAACAAAAATAGTAAGTGTTATATCGGTATCATAGATAGATACCAATCCCATAGTGGTCAGACTAATCATCGAAACACCACTAACAAACCATCCAAACCATCAATCAAATTAACAGCATTAGTAATGGCAACAACCCACAAAATCGTTAAGAAGAAACTCAAGAAAAGGATTAAAGTGAGCATGGGACCACCAAAGGAATCTTAAAAACTATCAAATCGAAAGTCTGTAAAAATCCAAATAATAACAGCACCGAAAGCAAAATACCTAAGAATTTTATTTTAGGGTGAGATTCATAAACATCATCAATAAAACCTGTCAAGGCAATCACTAAGGCACCAAGAACAACTGGTAAGATATATTCAAAATAGGATTTTCCTCCGATTTGCGTTTTTAGAATCATGGGCATAAGAGCCAATGTTGCAATCACAAATGAAATAATAATAGCAAGTCCGCCAGCACTGAGCATAGGGACCTATTAATCCGTCTCGCATTTGGATTATCAACTGCCCCCACCCTAAAGCGAAAAAATCTAACTAAAGGAGTCAAAACAAGTGAAGTCAAAAGCGTCGCAATTGGTACAAGAACAAATTTTAAGGTAATTGGTATCATCTAGCTTATCCAATCATTTTGTAATTCTTGCAGAGCATCTGCTTTAATGAGCTGAACTCCATGTTCTAATCAGATAAGCACGTGTCTTTGTTCCTCTACCAGCATGCTCCAACATTCTTGCAAACATAAGATCAGCATAATAGTCAGGTTTATCTTCGAGATTAAGCAGAACAGTCATGTGATAAGCGTCAGACTCCTAAAAAGTTCTGAAACCTCTACATCATAGTCAACTGTCTTAGCAAAAACTTATGACTTGCTGAATATTAGGAAAATCCAGCACAAAGTGAACGTAATCTCTTTTTCCTTAGTTTCACCTTTTTCCCTGCTGAGTCTTCTCTTCTTCTCTTTTCAATTTCACTCAATTTATCCAGAGCTGCAACATCCCCTTTTTTCACGCATGGTTTCTCTAAGGTATTAAAGAAATCCTCCGGGGACATTTTTGAAATATCATAAAATCAGACAAATCCTCCAAATTAAGATTTTTATTGATTTCTGACTTAGTGACAAAACATCAATGCGATCATTCCTTGGTGTTACTCGAAAGCTTAACATCCCACTGTCCTTGAAATTTTTCAGGCAAGTCCAGCTCATCCATAACAGTATGAAAAAAATTCTTCCGTCTTTTTCCTGCGGAATCAAGAAATCTTTTAATTCCATGCCTCTTTCTTCTAAATCTTCCATACTGATGGTGATTTTTAATGTTGTTTCGCTGATTTGTTTCATTTCCATAGTCTTTACCTCATACGAGTAGTTATTTCATTATACAAGAAAAAGCCCATTTTTTTCAATTTTAGAGCAGGCAAAAATGACAAACAAATTTCAGCCAAAATAAGACCTTCATTAAGCCATAAAATAAAAGAAATATCCCCAAACCAATACGGTATTTCCCAAAGAAAGTAAAATCATGGTTTTTAACGTAATCTGTTAAAGAAGCGAATAACGTAAAGGCTGACTGCAAAGGCAACTAACATAGCCACTAGTAAAATGAAAAGTTGACTACCAGTTAGAATCGTGCCTGATACAATAAATTTAAGCACCTTTACAAGCTAGCACCAAACATAATCGGTATTCCGAGAAAGAAAGTGAATTCTGTTGCGACTTGCCGACTGGTTCCCAGCAAAATACCACCTAAAATAGTTGCTCTGATCGGCTTGTTCCCGGAATTAATGACAGCACCTGAAACAGACCAATGAAAAGGCCGTTTTATAAGGCAAACTTACCAAATGAGTTACTTGCGGTTCAACACCTTGATGGCGTCTTTCAACGTAGATAAAGGCAATACCATAAAGAATCAGCATCAAAGCAACGCTAAAGAAATTTTGGAAATGTGCATCCAGCCAGTCATCAAATATGAGGCCAATCACAGCTGCTGGCAAAGCTGATAAAATAACCTTTGCCCAAAGCTGCCAGTAATCTGCACTTCACGCGCTGTTTTACCGCTTTTAAAAAGGATTTAAACGATCAAAATAAATAACAACAACCGCCTAAAATAGCACCGAGCTGTATCACCACATTAAACATATTGGTAAGCTGCATTGGCATTGTTAAAGTGATAAATTCTTCCACTAAAAATCAAATGCCCAGTACTTGAGATAGGAAGCCACTCGGTAATCCCTCCACAATCCCAAAAATAATAGCCTTAATGATTTCAAAAACAACATCTTTTTCTCCCTTTTTATTTACTTCTTATGAGTCAAATTTGCTTTACTTGTTTACTAAGTTAGAAGCTCCGCCGCCTCCACCGCCTCCACCTCCGGAGAAACCACCGCCGCTTGAGCCGCCAGACGATACTGAAAGTTTGAGCACTCATGGCAGTTGAGGTATGGGTTGATAAATCTGCGGTTGACTGTCCCACATAGTAACTCAGGGTTGATCTCAAGATAAGCATTCATTTGTGGGTTCTGCAAATGAATATTTTTAACTTTCAAATAATTTTGAACACGTTCAGCATATCCGTAAAGGGTGGCATATGCCAAAATACGGTTCCAGATAATAACCCCTTCAAGTTCGACATCATCAAATCTCTTAATGTCACGAATCATATTCTCAAAAAGATCCCAACCCTGTTTGATAGCAAGACCTTTCTTGCGTAAGAAGACTTGAAACATTATAATAATCATCTTCGACGATAGAAAATCGAAAAAGACTGGCTACAATAAGCAATAACAGATTGGTCCCAAGCCCCAGCCAATAACCCTTGACAAGAGCAAAAAGCTCCTACAAAAAAGGCAAACAACATGGCAGTAGATGCAAAGAAATAAACCAAGATAAGCTGAGTCTTTTCTTCGCCCGTTCTCTCACGATGAATATCATTCAAACTCAAAGAGCTTATTTTATTTTTTTAATAGCCTTATCTAACTTCCATACGATTTTTCAAACAAATGGAGAATATCACGCCCTGTCTGCGAATTTCTGTCTCATTGCCCTTGAAAATGCTTTTGTCAATTTTATAATCATCAAAAGCACCATCAATAGGCATGGTCTTTTTATTATCATAAACAAAAATAGAAATTTCTTTTCATAGCTTTCTAGTCTATTCCAATCAGGAACAAAAAGATTTATGATCATCTGCAATGACTAGTTTTTCCTTGATCAATCAAGTCTAAAAAGGCTAGCTTGAATCAGCTCTTTAAAACCTAAATCATATCGCTTCACTTAGTTTTCAAAGGAGATAACTCTTGAATTTCTAAATCATAAACATAACGAGAAAGAATCAAAGGGATAAGTCAGTCGACGGACTGAATAAATGCATATGCTTGCTGTTTTTCTCTGTCCTAATACCACTTTCCAAGTAGCATGAGAACAATAGAAATAAGGATAAGGATGGCGCTGACCATCGAAACAACCAGCCGACTAAAAGAGGATAAAAATTTCTGACGTCTGGCAATTTTTAGCTTCAAGAGCTTGAAACTTTGATAATCTCTTGCTTGACTTGTCGGTGGCAGCAGCAAAATCCGAACGTTTCCAATAAGCATGTAGTTCAACTTTTATTCTTGCCAAGACCCTCAATATTAACTTCATAGTTTCCATTTTTGAGTGACTTTAGGCTGCTTTTTAAAGTAGCCTGTATGAGCATGGAACCTGCTTACAGCCAGAAAATTTGAGGTCCCTTAACTGTCAGGGACGACCTTATCCAAAGGAGCATCCCAATCACTAATCGGTGTCCAATTAAGTTCAGCAATATCAGAATAAATAGTTGTGACATGGTGAAGTTTCCACTTTAAAGAAAGGACAACACGATCACCGCTATGTCCGCCATTATAGACTTTAGCGCGATAGCCATCTGACAGCTGTTCTATTTTGTGGTCTTTATCGGGCGTTTTGTCAATTTTCCCTGCTCGTTAACCTCATGAGCTTTCACTTCAGGATTGCTATTAATTTTAAATCCTTTAGGTACATTGCCTGCTGAACCCAAGGTAACGTATTGGCCATTGTAGGATGAAGCAAAATCATAAACAAGATCCTGTTGAAAAGTCGCTGTATTATCTTTATTAAGTGTCAGCCTTCCCCAATAAAGTCTGATATTATAATCAACATCCTTAGCTGAAACAAAGCTAGTTGTTACCAAAAGATAAACAAGTTGCTAAGAAAAGCAGTAATTTCTTCATTTATAAACCTCAGTATATCAAAATTCTTTTTATTTTATCATAAAAACCCAGTCAAAGATAAACCTTCTATTTTTAGATAGTGATATTGAAATACGCTACTTTTTGCTGTAAAAATGATAAAGTAAAAATTTTATACGGAGTCTTCTGAATGAAAAAGACAATTTTTAAGCTGTCTGGCTGCCCTTTTTCATGCTGTTTATTGGTGTGACAAATGCTCAGGCAGACAACTACCACGTGTTGGAGATGGAAGCAGCTTATGCGCCTTTCAACTGGACCCAAGACAATAGCAGCAATGAGGGCTGCACTGTTGAAGGAACAAAGCAATACGCAAACGGATACGATGTTCAAACAGCCAAAAATTGCTAAAACTCTGGGCAAAAACCACTCATTGTTAAAACAAAATGGGAAGGACTTGTGCCAGCCCTAACATCCGGAAAAAAATTGATCTGATTTATCGCTGGAATGAGTCCAACCAAAGAACACAAAAAGAAATTGCCTTTTCTAATAGCTACTATACTAGCGAGCCTGTTCTTGTTGTACGCAAAGACAGTAAAGTATGCCAGCCAAAAATCTCAATGACTTCTCAGGCGCAAAGGTGACCTCCCAACAAAGGTGTTTATCTTTATAATTTGATTAATCAGATTCCTAAAAGTATCTCGGCAAACAGCTATGGGAGACTTCTCTCAGATGAGACAGGCCTTAGCTTCTAATGTTATTGATGCTTATGTCTCCGAACGTCCTGGACGCTGTCATCAACTAAAGCAAATTCAAACTTTAAAATGGTCTCTTTAAAAACGGTTTTTAAAGTAAAGCAAATCCGATGTTACTATTGCTGTTGGTATGCGTAAAGGTGATCCACGAATAGAACAAGTCAACGCTGCGTTTGGATCAATTTCCTCTAAAAGAGCAAATATCTTTAATGGATAAGAATCATCCCAATGCAGCCTAGTCAAAATAACAGTGATCAAAAGAAAGCAAATCTAACTTTTTCGACCAAGTCAGCAAAATTGTCAAAAACAATTGGAAAGCTCTTCTTCGTGGGACAGGTGTTACTTTACTCATTTCAATTATTGGTACAATTGCCGGTTTGATTATCGGCCTTCTTATTGGTGTTTATCGTACTGCTCCAAAGCATCCAATCTTATCTTAGCTTGGTTACAAAAAGATTTTTGGCTGGTTACTCACGGTTTATATTGAAGTCTTCCGAGGAACACCTATGATTGTACGAAGCCATGGTTATATACTACGGAACGGCTCAAGCTTTTAGGGGTCTCTCGTGATCTGCACACTTGTATCTTTGTTGTCTCTATCAATACAGGTGCTTATATGAGTGAAATCGTTCGTGGCGGCATCTTTCGCCGTTGACAAAGGACAGTTTGAGGCTGCAACAGCACTTGGTTTCACCCACAGACAAACCATGAGAAAGATTGTTCTTCCGCAAGTTGTCGCAACATTCTCCTGCGACAGGTAACGAATTTGTCATCAACATCAAGGATACCTCTGTTTTGAATGTCATTTCTGTTGTAGAACTCTGTTTTTCAGGTAATACTGTTTGCAGCAGACTTATCAATACTTCAAACCTTCTTTATTATCGCTGTCATATACTTCATTTAACCTTCACAGTATGCGTATTCTTCGTTTGGTTGAAAGAAAAATGGACCAAGATAATTACACCAAAATTGAAGGAGAAACAAACTAATGACTGACATTATTTTAGAAATTGACCATTTAAAAAAATCCTTCGGCAAAAATGAGGTTCTCAAAGACATTTCTCTAACAGTCAAAAAAGGAGGTCATCTCTATCATTTCGGATCTTCAGGATCTGGTAAATCAACATTTTTACGCTCTATTAACCTCCTTGAAAAACCTACTGGCGGTAAGATTCTCTATCGCGGACAAAAATGTGCTTGATTATGACTTAACCAAATATCAGTGAGAATTTGGGGATGGTGTTCCAATCTTTCAATCTCTTTAACAATCTTAATGTTCTTGAAAAATGCCATAGTTGCCCAAACAACCGTCCTCAAGCGCAATCGTACAGAAGCAGATCGCTCAAGACAACCTCAACAAAGTTGGTATGACTGAATCAGTATTGGAGGCAAAACCCAGTCAGCTTTCAGGCGGGCAAAAAACAGCAGAGTTGCTTATCGCGCGTGCCCTGTCTGTAAATCCAGAGGCCATTCTCTTTGACGAACCGACATCTGCTCTTGATCCTGAAATGGTCGGTGAGTTTTTAAAAACAATCAAAGATCTAGCCAAATCAGGCCTGACTATGCTGATTGTTACTCACGAAATGGACTTCGCCCGCGATGTATCAGACCGCGTTATCTTTATGGATCAAGTGTCATTGCAGAGCGGAAAACCCTAAACAAATCTTTGAAAATCCTCAAGAAAGAACGCACTAAAGTTTCTTACAGCGTTTTTGAAGTAAACTTTCATCTAAAAATCTGCTAGAGCAAACTTAGCAGGTTTTTAGTTTTACAATTTTCGCCGTAATAATTAAGAAACTGCCTTATTAAATAGACATCATCAACCAGCTCTTGAAACACATAATAACCCACTTAAAAGAAAGATTAAGACTATATCTTTATAATCATAGTCAAGCAAATTCAAACGAAATATACCAAAGTCAAAAGAAAAAGACTTAATGGGTTTCATTTGAATTGATACTCTTAAATTTAGTAACAAACTTTTCTTTAGTGAGTATTAACGGAGAATCAAAAAGGAGGTCTAACTATGATAACTTCACATGGATTGCAAAAATTTACCTCTTTTCTCCTTTATAATATCAAAATGGATTTACGATCCTTTCTCATTTCTTATGCTCACTATATTGCTAATTACGGCATGAGTTTTGCCTTAAGGCTTAATATCATTATTACCTTTATCTTAACTTATTTTTACTTTTTTGTTTTCTAAAGTTTTGCCAAACACAGCAAATCCGAAACACAAGCATCATGATCTCGTTTACTTAATTTACATTTTGATGCTCATTTATGTTATCTTTCTAAAAGACATTGGTGCTCAAAGTATCGCTTAATCCTCTTTCCTTTATTACCGAAATAGCTAATGGCAGTAAATTTGTCCCACGTCATGAATCTACTTATGTTCATCCCCTTAGGTCTTCTGTTTCCTCTGTCAAAAACCAATTTATCTTTCTCTTTATTTGGGACTTTTTATTAATAGAAAGTTGTCAATATATGTTTCATTTAGGGAACACTTGATTTGGGTGATGTCACCTTAAACCTTCTTAGCATTGCTATTGGCAATACCTGCATTTCCAGTTACAAAAATGGATAAAAATTATAGAAAGCAATTAAATTTAAGAAAATTTTTGTTTTTAAAATAGTACAAAGAGTGAAGAGAGCATTATCGCCTTACTCTTGTATTTTTGTTTCGTTTAAAAATTTTTGCAAAATGAGTTAATTTTTCTTGACAAGTGAGTGAACACTTACTATAATGAGTTAAGTACATAGTAAGCACTCACTCACTTTATAGAAAGAAGTCTTTATGGAAAAATTACTAGATTTACAAGCTATTCGAAAAATTTTTGGTCATCAAGTTATCATAACAATATTAATTTCAGTTTGGATGCTGGTGAAATTATTGGCTTGATTGGTCCATCCGGTGCCGGAAAAATCAACTATGATTAAAAACCATGCTTGGAATGGAAAAAGCAGATGAAGGAAGCACTTGTTCTCAACCATCATATGCCAAATCGGCATATCTTTTAGGAGAAATCGGCTACATGGCACAATCCGATGCGCTTTACGAAACACTTTCTGGTTTGGAAAATATGGAATTTTTGCTCAAATGAAGGCTTAACCTAAAATAGAGATTCCCCAAGCCATTGATCACGCTACCCAAGTTGTTGATTTATCCGAACATCTTAATAAGTCAGTTGCGGGTTATTCGGGAGGAATGAAGCGCCGTCTATCTTTAGCTATTGCCTTTCTGGGAAATCCCAGACTCCTTATTCTTGACGAACCAACTGTTGGTATTGATCCCGCATTGCGTCGCAAAGTCTGGAAAGAGCTACGCCAATTAAAAAAAGATGGTGTAGGTATTTTAGTTACAACACACGTTATGGATGAAGCTGAATTAACAGATAAGGTTGGCTTATTACTAGATGGAAAAATTATGGCTTTTGATAGTCCAAATAATTTAAAATCCATCTATGCTGTTGATACTATTGAAGATGTTTTCTTGAAGGCAGAAGGAGAATTATGATGAGAATTTTGTCATTTCAGTACCTGAATTATTACGTGATAAACGGTCTCTGATACTTTTGTTTTTAGCACCCATTTTCATCATGTGGCTGATGAATACTGCCTTTTCTGCCAGTACAGATACCCATGTTAAGATAGCTTCTGTTAATGTCTCTGATACTGTCACAAAATCACTAGATGATGTCAAACATATTAGTAGCAAGGATTATAAAACTGAAAAAGCTGCTAAAAAGCTTTAAAAAGATGAAAAAGTTGATGCCATCCTTATTTACAAAGATAAGGAAAATTATAAAGGTAACTTATGCCAACACTGACCCCAGTAAAAACTAGTTTAACGCGGCAGCTATTAAAAAGCACTCTAAAACAGACGCAGGTTCAAGAATTGGTTCGTAATCTCAAAAAGCACAGCAAGCAAGTGCTCAGGCCGCTAAGAAAGCACAGGCGTAAAGCTGCTCAAGCTCAAGGCAATCCTGCACAGTCCGAATTAGTAGCGAATACAGGCACAAGCGCAGTAACTGGAGATCAAACAAACCTAAGTCAATGTACCAAACAAAACATTTGATTTGTCAGAAAATTACAATTTATGGAGATAAGGATACCACTTTCTTTACTAAGATGACGCCAATTCTTATGGGCTTCTTTTGCCCTTCTTCTTCGTCTTCTCATCTCAGGCATGGCTCTTCTTTCAAAGAGCGACGACAGGTACACCTTTGACCGTCTCTTAGCCACACCAGTTAAAGCGATCCGATATTGTCTTTGGTTATATGCTATCTTATAGTTTCATCGCAGCACTGCAAACAACAGTTATTGTTTTGTCAACTATCTGGCTTTTAGACTTAGACGTTCATGGTAGTATGGGAAGATTATTATTGTTTATTAATATCTCTTTGCTCTCGTTGCCTGTCCTTTGGTCTTTTGCTGTCCACCTACCGTGATCAGAATTTCCAAATGATGCAGTTTATTCCTATTGTTATTGTTCCACAAATCTTTTTCAGGCATTATTCCTCTAGATTCCACTTGGCAGACTGGGTACAATCTCTCGGTAAAATTTTTACCTCTATTACGCTGGACATGCTCTATCAAAAATTATTTTAAATGGTATTAGTATTTTTGAACTTGAACCCGACTTGTTTGCCCTTCTTATCTTCTTAGCCATTTTAACGGCGCTTAATGTTATTGGACTAAAACGCTACCGCAAGGTATAATAAAAGAGATAAAGTGAGGTAATTATGGAAAAACAACACGATTTTACACAACTATCAGGATTGGCTCGAGACATCACAAAAATGCCTGCGGGGAGAAAACATTGGTCGCTGCTGATGAGCTCTTTTTCTCAGCAAGGCTATAATGGGACTTCAACTGCCCAAATTGCAGAAAAAGGCTGGAATTAGCCAAGCAACAGATTTTCTAAATATTTTAAAACCAAAAGTGACACTCCTATCAGAAATTATGCAGCCTATGATTCCTGAACTAAAGAGATTTTTCCCAAAATTGCAAACTTATACTAAACTTGAAGAAGTTGTTCACTTTTATTGTTCAGGATCGTTTTTCAATTTTGACTCAGAGATGCTGACCTTATCAAAATTCTATCACGAAGCTCTTGTCAATATAAAAATTACGAAAAACACTGTTAACCAATATTCAACACAATCTCAAAAAGATTTCATGAGCTTATTGGCAAAACGTTAAAAACAGATTAATCCTCAAATTAATCCTAATCTCAGTGGTATTGAGGGTTATCAGAACCAATGTTGGCTTACTCTTTGCTTACTTCACACAGCGTTTATTTTCAATATTCCAACACCATGAGAACAAAAGGATTTACTTCTAATTGAAAACAAATTTTAACTTTGCTGATACTTGATACACATTAAAAATCTATAAGTCTTCTATTTAGTCCTGAAACCAGACTAGAAAAAACTCCCAATTTCCATAACTATGAAAGTTGGGAGTTTTTTCTGCTATCAGATAATCAAACAGCTGTTTAAAATAAATCATCTTGCTTTTAAGGCAGACATGACTTGTGTACGAATGTCTTCTGCTCCTTCAGGATTAGCAGGTAAGAAAATGGAACTATTGCCACATGTTGCGCAAAGGTATTAAGAGAATCAAGATATTGATTAGTCAAAAGAATAGACATGATTTGCTCTTCTGTCAATGATACATTAGTACCCTTTAATTCCATGATAGACTCAGCTAAACCATCCACAATCGCCTTACGTTTGTTGTGCAATACCAACACCATGAAGGCGATCTTTCTCAACCCTCAGCTTCTGCAGCAGTGACAATTTTAATTTTATCAGCATTTGCCAATTCTTGCGCAGCAACGCGCTTACGCTGTGCAGCGTTAATCTCATTCATTGATTGTTTAACTTCGGCATCAGGTTCAACCTTAGTAATCAGGGTTTTAACAATGATATAACCGTAAGTTGACATTTCTTCCGCAACTTGATGCTGTACTTCAAGAGCAATTTCATCTTTTTCTCAAATAATTCATCTAAAGTTAATTTAGGAACAGACGAACGCAGAGCATCTTCAATATAAGATTGTATTTGCGCTTCTGGTCTCATGAGTTTGTAATAAGCGTCAGTAACATTTTGCTCATTAACCCTATATTGCGTAGCAACATTAAGCGTCACAAAAACATTGTCCTTTGTCTTAGTTTCGACAATAATTTCCGATTGAAGCAGACGTAATTGGATACGCGCAGCAATTTTATCAATTCCAAAAGGTAAACGTAAATGAAGTCCCCTAGCGGAAGTCAATTGATGTTTACCGAGCGTTCAATATGTAACTGTTTGTTGGCGAACAACATAAAGTCCACTGGCAATCAAAAGGATGACCAAAAACAGTATGAAACACGATAAAAACTCCCATGATAATCTCCTTTTTTCATATTATAGACTATTTCAAATTTTTGACAAGAATAATCAGACGAGCATATTATATGACTTTCATTGCCATGAAGATTGATATAACCTGGGTCAAAAAGCACCCAAACGATCAATTGAGATCCTGATAATCATTTTTATCCGCTAAAGTAATGCCGATTAGGACTGGACCTGTTCCTTTATTGGCACGTTTAATATATTCAAAACGGGTGATATCATCATTTGGTCCTAAAATATCATTAACAAATTCCCGCAGAGCTCCTGGGCGTTGTGGAAAATTCACAACAAAATAATGCTTCACCATCATAAATAAGTGCACGTTCTTCCATTTCTTGCATACGGTTAATGTCATTATTTCCACCAGAAATAATACAGACAATAGTTTTGCCTTTAATATCATCTTTCATTTCTTCCAGAGCTGCAATAGAAGCTGCTCCTGCTGGTTCTGCAATAATACCTGTGTTTAGAATACATATCAATCAAGGTTTCAGAAATGAGACCTTCATCTACACCAATCAAAGCGATCCATATTTTCAGCAACATCATAGGTAGAACGCCCAACCTTTTGAACAGCTATGCCATCTGCAAATTTATCAATATGCTCTAATTTAACAGGATGTCCTTTATCAAAAGCTGCCCGCATGCTGCGCGCTCCCATTGCCTCAACGCCAATAACCTCCAATTTCAGGAGCCACATCTTTAACATGCAGGCTGATACACCGAAATAAGACCGCCACCACCAACAGGTACTAAAATAGCATCAAAGCTCAAACCATCTTCTTGAGCCTGATCATAAATTTCATAAGCAATTGTTCCTTGACCCGCTTGTACCATGTCATTATCAAAGGGATCGATAAAGGTCATTCCTTCAGCTTTCGTATAATCTTGGGCTGCCTGAGCAGAAGCATCAAAAGTATCGCCTACCAATTTGATAGTTACAAAGGGGCCTCCAAAAAATTGAACTTGCCCAATCTTTTGATGAGGAGTCGTTACAGGCATGAAAATAGTTGCAGGAATTTTCATTTCATTACAGGTATAAAGCAACTCCTTGAGCATGATTTCCGGCAGAAGCCACAAACAACTCCTCTAGCCTTTTTCTTCATCTGATAATTGTGAACAGCATAATAAAGCCACGAATTTTAAAGAACGCACCTTTTGCATATTTTCACGTTTTAAATAAATTGTCGCTCCATATTTTTCTGACAAATAGCGATCAAAATCAAGTGGTGTTTGAACAACAACATCTTTTAAGACTTTGTTAGCAGCAACCACATCTTTAGCTGAAATCATAACAGTCCTCTTTTTCAAAATATTCAATCTATTTATTATAACATCGCTAAAATGATATATGGGGAGTCTGTTTGACATTAAAACGCAACAAGCAATAATATGTATATGTTGCTATTATACAAAACAGAAACAAACTGTATACAAAATTGATAAGTTGACTCCGATGCCATTGCTATCATTGCTAAAAAATATAAAAAGCTGGACACATCCAACTTTTCATGTCATTATTTTAGTTATAAATTTTTGAAAGACTCGTCATCGTTTTGATTAACAAATGGCATTGCTTTACGAAGTTCTACCAATTTTTCGATTTCGAGTCCTTCAACTTCTTTACGGAAAGCTTTCAAACGTGGGAAGCCAGCATCATGATCTTCCACGAATTCACGAGCAAATTTACCTGATTGAATATCAGCAAACAGCTTTCATGTTTTCTTTACTTCTGGACCAGATAACACGTGGGCCTAGTCACAAAGTCACCAAATTCAGCAGTATTTGAACGCATGATTGACGCATTTCTTGAAACCACCTTCATAGATAAGGTCTACAATCAATTTCATTTCATGAAGCACTTCAAAATAAGCCTGTGAGCATACCTGCTCTAGTAAGCACTTCAAAACCTGCTCAATAAGGTGAGTTAAACCACCCATAAGAACCGCTTGTTCACCAAAAAGGTCTTCTTCCGTTTCTTCTTTGAAAGTGGTTACAAGGAGACCTACACACGCAGAACCAATACCCTTAGCCCAATCTAAAGCAATATTTTCAGCATTACCGGGTTGGATTTTGATAAACAGCATATAAAGAAGGTACTCCAAATCCTTCTGTGTAAGTACGACGTACAAGATGACCCGGTCCTTTAGGGGCAACCATGAAAACATCTACATCTTCTGGTGCCTTAATATAACCGAAATGGATATTAAAACCATGAGCAAAACCAAAGAGCTCACCAGCACTTAAATTAGGAGCAATTTCATCTTTGTAAATATCTTTTGAATTTCATCCGGTGCTAAAACCATGATAATATCAGCCAATTTAGTACTTCACCCACTTCATAGGTATCAAAAACCATCTTCTTTAGCCTTGTCAAACGATTTCCCATGACGCACCGATTGATAACATCGTGTCCTGAATCTCTCAAGTTTGGGGCATGAGCATGTGCATGATCCATAACCTAACAGCAATCTTCTTGCCATCAAGTGCTGCTGCTTTTACATCTGCTTCACATAACATTTCTACTGCCATAATTAAAAATCTCTTTTTCTAAAAATATTTTTGTAGCTATTGAGGCAAGGGTTAACAAAATTAAAGTATTAGGATAAATCTCTAGTAAAGCCTGTCGCTCCCGTACGAGCGATATTTTTCACCCGTAAGGCTGAATGACTCGAATAAGAGCTTCAATTTTATCTGCATCACCAGTCATTTGAATGGTAATGGACTTTGATGCGACATCAATAACACTGGCACGAAAAGGCTGAATAATCGCCAAAAATCTCCGCACGCTTACTCGTTGGGGCAGCAACCTTAATCAAGATGACTTCGCGTTCCAAGTGAGGTTTATCTGTAATATCTCGAACACGAACAACATCAATTAAACGATTAAGCTGCTTTATAATCTGTTCAACTTCCTCCAAGGAGTCAACATCAATAATAATGGTAATTCTTGAAATATTGGGAATTTCAGTATGACCTACTGAGATAGACTCAATATTAACTTGCCGACGAGAAAGAACTCCTGTAAAAACGATTCAGGACTCCTGTGGAATTTTGAAGTTTTGGCTGTTAACATTCTACGCATTAAAAAGTCACCTAACATTTCCGCATTACTCTTTCCTGATGGTACCATTGGATAAACATGCTCACAGTTAGAAATATCAACTTCTATCAACATAGGCTTGTTTTTCCGAAAATAACTTCCAAATCTTTTTCTAAAGTCAGAGTTGTCCAATTTATAATGGCTAATCCCATAGATTCAACTAAAAGTTGGAAATTAGGTTCATCATCAAAGGTTGACTCACTGCGACGTTCATCATAAAAGATTCCTGCCACTGACGAACCATTCCTAAAGAATGATTATTAATTAAGACAAGCTTAATTGGGACGCCGTAACCATTTAAAATAGCCAATTCTTGATTAGTCATTTGAAAACCGCCATCACCAACAAAAAGAACAACCTCTTTACCAGGATTAGCCAATTTGGCTCCCACGGCTAGAATACCGAAATCCCATTGTTCCTAGACCACCTGATGTGATAATCTGACGCTCATTTTTATAAGGATAAAATTGAGCTGCCCACATTGATGCTGACCAACATCCGTAATAATAATGGCATCACCTTTTGTTAATTTTACCAATTGTTTCAATAGCATGTTGCGGTTTGATAACTTCTTGGTCAAACTTATAACTAAATGGAGCCTTAGCTTTTCATCTTGCAAGACCTTATCCGTCCATTCTCCCTGTGTCTTGTGGATACTTTATCAGAACTCTAGAGCTGTTTTAAGGTTTTCTTGGCATCTCCCACAACTGGAATAGCCGTCTTAACAACCTTGCCAATTTCAGCAGGATCTATATCAACATGAGCCACAACAGCCTTTTGGGCAAAAAGTCTTAGGATTTCCTGTCAAACGATCATAAATCGCGAACCAAAAATTGATGAAAAATCACATTCCGTCAAAGCCATATTGGAAGCATATGAACCATGCATGCCTCCATCCCTAATAATAAAGGATGTTCAATTGGCATAACTCCCCAAACTCAAAAGCGTTGAGACAACAGGAATCTTATAACGTTCTGCAAAAGCAATAAGTTCTGCAGAAGCTCCTGCATAATTGACACCACCACCTGCTAGAATCAAAGGTTTCTTTTGCCTTTTAATTGGCTCAAGATTTTTCTTGACTTATAAATTAGTTTGGCTCAATAGTTGGTTGATAACCCGGAATTTTAATTGTCGTTTTCATTAAAAGAACTTACTCTTTTCTCAGAAACATCTTTAGGTAAATCAATAACAACTGGCCCAGGGACGTCCTGTTGTCACAATATGAACAGCTCTGTTACAATTCTTGGTATATCAGCTGTTTCTTGCAATCTGATAATTATATTTAGTAATTGGCATTGTAATACCAATAATATCAGCTTCTGAAAGGCATCTTTACCAATACCCGGAGTTGCAACCTGCCCAGTAAAAACCAACATTGGGACACTATCACTCATAGCATCAGCAATTCCGGTAATAGCATTAGTCGCTCCAGGACCACTGGTAACAATAGCTACACCAAGTTTCCTGTTGACTTTGCAAATCCTTCCGCTTCATGCACTGCTCCTTGTTCATGACGCGCTAAAATATGATGAATATTGTCTTGTTTATAAATAGCATCATAAAGTGGTAAGACGGCACCGCCAGGATAACTAAAAAATAGTTTTACTCCTAAATTTGCCAAAGTATCAAGAAGAATTTCTGATCCTGATTTAGGATTTTTCAAGATATATTTTTCCAGAGACCTCCTTTTCAATTATTGTTCAAATTTTCAAAAAATTCAAATCACTTAGTTTATATCATAACACTTTTTGAAAAAAATTTTTGCAAGTCAATTTGGCAATTATTCTTTTAATTTTTCATTACTTTTCCAAAAGAGCCGTCAGCAAACGACTTGATTTCTTATTCTACACTCATCAAATAAGGATAAACGGGGTTGATCTCCTTGATGAATCTCGACTTCTATTTCTTCATGCTGATTTTTCAAAATCTTCCAGCTAATTTTGCGCTTGTTCTTGACTACCTTCTACCAACATAAATGGTGACAATTTCACCATTCTTCAGCAATCATTTTTAAACAGTTGATGTAGACCTGATCCATATCTGGATTTGATACAAGTATTTTCCATTGACCATACCTAAACATCATCTTTATGAATATCAAGGCCATCAATCGTCGTATCACGAACTAGCTCTAGTAACACTACCACTGACAACATCAGTCAAACTTTCTGTCATAGCCACAAGATTATCTTCAAGAGAATTTTGCGACATTGAAAAGGCCAAGAGACTTGTTAATCCTTGTGGAATGGTCTCGAGTCTCAACAACTGCTGCAGAACATCAACAACATCTGCTGCACTCGCGCAGCCATAAAGAAAATATTTTTATTATTAGGTAGAATAATGATACTTTCAGCCTTAACAGATTCAACTCGCTTTAACAATATCTTCTGTGAAGGGTTCATTGTCTGACCACCTGAGATGATATAATCAACGCCTTTGTGACTTAAAGATTTTTGCCAAACCTTCACCGGCGACAACTGCAATAGATACCAAAATTTCTCGCTTCTCGCGGTAACAGCAGTGGTATTTTCCTTTGCACCTGAGCATCATGTTGATTCTGCATGTTATCCACTTTAACTAAACCAAGGCACCATAGGCCTGGCCTGCATGACAAGTCCAGGATCTTCGGTATGAACACGAACTCTAACAATTTCATCGTCATTGACAACTAAAAGAGAATCTCCTAAATTATTTAAATAATTACGGAAAATTTTCGTAATTAAAATCTTTTACATAGGTAGGACCTTGTTTTAGCGCTACCATAATTTCTGTACAGTAGCTAAAAGTAATATCTTCTGTTGCAACATGGCTGGCAACAGATCTACGATGTTCGGCATTAATCATTTCTGTCATATTAGCAGGTGTCGCTTGAAAATCTTCTGAGATAATGTAATCACCTGTCAAGGCTGATAGGAAGCCTTGCATAAATGAATACAAGACCTTGACCTCCTGAATCGCAACACCAACTTCCCTTAAAACCGGAAGCAAACTCGGTGTCTTACTAGTCTGCTTTAGCTCCATCCAATGCCGCCTGCATCATCCAACCGTATCATCTGTGTTTTCAGATAATAGCTGCCGTCGCAGCACCACGCGATCAGTTAGATGGTCCCTTCAACTGGCTTCGTGACTGGCTTTATATGCGACTTCAACACCTGCTTGTAGAGCCTGCGCTAAATCTTTACCCGTTAATTCTTCCTTATTTTTAATGCTTTGACCAAAACCACGGAAAAGTTGAGAAGTGATAACACCTGAATTTCCCGTGCCCCCATTAAAAGACCTTTGGAAAGAATTTGTCCAACTTCACCCACCGTAGCTGGTTTGTCTGAAACTTCCTTAGCACTGTTATCCATGGTCATGCCCATATTAGTACCTGTATCACCATCTGGGACAGGAAAGACATTCAGTGAATTGACATACTCTGCTTGTTTACCAAGACAGGTTGCTGCTGCTGAACCATTCCTGGAATAAAACTTGTTGTAATATTAGCCACTAATCTTCTCCCACAACTTTAATATTTTGTACATAAACATTAACCATATCAGCCATATGCTCTAACTGATTTTTCAAGGTCAACTTAACACGTTCTTGAATATTCTTTTGACACTTCACTACTTTTGACCATAACTCATCACAGTATAAACATCAACTGAAATACCAGCATCTGTCGACTTCGATGACAACACCTTTAGAATAGTTTTCCTTACCATGAAGTGCTTGGAAATTATCCTTGAGGGCACTTTTACTTGCCATGCCAACAACTCCAAAGATCCCATTAGCTGAACCGCCAACGACTGTCGCGATCACATCATTAGACAATTCAATTTGACCATCTTTTGTATTAATTTTTACCGTCATGCTACCTCAAAAGTTTTTACCAGTTTAGTTTTACCATAATATGAGAAACCTTGTATATATAGGTGATAGATTATCTTTCTAAATATCAAAGAGATAGCTTGTTTATCTTGCCCAACCGTCATTAACCCACTATTGTCCAAAACTAGTTTTCTCATTGAAATAAGTTGCCACAACTCACAGCACAAAATATTTTACGATTTGACTGATTAAAAGGCAAAAATTCTAATCAGCAGACGTTAATGGCACTAAAGCATAATGAAATTGATAGATGTACAATTTAAATTTTATACAGCTACTTTCAAAAGAGAGTTGGACTTTTACCTTAATCTTGTAGAATGATAAAAAGTAGGAGGTTTAGAATGATCCATCATCAAAGTACCATCATTTACTGCTTTATTAGTTCTGTGGGGATTAACAGAATGGTTTATTAAAACAGGACCAAAAAGAATGTCTCTAATAGTTCTCAGGATAAAAGGAACAAGATATTATTATTGCCAGTGTTGTGCTTTTCTATAGCTATGTTAAATAATCCTTTTTAACATTAATATACTTCTACCAGAATGGGAATTTATCTAGGCATTTTGTTAACTGATCCTTGGTATTATCTTTTTAGGGTATATAAGCTATCAATTATCTTGGTAAAGCATTTGCATGTTAATCTATTCAAGCTACCGACAATCAGAAATTAATCAGACAGCGGACCTTATAGTATTGTCCGTAACCCTGCTTATACTGGTACTACTATTTCGATTCTTGGTTTAGCCTTTATAACTTTTAAATATTTCTTTTAATATTTTAATAGTTTTTATCATCTTAAGTATTGGTTACGCTATCCGTATCCGAACTTCAGAAGAGGTTCTCGACAACATTTCTGCGGGATATATCAAGATTATTGTCAAAAGGTTAAACATCGCCTTTTTCCCCATGTTTTGGTAAGATTAGCTCATTGCTGTTTCCTTTATACCGTCAACTTTAGAGGATAATAATCTCAACTAATCCAGTTGCAACAACTTACTTATTATAATATATGCAGAATATCTCACCTAAACTGCTCCAATATTGATTATAAATGACCTTCGTCTATACTTAGTGAAATTTTTGGATACAACCGCAGATTGAGCACTTGCATAGCGGTTGATTTATTTGTCTCGCTCTAACGGACGAGATGGACGAAAGAACTGAAAGTCACATAAAACAGAAAATAAGCTCTATAGTCTCTAAAGGTAATTGCTCACTATAGAGATTATAGAGCTTGTTGCGTGTGGTGCTAATTAATCTTTTAGTCCACAAAAAAGTCCATTTGGACTATGCTGTTAGTGATCAAACGAACAGGAGACATCCAAATGAACGACTTAGATGATACCGCTAAACATCATCACATGCAATACGGTGCTGGAACGATTAAAAACCATGTGTTCTATTATCGGCGTTATATGCCTAAAGAACTGACGCACCGCTCGAAATTCAACTATTGCAGTTAATGACAATGCCATTCTTGTTCTTCTAGTACTCAGGCTGAACTCGGCCTCAAATCTCAACGTCAATTCTATCAGCTATGCCAGATATTTCTTGTAAAAATCTGGCTAGAGAGAACCCGATTTTATTAGAAGAGCTCGGTATTTGATTCTATATTGAAGCTTATTCATCAAGGCATGACCGAGCCATACCCATCAGGATGATATGGCACTGATGATAGCTTTCCATACCTGTTGTTTACCAGCTCGCAACGACGAGGTTTGTAGTTTTTAGGATCAAGCAACTGTGCCTAGCAATCCTTCAAGATGCTTTTACGGCTTTCAAGCCCATATGCTGCGTGACCTTGTCAGGATTTATTGTCAGTATGGGCAGGACGCCAGCCTCTGTACATGATCGTCAGGTAGCCGAAGACCTGCTTGAGAACACGACTTTCCCTGTTGTTTTAGCGACTTAGGTTACCTCAGTAGGATTTGAAACAGCATTTAACCCGGAAAGGCTACTGCTTTTTGGACACCTTTGAGGCGCAACATGGTAAAAGCTAAACAACATAATCATTGAAGGCTCAAGGCTGAAAGGAGAACCATTGAAACGATTTTCAGTTTGGCATGTTCTGAGGTTTCGACGCTGAAAGGTCATTAGCGAAAGTTTAGAGGGGTTGGAGCTTTGGTTAGAGCAGACTATCTTTGCCATAACCTAGGATACTAGCACCACGGGTACATATCAATATTTTTCTAAACGACCCAAAGATAAGAGATTTTGTATAGTGACAAATAAAGAAGAATTCTTTTGAGTGATACGTTGTCTATTTCATTCGTTGATTGCATTAAAATATTGAAAAATCGAAAAAGAACTTCTAAAGATTGGAATAACTGATATCCAATTAGACAGGATGGCTATATTAATCTATATTGGTCTCAAAGTAAAGCATCAAGTGCTAATAAAGGAGATGCCATTACATTCATAAAGAATCACGTCGCTTGGATTATACTGTATCTTTTGGAAATGAAACAAATGATATTGAATGTTTCTAGCCAGTGATAAGCATTTGTGTTGTAAATGCTTATAATGTGATAGAAATATTGCTGATTGTGGAGAATCAGCATTACGATAGATGATATTTTAGAGTTGTTTGAAAGGGAATATCATAGGTATTTAGAAAATAGTCGAGCAAGTCTAATGAGACCCTTATTTAGTATTGTAAGGAGAAAAAGATGGAAAAATTGATTGTTGATTTAGAAAATGTTGTGATTGCTCTACCAGAGGATAAAATCATTATAGAAAAAGTCTGAATATGATGCCTTGAGAAAAACGTAGGACACTCAAGGTCGTTATATGTCCATGAATGAGCTTTTTAGAGCTTCTTTCAGTCAGTCGTCCTTGGTTCATGAAAATGTTCTCTATAAACCGGAAATTAAAGCACAAATTGATATTGAGAAAAATCCAATGGGCTTTGTGAAGTATCCTCATTCACAAGGGGCTAAATATCTTTTTGGCTTCTAAAAGCTAAGGAATTTTTGAAAGTCATTTTAGAGAAATTATGATTGACGTGATGATATACCTAATCAAGACAAGTCTTGATTATCGCTTTAGAAAGAGGTAAACAATGGCAATTTCCTATAGACATGCGAGGAAAAGAAATTATGGGATTATAGAGTCTTTTGATAGTAACAGAAAGTGATTGCCTCTCATTCTGGCTTTAAAACGAAAAAGAAGCTGAATCGGAGGCGCTTTATTTAGAAATAGAAACTAAAATGGAACCATCGTTATAAAAATATTACTTTATGTAGCTATGGGAAAAGTGATGACTCTTCAAATTAAACCGTTAAGAAAATCTGATTCAACTCTAAATAAACATGAACTGCGTGGAAGATTTAGCTACAAAACTATTTCAAGATAAACCGGTTAGTGATATTAGGGCCAGTGATTATCAAGAGTTTTTATCAATACCCATGCAAAAAGCAATTGTCGAGATAATGTCCAGTCGTTTTAAATGCAGAGGTTAAAAAGGTTCTCGTTTTTGCTAGACGTGATAAAATTAATGTTTCTAATTTTGTTGAAGGGGTAGTTTTATCTGGTCGTCCTTCTCAAAGACAAGAAAGATATCCATAGTTTAAAGGGTATGCCAAATTAGCTCTTTATTTAGAAAATCATCTTGATTACAGAAAGTCTATTGTTCCTTATCAGTTGTATGTGCAGTTAAAAACTGGATTTACGAACGGGCGAAATAGCAGGTTTTGACTTGGGACTGTGTCCTTTAGGAACAACAGGCTATTAAAACTTTTATCGTCGTTATGATACTGTCGAAGGAGATGGACAAAACCAAAAACAGAGAGAATCTGCTCGAAAGTTCGATTGATTTAAAAGTCATAAAAAGTTTTAGATGATCTTCATGCTATTCAAAAAGAGTATCCCAGATTTTGTATCATATACCAAATGATGACAATGTCATTTTTAGATCTTTTTATGGTATTCAGATGTCATGGTGTCAATAAGCGCTTGAGGAGTATTTTGAAAGAACTTGATATTGTCCCTAAAACATGAGTAGTACCGGTTTGAGACACAGCTACTGGATTTGTTGTTAGCCCTAAAGGAGTAGATATTTGGGCGGTTGCTAAATTGATGGGGCATAAAGATATCAAGCAAATCACTGAGACTTATGGTCACTTGGTCGCAGAAAAAGCAGATGAAGAAAATGATAAAGTGAGAAGTCTTTTACAGCATTTAAATTAAAAAGATGAAAGTTGACCAGAAGTTGATCAAAACAAATAAAAGCCTTCAAATCAATGTTTGAAGAGCTCGTACGATACCGACGGCAGGGTCGAACCGGCACGTCCTTGCGGACACTGGTGAGGTCCGCGTCTGCCACTCCGCCACGCCGGCTAATATAATAACAGCAAACTGGGGTAGCTGGTTCAGAACCAACGTATGAGGGAGTCAAAGTCCCTTGCCTTACCAGCTGGCTACACCTTTCAATAATATAATAATATGGGCGAGTGATGGGGATCGAACCCACGCATGCCAGAGCCACAATCTGGTGTGTTAACCACTTCACCACACCCGCCAAAACATATTAACACGGGCAGTAGGGTGAACCCACACTGAAGGTTTTGGGAGACCTTAGTTCTACCTTTTAAACTATGCCCGTAGGTATGGAAGGAGGATTCGAACCCCCGAACCCGAAGGGGACGGTTTACCAGTCAGCCGCGTTTGGCTCTTCGCTCACCCTTCCAGTGTACATATATGATGGCGCGAGACGGAATCGAACCGCCGACATATGGAGCTTCAATCCATTGCTCTACCAACTGAGCTACCGGAGCCTTCCTCTCTATTGCGGGAGCAGGGATTTGAACCCTCGACCTTCGGGTTATGAGCCGACGAGCTGCCTAACTGCTCCATCCCGCGATATGTCTATAAAGGAGGATGAGGATTCAAACGACGCACGCTTTACACGCCTGACGGTTTTCCAGACCGTTCCTTCAGCCGGACTTGGTAATCCTCCAATAAATATAATGGTCCATGCACGAGTTCAGACCCGTGTTACCGCCGTGAAAAGCGGTGTCTAGCTTTCCCTTGACCAACGGACCAGCACATTATATGGGCACGAGTGGACTCGAACCACGACCTCCACGCTTATCAGGCGTGCGCTCCTATCCAGCTGAGCTACGCGCCCAAGCCTATGCTGGTTTATCTTTTATAAAGAAAAGCGGGTGACGAGAATCGAACTCGCGACAACAACAGAAGGCTGTGCTTTACCACTACTCACACCCGCTTAGATGGGAGTTAACGGCTCGAACCGCTGACCACTCTGCTTAGCAGGCAGATGCTCTCCCCAACTGAGCTAAACTCCTCTTTGCTAAGCGACGACCCTATCTCTACAGGGGCGGCCCCCAACTACTTCAGGCGTGCTTAGGGGCTTAACGCTGCTGTGTTCGGCATGGGTGCAGGTGTCTCCCCAGGCTATCATCACTTAACAAGCGTGATCGCTCACTCACGATTGAATAGCTAGCCACTGAAACCGACGCTGCGCCTGCTTTCTTTAAAAATGGTACTCGGGCTAAATCCTTGGAGAGAGAAATGGTCTAGTGTCCATCAACACTGCACCCATTTCCTGTTTTTCAGGCGGATTTTACGCCCATAGTAACTATTTTGGATAAGTCCTCGAGCGATTAGTATTGGTCCTTCACGTCTCTGCAACGTTCCACTCCCAACCTATCTACCTGTTCTTCTCTCAGGGCATCTTACTAACTGAACGTTATAGAAATCTCATCTTGAGGGCTTCACACTTAGATGCTTTCAGCGTTTATCCCTCTCCTACGCAGCTACCCAGCGATGCTCTTTAGCAGAACAACTGGTACACCAGCGGTAAGTCCACTCTGGTCCTCTCGTACTAGGAGCAGATCCTCTCACAATTTCACTTCGCCCGCGACGGATAGGGACCGAACTGTCTCACGACGTTCTGAACCAGCTCGCGTGCCGCTTTTGATCGGGCGAACGGCCCAACCCCTGCAGGACCGACTACAGCCCAGGATGCGACGAGCCGACATCGAGGTGCCAAACCTCCCCGTCGATGTGAACTCTTGGGGAGATAAGCCTCGTTATCCCCAGAGTTAGCTTTTTATCCGTTGAGCGATGGCCCTTCCATACGGTACCACCGGATCACTAAGCCGACTTTTCGTCCTGCTCGACTTGTCTGTCTCGCAGTCAGCTCCCTTATACCTTTACACTCTGCGACTGATTTCAGCTTCAGTCTGAGGGGAACCTTTGGGCGCCTCCGTTACACTTTTAGAGAGGCGACCGCCCCAATCAAACTGCCCGTCAGACACTGTCTCCGTAGATGATCAACCTACCCGGGTTAGAGTAGCCATCACACAAGGGTAGTATCCCATCGACCCCTACTCCAAAGTGAAACTAGCGTTCACTCTTCCTTGGCTCCTACCTATCCTGTACGTGTAAACAGGATACGCAATATCAAACTGCAAGTAAAAGCTCCATGGGTCTTTCCGTCCTGTCGTGGGTAACCTGCATCTTCACAGGTACTAAAATTTCTCGAGTCTCTCGTTGAGACAGTGCCCAAATCATTACGCCTTTTTCAGTGCGGGTCGGAACTTACCGACAAGGAATTTCGCTACCTTAGGACCGTTATAGTTACGGCGCCGTTTACTGAGCTTCAATTCACACCTTCGACAAACGTCTAAGCGCTCCTCTTAACCTTCCAGCACCAGGCAGGCGTCACCCCTATCCTTCATCTTACGATTTTCGCAGAGAGCTGTGTTTTTGATAAACAGTTGCTTCGGGCCTTTTCACTGCGGCTGACTTATCGCCAGCGCCTTCTCCCGAAGTTACGGGGCCATTTGCCGAGTTCCTTAACGAGGTTCGCTCGATCACCTGAGGCTCTCGCCTCGACTTCCTGTGTCGGTTTGCGGTACGGGTAGAGTATTCATTAACGCTAGAAGCTTTTCTTGGCAGAGTGACATCACCAAGCTTCGCTACTAAACTTCGCTCCCCGTCACAGCGGTGGCACAGAACTAAACATTTGACTCAGTCCTCACCTCACTGCTTGGACGTGCTCTTTCCAATCGCACGCTCTAGTTAGCCTGCGCGTCCTCCTTCACTCAATACTCTAGTACAGGAATATCAACCTGTTGCCCATCGGATACACTCATCGGTCTCTCCTTAGGGTCCCGACTAACCCAGGGCGGACAGGCCTTCCCTGGAATCCTTAGTCTTACGGTGGACAGGATTCTCACCTGTCTTACGCTACTCATACCGGCATTCTCACTTCTATGCACTCCAGCGCTCCCTTGCGGTACACCTTCTGCGCACATAGAACGCTCTCTACCATCCCCTAAAGGGATCACAGCTTCGGTAGAGTGTTTTAGCCCCGGTACATTTTCGGCGCAGGGTCACTCGACTAGTGAGCTATTACGCACTCTTTGAATGAATAGCTGCTTCTAAGCTAACATCCTAGTTGTCTGTGCAACCCACATCCTTTTCCACTTAACAATTATTTAGGGACCTTAGCTGGTGGTCTGGGCTGTTTCCCTTTCGACTACGGATCTTAGCACTCGCATGATCGGCTGCCGGTCTTAACTCGTTGGCATTCGGAGTTTATCTGAGATTGGTAATCCGGGATGGACCCCTCAATCAAACAGTGCTCTACCTCCAAGAGTCTCGCGACCGACGCTAGCCTAAAAGCTATTTCGGAAGAACCAGCTATCTCCAGTTCGTTTGGAATTTCTCCGCTACCCACAAGTCATCCAAGCACTTTTCAACGTGCCCTGGTTCGGTCCTCCAGTGCGTTTTACCGCACCTTCAACCTGCTCATGGGTAGGTCACTTGGTTTCAGGTCTACATCTACGTGCCGCCGCCCTTTTTCAGACTCTGGTTTCCCTACGGCTCCGTCTCTTCAACAACTCCTCGCACGTAAACGTAACTCGCCGGTTCATTCTACAGGCACGCTCTCACCCATTAACGGGCTCGAACTTCTTGCTAAGCACACGGTTTCAGGTTCTCTTTCACTCCCCTTCCGGGGTGCCTTTTCACCTTTCCCTCACGGTACTGGTTCACTATCGGTCACTAGGGAGTATTTAGGGGTTGAGATGGGCCTCCCAGATTCCGACAGGATTCCTCGTGTCCCGCCGTACTCAGGATCCTGCTTGGCATCAAGTGAATTTCAAATACGAGGCTCTTACTCTCTCTGGCGACTCTTCCCAGAGTCTTCTTCTATTCCCTAGCTGCTTTATCGCAGTCCTACAACCCCAGAGTGTAAACACTCTGGTTTGCCCTCCTGCCTCTTCGCTCGCCGCTACTGAGGCAATCGCTCTTGCTTTCTCTTCCTGCAGCTACTGAGATGTTTCAGTTCACTGCGTCTTCCTTCTCATAACCTTAACAGTTATGGATAACAGGCATTACCTGTTGGGTTTCCCCATTCGGATATCTCTGGATCAAGGGCTTACCTACAGCTCCCCAAAGCATGTCGTCGTTCGTCACGTCCTTCATCGGCTCTGGTGCTCAGGCATCCACCGTGCGCCCTTATTAACTTAACCTTATTTCTCGTTTCTCTGGCTTTTCAGCGTCTCGGTTTCTTTTTTGTTTCCCTATAGCTGCGCTATAGGGCTTTTACTAGCTATTCAATTGTCAATGAACCATCTCTAGGATACTTAACATATCCTAAGTGGATTTTATAGACTTCCTTGTCTTAAAACAAGATATGAAGTTGAACTCAGACTGACTTCTTAGAAAAATAGATAATCTTCTACGGAAGTATTCGCAAACGAACCGTCTGTTAGTATCCTGTTTTAATGGAGCCTGGCAGGATCAGAACGCTGACCTCCTGCGTGCAAAGCAGGCGCTCTCCCAGCTGAGCTAAGGCCCCACTTACCCTCTCAAAACTAAACGAAGTTCCCCTAATGTGCTTTGCGTTTTTCCTTAGAAAGGTGATCCAGCCGCACCTTCCGATGCAGCTACCTTGTTACGACTTCACCCCAATCATCCATCCCACAGCTTAGGCGGCTGGCCCTAAAGGTTACCTCCTCGACTTCGGGTGTTACAAACTCTCGTGGTGTGACGGGCGGTGTGTACAGGGCCGGGAACGTATTCACCGCGGCGTGCTGATCCGCGATTACTAGCGATTCCGACTTCATGGAGGCGGTTGCAGCCTCAATCCGAACGGGATCGGCTTTCAGAGATTAGCTTGCCGTCACCGGCTCGCAACTCGTTGTACCGACCATTGTAGCACGTGTGAGCCCAGGTCATAAGGGGCATGATGATTTGACGTCATCCCCACCTTCCTCGGTTTATTACCGGCAGTCTCGCTAGAGTGCCCAACTGAATGATGGCAACTAACAATAAGGGTTGCGCTCGTTGCGGGACTGAACCCAACATCTCACGACACGAGCTGACGACAACCATGCACCACCTGTCTCCGATGTACCGGTAACTTCCATCTCTAAGAATAGCATCGGGATGTCAAGACCTGGTGGAGGTTCTTCGCGTTGCTTCGAATTAAACCACATGCTCCACCGCTTGTGCGGGCCCCCGTCAATTCCTTTTGAGGTTTCAACCTTGCGGTCGTACTCCCCAGGGCGGAGTGCTTGATGCGTTAGCTCCGGCACTAAGCCCCGGAAAGGGCCTAACACCTAGCACTCATCGTTTACGGCGTGGACTACCAGGGTATCTAATCCTGTTCGCTACCCACGCTTTCGAGCCTCAGCGTCAGTGACAGACCAGAGAGCCGCTTTCGCCACTGGTGTTCCTCCATATATCTACGCATTTCACCGCTACACATGGAATTCCACTCTCCCCTTCTGCACTCAAGTCAGACAGTTTCCAGAGCACACTATGGTTGAGCCTAGCCTTTTACTCCAGACTTTCCTGACCGCCTGCGCTCCCTTTACGCCCAATAAATCCGGACAACGCTCGGGACCTACGTATTACCGCGGCTGCTGGCACGTAGTTAGCCGTCCCTTTCTGGTAAGCTACCGTCACTGTGTGAACTTTCCACTCTCACACCCGTTCTTCTCTTACAACAGAGCTTTACGATCCGAAAACCTTCTTCACTCACGCGGCGTTGCTCGGTCAGACTTTCGTCCATTGCCGAAGATTCCCTACTGCTGCCTCCCGTAGGAGTCTGGGCCGTGTCTCAGTCCCAGTGTGGCCGATCACCCTCTCAGGTCGGCTATGTATCGTCGCCTTGGAGCTCTTACCTTCCAACTAGCTAATACAACGCAGGTCCATCTACTAGTGATGCGCTTGCATCTTTCAATCAATTATCATGCAATAATTAATATTATGCGGTAGTAGCTATCGTTTCCAATAGTTATCCCCCGCTAATAGGCGGGTTACCTACGCGTTACTCACCCGTTCGCGACTCAAGAAAACACGGTGTGCAAGCACAGTGTGTTCCCTCCGTCCCACCTGTATTAGGCACGCCGCCAGCGTTCGTCCTGAGCCAGGATCAAACTCTCATTAAAAGCTTGAGTCTTCACTCATTACTGTCCACTGACAGATTTATGTTTCGTTCTTTGACAGGGTCACATTTCTTTATGTCACCCTGCACTTTGGTTGGTTCGTCTTCTTGTTCAGTTTTCAAAGGGCTCTGCCTCTTTCTGAGACAACTTCTTTATTCTACCAGCTCTTCCCCCCTTTGTCAATAGCTTTTCTTGCTTTTTTTCTGTTTTATTTCCTTTATATACCTCTCTTCCCTAAACCACGCCTTTTTGGTCCCCTTTTCGCAACACTCTAGCACTGCCTCCGAAAATACACTGATGAACCTCTTGGCTTTTCATATTTATACCTTAAACTTAAAAGTATTAAGAAAAAATTTTGATATTAATAACAAGTCTTTTTAGTTAACTAACATTCATTGAAATTGAGTGAAACACTTTTGACAATAACTAAAGAATGTATTTACCAAGTTTCCTTATTATTACTTCTTTGATAATTTATGTTAGAATAATGGATATGGATAAACTTATTAAGTCAATAGCAAAATCGGGATCTTTTCGTGCTTATGTACTCGATAGCACCGAAACGGTCAGAACTGCTCAAGAAGAACATCAATCCCTCTCAAGTTCAACTGTCGCTCTGGGACGACACTCATTGCCAATCAAATTCTAGCAGCTAATCAAAAGGGAGACAGCAAGGTTACTGTCAAAGTTATCGGTGACTCTTCTTTTGGTCATATTATTTCGGTTGCTGATACCAAAGGAAATGTAAAAGGCTACATTCAAAAATGCCGGCGTTGATGTCAAAAAAACAGCTAGCGGTGAAGTTATCGTAGGACCTTTTATGGGAAATGGACAGTTTGTGGTCATCACTGACTATGGAACTGGCAACCCTTATACTTCATCAACGCCACTTGTTTCAGGTGAAATCGGTGAAGATTTGGCTTACTATCTAACTGAAAGTGAACAAACACTCATCTGCTGTTGGGCTCAATGTGCTCTTAGATGAAAAGGATAAGGTCAAAGCAGCCGGTGACTTTATGCTACTAAGTCGCAGAGGCTTCTGAGGGAAGAAATTACTCGTTATGAAAACGCATTCGGAAATGCTATTTCAACCCTGCTAGAGTCGAGGATCACATCGAAGCTCTCTTGAAAGCTATCTATGGTGAAGAGGACTATAAAGTTTTGAGCTGAGGAAGACTTACAGTTTTACCTGTGAGTTGCTCACGTCAGCGTTTTGACAACTCTTATGACACTGAGCAAATCTGATCTTAAAGAAATGAAAAGAAGAAGACCACGGGCAGAAAATTGTCTGCCAATTTTGTGGTAAAAATACCAATTTAAGGAAAGTGATTTAGAGATGATTAATGACAAAGCTTAATAGCTCATTGATGATTGACAATGTGGAAATTCCTCATCGCACCGTCTTAGCACCAATGGCGGGAGTGACGAATTCCGCTTTTCAGAACTATCGCTAAGAATTTGGAGCTGGACTTGTCGTGATGGAAATGGTTTTCCGATAAGGCATCAATACAATAATGAAAAACGCTCCACATGCTTCATATTGATGAAGAGAACATCCTGTTTCTATTCAGCTTTTTGGCAGTGATGGTGATAGTCTAGCACGCGCAGCTGAATTTATTCAATACAAGAGCTGACCTGTGGATATCAATATGGGCTGCAGTTAATAAAATTGTAAAATGAAGCTGGTGCGATGTGCTCAAAGATCCTGATCTACTCCGTCATTTCAGTGTTAAGTCTGTTTGAACATTCCTTTAACCGTAAAAATGCGTACTGGCTGGTCTGATGCCTCCCTAGCTGTTGAAAATGCCTTGGCACTGAAATCAGCTGGTGTTGCTGCTCTTGCCATGCACGGTCGTACCCGAGACAAATGTATACTGGCTCATGCGACCATGAAACCCTCGCTAAAGTCGCTAAAGCCATTACAAAGTTCCTTTTTATTGCCAATGGGGATATTCGTGGCGCTGCAAAGGGACGCTCAATTTATGATTGACCAAGTCGGCGCAGATGCTGTGATGATTGGTCGAGCCGCCAGAAGCAATCCTTATATTTTCCTCAAATCAATCATTATTTTGAAACAGGAGAAATTTTTAGATAATCTGCCATTCGCTAAAATGTTAGAAATTGCCCAAGATCATCTTCGACGTTTGGTAGATCTTGAGGAGAAAAAATCGCTGTTCGTGAATTTCGTGGCCTAGCACCTTATTACCTTCGCGGTACATCAGGTGCTGCCAAAATTCGCTCAGCTGTCTCACGAGCTGAAACCATTTCGGAAGTCGAGACATTTTCGCTCAAATCCATTGATACTCAATCCTTTAATAAAACATCTTTCGCATAAATAAAAGCTTCCATGACTTTCAAGCATGCCATGGAAGCTTCGTTTATCTGAAATTCAAGCAGCGAAAATTCTTTCTTATAGTCTAGACTAATTCAGCCCAGAAACTGCTCATCATGATGTCTCATGGATAGTCTCTTCTTAGTAGCTTTCTTTTCAATGTATATTTGACTGGCAACTGCTGATGTCACCTGTAATTGTTCCCCATCTTTTTCAATGGTATAAGCACCCGCAAAAGCATCATATTCTAGGAGCCTTAATTCATCTCCGATCTTTTAAATGATGCTGTTCCATATGCTAATAACTGAAAGTTATCTTGAACACGTTTCAACAAGTATACTCCCATCTCAGTTACACCCTTTAAAGTTGTACGATACCTCTCTACTAAGGGCTGTCCATGTTGAGGAATGGTCCCTCCATGCGGACAAACCTTAGGATAGTTAAAACTTATCTAAACGTTCAACAAACACATCAGAAACAGTATGTTCCACACTTCAGCCTCTTCATGAATTTCGTCTGCTGTGTAATTAAGATGATTCATCAAAAAAACTTCTATCAGACGATGCTTGCGATAAAGAGATGACGCTAGAATCTGTCCTTTTTTTGTCAACAAATAACCCGCTTGTTTGTCTTTAAGAACCAGATCATCTCAATAGTATATTTTTAACCATCTCTGAGACAGCCGGAGCAGATACAGACATTTTCTCAGCAATTTGCCCGTTGCTGATCTTCTCATCACGTTCACTGGGTTCATAAATAATTTTAGGGTAATCTTCTTTATTAGGTGTCATAGTTTGTATCCTCTTACTTTGTCAAAAATCATTATCATCAAATGTCAGTAAAAGAGTGGATAAAAGTTTTGAGTATCCATCATCCTGTCAGGAAAGTTTGAATAGGCTTTCCATGTATTAATTGGGTGATGATATTTATTATTAACAGCTTCATATGCTAAACAGCTGGGAGTAGGCGGGAAGCACTCCTCGTGTGACAGACCATCTGCAATTTTATCTGTATTCCACTTCATCATCGCATAGTAACTATCTCCAGCCTGTCAGCATGCAGCAACTGCGTCTCGCCATTTTAGCGGCAATTGGGACCTCACACTGTATCTTTTGAAACGGTTTTCGTTGGACGATCATCAACACTGCTTTCTCACAAAGCGCAGACACCACACTTTCCTTAATCACTCAAAGCGCTTAATTTGAGTTTGGTGTTCCTCAACTTCTTCGGTGTTGATTTCCCATGTATAGGCAGAAGGAATATCGTAAGCCTTAGCAAATACTTGAAACAACCTTCACTAGTTACGATCATTTTTCTTCTCAGTAGGGATACGACTGAGTTTTTCTTGCTACTTTGTGTAGTTTTTCAAGTTTGGCGCTATGGAGGCGAAAATTTTCTGATAATAACTCTTGTTTTAGGATCTTTTTCAGATAGACGTTCATCATATTTTAGCATAAATAATACCATTTTTAAGGTCAAAGCCAAAGCGCGGGATCTTCTTTTCCTTTTTCTTTTGCATTTTCCAAATAAATGATCTGACACCATCGCTCACTGCAAAATAATCCTTGTCTGCCTTTATGAGCATTTTAACTGATTTGGTATACCAAGCATTGCCTCCATTTTCAAGATTAATCCGCATGTAGTGACATCAGACCTGAGAGGGTCTTTCCCAACATCTTCGGGAGAGGCTCATATTCAGTGAGGATCTCCGACCAACCAGGAACGATACTATGGCAAAAGATCGTACCTTATTACCAGCGATATTCTTGGTAATATCAGCACGATGGCGGTGGTAGCCACAACAGTCCAGTTTTGTCCTTACGTAGAAGTACAGGCAAATAAGCCCTAATAAAGATAAACAAACTAGTAATAATAAGCTTAATTTCTATTTCATTAGAATTCTCCTTTTATAATAAATAATTGATCATAGTTAAGAATGATTATTTTCTACTTTTTCTTAAAATCTTTGCTTGGGTGCAAAAACAAAGAAAGCAAAAGATAAGTGCTGAGGTTGAACGGGCGTGCTTGAGACCCGCTGCAATGGCCAAAACTATAGCCGATAAAAGAGCCCGCAAAGCTAGCAGGCAAAAAGCACCTAAAGGTTGATGATAATAAAATCCTTAGGTTTTAAGCTATTGGCATAAAGAAAGATAGCTGTCGCTGCTGGAGTAATGAGCGCAGCAATTAAAAATCGTGCCAACACTCTGCATAGCTGTAACGAGAAACTGAGTCCAATAGAATCATCAACGAATAATGGTAAAAATGAACAGACAGCCCCATAGACTTATGACGCTGGATCAAGAGGTCAATAAAAGCGGTCTGAAAATAAACAGATGAAAAAGAAAGAACAAAGCAAAGAAATGCCCACAGTAATCCACTTATCCATATCCTGAACGGCCAAAGATATTTGCAAACAAAATATGAAATAAATCAGTTGAACTATTGGCGAATGACCAATCAAGTGACACCTCAGCATGAAGAAAGAACTAAAGGTTATCCCTATAGCTGTATCGCTTTTAATGATGCTGTTCCTCATGTAAAGGTGATAATGAGCAGTAAAGCCAGACCAAAAAGCAATAGCTCCAATAGAAATGAACACCACAAAATATATAAGATAAAGGCAACACACGGCACAGCATGAAAATAGCATCGTCAGGGACATTCCACGAAGAATGATAAAACAGCCTACAGCTCTACGATACCAATAACAATCGCCGTAACCAAGGCATTTTGTAAATGAAACTGATGTAAGCCTAGCATAAAGATTCTGTAATCATGAAGCATCTTACCTGCCATTAAAAATTGTGATTGATATAAGTTTTAGTCAGATTTTCTGTGCTAGCAAAAGCAGTTTCTGTCTGACCGAAAGCAAGGACTTTTTGTTTCAAAAGCGCGAACAGCGATCAAAAGTAAGTTTTGACCTTACTCAAGTCATGATGAATGAGTAAAATGGTCTTTCCTTCTTTCTTGAGCTTTTGTAACGGTCCTACAATCAGTTTCCTCACTGATAATATCAATTTCCCTACAAAGGTTCATCTATATAATCAACATCTTGTGCAAACAACGAGCCAAAACTGCGTTGATTGCTGAAAGTTGACTAATCTGCCTATTGGCATAGTCTGCACGTCAACCTGAGAAAGTGCTTCTTGAACACATTGCCAATCTTGTTTTCAAATTTGAAAAAGGTTTGAGCTTTTGAAAATAAACCTAGAAACGCATTCCTTGTACTAATGGGAAGAAGGTACTGTAATCAATATCCGCTTTTGTTCAACACAGGAAATGCTTCTTAGATTTTGATTTAAGATTTTGCCATCAATAAAACTTGTCCCTTCATGATCAACCATTAAGAACTGTAAATGAGGTTGACTTGCCACCATTAAGGGCCACAATACCTGTAATTGTTGAACTAGGGATTTCCAGAAACATTCTCTGAAAGCAAGATGATCACGATAAGAAACGCTTACGTCTATCTTTAACATTTTACTCCTAGCCGTAATATAACCTGATATAAAAATTAAGTCAAGTTAATTTTTATAGATGTAATCAAGAGTATTTCGAGGTTTGCTGCTGCTAATTACATTTCCTGTCTACGTATAAAAAGCACTGTCAAAAGTTGGGTCGGACATCTAACTTCGACAGTCGATTCACTGATTAGTATGGTTTAAATAGATTTTCCAACTTTTCAGTTAATATTAGAGATTTTCTAAATGTTGGCTTTACCATGCTTGTAGCACCTTGTTCTAATGAGGTTCTTGCAATCTTTCTGCACTTTCTTTATCTTTCATGAGCAAATGTAGGCATCCACCTCAGCACCACCTGTTAATTTGGCTCCTAAAAGCTCCCTGCTTGTCTGGCAACTTGAGAAACCAGTCTGTCCAAAAGTTTGATTGGAAACCGTTAGACTTGCTAAAAGTTGGTGGGCCTGATTCATCCACTTCGCCTAATTCTAAAATGTAATTATTTAATGGGCTTCCTTAATGCCCGTTTGTCAATTGACCTAATTCCTTAATGGCTTGCTTAGGATCTGAAAGGCTATCGATCTGATAAGTTACTTTGCTGAAAGTGCTTTTACCGAGTTGAATAGCTTTTCAGGTCTGCCCAGTCTGACCGGTATCAGCAACAATCAAATAGGCATCCATATTGATTGACAACTGTTCAATGGGCTGATCTTTGTACACTGGAGAGTTTGCCACTGGTCGTTACGGTGTCAATCCCAGAAGGATTACCGAGTGCAATCTTTTCTGATGATTGAACAATTTCCCATAATTCCTTATCCATACTGCATACCATAAAAGTTAAAAAGACTTTAATAATAGCTGCTAGCCACTGCCACTCGGCATTCCACGTTCAGCAGGACGGTAGAGTGAATATCAATATGAATGGCTGGATCTTTTGCTCCCAGTGGCGATAAAGGGAAAAACGAATGGCATGCTTGGGCTTTCCAAAATTTCAGGCATCTTATGAACAAGACCGTCATAAAATTCAGAGGTAACTGTTAAGGCTGCTGTCTTCTTTTAACTTCTGCCACAGTCTCAACAGCAGAAAAAGATAGCATGACAGTGTATATAGTCCAAAATGCAGCATGTCCCCATTTAGTGTTTCCCAGACTTTGCCCAAGCAATCTTCTTTTCAATAATGACTTTTTCTTTTTCCTTTTAATTGAGAATCAATCATACTTATATATCACTTTTTTGAACCTGCCCAATGTAAATATTTTTATGATTAGAGTAGGCATTTATTACAAAATAAAAACATATCTGATGCTAAATGATCAAAACTCCTCTTATAAGAGGACGATTTTGACGTCACTCATTATTTGAGAGAATTTACCAAAAAGGAATCGTTAAGTTTTTAATTGAATATCACTTAGTGCATATGATACAGCTGTTTCTGCTGTCGTCCAAAAGTAAGATATCAGCCAAAGCATTCCCGCTAGCGATTGCCTGCGTGAATGCCGCCCGTCACTTCCCAACAGCGTAAAGAGATGGAATCTTATTGCCATCTTCTTTAATAACATGAGCTTGTGTATCATCTTCCAACCCGCCCATCGTGATGGGTTGCTGGTTTTCGAGGTGTTTGCATATAAGCGCCTTTTCAACCGGATCAGCTCCTTTATCAAACTCAGGATCATACCCGCTTCGACATAGATGGTGATGGCATCCACAGGGTAGCGTGATCCACCCAATTTGCTCTGCCAAACTTTTCAGTATCCAGCACGATAAAGCGTTCCTGCTGCAACTTGTTCTTCAATTTTTCATTGCTGGTATTCATGGCGGTTTAAGCTGATATTTTCATCAGCAATTAGATAGAAGAGACCACCATTATCAATCGCAGCTTTAGAAAGCGTATCACGGCTACCATATTCATCCACAAAACGTTTGCCTTCTGATTAACCATAACAAAGTTTGCCGGCGGAACTTGTAAGCCTGAAATGGCTCCCATGTTAGGGTCTGACACTGGCATCATTTGGCTAGCCCATACCAACAAGAGCGGCGCAATACTTTGCCCTAAGCGAATACCATCACCTGTTATAGCTGGTGAATTCGTTGTTTGAATGTTATCATCATATTACTCCAATAAGTATTATATTGTTGTAACATCTTAGTATTAACACCAAAACCACCAGAAGCCAAGACAACAGCGAGCATGGACGGGTATGGTTTGTCCATTGCGGCGCTAGCAAAGTACTCCTTTAATAAGACCATTTTCTAAAATAAAATCTGTGACTGAGTATCCGTTAAAATAGTACACTATTCGCGCGAATATAGGTATCAAAAGCTCAATAAAGCATAACCCATCGGTTGTTGGGTTTGTGAGGGCGACGCCATAAAAGCTCCCACTGGCATACTAACTTCAGAACGATCAAAAATCAACACCAATATCCGCTAACCAATGGACGGAATCAAGATCCTTATCTGTTAACACCTTTACAAGATCACGTTGCCATAGACTTCACAACCATTACGATCGGTTCTTTTTACCACCAATATGGTTTGAATCCGAGTGGAGAATATTGACCAAATAAATAGCTTGGATCTTTCGAAAGTAATTGGTTACTTGCTAGCTACAATTCCTTTAAGTCGGCTAATATTCTGCTGCAATACTGTCTTCATCTGTTTGATCAACTCAAGGAAGATTATGAGCCTCCCCGGGATTGGCAGGAAAAGTCTTTTGCCATTCAGGTCTGCTGCATTTAATAAGCCACCAGAACGTACAGTATTACCTCCAAGAGCAGGGAACTTTTCGATACCATCACTTGCTTACCTGCTTGCAGCACTCGAGCAGCGGTGCTAAATCCAGCCCCACCTCCACCTACGATAACCACATCTGTACTGTGAGTCTTATCTTCTTTATCCAAGGCTGATGGTGCCTTTGGACGTTTCCACAAAAACATCGAGATTGCCTCCTGCCAGCTTAATTGCTCTGAGCAGCCCGTCCAGAACACCATTGCTGGTCACCGATGCTCCTGACACAGCATCTACATTCAAAAGTCTGACCTTCAATATTTCATTTGGGATCCGTGTAAAGACAATATCGGCTGTTCCTGAGGATTCTCCGAACTATCAATATCAATCTTTCAATCTTTTCTTCTGATAGTTGCAGTCATTGCGAGTTTGCCATTATGCCCTATAGGGTTTGTCACCCGATAAGTCCCTGCTCAATAGCTTACTTCTTCTGGTTCATTCAATTGATTAGCCACTTGCACGAAACCGTAAGAAATTTAAGAAGCAAGACTCTAGAAAATCAACCGTTGCTTCTGACTTGAGTAGCTAGCGTCAAAAGCCTGATGAGCGTATCTAGTAAAATTCACTGCTCCGGGCATGACGGCCGCATTGACACCCGAAGCATCTAAAATCTGCCGTAAGTGCAATTGCGCTCAGAGAAGATCCTTGCACATCATAAGAAGCCCTCAACAATCATAAGGGTTTGCCATCTAGGGATGCACTTTAGAAGGACAGCCATTCCAAAAGGCTGTTTAGACTTGATGGAATGTGTGGTTGTGCTCGGGCGTTGCAATACGACCCCATCAGCTTGGCTGATTTTAGTGTTAAAGTTTTTGGATAGCAGGTAAATCCGTTTGATCCCTGTTTCATTGAACATTGGAACATTACATTTCATGATGTCAATATCAGCCTTTTGAACAAAATGCCTCTTAGATTGCAGTAAAATTCGGTTTATAGGATTGTAGCATTGGTTTCCAACATAGTGATTTCATTTTAATTACCTGCTTCCCTTACAAATGCCTTTTACGATCTGTATCAGCTTGTTTGACAATTTGATTTGTGACGGTCACAAAGTCCTGAAATTCTGTGAAATGCTCCTCCAGCTCAGCTACTTTTTCAGGATTATTGAGGTTAAGTCACCATCCAAAAACATGTTCAGAGTGACCTAGGAAAAATTCTGTTCCCAGCACGTGCTCAATTCTAGTGCATCTAAGATTTGCGCAAGTGAGCTTGAGCACGCGATGTTCCAAAGCACCCTAGCGAGGCAGCTACATATGGCTGTATTAACAAGAACTCGACTGGTATAGGCAATCCACTCTAAAGCCGAGGCCAGGGGCAGAATAGTATGATTATATTCAGGTGTTGCAATAATAACACTCATCTGCTGCTGCAATCTTTTTAGAAAAACGCATCACTGCAACTGGAGCTGTCTTGTTTTCTGGTTCATCAAAGGCAGAGCAGATCTTTGATTTCTAAGACTTCGATAGCAGCTTTAGGAGCAAAATGCTCGGCCACAAAGCGCAGCAATTTGCGATTGGTGGAACGTTCGGAATTCGTCCCAACGATTCCTGCACTAAATTCATAATTGTCACCTCTCTCTCATTGTTATATCATTCAAATTAACTCCATAGCATTCTAAAAAAGCGTTTATCATATCTCTGAAAATCTTCTTGACGAAAATCTTCCGTTGATTTTATTCCTCTGTTTGATATTTTATTAAATATTTTTAGTCAGTGTTCGTTGATAATCAGTGCTCCTTTATTCTATCATTTGTTGCTGTTTTGAAAATCTATTATAACTCGTAATAAGACGTAATCATGTTCCACAGTTCGGATATCAGCATGATCGGATC
>BNJU01001968.1_pt1 | contig 167139 bp, 244 predicted proteins | sample 8539281 | NCBI WGS metagenome assembly BNJU01 (sample SAMD00202456, study PRJDB9452) | human saliva metagenome | isolation source: human saliva | place: Japan | reverse complement strand
AGTAAAGAGGAAGTTGAATTGGAAATACCTATTTTTTTACTGATATGAAAGACTTTTTAGAAAAAAATAATTTTTTTATTAGTTGAGATAAATAATTTTACAGAATAACGATAGATAAAGAATAATTAAAAATTAAAGAAAGGAGAAAAAAATGAAAAAAATTTAATTTTTTTCTGTTGATTTAATAAACGACAACATTTTGAAATCACTATTGATTTTTCAATACCAATTTTAGTGTCAAATATTTTTTTCAGCAACTTTACAATATGGCGGACATTGCTATTGTTGGACATACTTTAGGAGACAATTCACTTGCAGCAATTAGAGTATCAGCAGCAATTTTTGAGTCTAATTTTTTTGGTTTTGCGCTTGGAATTGGGAATGGTCTTAGTATGGTTGCAGCAAGAAGTTACGGAGCGAATAATAAAAAAATCTTTTGAAAAAAATCGGTTGCAGGTTCGATTGTTATTGGACTTATGGTAACAATTGCCGTGATGATTTTATCAAGATTTATTTTAATGCCGTTGCTAAAAATTTTACATACACCTGAAAATATCATAAATGAAGCATTTGAATACATAAATATTATAACAATGTTCATAGGAGTAACTTTTTTTCCCTATAACTTGTCATCAGGACTTTTGAGAGCAATCGGAAACAGTTTTATGTCGCTTGTATTTTTTTGGTAATTGCCTCAATTTTAAACATTTTTTTCTTGATATTTATTTCATAACCTCCCTAAAAATGGGAATTGGTGGTGCAGCAGTCGCAACTGTTATCGCACAAGCAATATCTGTAATTTTAAGCGTAATTTACATTTACATAAAAGAACCAATTTTAATCCCAAGAAAAAAACATTTCCGATTCGACGCAAAATTATACAGAGAATTGCTCGGACAAGGAATTTCAATGGGATTAATGATTGCAATTGTATTAACAGGATCACTAATTTTTACAATACGCAATAAATGGATTTGGTTATTTAATCATCGCTGGACACACTTCGGCAAGAAAAATTAATGGGATTTTTGCAACATTCCACTAACAACAATGGCACTTGCACTAGCAACCTTCGTTTCTCAAAAATAAAGGAGCAGACAGAGTCGACAGAATACGAAAAGGCGTATTTTATGCAAACCTAATGGACATCTTTTTTGCAATCGGAATCACAATTTTCGTTTACCTATTTTCAAAAAATATGATTCACCTAATGTCTGGCTCAAACTCCGAAGTAGTCCTCTACAACGGTTCAACCTACCTAAAAATCGCCTCACCATTTTTCACAATATTAGGCGTTTTATTCAACTTAAGATACGCTCTACAAGCTCTAGGAGAAAAAGTAATCCCTCTAGTTTCCAGTATAATCGAATTTTTTTGGGAAAAAAATAATTTTCGTAATTTTTATTGTGCCAAAGTTGGGGTATTTCGGTGTGATGATTTGCGAGCCGCTGATTTGGATTGTGATGACTGGGCAGTTGGCTTGGGCATTTTATGGGAATGGGTATATTAGGGAAAAAAACTGGAATAATAAAAAAACAGGGCATTGTTAAAATGATGTCCTGTATTTATAATTTATAAAAAAATTAATTTGTTATAAGACTGCAAAAGTTTCTTGTTATCTGAAATACGATATAAATCCATTTTAGGTCTATTCTTTTTGTCAAATGAATAAGATAATTTGTAATCTGAAAAAAACTTGTGTTTTATCATTTAAGTTTGTAAAAATAGATAGAATTTTCATTTTCTTTTACTTCGTAATCTAATTGTGAAAGTTCAAGCGAAACTTTTCCTGTTTTTAATGCTGCACGATTATCCAATATGCTAACTGAAATAGACGGCTTTGCCATTTTCATTCAAGAATTTTATATAAGTAAGTCCCTTAAAAAGTTCTGTCAACAGAATAAGGACATCTCCAAAGTTCTTTGGATATTATATCGATATCAGAATTAGAAAAAAACTTAAACTAAAAAGTCAGTAAAAAAACAACGCAAATATAATTTTTTTCATAAAAATCACTCCTAAATAACAATTTTTGTATATTTTATAATATTTTTTTAGGAAAATCAACAATAAAAAAACTAATATTTAAAATTTCACATTATTTTTTTAGAACTAAATGCATTTTTGAAAAAAATCCATCGGATAAGTCAAATTCAAAAAGTTTCACGGCTGATGTAACCGACAGTTTTGTCGCTTTCGTAAAGTTGAATGAGAAAATCTGCCATTTCTTCGGATGTATGATAGTTTGGATAAGATTTATCATAATCAAAATCAGTTTTACCAGTTGCGACATTTCCAAAGTTAGTTTTGGTTGCAGCGGGTGCTAGGACTTTTGCTTTTTAATTGTGCGTTATTTTGCTTTAATTCTAGTGCGAGTCCCTCTGTGAAGGCGTTTACGTAAAATTTTGTGGCACAGTAGACAATTCCATTCGGGACGATTGTGTAGCCTCCTGCTGAGGAGATATTGATTAATTGAGATCCTTTTTCGTTGTGGTAATCTTGGACGTATAAGGAAGATAACAAAGTTAATGCTTTCTACATTGAGATGAAGCATATCTGAAATTTTATTTAAAGGCTGCTCTTTTACATCACCATACATTCCAAATCCAGCATTGTTTATTAAAGTTTCAATGTGATAATTGTTTAATTTTGAATATAGTTCAGGGATTTTACCGACATCAGTTAAGTCAAAATCTATTACAATAATGTCCAAATCAGGATTTTTCTTCAAAATTTCGCTTTTTAGATCCTCTAGTAAATTCTTTCTTCGTGCAATCAGAATAAGATTTTTATTTCTTTCTGCAAATTTTAGAGCCACAGCCTTTCCTATTCCCGAACTTGCTCCTGTTATAACAGTATATTTTGTTTTCATAGTTATTACCTCCATAAATTTGATAAATAAAGGATAACAGTTAGAGTATAGTATAAGTCAAGAGTTTTTTTAAAAAAATTTTTCCCAAATTAATTTTTTTCTAACAAAGTTTCCATTTTACCTCCAAAAATTTTTTTATTTGAGTTGTTTTCATTTCATATATTTAGTATAATATAAAAATAACCAAAAATATTTAATATTTATAATTAATATTCAACTATTATTTTTTTAGTTATAATAAAGAGAAGGAGAAAAAAATAGAACAATGCAAATAAAAGGAATTTTTCAGAAAAAAACAGGCTTAACTCCATATACAATAAGGTTTTATGAAAAAAAGGACCTGTTTCGTGTAAAAAGAGACGAAAAAGAATAGAAGAATATATGATGAAACTGATATTGAATGGATAAAAATGTTAAAAAGATTAAAAAGACATGGGAATGAAATTGAGTGAAATTAAGAAATATTCAGATTTACGATATGAAGGAACGGAACGATAAAAGAAAGAATGAAAAATTTTTGACAAATCATAAAAAAATATGTAAATATAGAAATTGAAAAAGTGGCAAAAAAATATTTACAAAAATCTTGATGATAAACTTGAGATTTATGAGAGTTTTTTTAAAAAAGTATTTCTGAAAAAAATAAAAAGGGTCATAAATATATAGAAATTAAGGAGAAAAATATGCTTATTTTAGTAGAGCGAATATATTGCTTGCCAGTAAGCATATTTTTTTATTTGCTATATTCTTTCCATTAAAAATAATATAGTTGTTATAATTCCGTTTAATAAATGCTCCTGATCCCTTGTAAAAAAATAAAAAAAGAATGAAATTGGCAAATATATATTTTTGAGAAAAAAATTTCATATAGAAAAAAATAAATTTTATATGATAAAAATATGAGTAATTTTAAGTTTGTTAGAAATAACTTTTCTGAAGTAAAGAGTCTTGGCTCTTATAAAGATAAAAAGAATTGCATTGCTGAATATATCTATTGTATTTATTGGAATTCTTTTAGACTTTACAAATATATAAAAGACAAGGAGAAAAAAAGGATGGAAAAAAATGAAAATAAAGTTATGTCGAAAAGCAAAAGGCTTTTTTTAGTATTAGTTTTATTTACAGCAATTTACTTTTTCTTTCAGAAAACAATATATCCGATATTAGCACTTTTTGTTCTGGCTGATTTTTTTGCGATGCCGTTAGCAGGCGTAATTATTAATTCTCTAGAAATTTTACATCTTCCAGAAATAGTTATTAATATTATTGGTATTGTAATTTCAGGAATTGCTTTGATAATTGTGCTTATACTTGTATTTTATTTGGGATATTTGTGCAGTAAATTTTTTTGAAAAAAATAAATAAAAACTGTATTAGGTGGTGCAATGATAGCAATTTTGATTTATTTTGTATATAAAATTTTTTTACAGAAACAGATGAGAGTACAGCAATGTTTTGCACCAACAGCACGGGAAATACATATTTTTTTGTACAGCATCACATATTTTTTTATACAATCGGGGTATTTTATAGCGACAAAGTTAATAAAATATTAGATAGAATAAAATTTAAAAGAAAAAAATAAATAAAAAAAGGAGAAGAAAAATGAAAAAAATACAGATAAACTTGTGACGAAACAGGATAATCCTTTTAGGATTAATTTTATTTTCAATAATTTATTTTTTTAGTTCAGGAGGGATATATCCAGCATTAGCATATTTATTTTGGTTTGCTTCTGCATTATTTTCTACAGCGATTTTTTTGTAGCTCCAGAACATATTTTTGAAGATTTCTGTAATTGTGTTTTTCGGTGATTTGCTTGATAATAATATTGGGAATTATGTATTTTTTTAGGATATTTGTGCAAAGGATTTTTGAAAAAAATGAATAAAAAAAGGCATTAATTTGGATAATGATTGCAATATTAGTTTATTTTTGTGTTTAGAGCTATTTTTGAAAAATAAAAAAATAGTTCGATAATGTCTTATTTGACAAATGGGAAAAAAATATATTTTGTATAATGTCACATATTTCATTTGTAATCGGAGCATTTTATAACGACAAAGTTAAGAAAAATTTTAGGCAGTATAAAATTTAAAAAGAAAATAGTAATTATTTTTTTATAAATCCAATTTGTTTATGGCATTTTTTTATCTGCTATACTTAGTAGAAGCAGGTAATTTGTTTATAAATAAATTGGAAATTTTTTTATAAATTAAAAAAATAGGAGTATAGTTTATGAAAAGAAAACACAAAAATATAATGTTGCTTGGGACAGGTTCTAATGTGGGAAAAAGTATAATTAATGCGGGGTTTTGCAGAATATTTTATCAGAACGGGTATAGCGTGGTACCGTTTAAGTCGCAGAATATGGCTTTGAACTCATTTATTACAAGGGATGGAAAAGAGATGGGAAGAGCTCAGGTGGTGCAGGCTGAAGCCGCTAATATCGAGCCACAGGCATTTATGAATCCGATTTTGCTAAAGCCTACGACAGATAGAAAATCGCAAGTTATTGTAAATGGGAAAGTTTACAAAAATATGGATGCGAGGGAATATTTTGCTTATAAGCATAATTTGAAAAAGGATATAATGGCGGCATATAATCACATAAGGGATAACTTCGATATTTGCGTGCTGGAAGGGGCAGGAAGCCCTGCAGAGATTAACTTGAAGAAAGATGACATTGTAAACACAGGGATGGCAGAAATGGCTGATTCGCCTGCTATTCTAGTTGCCGATATTGACAGGGGCGGTGTTTTTGCGGCAATTTACGGGACGATTATGCTGCTTGAAGAAAGTGAGAGAAAACGGATAAAAGGTGTAATTATAAATAAATTTAGGGGAGATAAAAGCCTTTTGACTCCTGGAATTGAGATGATTGAAGAACTGACAAATGTGCCTGTTCTGGGAGTAGTGCCGTTTGTTCCGCTTGGAATTGAGGAGGAGGACAGTCTGGGGATTGACAAGTATAATGTGAAAAAAGAAGGGAAAATTCGGATTTCGGTTATTAAACTAAAGCATATATCGAATTTTACTGATATTGATCCACTTAGCCATTATAACGATGTTTCCTTGAAATATGTTACAAAAAGTTCTGAACTGGGAGATGAGGACATTATTATTATTCCTGGTTCAAAAAATACTGTGGAAGACATGAAGGACTTAATTGATAAAAATATAAGCAGGGAAATTATAAGGCTTGCAAAAAAAGGAACAATAGTATTTGGAATTTGTGGCGGTTTTCAGATAATGGGACAAAAAATAATGGATCCTCAAAATATCGAATCTAATCTAAAAGAAATTTCAGGCTTAGATTTACTTGACATAGAAACTGTTATGGAAACGGCAAAAACAACAACACAGTATGAAAATAAAATAAAAAATGCCGATGGAGTGCTAAGCGGAATGGAAGGCATTGAAATAAAAGGCTATGAAATACATCAAGGCTACAGTTATCCTGTAAATGAGGAAAAAAATTGAAATAAAGTGCATTTTTTTGACGATGAAAAAGTTAAAAAGGTGCTGTGAAAGGCAATGTTGTCGGAACGTATATTCACGGAATATTTGACAATTCTGAATTTACAAATCATTTTCTGAACAAAGCAAGAAAAACTTAAAGGGCTAGACAAAGTCGATGAAAAACTTTAGTTTCAAAGAATATAAAAAAACAGGGAATATGATAAATTGGCACAAATTTTGAGGGAAAAATGTGGATATTGAGAAGGTTTATGAAATAATGGGGATAGAATAAATTGACATTTAATTTAGATTGTCCATGTACTTTATCTTTGGATATGGTGACAAATGAAAGCAGAAAAAAATATGTAATTAAATAATTAAAAAAATTTTTCAAAAAATGTTTTGCTGAAATTAAAGACATTGAAATAAAAAACGATATAATTAATTTTTTTAGGAGATTTAGAAAAAAATGAAGAGTGAATATGATAAAAATGATGATGAATTAGTAGAAAGATATAAAAATGAAAATTTAGAAATTTATAATTATAAAGGAATAACATTAGGAGATAGCATAGAAAAAAATTTATCCTCTTATGAAAAATTTATCATACAGAGTATCGTAAAAATGATAGAAGAGAAAGATATAACTTAATAATGGAAATAGAAAAATTCATATATTCACATAGACATATATTCAAGAAAAGTAGTGAAATAGAAATCTACGATGAAAAATTATTTCATTAGGCGAATTTAAAGTTGGAAGTGAGATGACAACTGAATTATGTGACAAAATACGACCTTTTAGATGTAGATGATGTAGATACAGGGAAATATACTATTATCCTGAAAAAGGTTTTATGCATGCAGAATTTTGTGTAAACCCTGAAGATGTTACATCAAAAAAATAAATAAAAATAACTTTTTTTCCATATATGTAGAAACTCCTTCAGAAAAATAATGTGGAAAGATGCTTTTAAAAAGCCAAAAAAAGATAGAAGATATCTACTATTCACTATATAATTTTGGAGAAATAGAAATAGATATTGAAAAATAAAGAAATTATTGGAAGATTAGAAGAAAATATATTTACATTTGATTTATTGAACGGTAATTTAAAAAAATATTGAAATTAAAAAAATAAGAGATTGAAATAAAAATGAATTTGATTTTAAAGAAAAATTTAGACAAAAACAGTTAATATATTTTATCAGTATAAGTTTTGTACAAGGAGACAAAAATGGATTTTTCATGGTGGAAATGTTTATAAAATATTCAGGGAAAAAAATATAACAGAAATACTGGATTACAGTTCAAATATCAATCCTTACGGAGTGCCTAGAGAGTTTAAAAGCAGAAGATTGTCGAAAAATATTGGGATTCTTGAGAGATATCCCTGATCCCTGATTATGTGGAATTGCGTGAAAAAAATTGGCTGAGTTGAATAAAGTTGATACTGCAAAATATTGTACTGGGAAATGGGTGCAACAGAATCTATATTTTTTTGTTTCATGAAAAGTAATAAAGCCCAGAAAAACGTGCTAATTGTGTCGCCTACTTTTTGGGGAATATGAAAGGGCAGTAAGAGCATGCAAAAAAATTCTGAAAGTCAGAAAATTGAAATTGAATATTTTGAATTAGAAGAAAAAGATGAGTTTAATCTTAATATTGGGAAATTAAAAAAAGGAACTTGAGAAAAAAATATGATTTGGTAATAATTTGCAATCCAAATAATCCGACTGGAAAATTTTTAAAAAATGGCTGAAACAGAGGAAATTTTTGAGAGAATGCAATAGATATGATACGAAAGTTGTTTTTATTGATGAGGCATTTATCGAATTTTTTTAGAGGATGGACTAAAGGAAAGCATTGTAAATAGCAGGGAAAAATAAGAAAAATTTGTTTGTAACTCGTGCATTTACAAAAATTTTTTTGCTATTCCAGGATTACGATTGGGATATGGAATTTATTTTTGACAAAAAGTTTGGAAAAAGAAAAATCGCTGAAAAAAAGAGCCGTGGAGCGTGAACAATATCGCTGAAATGGCTGGAATAACGGTGCTTGATGATACGGAATATATCGAAAGGACATTAAACTGGATAACAGAAGAAAAAAAATATATGTATGAAAAGCTGGATAAAAATTTCAGGAATAAAGCCTTATAAAACAGAAGTAAACTTTATTTGTGTAAAAAAATAAAGGATGAATTGATTTCTAAAAGGGCTGAATGTGAAAAAAGTTGAGGGAAAAAAATGATGGAAGAAGGAATTTTAATAAGAGATGCATCCAATTTTAAATTTTTTTGGATGAAAGATTTTTTTAGGCTGGCAATTAAGGATAGAAGGAGTAACGACAGAGTTATTGAGGCTTTGAAAAAAATTTTAGAATAGAAGATAGGCAATTGTAAAAAGTAAGCTAACTAATATCATAAGGGGCAAGTTCCTTTGTTAGAGAGTGTAAAAAAAGAAAAAAATTAAAAATTTTTAGAATACTGTATTTATTAGAATTTTTAGACTTTTACAAATAGTTAGAATAAAAAAAGAAAGGAATGTTATTTATGAAAAGGAAATTATTGTTTACTTTGTCATTGTTTTTTTAATTTTCTCAATTTTTTTCTTTTTGGGGAAAAATTTTCCTGAAAAAGGCAAAAAAATATAGATGGATTCATTCCAAAAAGGCTGGAAAACTGTTCTTTCGGCTAAAGGAGATTTAAATAATGATAAGCTTTGAAGATGTTGCCATCATTATCGAAAAAAACTGATAAGGCAAATATTGTAAAAAAACGAGAATCTTGGCTCTGAATATTTAAACTTAAATCCAAGAATACTTTTTGGTTTTATTCAAGCAAAAAAATGGAAGCTATATTTTGGCAGGCAAGAATGACAAAGGTTTTATTAAAAGCGAAGGAGATAAGGAAAGTCCAGCTTTTATGGATACTTTAGACAGCATTAGCATAAAAAATAATATTTTAAAAATTAAACTTAATTATTTTTTTGAGTGCAGGAAGCTGGTCTGTAACACAAAAATACCTACACTTTTTAGATTTCAAAACCAAAAAGCTTGAACTTATTGGATTTGACAATAATTCATTTATGAGAAATTCTGGCGACCAAGAGAAACTTAGCATTAATTTTTTTCAACTAGCAAAGTAAAAAAATCACTACTGGCGGAAATATGTTTTGATGAAAAGACAAATAAACCTAAGGAAGAATGGAAAACTGTTAATATTAAGAAAAAATATGTGTTAGATGAGATGACAAGCGATATAGTCGGTGAGATTATGAAATATATTTATTAGTATTTTAAATGGGGAATTCTTATGACTTATAAGATCTTCCCTATTATTTTTATTTTTGTTATAATTAATATTAAATTGAATTGACAAAAAAATGGAAAAAGTTAATAGAATGTAAGTAGGCAACAATTTACGGGGCAGAAGGAGTATAAAATTTAGATGAATAATTTATTTAATCAGAAAAATACTGGCTAAAAAAAGTTTGAAGAAGAAGTAGATTTGAGTAAGCATAATTTATTTGAAAGAAGAAAAGCGTTGGATAAGTGGAGAAAAACAAGAAATTATATATAAAAAAATACTGTATTTGCTGAAATTTTTAGACTTTTACAAATGATTATAAGTGGATAAAAAGAAAGGGGCGACCACAAATGAAAAATAAAAAAATCTTCACATAGAAGAATACAACGGACTTGAAAAATTTAGATATAAATTTTTGAGTCAGAAGGAAAAAGTTTTGAATTTGATAGTTCTGGCTGGGGTTAACGGGAGTGGGAAAAACTAGAGTTTTGGAAAGTATTCGCTATTGGTTTGAAATGTTTAGAAGCAAAAGCTGTTAATGTGGAATTATTTTATGAAAAAGAATGAAAGAGAAGTTTTGGAAAGTCTTATGAATAGTGAAGGATTGACAGAAATTGAAAAAGAAATGCAAAAAAGAGATTGAGTATACAGATTGCTTTGAGAAATATAAAAATTTTATAACTATGATTATAGACACAATAAAACAGAAAAATCGAAATTATAATTCAAAAAAATAATAAGCAAAAAGTTTTGAAAAAGTTAAAAATATTTCCAAAATTAATTTATGTTCCAACGGAGATTAATTTTTGAGGAAATTAAGAAAAGCTCAAACTAATTTGAAGAAAGAATATAGTTTTATTAATATTGTAGATTCATACGAAATTAAGGATATTCCATCCTATATCGCAACTCGGATTTCAAAAGTTGCGAATGAAGAAGAAAATTTAACGATGGGACAAGTCAGAAAAAAAGTTTTTGCGGAAATTAATGGAATTTTTGAAATTTTGGAGTTGGATGTAAAACTTTCAGAAATATCGAAAGATGAGAATAGTATGCCGATTTTTTTACTGATTCTAGCGGGAAAAAAATTTGGAATAAATGAACTTTCTTCTGGGGAAAAGCAGTTATTTTTACGGACTTTGGCAATAAAAATGCTGGAGCCTGAAAATTCCATAATTATGATTGATGAGCCTGAATTGTCGTTACATCCGAGATGGCAACAAAAAATTATTGATGTTTATAAAAAAATTGGGAAGAATAATCAGATAATTTTAGCAACACATTCTCCGCATATTTTAGGGAGCGTTGAGAAAGAAAGTATAATTTTGCTAGTAAAAAAATAAGAATGGTCTCGTGGAAGTTAGAGCTGGAGAAAATTTTTGGAAATTCGTATGGACAGACTGTGGAAAGAATACTGGAAGATATAATGGGGCTTGAAACAGATAGAAATCCTAGTGTGTACGAACTGCTTAGCCAAGTAAAAAGAAATGGTTAAGAACGATAATTATGAAAAATTCTGAATTTGAGAGAAAATACAGTAAAATAAAAAAATATTCTAGGAGAAGACGATAGAGATTTATTTTTTTAGTGGATATGGATTTGCAAATAAAAAAAGGGGAGAAAGTTTTTTTATATTAGTAATTAAGCATAAGGAGAGTGATTAAGATTGATGATTTAGTAAAAATTAATTGTTGAAATTTATAAAAAAATTCAGATTTAAAAATAAATTATTTCAAAGCATTATTATGTCAATAGTGTTATTTCTTATTTATTTATTTTTTTCATAGCAAACCTTCTATAAAAAGATATAGAAATAAAATTAGAAAAAAAGAACACTTAGAGGAAATAGAAAAAAACTTAAAAAAATAATATATTGGAATTAAATAAACAAATATTTACTATTAAAGAAGAGAGATAATTTAAAAATTTGAATTGACAGTATATAGAGCTGTTGAAAAAATCTGAAAAATCGAAGAACAATACAAGGAGGCAACGATGGAAATAGGAAAAAAATCGTTAAAATAATAGATCCGTATAATGTAATTATTAATTTGGGATATAAAAAAATAGTATTACAGAGGATACTTTATTAGAAATTTATGAAATAGGGTCCTGAGATAAAAGATGAAGAAAGTAATTATGGTAGACTTGATATAATAAAAAGCTACAATAAAAACCAAAAATGATATCAGAAAAAGTTTCTTTATGTACAAATAATGAATTTTATTTAAAGAGAATTGTTAAAACTCCTCTTCAGAAACTATTAAATACAATTAATGCTAATGAAACTGAAGAAATAGAAGAAATCGCTCCATTGAAAAATAGCGGAAATTAGTAAAGATATTGTATTAAATTTAAAAAGAAAGTCTGAAAAAAATAAAAAAATAGGAGATTTAGTTAGAATAAAAAAATCTTAAAAACTAATATTATTTATCATATACTATATTAAATAAATAAATTTATATGTATTATGATAAAACTAAAAATATTTGCTAAAAAAAGAAAAAAATTGGAGAGAAAAAATGAATGAAAAATTTAGTAAAAAAATTTTTTTATATTCTAAGTTTTTAGTTATAAAAAAATTTGAGTTTGGAGGAAAGGGAAAAAGTTTGTAAAAGAAGGGTATAGACATATTTTGGGGGAGTATTTGGAAAAAAAGGGTTATAAAGGGGTATGTGGCTGTTGAAACTTGCCTTAGGGATAGAGCTTTTATCTGGATGTTAGCAGGGAATTTGAAATTGAGAGGTTAAAGAGAGATTTTAGGGTTGAGAAGATGAAGGACTATGAAGGGACTGAGGCGGTACATTATTTGCTTCGAGTTATTTGTGGGCTAGATTCGATAATAAAGGGGAAGATCAGATTCTTGTGCAGCTTTAAAAAAAGGCTTATTTTTGAGGCTCTTGACAAGGAGACTACATCTTCATTCTTGAATATAATATTTAATCAGGCGATAGAAACTGGGAAGAGATTTAGGGCAGAAAGCAGGATAAATGAGAAAAAAATATTTCACTGGATTCGATTGCTGTGAAATTTATAAAGACAAAGTTTGAAAGTCTTGAAGATAAAAAAAGGTATTTGTAATTGAGTGGGAGATTTGAGCCAGTCGATTCTTGCGCTTCTTCACAAAATGAATAATTGCCATTTGACGATGACAAATAGGGAGCTTGAAAAAAATCCATTGAGTTGCAAAAAGTGTTTCCAGATGTCCAAACGGCGGAATTTAGTGAAAAAAATATAATATTATAAAAAAATATGGATATTGTGATAAGTGCCACTTCTGCACCGCATTTGATAATTGAAAAGGCTAAAATTGAGGATATTTTAAATGATGGAAAGAAAAAGGTTTTTTTCTTGATTTGGCAGTTCCTAGAGATATTGAAATTAGTATTGGAGAATTTGAGAATGTTTCCTTTATCATTTGGAGGATATTTGGGATGAATATAATAAAAAAATGTGGAAAAAAACGAGATGAAATTGTGGAAAAAGTATTTTTTTACATTATTGAGGAGCAGTTGAAAAAATAGCGGAAAAAAACTTGAAAAAAAGAAGAAAAATATACAAATCAGAAAAAAATATCGAGATGGGTGAAAATGGATGAAATCAAATAAAAATAATTATTGGAACGAGAGGGAGCATTTTGGCACTTGCACAGGCAGAAAAGGTGAAGGAAATGCTGATTGAAAAAAATATGATGAATTAAGGGAAAATGAGGATTTTTGAAATTGAAGGATTTGATAAAAAGGAAATCGCTGGAAATAGAACTGAAAGTCATAGTTACAAAGGGGGACAAGGACTTGCGTGATTTTACAAAAAAATAAAGGGAACGACACAAAAAGGACTTGTTTGTGAAGGAAATCGAAAAGGAAATGCTGGAAAAATAAAAATAGATTTGGCGGTGCATTCGTTAAAGGACATGCCGCAGAATACTCCAGAAGGGCTTTTGAATGCATGTTTTCCAATGAGGGAAGATAATTGTGATGCGCTTGTTTCAAAAAAATGGAAAAAAATTAAAAGGAACTTGATGAAAAAAATTCTGTAATCGGGACAGGAAGCGTAAGACGGGAAAAGGAACTTTTGAATTTGCGAAATGATGTAAAAATAAAAGCAATTCGTGGAAATATTCACACAAGACTTAAAAAACTTGATGATGGGGAATATGATGCGATTGTGCTGGCTGCGGCTGGATTAAAGAGAGTTGGACTGGAAAGCCGAATTACTGAATATTTTGATACAGATTCTTTTATGCCTGCACCAGGACAAGGAATTTTGTGTATTCAATGCAGGGAAAATGATAATAAAATACGGCATCTTCTGGAAATTATAAATGATGATGAGGTTACAATGATGTGTGAAGCTGAAAGGGAATTTTCAAAAATTTTTGATGGAGGCTGCCATACTCCGATAGGCTGTTCATCGGTTATTGAAGGGGATACATTAAAATTAAAGGGAATGTTTAATGATAATGGAAGCAGAATGCTTAAAGAAGTTGAAGGAAATAAGGAAAATCCAAAGGAAATTGCACAAAAAAATTGGCTGAAGAAATAAAAAAGGAGCTGAAAAATGAGAAAAGGTAAAGTTTATATTGCGGGAGCAGGCTGTGGAGATGAAGGGCTTATAACTTTAAAATTGAAAAAGGTGATAGAAAAAGCTGACTGCATTGTTTACGACAGGCTTGTAAATAAAAATATCTTACAGTATGCAAAGTCTGATGCAGAACGGATTTATATGGGAAAAGAAAATACGGCTGGAGGGAAATTGCAGGCGGAAATAAATAAAAAACTTGTGGAAAAAGGGAAAGAGGGACTTTTAGTATTGAGATTAAAGGGAGGAGATCCTTTTGTATTTGGGCGAGGTGGAGAGGAAATAGAGGCATTAGTCGCTGAAAATATTGAATTTGAGGTAATTCCAGGGATAACTTCTTCAATTGCTGTGCCGGCTTATGCTGGAATCCCTGTAACTCATAGAGGAATTAATACTTCATTTCATGTATTCACTGGACATACGCAATTTAATGGAACAGAGCTTGATTTCCCAGTTATTGCAAAATTGGAAGGAACTTTAGTTTTTTTAATGGGATTAAGCAATCTTAAAAAAATAGCAGAAAAACTTGATAAATAATGGAAAAAGATCCGAAAAACACCTGTTGTGATAATAAAAGATGGAACTACGACAAGACAGAAAACTTATACAGGAACATTGGAAACAATAGTAAATACAGTAAAAGAATATAATGTAAAAATCGCCTGCCATCATTTTGATTGGGGAAGTGGTGAATTTACGGGAAAAAAATGAAATGGTTTGAGAATAAGGCGTTATTTGGGAAAAAAATATTCTTGTTACGAGAAATAGGGAAAAAAACAAGGGAAATATTTCAAATAAGATAAATGAACTTGGCGGACAGGCTTTTGAGCCTTCCATTTATTAATATAGAATATATTGATTTTTGAAATGCCTGATTTGAAGGGATACAGTACCCTTTTTATTTAACAGCATAAATTCTGTTATTGGATTTATGAGAAAAAGTAAAGGATATTCGTGCTTTAGGAAATGTTAAAAATAGGTGTCGTAGGAGAAAAAAACGGCAGAAGAAATTGAGAAATATAAAATAATTCCAGATTTTTTTATCCAAAAAGAATATACGGTAGAAAGGCTGGCTAGCGAAAGTGTGAATTTTACTAAGGAAGGAGAAAAAAATACTGTTTATAGTATCTGATATTTCTCCAGTAAATGAAAAAAATATTCAGATTTATACAATCGAAATTATGAAAAAAACTTGTAGTTTATAAAACTCAGAAAGTCGAAGTGGAAAAGGAAAAAGCTGAAAAAAATACATAAAAGAAAGCGACATCTTAATGTTTTTAAGTTCATCAACCTTTAAAGCCTTTTGCTGACAGCATAAACTTAAGTGAAAATGAGGAAATAAAAGAAATTATGAAAAAAATAAGGTTATTTCTTCGATTGGGCCTGTTACTACAAAAAAACTATTGAGAAATATGGATTAAAAAAATTGGGATAGAAGGGAAAAAAATATACTGAAGAAGGACTGTTTCAAGAAATATTGCAATATGTTATGTCCGAATAGAAAGTCAAATTCAGGGTAAAACAATAGTTTTTTTGAAAATTATCTAAAGTTTATAAAAAAGTTTGTATAACTTTTTGCTTGACTTTTTAAAAAAATGATGTATAATTTATTGAAAAAAAGTAAAAAAATATTCTGGATAAACTTGTATTCACCCAAGAGAGTGGAGCAAGTCACTTTACGGAATTATAATAAGTAACACATTTTGGAATTGATAAAGACTTACATATAAGTGAAATTCCGAAATGTTAGGATAACTGTACATCCTTTAATATATTTTATATTATAAAAAGCAATCTTGAATATCTTTGATTAAGTTTTTCAAGTTACGGTATGGAAGTGAAATTTCTATTTATCAAATTAAATGAAAAGTATTAGAAATTTTGTATAAAAATAAAAAAACTGCTCTTTTTGTCTGGCTCATATTCAAGACTTTTTAGAGCAGTTTATATTTTTATCTACCGAATTGTTCTTGTTCTAATTGCTGTTGCTGCTGCATTTTTTTGCTGCATGATACGTTGCTGTTCGATGGCATTTGGAGTTTTTGCAAGAGTTACTGATACTTCTGATGTTTTTCCATTTCTAGATATAGTTAATTTTACAGATTGTCCGACTTTTTTAGCGGCTATTTCTCCAACGAAGGCCCCTGCGGAATTTACTTCCTTTCCATCAACTGCTGTGATAATGTCATTTTTTGTGATTCCTGCTGCTGCTGCTGGACCATTTGGAACAGTACCTGCTATAAATACTCCGTTTGAAGATTTTAAGTTAAGGGCTTTTTACTTTATCTGCATCTAAATTTCCTAAGTATATACCAATATATGGTTTTTTTCAAATTTACCAGTTGCGATAATTGAATCTTTTTACAGTCGTTACCAAATTTGCTGGAATTGCAAATCCGATTCCTACACTTCCTCCGCTTTGTGAATAAATTGCAGTATTGACTCCAATAACTTTTCCTGTAATGTCAATTAACGGACCTCCACTATTTCCTTGGTTAATAGCGGCATCAGTTTGAATAAAGTTTTCAATTTCTTCGATTCCAAGTGAACTACGTCCAGCTGCACTTACGATTCCGACAGTCATTGAATCATTTAATCCTAATGGATTTCCAAAGGCGATTGACCATTGTCCAATTTGAACTTGATCTGAATTTGCAAATTCTAACGGTTTAAATGTTTCATTTGAATCTATCTTCAATACGGCAATGTCAACTTCAGGCGAAGTTCCCACAAGTTTTTGTACGATATTCACGTCCATTTGAGAATTTTACATAAATTTCATCTGCACCGTCAATAACGTGATTGTTTGTAACAACATATCCATCTTTTGAAACTACAAACCCTGAACCAAGCGAACCAGACTCACGTTTTTCCTGTCCTCCAGAACGTCCATATAACAATTCTTCCAAAGGATTGTAAGTATTTACCGTAACAGTTTTTTTGTTCTAATATTTACGATTGAATCTTTAACGCTGTTATGCACACCTACAAAGGCATCTTGTGTTTGCGCTGCATTTTTAGTATATTTTTTCAGTTCTTCTGGAGAAACTGTTTTTTGCTGTTCTGTTGTGCTATTTGTACTTTCTGAATTATTTCCAGTCTTATTAGAGCAGCTTAAAACTAAAAAAATAACATTGAAAGCAAAGCAAATTTTTTATTTTCTTTTTTTATGAAATTCATTTTTTTCATATATAATTACCTCGTTTCTATTCTTTATACTAAACCCTATTTTTAAAAAAACAGTAAATATATTTATTTTTCTTGCAAGGGTCAAAAATTCCTTGTTAAAGTAAAATTTTTGTAATAAATCCATTATTCTAATGGGAAATAGTATTAGTTCCTGTCTAAAGGATTGGGTATATTTTTAGTGAATAAAAGTTTTTTTATCCTTATGATTTTTTTATTTGAATTTCATTTATTAGCAATATTTTTTTGCAATTTTATAAACTCCATTTGCCTATCTTGTTTTTTTCTTCTATAATATGTTATCCTATATTTAGAAAAAAATTAAAAAAAGTATACAAATAAATAACTGTAAAAATAAAAAGTCATAAAAATTTAAAAAAATACTGAATTAACAGAATTTCAGGGACTTTTACAAATAAATATAAAAAAATAAGGAGAAAAAAATTAGTAATGTTTAATAATTTAGGAGACAGATTTAAAGATATATTTAAAAAAGTCAGCGGCCAGGGGAAGTTGACTGAAAATAATATGAAGGATGCTTTGAGGGAAGTTCGGTTGGCATTGCTTGAAGCGGATGTAAATTATGGCGTAGCTAAGAATTTTGTGGCAAAAATTAGGGAAAAAGCTCTTGGAGAGCAGGTTATTAGCGGAGTTAATCCAACACAGCAATTCATTAAAATTGTAAATGATGAGTTGGTAGAAGTGCTGGGAGGTTCAAATGTTTCAATTGCTAAAGCTGAAAAAAATCCTACAATTGTAATGCTTTCTGGGCTTCAAGGGGCTGGGAAAACTACATTTTCTGGAAAATTGGCTAAACATCTGAAATCAAAAGGGGAAAAGCCGTTTTTAATTGGAGCGGATGTTTATAGACCTGCTGCTAAAAAGCAATTAAAGGTATTGGGAGAGCAAGTGAAAGTTCCAGTATTTACAATTGATGAGAGTACGGATGCATTGGAAATTGTAAAACAGGGAATAGAGGCTTCAAAGGCGGAGCATGCTACTTATGTAATTATTGATACGGCAGGAAGGCTGCATATTGATGAGCAGCTTATGCATGAATTGCAGGATATAAAGGATAGTTTTAACCCAAATGAGATTTTACTTGTCGTTGATGGAATGACTGGGCAGGATGCGGTTAATGTGGCAAAGGAATTTAATGAACAGCTTGATATTACTGGGGTTGTACTTACGAAACTGGATGGAGATACTCGTGGTGGGGCAGCCCTTTCAGTAAAGGAAGTTGCAGGAAAGCCAATTAAGTTCATAAGTGAAGGGGAAAAACTGGATGACATCGCACCGTTTCATCCTGACAGGCTTGCTTCACGTATTCTTGAATGGGAGATGTCGTTTCACTTGTGGAAAAAGGCACAGGAAGCCATTGATGAAAAAGAAGCCAAGAAAATGGAGGAAAAATTTAGAAAAAATCAGTTTGACTTTGAAGATTTTCTAAAGCAGTTTAAAATGATAAGAAAAATGGGATCAATTGCTGGAATTATGAAAATGATACCAGGAGTTGACTCAAGCATGATTGACATGGGAATGGCTGAAAAGGAAATGAAAAAAGTTGAAGCGATTATTTTCTCAATGACAGTTCAGGAAAGACGTGATCCGAAACTTCTAAAAAAATGGAAGCCGTAAAATGAGAATTGCTAAAGGAAGCGGAGTTCAAGTAAATGATGTAAATAAATTAATAAAGCAGTTTGAGCAAATGAAGCAGATGATGAAAATGTTCAATAGTGGCGGTATTCCTGGTCTTGGTGGAGGATTTATGAAGGGCAGAAGAAAATAAAATTAATATTTTATAAAATAAGAAAGGTGGAATTAATGATGAAAAAATTAATTTTAGCATTGTTTATTATTTTTGGGACACTTTCATTTTCAGCTTTTGACAAAGTTGTAGTTGGAATTATTAATGACAATTATGAAAGTCCAGTAATATCAGGAACTTTAAATAGAGGAGGACTTGCCAATTTAATTTTTTTGGAATGAAAAAGGATGGGGATTTTGCAAAACAAATGTATCAAAATCTTTCAGGTGCAGATAAAATTGAATTTATTATAGAAAAAAAGATGAATCAGCACTTCTAGCCTTTTTGAAAGTATTTGAAAAAAAGAAAAATATAAAGGTCAGATGGAGATAACAGAAGTGGCATCTTCAGAAAATAAAAAAATATACGTCAAATTTCTGAAAAAAATAGCTGGACTTATAATGTTTATCCTTTCGCACGTGAAATATCAGGAACTGTAAAAAAATTTCAGGAAATGATATGAGCAAAGGGGAATTTATAGAAGGTCTATTTCAAGATGCAAAATCAAAATTAAAAATAATTTTATGAAAAATTTAATTGAAAAAAAGAGGAAACCAGTTACAATATAATCGCCAAATCCTATTGAAAGGTGGTTTCTCATGACTAGAATATCAGATTTTTATTCACTTGTAAAGACTTTTTTTAAAAAAATATTTTTTTCCTTCAGACTTCCGTTTGAGCAGCAGTTTAAGCTTTGTTTGTCTCAAAAGCCTTTGAAATACTGTTTAGAGTTTATGTCAAAAGAGTTGATGATTACTTCTTTCATTCCGATGAAAGAAAAGATAAATTTAAAAGCAAAGGATTTGTTAAAAGAACTGTTACTACTGCTTTCGGGCATGTCACTTTTGAACGTCGCAAATATGTAGACAAGAAAATAGGCATTCACTACTACATTGATGAAAAAATTGGGCTAAGCGGTACAGAAGGCTTTCTGAGGAGCTGATTTTTACTATACTTTTTGAGTATCAATATACTACGGCTTCATTTCTTGCAAAAACTTACAGTGTTTCAAGGGCTACCGTGTATAATCTTGTCAATTCTTTTGAAATGCCGAAACTTGATATTGAAAGATTTTAAAGGGATGACAATTCGCCAGTATATATGGAGATTGATGAAGATCAAATGATTATTTAGAAAAATTTAAGAAAAAGGATAGGTGAATAATATGAAAAGTTTGAAGTTTGTATTATTGATACTATTATCAATAATTTGTTTAAATTCTTGTTTTACCCTTTGCAAGTTTCTGTGCGGATCATGGATGTATGATGACAGGAATGCCTAAGGCAACTAAAAAAAGATCCACAAGGAATTTATATAGTTCTTGATAAAAAAAGGAGTATGAAAAATTACTTAAAAAGAAATATTGGAAAGAAAGAAAGAATATGTAGAGATTGAAGGAAGAAAAAAATATTATTGCCAGAAAATATAACATTAAAGAAATATAACCATGATAGTGACGGTATATTTGGAGGATATGGATCTTTGGTTAGTTACTATTTATATGATAAAGAAAAAAACAAATAGGTTTTCCTTTTGGGATTTAGATTAGATGAAAAATGAAAATTTAATGACTTGGCTGATAGATGGAACAAATGAGTATGTAAATAAAATAGGAGAACATATTTATTTTTTTCAAAAATCTTATCCTTCTGAGAAAGATTATGTAAATAGAATAGGTAAGGATATTTATTTTACTTTTTGGTATATTATCAAGTACTGAAAATGAGAAAAAGATTACGAATTTTTTTAAAAGAATTAGTTAAAGAATGGTAAGTAAATAATTGAATTTGAAAAAAATAAAGATATTGGTATTGCTGTTGATATTATGAAACAGGAAGAGATTAAAAATAGAAAGTTTGAAAAAAATCATAAGGAAAAAGATAGCAGAGAAAAAAATATGAAAATGCTTTGAGAGAACAAAAAAAGATTAATTAATCAAAGAAAGGAAAATGTAAAGGATATGCTTATGAATGTTCCAAGAGTAAATCCAGATTATGGAAAAAGATATGGATAAGGGTTTGTTTAATGCGAGAGATAATGCATTAACAGAACAAACTAAATAAAGATTTTCCAAGAAATAATCCATATAAAAATATAAATCCTGATGAAGGTTTAAATATGCCGAAACCCGAAATAAATAGAGAAAAAAATCTCGAAATATAAATGAACAGTTAAAAAAATTAAGAGAAAGAGTAGGTAATTGATATGAAAAAAAGTAAAGTATTTTATAGTTGGATTTATCTTTTTATTGTTTCTAAATTCGTGCGGTTATCTTCAATATGCCTATGAACAGGCTGTAGTAGACTTTATGGTGGAACTCCTCCACTTATACTGATGGTAATGCAGATTCTTATAGAAAAGATGGACCACGAGCAGTATATAATCCCTAAATATAAGAAAAAAAGTGGAATTATTGTTACAAGATATAGTAAATAGAAATTTAACAGAAAAAAATATATATTATGTTGATGGAAAAGAAATTGTATTATGGTTACCAGAAGGAGTAGTAATGGGAAAATATACTCAAACTCTTAAAGATAAAAAGAACAGGTTATGGACTTCCTTTAGGTATTAATTATAAGAGAGAATGCCCAGGACGGATAATCGAGAATTCGGTAAAAAAATTACGATGGGGTAAAATTATCTCTGACTCAAAAGATTATATATATATATATCTTTTGAGTCAGAAGAACATGTTAAAAAAATGTAAAGGAAATATTATCAAAAAAATCAAAGTTAAAAAAATGAATTTACTCATCGTTGTGTTGATGGTAAAGTTGAATAATTATTAATTTTTTTGAGAGTTTGTTCTTGAAAGAAAAGGAGGAAATGGAATGAAAAAAATTAATATTAGGAATTATAATTACAATTTGCTGCTTAAAATGCACTTGCTAAAAAAATAATGAAATAATTAAGAGTTCATCAAAACAAGTTATTGCTGATAAAATTGATGAAAATTTAGAAAAAAATATTAGATTTCAGTCAATCTAATATAATTGGTTCAGAGGCATTAAAGGAATTAAAAAAATCTTCAACAAACAAAAGATAATGAAACTTCTAAAAATATTTTTAGTTCCTTTAAAATAAACTAAAACTTCAAAATGACCGTTGTTGTAAAAAGACAGCGGTTATTTTTTTCTATATTGCATATAATTTGAATATTTAAAAACAACTTTTTACCCAATAAATTTTTATAAAAAAATATTTGTTTAATTTATTAAATTAGTTCCTTTTTATTATACCTATTTTATATATCTCTTTTATATTATACCTTTTTAGGTACTCGCAAATAGCGATGAATAAAGGAGTTGAATATGTAAAAAAACAACTTTTTGGGAGAATAAAAACTACCTTTTCGGGAATTTAAAAACGACTTTTCGGGAAAAATAAAGACAACTTTTTGGGAGTATTTTTTTTAACAATAAAAACACCAATTTTAGACAGAGTAAAAAAATATAGGGGCAAATAAATTTAATAAAAATTTTTAATTAACAAAAAAGAGGAAACCAGTTACAATATAATCACCCAATCCTATTGAAAGGTGGTTTCTCTATGATTAGAATATCAGATTTTTATTCACTTGTAAAGACTTTTTTTAAAAAAATATTTTTTTCCTTCAAACTTTCGTTTGAACAACAATTTAAACTATTTATCACAGAAGAAAAGATCAAATGAAGATGCTGCTTAACCAGTATGAGAAGATAAGAAGAATCTATACAGAAAAGGACTACATAGGGTCAAGGACAGAAGCTCTAGTATCTCATGAATGCTCAAGCTCTCTTTCAAGCAGGCCAAAAGACTTTTCAAGAAAAAAGATAAAGAGAAGAGCAATGTACCACACTTTCTTTGCAAACTACGGCAAGGATAGGGACACGGCTCACAAAGTGTATTTTAATGGGGCAAGAGCGGATACAATGGAAAAAGTAATAGAAACAAATTGTTTGCCAGATATTATTAGCGAAGCAGGAAAAGGGACAAATATTCCATATTTAAGAGGAGGAGAAAGCTTGATAAGGGAAGTTCTGAAGGAAATATTACAAAGCAGAATGATTTAAAAAAGACAGCTAAAAATATTTTATTATGTTATTTTGGCTGCCCCTATATTTTTTACTCTGTCAATTGCAGAATATAGCTTGAAATAACAGCTCTTATATAGTATAATATTCATAGTCAGGGCAGGGACTGCCCGAAGAGATTGGTAAATATATTTGGCTAGCAAAAGCAGATACTTTTCCTAAGAAGCTCCCTCTTCTACAAGTGGGAGTAGTTCACATTAAAGGCATGAAAATTTCAATGCCTTTTTTTATAAAAAAATATTAATTTGAAAGGAAGGAAAAAATAAATGAAAAAAAGCTTTATTTTAGTAACTAGTTTTGGGACATCGCATAGGGATACACGAGAAAAATGCCTTGATTTGATTCAAAGGAAAGTGGAGGAAAAATATGGGAGCGAAAACGTGGAAAGAGCTTATACTTCAGGAATCATAAGACGGATAATAGAAAAAAATGAAGGAGTTCATATATTTGATCAGGAGGAAGGACTAAAAGTCTTAAAAGATAAAGGGTTTGAGGAAATAATAACAATGTCTTTGCATATTTTAGATGGAATTGAATATTCAAAACTTGATGATAAATATGGGAAAATATCAAAACCACTTTTGTTAGATGATGAGGATTTTAAAAGAATTGTAGAAAATAAAGAGTTTAATGATCTTGAAGGAAATGATGCCATAGTGTTTATGGGTCATGGAACTGAAAGTGAGGCAGATTATGCTTATCAGAAATTACAAGATGAGTATTTAAAAGCTGGGAAAAATAATATTTTCATAGCCACTGTTGAAGGGAAAGTGACTATTAAAGATGTTATTGAAAAAATGAAGGGAAAAGGCTTTAAAAAGATTTTGTTAAAGCCATTTATGATAGTGGCTGGAGATCATGCTAAAAATGATATGTCTTCTGATGATGAAGATTCGTGGAAAACAATGCTGAAAAATGAAGGTTATGAAGTAACATCTGTTTTAAAAGGGATGGGAGAGTATAAATTTATTCGGGAAATGTTTATGGATAAACTGGAAGCTGTTTATTTGGCTTGACAAATATAGAAAAATAATATAACATTTATAGTGAATAGTAGGCGTTTTAAAAAAACTTAATAAGGAAATCGGTTAAAAATCTGATACAGCCCCCACTACTGTGAAACTGACGAAAGTACAAAAAAATCCACTGAAATGTTTTTAAATATTTTTGGGAAGGGTACGAGTAGGATGAAGTTAGTCAGGAGACTTACCTAATATTTTTTTATAAAAATTTTTCTGGGAAGGGAAGATTTAGTATACATCAATAAAAATAAATCAATAGTGGTTTATTCCATAAAAATTATTATATAGTAGTAATATAGTAATTATTATGGAAGTTTTGACGTGTATTAAATTCGGCTTTTTAAATTGATTTTTTAATTTATTTAATGCCATACTATTTCTAGTTAAATAGCAGATTTATTATAAATTTAGAACTATATATTATTTAGTAAAAGTTAAAAATTCCTTTACTGATAAAAAAAGAGCGTGTAAAAAAATTTTTTTGTGTAAATAGAACGGCAAAAGTATTGAATTTACTGAATTCATCTATTAGTTTACACAAAAATTATGTACACTCTCATAAAAAAATAAAAATATTAATTCTATTTTTTTAAGTCTGACATTATTAAATTGCGGAAGGAGAAAAAATGAAAAAGAGAACATTATTGTTTTTAGTTTTAACTAGTATGTTATTGGTAGGTGTAAATGGTTATTCAATGCACATAATGGAAGGATTTTTACCGATAAATTGGGTTATTGTATGGTTTGTTGTGTGTATTCCGTTTTGGATTTTAGGGATAAAAAAACTTCAAACTGTTTCTAAAGGGAGTGTTAAGGATAAAATGACGCTTGCATTGGCAGGAGCATTTATTTTTGTGTTGTCGGCGTTGAAAATTCCGTCAGTTACAGGGAGTTCGTCACATCCGACTGGAGTAGGACTTTCAACTATTTTATATGGACCATTTGTAACTTCAATTTTAGGGACAATTGTATTGATATTTCAAGCTGGATTGTTGGCTCATGGAGGGTTTACGACTCTTGGGGCGAATACTGCTTCAATGGCGATTGCTGGACCAATTGTTTCGTACTTGATTTATAAAGGACTTGCTAAGAAGAATAGAGCAGTTGCAATATTTTTGGCAGCGTCAATAGGGGATCTTGCAACTTATGTTGTTACATCTTTTCAGTTGGCACTTGCGTATCCATCGCCTGAAGGTGGAGTACTTGCTTCATTTATTAAATTTGGAATGGTATTTGCAGTAACTCAAATTCCACTTGCTATAATTGAAGGATTGCTTACAAATGTTGTAATGAACATACTTGACAAATATGAAGTAAAAAGGGGTGGAAGCATAATGGATAAGAATAAAAAAATAAAAAGTGTTTTTTTAAAAAAGAATATTATTTTGATAGTTTTAATACTTTTTAATAGGTGTCGTACCGTTACTTCTTGTAAAAATCTGAATTTGGTGGTTCAGATGACAAAGGAGAAGAAATGATTAAAAACGATAAAAACCTGATTACAAGCCTTGGGCTAAAAAAATTTAATAGAATTGCCTGGAGAAGAAACTGAAAGTTTACTTTTTGCGTTACAAGCAGCATTAGGTGCAGGAATTGTAGGATATGTTTTTAGGATATTTCAAAGGTGAAAGAAAAAAATGCTAATAGATAAAATATCATACACGAATCCCATAAAAAAATATTAATCCTGGAATAAAAATTTACGTTGTCAATGATGACATTAGTATTTTTTTGCTTTACACAGGAAGTAAAGTAGTATTTATTTTTAATCTTATACTATTTAATTTACTTCTTTTATTAAATAAAGCAAGAACACTTGCGACTTTAGTCATGAGATGAATTGCACGAAAATTTTAGTAAGCATATAGGGAAACTTGTATGTAGACACGGAGCAAAACCGTGCAACAAAGAAACTGAATTGCTGGGAACTCTTAAAGCTAGTATGACCACAACATAATACCTTCGTTAAAATATGGTATAAGTGTGAAGGTAGCGAAAGCAGAAAAAATATACTAGATGATGCAAGGTTAAATCCTAAACATTATGATAATAGACAATCAGCAGCTAAGCCTGAAAAGGAAAGTTCAACGACTATCCCTCGTGAGGGGAGTACAATACAAGCGATTGGTATTGGAAGTGGTTTCGCCTAAGGTGCCAAAATACACTATGGATAAGATATAGTCTGTGCTTGTTAGAGATAACAAGAAGTTCAAGATACTAACCCATTAACAAGTTAATGGGAATAAGATTGGGAGAACTGCATAAGTAGTAGCGCACTTATGTGAACGACGCTTCCCACTGTTGTGGGGTTTTTAAAAAAACTTTAAAAAATATTTAAAAAAATAAATAAAAAAATATTACTTTTTGACAGATAAAATATAGAATACATGGTATAATATCTCTAAAAAGGAGGTGATTATATATGTATTTAACATTAAAAACAACAAGTAAAGCATCTTAGTAAAAAAAGGAGTTTAGAAATTTAAAATATTTATCTCATATAGCCAAAAAAACTTAACTAATGAGGCTATATATAATGTTAGACAATACTATTTTGAAAAATAAAAAAAGTATTTAAGTTATAATGAAAAACTATAAGATGCTTAAAAAAATAGTGAAAAATTATAAGAAATTAAATTCTAATATGGCTCAACAAATTCTAAAAAGAAGTAGACGGAAGTTTCAAATCATTTTTTTGGACTTTTAAAACTTGCTAAGAATGGTCAATATAATTTTAAAGATATAAAATTACCTAAATATCTTGCTAAAGATGGATTTACAACTCTTGTTATAGGTTTTGTAAGATTAAAAGATGATATTCTGGTAGTTCCTTATTCAAATTCGTTTAAGAAAACTCATCAGGAAGTTAAAAATTAAGTTACCACCAGTATTAAAAAGGTAAGAAGATAAAAGAGATTAGAATAATACCCAAACAACATTCTAGGTACTTTGAAATTCAATACATTTATGAGGTAGAAGAAGTTCAAAGGGAATTAAATAAAGAAAAATGCACTAGGAGTTGATTTAGGTATAGACAATCTTTGTACTTGTGTTACAAATGCTGGAGCATCATTCATAATAGATGGTAGAAAATTAAAAATCAATAAATCAATACTATAACAAGACAAATGCAAAAATTACAAAGTATAAAAAGATAAGCAAAAGATTGAGCGAACGACATTAAGACAAAAGAGAATAACTAGAAAGAGAAATAATCGCATAAATGATTATCTTTCAAAAGCAGCAAGAATAATAATAAATTATTGTCTTAATAATGATATAGGAAGAATAGTTCTAGGATATAATGAAGATTTTCAAAGAAAAATCAAATATAGGAAGTATAAATAATCAGAACTTTGTAAACATACCATATGGAAAAATTAAGAGATAAATTAATATATCTATGTAAACTATATGGAATAGAATTTAAGTCTACAAGAAGAAAGTTATACTTCAAAAAGCAAGTTTCTTTTGATGGAGATGAAATTCCGATATATGATAAAGAAAAATCAAAAAGAATATATATTCAGTGGAAAAAGAATAAAAAGAGGACTATATCAAACAAGTACAGGTAAACTCATAAATGCAGATTGTAATGGAGCATTAAACATATTAAGAAAAAAAGTAAAGTTGTGGATTTAAATATCCTATACAATAGAGGTGAACTGGACACGCCTAAAAAGAATAAGGATAGCATAGGACTATCAAACTTCTTAGAAAAATTTTTAAATAATTTTTAAAGATTTTTAGAACCCTGCGAATTTAGTCGTGGGAGGTTCAGTTGTAGTAAAAAGTGAAAGCGAAAGATTTACTAAAAGCCTGAATTTTTGTTCCAGCTTTTATTTATTTTAACAACTGTAATTTCATTATGGCTAATAAAGGCGGATATTTGGACATTTTTTTGTTACGTTCATTTTCGTCAATATCAGTAATTTATTTTTCTTATTTGCTCAACACCAGTTGTAGATTTAGACTATATATTTGAAAAAAATGAGATTTCCAAAAAAATTTTTTTAGAGAAATGTTTTTGTTGATTTATAGATATATTTTTTTGTTGTTTGAGAATAAGGAAAGACTCAAAAATGCACAGGAAGTAAGACTTGGATACAGTAGTTTTAAGAATGGGATGAAATCATTTCCAATGTTAGTGGTAGCGATATTAAAAAAACATATTACTATAATCTTAATTCTATAAAGGCTGTAGAATCAAGACTGGGAAAGGAATTTATCTTTTCTCATAGAAAATACAAAAAAATTGGATTTGAAACTATTTTTGTAATAATAATAGTTGCAATAAATTTATATTTGGTGGTAAAAATAAAAATGCTTAAACTTGAAAAATATAACTTTTTCGTATGATAATGAAACAGAAGCGTTAAAAAAATGTGACTTTGAATATTGAAAAAGGAAAGAAAAACATTATTTCTTGGGGAAAATGGCTCAGGAAAAATCAACTTTATTTTTTTAATAATGAATGGACTCTTGAAGGCACAAAAAGGAGACATTTATTTTGAGGGGGAGAAGGTTAGACACAAAAAGAAGGATTTGGAAGAATTGAGAAGAAAAGTTGGAATAATTTTTCAAGATCCTGAAATACAGATTTTTGCTCCGTTAGTTTTTCAAGAAGTGGCTTATGGACCTGAAAAATCTTGGATATTCTGAGGAAAAAAAGTAGAAGAAAATGTTAATAGAGCAATGAAGGAAATCAATATTGAGGAGTTGAGGGACAGACCTTGTCATCATTTGAGTTATGGTCAGAAAAAACGGGTTTCAATAGCGGCAATTACAGCAATGGAGCCAGAATTGTTGATTCTAGATGAACCTACAGCTTTGGTTGGATTCGAAAAAAATACAAAAAGAGTTTCTGAAATTTTAGATAATTTTTTTCTAAAAGCTGGGAAAAACACTTGTAGTTTCGACACACGATACCGATTTTGCATATGAATTTGCTGACTATATTTATGTTCTTGATAAAGGGAAAAATTGTAAGACAAGGTAGTAGAGACGAAGTTTTTGAGGATTTTTGAATTTTTGAAAAAAATTAAATTTGAATGTTCCAAATATTTTGAAAAATTAAAAGTTATCTTAAGTATAGAAGTCTTGATGAAAATGATTATTGTAAATTTTTGGAGGAAAAAAATTTGCTATGAAAAAAATATTAATATCAGGAACGATGAGCGGAAGCGGAAAAACTACAGTAAGTAGCATTTTGATGTCTGCATTAGAAAATGTGGCTCCTTTTAAAGTGGGACCAGATTACATTGATCCGACTCATCATGAGGTATTTACAGGACATCATTCACACAATTTGGATATTTTTATGACAGGTGAGGATGCTGTGAGACAGATATTTGAGATGTATTCGCAAGGCAGGGATATTTCTATTGTTGAAGGTGTTATGGGACTTTATGATGGAATTGGGAACGAAAAGGACAATTTTAGCACGGCTCATTTAGCAAGAGTACTTGATATTCCCGTAATTTTAGTTGTGAATGCTAAAGCGATTTCAACAAGTATTGCGGCAGAAGTTCTTGGGTTTAAGATGTTTGATGAACGAGTGAATATAAAAGGTGTGATTCTTAACAATGTTTCTTCACAAAAATTATATGAGAGCTTAAAGGAGGCAGTTGAGAAATATACTGGAATTGAGTGTTTAGGCTACATTCCTAGAAATGAGCAACTTGCTACAGAGAGCCGGCATTTAGGCTTGAAACAGGCTTTTGAAGAGGATAATGCACAAAAACAGGAGTTATTTAAGGAAATCGCACAAAATTGCTTGAATTTGGAGCGGATAAAAGAAATTGCACAAGAATTTGATCCAAGTCGAAATATGGAAAATTATGCGAAAATAGAACATTTAAAGGATAAATTTAAAGGGAAAAGAGTAGCAATTGCTAGAGATGAAGCATTTTCGTTTTATTATGAGGCAAACATTGATTTGATGAAATTTTTTGGAGTGGAAATAGTTGAGTTCAGTCCAATTCGAGATAAAGAACTTCCTGAAAATACAGATTTTATCTACTTTGGTGGAGGTTATCCTGAATTATTTGCAAAAGAGTTGAGTGAAAATATTTCGATGAAAAATAGTATTGTTGAAGCGTGTAAAAAATGGCGTGAGAATATTTGCAGAATGTGGTGGATTTATGTATTTAGCAAAAAAATTACATTTATTAAATGAAGAAATTTTTTTGATGTGTGCGGAATTTTTCGATATTGAAATTGGGATGAGAAAAACGTTTAAATATTGGAAGGTTTGGGTATATCAATATTGAAACTGCAAATGGGATAAACTTATGAGGACATGAATTTCATTATTCGGAAATTTTGAAAAAAATAATGAAGTAAACGGGAATGATTCGGAAGGCTATTTTTATAATATTTACAAGAATAATGGGAAAAGAATGGAAATGTGGATATATGAAAAAAATAATGCGATAGCCGGATATCCGCATATTCATTTTTTTACTCGAATGTGGAGTTTCTTGAGTTTTTGTTGAATGTGAAAAAGAGATTAAGAAGATTTTGAAGAGAAATTTTTAATTTTTTTGAAAATAATGAATTTGAAAAAAATAATGAATTTGAAGTGTGGAAAACGATAAAGAAGAAAGGAGAGAGTGGTAGTTATTATCACACAATGAAATATGTCATATATTAAAGATCCAAAATCAATAGAAGTGAGAAGTTTTGAAATAATAACTGAAGGATTGGCTGGAAAGGCTGATCATTTTAGTGAGGAAGAGCAATTGATTGTGAAAAGATTGATTCATACGACGGGAGATTTTGATTATGTAAACATTGTTGAATTTCAAAATAATCCGATTGAATCGGCAAAAGAAGCGTTAGAAGCTGGAAATTGCAGAATCTATTGCGATACAAATATGATTGTTAATGGACTGAATAAAAATGGGTTGAAAAAATTTGGTGCTGAGGCGTATTGTTTGGTGGCGGATCCAGATGTGGCGAAAGAAGCGAAAGGAAGAGGAATTACACGTTCAATGGTTGGATTGGAAAGAGCATTAAAGGATCCTCAAACGAAAATTTTTCTAATTGGAAATGCACCGACAGCATTGTTCACATTGCTTGAAAAAATGGATAAAGAAGGAGAAAATGTTCCAAAATTGATAGTTGGAGTACCAGTTGGATTTGTGGGATGTCCTGAATCGAAGGCTGAACTTTCAAAATATGATGTTCCATTTATTAGAACAAATGGGACAAAAGGTGGAAGCACAGTTGCAGTTGGTGTAATGCACGGAATCCTTTATCAAATGTACGAAAGGGATAAATATTTTTAATAATTAATCACAATTTTATGTGAAAATTAATTAGTGAATCTATTAATATCTGAAAACTTACTTTCAATTTTTTTATATTTTATTTTTTTCATAACGGAAAGATAACGTAAATTATTGATTTAAGTACTTTTCAGATATATTTTTAATACAATTTTGGAGAAATAAAAAAATGGAAAAATTATGTATATTTTAACGGTAGAAAACTGCGATATGGTTATACTACTGGGAGTTCAGCAACGGCAGCGACTAAAGCAGCATTGTTACTTTTTGCTGGGGAAAAGTCGAAAAAAATCGAAAGAAAGTTGAAATAGACGTTCCAGCAGGTGAGAGAATAAAAATTGGGATTAAATCTTTTGAAAAAGATGAAGGATTATACGATGGCGACTGTTGTGAAAGATGGGGGAGATGACCCTGATGCGACACATGGTTTGGAGATTGTTTCAAAAGTGAGTTTTAGAAAAGATAATAAAATCAATATTTTTGGAGGAAAAGGAGTTGGAAAAGTTACAAAAGTTGGGCTTCCTGTAGAAATTGGAAAATCAGCAATTAATCCAACACCAATGAAAATGTTGACAAGTATTGTTGAGGAGTTTCTTCCAGAGGGAAAAGGAGTTGATGTTGAAATCAGTGTGCCTTTGGGTGAGGAAGCTGCTAAAAAAACAATGAATGCAAAGTTAGGGATTATCGGTGGAATCTCGATTCTTGGAACAATGGGAATTGTGCGACCAATGTCTGAAGAGTCATGGAAAGCCTCTTTGGCAATAGAATTGAAACAAAATTTAACATATTTTAATACAAAGACAGCGATTTTTCTTTTTGGAAATCGTGGAAAAATGTTTTTGAGCAAGGAATTCCCTAAAAGAGCTGAAGAAGGGGTTGTAATCAGTAACTTTGTTGGATATATGTTTGACAAAGCCTGTGAATATGAAGTTAAGAAAGTTTATTTTATTGGTGAATTGGGAAAATTTGTAAAAGTGGCAGGAGGAATTTTTCATACACACAGTCGAGTTTCTGATGCAAAAATGGAAATTTTAGCTGCAAATGCTTTATTAGTTGGCGAAAAGTTGGAAAATGTTTACAAAATTTTAGATTCGAATACGACTGAAGAAGCTTCTGGATATATTGAAAAAAAGGAAGTTTTCAATTTGTTAGCTGAAAAAGGCAAAAGCAAAAATGTGAAGAACATTGCAGAAAAAAATGGCTGGGACTTGGAAGTAGAAACGTTGATTTTATCAGCTGAGAAAAAAAGTTATTAGGGCAAAGTAAGAACTTTTTAAAGAGTTCTAGTTTTTTTATTTTTAAAGAAAAACATAATATAATAAGAAATTATAGTTTTTGAAAAAGAGGAAAAATGGAAAAAAATACAAAATTTTAGGTCTAGGACCTGGAAATTTAGACTACACATTACCGATTGTTTTGAAGAAAATTAAAGAATCGGAAGTAATTGTCGGGGAAAGCGCATATTGAAAGTTTGGGAGAGTATGCGGAGAATAAGGAATATTGCTATATTTCAGCTGATTTGCAAAAAGTTCTGGATTTCATAAATGAGAATCGAAATAAAAAGATTTCTGTGATTGTGTCTGGAGATACTGGATTTTATAGCCTTTTTGACTTTTTATGAAAAAAATATTTTGAAAGTGAAGAGCTAGAAGTTGTGCCAGGAATTTCATCGGTTCAATATATGTTTGCAAAAAAATTTTCAGAATATTGGTATGATGCTTGTATTGCCAGTGTTCATGGGAAGGAATTTGATTTTCGTGGAAAAAAATTAAATGAGTATGAGAAAAATTGGATTATTGACTGATTTTTAAAGAAAAATACGCCACAGAAAAATTGCTCAAAAAAATTGTTAGAAAAATAATTTTGAAGATGTGGAAAATTTTTTTGTTGGAGAAAATTTGTCTTATGAAAATGAAAAAAATTTATCGTTTTTAAGGCGAGAGAATTGGCAAACTATGAAGAGAAATTTGGAATGAATGTTGTGATTTTGAAAAAAATAAAAAAATGGTTAAAAATTTTTTGTAATAAAAAAAGAAAGTTTTTTTATAAAAATAAAAAAATTAAATGTAAGAAGTGGAGAGAAAATGTATCATATAAAAAGATAAGGACTTTATTCGTGGAAAAAGTTCCAATGACAAAGGAAGAGATAAGAGCGGTGAGTATTGCGAAAAATGGAAATTTCTGATGAAGATGTGTGTATTGATATTGGTGGTGGAACTGGCTCTGTGAGTATTGAAATGGCTAGATTTGCTAAAAATGGGCATGTTTACACAATTGAGCAAAAAAAGAGGAAGCCGTTGATTTAATAAAAACAAAAATATGGAAAAAAATTTGAGATAAAAAAATATGACTGTAATTTCTGGAAAAAGCACCAGAAGATTTACCACAAGGAATAACTTTTCGACAAAGTGTTTATCGGTGGTTCAGGTGGAAATTTATCAGAAATTATCAATTATTCTTATGAAAAATTTAAAAGAAGGCGGAATAATTGCTTTGAACTTTATCGTTTTAGAAAACACATTTGAAGCACTTGAATGTTTGAAAAAAATCAAAAGTTTAAAGATATTGATATTTCACAAATCATTGTAGCGAAAAATAGAAAAAGTGAAGGATTTTAACATGATGATGTCGGAAAAATCCTATTTATGTGATTTCTGTGAAAAAAATAATATAAAAAACCACTCGTAACATATTAAAAGGTGGTTTTTTTATGAAAAATTTTTCTTTCATAGTTTTATCATAAATTTAAACTTTTATTAAATGGTGAAAGAACACTCGCAATTTTAGTTGTGAGATGAATTGCACGGAAATTTAGCATAAATAAAAAAATATTACTTTTTAGTAGATAAAATGTAAAATATATAGTATAATATCTCTGATGAAAAGGAGGTGTCGAACAAGCGTAGGCAAACTCATAAATGCAGACTGTAATGGAGCATTAAATATTCTAAAGAAAAAGTAAAGTTGTGGACATAAATGTCCTATACAGTAGAGGCGATCTGAACACGCCTAAAAGAATAAGGGTAGCATAGGACTATCAAACTTCTTAGAAAATTTTTGAATGTTTTTGAAAATTTTAGAATCCTGCGACTTTAGTCGTGGGAGGTTCAGATTCAATTTTTGATATTTTAGGAAGTAAAACATATTATTTTGGAGAATTAGGAAAAAGCAACTGGTGCAAAATTAGTATTGAATTCTTTACTTGGAATATTTGGAGAAGCTTTTATAGTGAAGTGTTATTATTAGCACAAAATTTTTGGAATAGATATAGAAACTATTGTAAATGCTATTTCAGATTCTAGAATGAGTTCGGCACTATTTCAGGAAAAAAAGATATGTTTACAAACAGGGAATATCCTGCGGCATTTATGCTTAAACATATGACAGAAGACTTGAAATTATCAAATGAAGAAATCGAAAATAGAAAATTATCATTACCGCTAATTGAAGATACAACTAGAAGTTATTCAGAAGCTTTTAGAAGAAGGGATATGGAGAACAAGATATGTCGGATATTTTTTTGAAATTTTTAAGCAAGAAAAAAATGATTAGTTAAAATAAAGGAGATAAAATATATTAAAAAATATCAGGAATATTTGCCTGATATTTTTTTAATTTTAATAGATTGATTTTTGGTTTTTATAAATACTATTTAAAAAAATAAAAAGGTAGACTTCTTATTGCATTTCTTAATAGATGTATATACTGGATATAGATACTATAATCAAAAATATGCAAAAACTTTTTTTCTATAAAAATTTTTAAGATATTAATTGTTTTTTTCTTATTTTTATGGTATAATTAAATGAATGAATAAATTGTAATAATTATAAAAAAATATAAATATTTAAATTTAAAAAAAGAAAGGAGGCGCTACTTTTTATGGTAATTTAACAAAATAGATGAAATTTGTTTGGATTATTGATGTAATCTAATCAATTAAAAATTAAGTAGCGGTAAAAAAATGAAAAAAATACTATTATTAATTAGTTTGATTACTATGCTATCTAGCTGTGGCGGTGGCGGAGGTGGAAGTGGCTCACAGACATCTCAATCAACACCAACACCACCACATTCAACTCAACCATCTCAAAATCCAGATCAGACTACTGGAAATATTGGAAGTAACGAAAGTTCAAGCATAGGACAAAATACAGGAAACATTGGTGGAACAAATAATGGAAATAATAATGGACAGGCTGTACAACCACAGAATCCTGCATCGGAACCTCAGACACCTACAGTTGATAACCGTTTTCCAAAACCTGTTGATTCAAGAGAAATTACAGGGCAAGGAGTTAAGGTCGGAGTTTTAGATAGTGATTTTTTAAGCGGAAAAAAAGCAAAAACAGAAAATTTTCATATAAAGGTAATTAATAGTTTTGGAATAGGAGATACTTTTGATAAAGTAATTGAAGAGGAATTTGGTGACAGAATGACTACACTTGCAAAAAATAATACAAAATCAACTGATAAAAGTGATCACGGTCTTATTGTTGCAACTATTTTAGCTGGAAATAATGGAAAAGGAGCAAAAAAATCAGAAGTATACGGAGCAAGTATTTCAAATGGTCCAGCATACCAAGTTGATATAGAATATTATAGACAAATGTATAATAATGGTGTAAGGATATACAACCAGTCGTTGGGGCACGAAAATGTTCAATTTGATAAGCCTCAAGGGATTTATATAGCACCTGATAAAACTAATGAATTTGACTATAAAAAACAATTTCAGCAAACGGTTTACATTCCTGATGGAAGTTACTCTGAGGAACAACTAAAAAATAAAGCAGATGAAATTATAAAATTTTATGAAGAAGCAATAGAAAATGGATCGTTATTTGTATGGGCTGCAGGGAATAAGCCGCTTTATGGTGTAGATTTTGAAGCAGGATTGCCATATTATAATAGAAAACTTCAAAAAGGATGGATAGCAGTAGTAGGAGTAAAAGTTAACCCAGATGGAACAATAACTGACTATCCTAGCAGATTGGCACATGCTGGAGGAGCAGCTTATTGGTCTATTGCAGCAAATGGTGATTGCGAACTTCCTGGATGTAATAAACATGGTTCCTCTTTTGCTGCACCTAAAGTAACAGCAACTGCAGTAAAATTAAAAGAAAAGTTCCCTTGGATGACAGGGCATGAAATACAGCAGACAATACTTACTACTGCAGATAGAATATATGACTCAATGAATGAAGATGGTAAACTTAGTTTGAATTTTGGTTGGGGATTACTTAATGAAAAGAAAGCTCTAAAAGGTCCTGCTGAGTTTAATAACATACTTATTGTAGGTCCAAATGCTAATGCAGGGGGATTAAAAGGACAATTCAATGCTAATGTTGGAAATTGATGACATCCATTTTTTTGAAAAATGATATTACAGGTGATGCAGGATTGAAAAAAATCTGGTAATGGAACATTAATTCTAACAGGGAATAACAGTTATACTGGAAATACTACCATAGATGAAGGAAAAATTAGAAATATATGGAAATAATACTTGATATAACAATAAATTCACAAGGAACACTAGTAACGTATCCAACAGCTATAATAAATAAAAAGGATGGTGTTCCAAAAAGTGTTTACAATAATGGAGGAACTTTTGAAAACAGAGGTTCAGGAGCTGTTATAACAGGAAATTACATAGCAACAGCTGGTTCTATAACAAAAGCAGAAATAGGTTCTAAACTTATAGTTAATGGAACAGTGAATTTAAATGGAGAGAGTGCAACATTACAAACTTTAAGTAATGGAAGATATATTACAGCAAAACCATTATCGATGACTGTAATTGAAGCAGAAAAAGGGATTGAAGGTAATTTTGGGAAAGTGGAAACACCTGAATTGGTTAATGGTACGACTGAAGTAAAAGGAAATAAATTAAGTGTGAAATTGAGTAGAAAAAATGTGTTAGATTATGTGAAAAAAATAGCAGGAACTGACGAGATGCAAGAAAATACGGCGCAAAATATTGAAACAGCTTTTCAAAAATTAGATGAAAAAATTGAGAATGGAACGGCGGAAAATATTTCACAGTTTGAGAAAAAAGCTGCAAAATTACAATCACTTTCTTATACAGCAAGAGCAGCAATTTTAGACAGTTTATCAGGACAAATTTACGCATCAGCTCAAGCGTTGACTTTCGGGCATTCACAAACTGTGAATAAAGATTTGTCAAATAGACTTGTAATGCTCACGACAAACGCATGAAAAAGATTTAAAAAAGAGGTATAATATTATTGACATATCGTAGGAAAGAAGCTGGTAAAAATGTCAGAAGATAAACCAAATCTAAAAAGAATTGTTAATATACATTACCCAAATAGAGGATAAGCGACAAATTTCTAAAATAAAGCATAAATTGAATGATATTGTTGTGATTACTCTCTTTGCCATGCTTGCAAATATTGAATACTGGGAAGAGATTGAAGAATTTGGAAAGATGTATTTCAAGGCATTAAAAAGATATCTGAACTACCGAACGGCATACCTTCGCATGATACGATTCAAAGAGTTATGGCTACAATAGAGCCTGAAGTGACAGAAGTTCTCTTGAGAAAATGGATGGATCTAAAAAAATTTCCGGAGAAGATAAAAAAATAAGAAAAAAATATTAAATATTGATGGAAAAATTTTTAAATGGGATGAAGAACAAAAAAATAATAAGCTATTAGACATAGTATCCGCATATTCCAAAGAAGATGGGATCTGCTATTCACAAGTGGCGGCTGAAGGAAAAGGGAATGAAATAGAAGCAATATTAAGGCTGCTTGATAAAATTTCAGTAAAGGAATGTATAGTTACAATAGATGCGATAGGAACCCAGAAAGAAATCATAAAAAAGATAAGAAAGAAGAAGGGATATTTCTGTCTTCAGGTAAAAAGGGAATCAGAAGGCTTTAAAGGAAGATATAGAAGATTACTTTGCTGACAAGGGATTCAGGAAAAAATTAAAGGGCGAAGGAATGTACAGTAGGAAAACAGAAAAGCAAAGAGGACGGCTGGAAACGAGAGAATATTACTATACTGAAGAAATAGAATGGTTTATCAAAAGAAACAAGGAATGGAAAGAAGTAAAGGGGATAGGTGCATCAATATTAACAACAGAAGAAAAATGGAAAAAGCAAGAACAGAAAAAGGTATTACATAACGAATATAACAGGGGAGTGGAAGAATTTGTAAGAGCAGTAAGAGGACATTGGGCAATAGAAAGTTATCATTGGGTATTGGATGTAACATTTAGAGAAGATGCAAATAAGACATTAAACAAAAAAATGCGGCTAGAAATTTAAATATTCTAAGAAAAATTAGCAATATCAATACTGGAAGAACTGCCGTTCAGAAAGAAATTTAGTAGAAGGATAAAAAAAGATATATTATATCGCTAGATGTAAGGAGATATTTAAAAATTATTTTTTTGATATATAGAAATGTTAATGTAAAAAAATTGGTTAAATACAAAGAAATAGTTTAAAATATTCATGCGTTTGTCGTGTGTAATGCTTGGAACACTTGACAATGTTGGGGATAAATTTGGACTTTGGGTATCAGGTTTTGGCGCAAATGGTAAACTAAAACAAGACGGATATGGAACTGGAGATACAAAAGTATTTGGTGGACAAGTTGGAGTTGACAAACAATTTGGTGAAAATTTAATTTTAGGGACAACGTTGTCTTATTCAAAAAGCCGATGTTAAGTTTGACAGATACGGAGGAAAAATCTGATGCAAATAATTTTTGGTTTTTTTCGTTGTATGGAAGATTAGGCAATAAAAATAATCCATTATATTTGCAAGGTCGTTTAGGAGCAGGATTTGTTGATAGTGATGTTGAAAGGGACATCATTTTAGGTAGTAATGATTATTCTCAAGCAAAGATTAATCACAATGACAAAGTCTATTCAGGGTATTTGGAAACAGGATATGATATAAAAAATAAAAATGGAGATTTTGTCGTAACACCATTTGTTGGGTTGACTCACGACACAGTTCAAAGAGGTTCATTTTCTGAAAAAGACAGCCAATTTGGACTTACAGCGGAGAAAAAAACTTATAATCAAACCGCAGCATTAGTAGGACTTAGAGTCGGAAAATCTGTAAATTGGAATAGTGGAAGCAAAACGACTTTCCAGGGATATGTAACACACCAAAAAGCTTTTAAAGATGAGGACTTGAGCTTTGATGCAAGATATACTGGACTTCCAGGAGCAAAATTCAAAGTAAAAGGTATTGGACTTTCAAAAAATAAAACTTGGGTAGGAACAGGTGCACTAACTGAAGTAAATAAAAGTTTTGGATGGTATGTAAACTATGATGGTTCTATGGACAGCGGAAAAGGTAAAGGAAGTAACAATGTTTACACGACAGGAGTTAGAATTAATTTCTAATTGAGTTAAATTCTAAAAAAATACATCCTTTAATATTCAGAAAGAATTTGATGTTATTGGGATGTATTTTTTTTGAAGAAAAAGATCTGAATTTAACTAAGTTTTTTTAATAAAAAAATTTATTGACAATCAAGGTGCGTAGTGATAAGATACTTGATATTAAGTAAATTATTTTAGGAATAACTAATAAATAGGGTAGAGTAATAAATTGAGTAAAATTATAAAAAAATTTATTGAGAGTCAAAAGAAAAATATTTTTTTTATATGAAAAAAATTTATTTAGGAGTGTGAGATAGTTGGGAAAGTCAATAATAATACTTATACTTATTGATTTAGTATTAATTTATAGTGGCAGTAGATTTATTTTTTTGTTTTGCAAAAAATTCTTTTGCCAATTTTTTTAAAAGAAAAAAACTTAAAAAAATTTTTTTATGGGGTGATTTAGTTTTCGGAATAATATATTTATTTTTTTGTGTATAAAAACTTTTAGGTAAAGACTTTTTTTCTCAAAAATCAGGGATTACATTCAATAGTTTGTATTATAGTTGTTTTATTGTTCATGCTAATGAAAAAAAGAAGAATAATAAAGTTTTTTTTCTATAGTGCGTTTGTTCTAATTATTATTGATTTATTAGGTGTTATTTTTCTTTGGAGGTATGAAATTTTATGGAATCTTGGTTATTCAAATACCGATTTGGGTAACTTCAAATTTTATAGAAGATAACAATAGATTAAATAAATATACATATTCAGCGTTAATGATGACTAATTTATTAAATGTAGTGTTAATGGGAAGTATATTTTTTTACTTTATTTGAACAGGTAAAAATAAGAATTTATACTGATTGCAACCCAAAAATAAATTAAAAAAATAATCTCTAAAAATTTTATTCTATTCATTAGACGTTGGAAGAAGAAAAATTATAAATTTAATAAAATAAAAAAATTAAGAAAAAGAAAAGAGGAATTAAAATGAAAAAAACATTTTATTTATTTGGAATTTTAACAGTTTTTTTCTGTTTAGTTGTATTGGATTAAGTGCAAAAAGTAAAAAGAGAACTGTTTACAATTTGAATAAAAACTTCTTGGGAATTATCACAAATTAGTAAAAAGGTCAAAAAAATTGCCAATTCCAGAAGGGGCAAATATTACGGTTAATTTTTTTCAGACGGTAAAATTAGTGGATTTTCAGGTGTGAATAGTTATTTTGGAGGATATAAAAATAAAAAAATAATTCAATTTTAACTGCTGAAACAGCGGCAACTTTGATGGCTGGACCAGAAGAATTAATGAAAATTGAGTTAAACTTTTTTTGATATGCTGCAAAAATTTTCCAAGAATAAATTATAATAGCACAACTTTGAGCCTTTGAGAAATAAAAAAATGGAGAAGTTTGGACGTTTAAAAAAATTAGACTTGAGTAAAAAAATTAAAAAAATACAAAAATGGAAACTTATCGAAATGGGTCAAACTTCCTTTCCAGAAAAAAAGAAAGAGAAATAACAATTTCTTTTACTGAAAAACAAGATTAATGGAAATTCTGGAATAAACAACTATTTTGGAAATTGTGAAATCAAGAATGACAGCATTAAAATTGGACCAGTTGGTTCTACAAAAAATGGCTGGACCAGAAAAATTTAATGAAAATTGAATTTGAGTATTTAAAATTGTTGCAAAATTCTAAAACAATAAAATTGGTTAAAAAAATATTTTGACTTTGACTACTAGTGATGGGAAAAACGTTGAAATTTGAAAAAGATCAAATAAGTGATTTCTTTTTTTGTAAAAAAAGGTGTCAGGTACAATATTTGATTAAAAAAAGTCTACTAATAAAAAAAGAGGCTCTATAGAATTGCTGCCTCTTTTTAATTTCAAAAAAATTAAATTTAATATGACTGTTCTTTTTTTATTGCCGTATTTATCAGAAAAAAACATTATTTAAAAAACATCCAAATAAAAAAATTCAGATGTTTTATAATGACTATTTTTTTTATTAATTCAAATAGAATGCTTCTTTCAACTCTTCATAAGTTTTTTTGATCCACCCAAATCTTTTTGAATTTTGGAATCCTGGATAATTAAATTGTATGGGACAGTTTTCACTTTGAAGGCTTTCATAAGTGAGTCTGTGGCGTCATAATATACTGGGAAGGTAAATTTATTTTTCTTCCACATATTTTTTTAGTTGCTGATAAATTAGTTTTTTTCTTCTTGTGAATACAACTACAACATTTATATTATCTTTATTTTTCTTCATAAAAATTTTTGCACAGCAGATAGTTCACGCTGACAATAAGGACACCATTCAGCAGCAAAAAAATAAAAAAAGTGTAGGTTTTCATCTCCAAATAGTTTTTTTACTCTTTGTATATTTTTCCATGAAAATCTCTTAATTCAAAAATTAGGTAATTTTGCACCTTCTGTTACATCGACATCAAGAGGTTTTTACATTTGCAAATCCCAAAAATACTTGTCATAAATAATGAAACAATAATTAGTAATTTTTTTCATTTTTTTATCCCTTCTTTCTTATTTTTTTATTTAAAAATATTTTATAAAGTTTATCATATTAAATATATATTTTCAATCATATTTAACTTTTTAAATCCTAATTTCACTATATTTTTTTATAAAACAATCCACAAAATTGATAAAGAAAACAACAACAACAATAATTCAACAATAAAGAAATTTTTCTTTAAAAAATAATCATGAATGCAAATGAAATCATTAATGTTGCTGAAATTTTTTTAAATATTCTTTTTTTGTTTAATCGATTTTTTTCTTTTTCTAAATAAATTTCGTTTACAAATAATGTTAAGTAAAAAACCTATGTAGCCAAGTATATAAAAATAGAATCAAGAAAGTTTTGTTTTTTTCCTTTCTTTTTTTATAACTATAAGTATTTTATATTATTTGATAAAAAAATTTTCAATTACAATTACAAAAAAATAAAAAAACAAATTCTTCATTAAAATAGACTTTTTCTTAAATAATTAATTTTTTTAAAATGTCGGATTATATTAAGAATTTGTATAATAAATATGATATAATATATTCGAAGATTTTATAAATAATTAAAAAAATATAAAAAAAGGAGAACAGTTATGAAATTTGAAATTAAATGGAAAAAGAGCTTTATGAAAAAAATTGGAGAAGCAGATGGTTTTAGAATATTAGTCGATAAATTATACTCGAGGGTTAAAAAAAGGAAGATGCGAAAATTGATTATTGGGCAAAAAAATTATTACGCCATCGAAGGAATTAAGACAAAATTATCATAAAGGAATTATTGATTTTGAAAAATTTTTTTCTGAAAAAAATATAGAAAAAGAATTGGAAGAAAATTCGGATTTTGAGGAATTTGAGGGTATAATAGTGGAAGAGTTGAAAAAGGGAAATGTAACAATGGTTTATGCGAGTAGAACTCCAGAATTGAGCCATATTCCTATATTAAAGGAATTTATTGAGGAAAAAGTTGGGAAAAATAGTTGAAATTTAAAAAAATATTTTGAGTGGTAGATAGAAAAAGTTTGAAAGAAGAAGTTAAATAAAAAAATAAAGAGTAAATTTTTTTATTAAAAATAAGTAGGAGAATAAAAAAAGAAAGGAAAGTGAAATATGAAAAAAGGTAAATTTTACGGTATTGGAGTAGGAGTAGGAGATCCTGAAAATATAACGGTTAAAGCGACGAAAAAATTGCACGAAGTGGATGTAATTGTATTGCCTGAGGCAAAAAGTGGGGAAGGAAGCACGGCTTTTAATATTGTAAGAGAATATTTGAAACCTGGTGTAGAGCAAATGTTTTTGGAATTTCCGATGATAAAAGATGTGGAAGCGAGAAAAGTTTTTAGAAAAAATAATGCTGATAAAATAAGTGAAGAACTTGAAAAAGGGAAAAATGTGGCATTTTTGACAATTGGAGATCCGATGACTTATAGCACATATACTTATGTTTTGGAGCATATTGCAGATGATGTAGAAGTAGAGACGATTGCTGGAATAACTTCGTTTAATAGCATTGCAGCTAGATTGAATGTGCCTTTGATGATTGGCGATGAAGATTTGAAAGTGGTATCTGTCAATCGAAAAACGGATATTTACAAGGAAATTGAAAATAATGATAATTTAGTTTTAATGAAAATAAGCAGAAATTTTGAGAAAATTAAAAAGGCGATAATTGAAACAGGAAATAAAGAAAATGCTGTAATTGTTTCAGATTGCGGGAAAGATAATGAAGTTGTTTATTGGGATATTGAGAGTGTGGAGGAAGTTCCTTATTTTTCGACTATGATATTGAAAAAAATCAGGGTTTTAGGAATTAAATTTAAGTATTAAGGAGAATGGAATTATTATGAAAAAGATTTTATTTATTTTGTCATTTATAGTGGCAATTCAAGGAATGGCAGAAACGATTGTAAAAGGAACTTACGATACAAAAAAAGAAGAGATATGTAGAATTGAGTCAAGATTTTGTCAAAGAAATTAAATTAGATTATGTATTGCCAAGTGATAAAAAAAGATTTGGTGACTTATAAAACTGAAAAATTTTGATATTGTAGTAAGAAAAAGTGATTTATTGGAATTATAATAAAAAAATAGGGATAAAAAAAGAAAAAAATATAAAAGATAGTATTTCGGATAAAGATAAAAAAATTGGATTATGTTCGTAATTATATCGCTGAATTAGTGGAAAACGATAGAGCGACTATTTATGAAAGAAAAACAAAAAAAGAAATAAAAAAATATTGTAAAGATAAAATATAATAATAATACTTATTATGATGCTGGAAGAGGTTCAAATTACGATGGTTATAAATTTTATACAGATAAAAAGTTTGTCACAGGAAATCATGAAATTTGATATTATAACACAATTTGGAGTTGCACTTCACAGTAGTTTGGGAGATAATCCGTATAATAGGGAATTGACAGAAAAAGGAAAAAGAATATAGAGAAAAAAAGTGGAAATCATTTTGAAGAATTAAAAAGAACTGTATAAGAAAGCGGTTCAAAAATCCGAATATGGAACAAAAAAATTAGTTATTAGTAAAAAAATATTTGATAAGTTATTTTTGAAATTAATATAAATGGGGGTAAAAATGAGTAAAATTGAAAAAGGAATTGAGAGTAATATGAGAAAAAAACTTTTAAAAAGAATTGTAAAAATTGACAAAAGAGTATGAAAAAAGGCTTTTCGAGATCTAATTTACAAAAATATGAGGCAATTTTATTTAAAGTATTCAATTTGCCAGACACTGTCTGGCAAATTAAACTGGTCTCATTATTGTGAGATTTTGAGTATATCCGATGATAAAGAAAGAGCATTTTATGAGAGAATAATAATTTATAATTTGATGAAAAAAACAAATAACGGAAAAAAAGAGAAAAAAATGTTAGAAATAAAAAAAGAAAAAAATTTATGATGATAAGGATTGGTATGAAGAATACATTCAAGTTTTAAAAAGACGGGAAAAGAAATTCATTATGGTGAAAGTTTTGATTTTCCAAAAATATGAAAATGGAAATTATATATTTTATTTAAATTATGGAAACATAGAATATTACAAATTTTTTTTAAAAATTTATTTGAAAAAAATGGAAAGATAAAATTTATTTTATTCCGAAGTATAATTTTTTTGTGATGAGAAGGTATATGGATATTCACCGTTGGAATTTTTTTGGAGAATGATATAAAAAATTTTTAGAGAACAAGGAAGAAATTAATAAAATTAAGAAATTGACAATAAAGGATATTTTTGTGTGAATGGGCATGTAATAGTCAGTTTAGAGAATTTTTGCAATAGTTTTTGAAGATTATCAGAAAAAAATTGGTTAATGAAATTTATTTTGTGGATAACGAGATAATTAATAACGACATTTCAGGAAAAATTTGAAAAGATTTTTTTGGAATGAAAAACAAAAAAATAGAAAAAAATAAATGTTGAAGAAGTTGAAAAAAACTTGATAAAATATCCGTTTATCTTAAAAAAATGGGAAAAGTCTGGGAAGCGTTTTTTTAAGATAAATGAAAAAAATATTTGAATACAGAAATATCAGTAAGTTTTGAAATAAATGAAATATTATAAAAAAATGGAAAAATTAATTCAAAAAGAAAGAGGTAATTTTATGAAAAAAAGTATATTTTCAGAGGAGCCGGACCTGGAGATCCTGAATTAATAACAGTAAAAGGACAAAGAATTGTAAAGGAAGCAGATGTCATAATTTATGCGGGTTCACTTGTGCCAAGAGAAGTTATTGAATGTCATAAAGAAGGAGCGGAAGTTTATAATTCTGCTTCAATGAACTTAGATGAAGTAATGGAAGTTACGATAAAAGCTCAGAAAAATGGGAAATTGGTTGCAAGAGTTCATACTGGGGATCCGAGCATTTATGGTGCAATAAGGGAACAAATGGATATTTTGGATGAATATGGAATCGAGTATGAAGTCGTGCCAGGAGTGAGTTCATTTGTAGCTGCTGCTGCCGCAATAAAAAAAGAGTTCACATTGCCTGATGTGAGTCAAACAATAATTTGTACAAGACTAGAAGGAAGAACTCCAGTACCAGAAACAGAAAGTCTAGAAAGCCTACCTTCACATAAATGCTCAATGGCAATATTCTTGTCTGTACAAATGATTGATGAAGTTGTAAAAAGATTATTAAAACATTATGATAAAACAACGCCAATTGCAATTGTTCAAAGAGCAACTTGGGAAGATCAGAAAAATTGTTATGGGAACATTGGAAAACATTGCTCAAAAAAAGTGAAAGATGAAAAAAATTACAAAAAAACAGCACAAATTTTTAGTTGGAAACTTTATGGGGATGAATATTCTAAATCTAAACTTTATGATAAGACGTTTTTCGCATGAGTTTAGAAGAGGGATTAAAGAATAAAAAAATATAAAAAAATTTTGATAAAGTAAGAAAAATAAGGAGAATTTTAGATGAAAAAAATTATTATTAATCGTATTGTTTACATTTTCGTTACAAATTTTTTTGGACAAGGTTATGAAGTGACGAAGGGGAAAAAATGTTACATTGTCTGCAGAACAGATTGAGATGGAAAAATAAAAAAAGATTGAAGAAAAGATAAAGTATTATATAAATAGAGGTTTTTAAAGAGTACGTATCAACATTTTCAGAAGCAGAAAATGCTATGAAAAAAATCAAAAAAATAATAAATCAGAAGATATTTATCTTTATAAAACTTTCTTAGAAGCTTTTATTCACAGATGTTTAATCTTATGACTGAAAAATACCGAAATAGAAGTAAAAAGTATAAAAATATTTATCAAATTCAAAAAGCAATTGTAAAATGTGAAATAAAAAAATACCTTCATTTGATAAATTGGACAATTTAAGTGAAGAAGAAATTGAAAAAAATTTGGCAGAGAAATACAATGCTGATAAATTAAAAAAATATGAATGAAAAGGAAATGGCTGCAGAATTTTTGATGTATATGACAGATTTAATGAAAAAAAGAATTGAAAGAAAAATTCGTCTTACGAAATCACTAAAAAAAGTATTACTTTTTGAAAAAAAGGAAATGATTGGAAATCAAAGGAATATGAGGAAATGTTTAAATAAAATAATATTAAAATAATGTATTTATGAAAAAAATAACATAATTAGAAAAACTAAATGAAAAATTTCAAAAAGTTTAATAATTATGTTTTTTTTATGCTCTATTATCAAAAATATCTTTTGCCACATTTGCAATTTCAATCGTGAAATCGGACCTACAAGCAATAATTGTAACGGCAAAGCAAACTATAAAGTTCATTCCCCAAGCCTGTAAAATATGCACTTACAATATTTTCTGGCAATTCAGGACGCATTAACAGACCGAAAAACTGACATAAAAGTCACCATTCCAGTAACCATTAAAAAGCGATATTGCTAAAATAGTTTGTAGTTTATTATTTCTGTTAATCGGTAATTTAAAAAGCCAACTTTTTTGCAACAGGTCCAACAATAACCACATCAAAGAAAAAAAGCAACAATAAATCCTGGAATTAATCCAATCGCAAATTTTGTAAAACTCAATTTTTCCAACAAGAGCCAAATTATAGGCACTCATTCCACAAACCATAAAAAAACACATTGTAACTCCAAAAAAATAATTCCCTCTTTTTATTTCTAGGCATTAATTTCCTCCTTTAAAAATTATAATCTTTACTATTCTATCATAAAAAAATTTTTTTATGTAAGTTTTTTTTAGTTTACTAGAAATTTCAATATTAAAAATTTTCTAACACTATTCTAAATCAACATAACTATATGGTATAATGTTTTATAAATAAAAATAAAAAAAGGAGATAAAAGTGATTACAACATTATGTTATTTAGAAAAAGATGAAAAAAATATTTAATGCTACATAGAACAAAAAAAGCAAAAAAGATATAAATAAAGGAAAGTGGCTAGGAATTGGCGGGAAATTGGAGCTGGGGAAACACTTGAAGAGTGCTTAAAAAGAGAAGTTCAAGAGGAAACTGGCTACAAATTGAATAGTTATGAATTTCGTGGACTTGTGATTTTTAATTATAATGATGATGAGCCGCTATTTATGTATCTTTATACAAGTTCGGATTTTTTTCAGGAAATCAGCATGAATGTGATGAAGGCAACTTAAAATGGATTCCCAAAAAAAGAAATTTTTTTGATTTAAAATTGTGGGAAGGCGACAAAAATATTTTTTTAGAATTATTGTTTAAAAATACGCCATTTTTTTATTTGACTTTAAATTATGAAAAACGACAATTTATTGAGTTCAAAAATTAGAATTTAAAAGAAAAATATAGCTGTTTTGAAGTTTTTGTTCCAGAAAAATTATGTGGAAAAAAATTGTGGAAAAACTTACAAAAATATAACCTTTTGACAGAAGGATTTTATGCAGATGTTTATTCTACGATTGATGGAATCGGACATTGGAAAAACTTTGGAAGGTGGGAATCCTTTTGACGGAGAAGTTGGAAAAATCCAGTGTTGCCAATGAAAAAAATTATGAAATTTAGAGTGAAAAAGAATTTTGTGAGTTAGCATATTATTTGATTAAGGAAGTTCATCCTTATGAAACGCCTGTGATTAATGTGTTTGAGATGGAAGTGTAGAATTGGAAAGGGAAAAAAATGGACGAACAGGAGATAAAAAGAAAAAAATAAAAAAAGCGATAAAGTTTGGGGCTGAAAGCGATACATTGGAATTTAAAAAAATCAAAAAAATAATTTGCCTAAGATTTATGATACGATTTCTTCATTTTCAAATACTCGAGGTGGATTGATAGTTTTTAGGTATTGATGAAAAAGATAATTTTTAAAATAATAGGTGTAGAAAATATAAATGAAATACAAAATAAAATTTCAGAGATATGTACACAAAAAAATGTATCCGCCGATACGACCAATTATAACTCAGATTGATTATGAAAAATAAAAAAATTATTAGTTGTAGAAATTTTAGAATTAAAAACAAATTGAAAAAGCCATGTTATTACATTCCAAATGGCATTGAAAAAAAGGTTCTTATATTCGTGTAGGTGATAACGATCAGAAGATGACAAAATATGAAATTTATACATTACAAAGTTATAAAAGTGGAGTTAATGAAGATTTAAAAAGTGTAAAAAGAGCAGAAGTTCAAGATTTTGATGAAGAAAAAAATTAAATAAATATTTGAGTGTTATAAAAAAAGGAAAAACCAAAATTTTTCTAAAAAAAGATAAAAACGGGATTTTAAAAAAATATCTAATATTATAAAAGAAGAAAAAGATGGAAAAAAATTTATCCAACTTTAGCTGGAATTATGATTTTTGGAATATATCCGCAACAATTTTTTTCCACAATTATTTATAAACTTTTGTTCTGTAGTTCCAGGAATGGAAATAGGTGAATTAGGATCTCAAAACCAGCGTTTTTGATGATAATGCAAGAATCGAAGGAAATATAGAAGAAATGTTAAATGACACATTATCTTTTTTTAAAAAAATATGAAAACAAAAAAATAATCATAGATGAGAATGGGAAAAGAAAAAAATATACCTGAATATCCATTAATTGCATTAAGAGAAGCAGTTGTAAATGCACTTGTTCATAGAGATTACAGTATTTATACAGAGAAATCATACATAAAAAGTTTTTAAATATGAAGATAGAATTGAAATAGAAAATCCAGGTGGATTATATGGGATTAATAGAATTGAGCAACTTGGAACTGATACAATGTTAGAAGTCAGAAACCCTTTTATTGTTCAAATATTGGAAAATGAGAAAAATATTTTTAGAAAACAGGCATTCAGGAATCCCTACTATGAAAAGTCTGAAATGTCTAAAAATGAACTTAAAAGAACCTGTTTTTATTAACGAAAAAGGAACTTTTAAAGTTATATTTTACAATGAAAAACAAAAAAAGTGAACAAGTAGAGAAAAAAATAGTATACAAGTTATAGGAAAAAAATAGTATAAATATTAGAAAAAAATAATGTTTTGGAGCAAAAGTGAACAAGTAGAGAAAAAAACAGTGCACAAGTTAAAAAAATAAGTGTTGAGAATACAAGTAAAGATAATACTTTGAAGCAAAAATAAAAAAATTCAAAAAGTATAGTGCACAAGTTCTTGAATATTGTATTGAACCTAAAACTAGAAAAAGAAATTACGGCATATTTGGGGTTGAAATCAATTAATTATGTAGCAAAAAAATTATTAATCCTTTGATTGAAAAATAAAAAAACTTAAATATACAAATTCTAATAGAAGAGCAAAAAAATCAGAAGTATATAACGATAAAGACTAGCGAGGAAGAAAAATGAGAACAGCAGTATATTGCGTAAGCAAAAAACGGATATGAAACATGTTTAAAAATAAGAAACAATGTTTATAAAAATTTGCATATTTATGTGTCACAAAGAGTGGCAAATATGCTCAATCTTGAAAGTGAAAAATATGGAAAAATTTATTTGTAATAAATGAGCGAGTGCCAATTTTATTAGAAAAAAACATTTGATAAATATGATTTACATATTTTTCGTTGCAGCAACTGGAGCAGTTGTGAGAATTATTGAAGGGAAATTTAAAAGCAAGGACACAGACCCACTGTTATTACAGTTGATGACCACGCTAATTTTGTGATTTCATTGCTTTCAGGACATCTTGGCGGTGCAAATGAAGAATGTAAGAAAATTGCAAATGGAATCGGAGCAATCCCAGTAATTACAACAGCTTCTGATGTCGGTGGAAAAATTGCAGTTGATACATTGTCACAAAAAATTAAAGCAAAATTGGAAAGTTTGGACGATGCCAAAAGAGTGACTTCGCTTATCGTAAATGGAGAAAAATGTGAGCATTCATTTGCCAAAAAAATATCGTAGAAAACGACAAAAAATTGTGCTGGAGCAATAATTGTTTCAAACAGAAAAAAATATCGAAATTTCTAAAAATTATTCCTAAAAAAATATCATTCTCGGAATCGGCTGTAAAAGAAATACACCAAAAGAAAAAAATCATCGAAAAAAATAAATTATGTAATGGAAACTCAAAATTTAGAAATGGATTCGATAAAAAAAGCTGCATCCGCTTGGGTAAAATCTGATGAAATTGGACTTTTTAGAAGCAATGACGGAATTAAATATTCCAATAGAATTTTTTTGAAAAAGAAAAAAATTTTTGGAAGTAGAAGATTTAGTCGAAGAGCGTTCAGAATTTGTAAAAAAATCAAATTGAGTATATGGCGTTTCCGAGCCTTGTGCTTACTTAAACTTTCTAGCAGAAAAGGAAGTTTTTGGTGAAAAAAAGTTAAGATGGAAGGGATTACAATTTCGATTTTTGAAGAGGAAATAGATAATAAATATATTTTTGAATGAATAATTTTTTTACATAAAATCTAAAAAAATTAAATAAGTTATGTAATTAAAAAAATATAAATTTTTTTATGAAAAGAGGTTAAATAAATGGAAATAAAAATTGAAATCTTGTTTTATTGAAGTTCAAGATAACAAAGGATTAAAAATTATTTGGTAGTAAAAAAATAAATTAGATGAAAATAATCTTTATAATAAAAATTTTTAGATGATATTCAGAAAATAGATTTAATTGATGAGAAAAAAAGTGTAAGAGTATAAAAAAATGATGAAAAAAAGGTTTTATAGAAAAGGTAATAAATTAATTGGGACAGTTTATTATGGTAAATATGGCATGGAACAAAGTCGAATATATAATATTAGAAATAAAAAAACAAGAAGAAATACATGAAAAATGAAGCGATTCAAGATAGATATTTATATTTTTTTGAATAGATTTAGAGACGAAAAAAATTTAAAGGAATATATTGTTTTTATTACTGAGGTTAAAGAAAATAAACATCCAACTGAAATGTTTAACAGCCATTTAAAAAAATATACAAATTAAAAAATGGAGGCTGTCACTGAAAAAAAGATGTAATGGATTATTTTCTAAAAAAATTCTGTTACAGAAATAAAGTATATAACAAATAAAGAAAAAAAGATATGAATAACGCTTGGGCAAATTTGTTTGGTAATAATAGAAATAAAAACCAAATATAAAAAAAGTAGAGTTAAAGATGGAGTTGAACGATGATTTGAAAAAAATGAGAAAAAAAGATATAATTAGTTCTTATTTTAGAAGTAAAATTTCTGATGATGAATACATATCTTTAAATTTAAAAAAATGGTAGAAAAAAATAAAAATAACAAATAAAAAAAGTTGAGATTGATAAATATTTCTATGTAGAAGATGTTGAAAAAAATTTTATTCTAAAGATGGAGAACTTTTATTAGAAAAGGTAGAAAAAGTTTTAGATGATAATTTTGAATATATAAAAAAGTATTCTATTAGGTGAAAAAAATGATTAGTAAATTTTTCTTTTTCAATATTTTTTTAATAATAATAATTGTTATTTTTTTTATACTAGATGTGTATTCATTGATGGTGTGGAAGATTCAAAAATTTCATTTAAAGAAATTTTTAAAAAAATATAGATTATTTGAGAACATCTAAAAAAATAAATTGAGTATAAAAAGATTTAGGGATATTCTTTGGATGCCCAATTTTAATTTCAATTATTTGCGTTTTTTTATTTTAGAAATAAAAAAATAGACTTCAGTAATTCTTTAACTTTGATTATTAGTATAATATCATCGATCTTATTGAATTTTTGGACTATTTTATTAACAGTTAAAGATAAAATAGAACAAGAAAAAGTATAAATATTTGGTTAGTCTTTCTACTAATATAGTTTTAGAAATATTTATTTCAATAATTTTTAATTTTATTGTTGGTTTTTAACGATCTGAAACTAGATTTTTTTATTATTAAAAAAACTTTTTACAAATTAAAAGTAATTTTTATAAAAAAATTATAAAAAAACAGTATATTTGTTTTTAATATTATTTTATATGATTAATTTTTTTTAATGATTTTTACAAAGAATTTTTTTGATTTCAAATTATGAAAAAAATAAAAAAATTCTCAAAAATAATGAAACTTAAGGAGAAAAATATGAAAAAAATACTTTTTGCATTAGCACTATTTTTTTATAATAAATTTAAATCTGGTCGCCTTAACAATGAAGGAAAAAAATCCAGCAAGATTTGTCAAAAAGTAGGTGTAAAATCAAGAAATAATTGATGAAACTGTAAAATTGGATAAGAAATTTGGAGAAGGATTTGTAAATGAGGATGATAAAGATGAAAAAGGCAACTGAAAGTAAGGATGAATGGGAAAAAAACTTTATCGAAAAGATAAAAGAAATTATGTTGCCTTGGAAAGATTAATAGAATCATATTTTTTTGACTGAAATACCAAAACGATCCTCAGAAGAAAAAAATATGTTTCAGAATATCTGAAAATGAATATTCCTGAAGATAGAAAAAAATTTTCGTTTTGGGAAGGGACTTCTGGAATTGTTCTGAAAACAAAAAAATATAAAAAAATGAGTATTTTGAAAAAGTTAAAAGAATTAGCGATAATCAGTATTATTTGAAAACAATAAATTTTTTTGAATATTTATCAAAAGAAACAGAAAAATATAAAAGAAGATGGAAATCCTAAGTTAATAAAACAGAAAATAGATGAAATAACACAAAAAAATGGATGAAATTGATAAAAATACTTGATGATAAAAAAATTTACTAGAAAAAAATACAGAATTTCTGATGAAGAAGCCTATTCTGATCAATTAACTTTTTTTATGGTTGGTGGTATTCTAAAAAGTGTTTACAGGTGATACTGAAGGAATGGTCAATGATTTTATAAATAAAATTGCGAATAAAAAGATTTCTAAAGAAGTGGCAGAGTATAATCAAAAATAAAGAAATAATTACTGCTTTGTTAATCAAAGTGACACTGGCTTTTAAAAGAACTTTTTGGAGATGCACCAAAAAGAAGGAAAAAAACTTTGAAAAAAATTAATAAAAAGACTGGACGAAACTGAAATGTATAAAAGAATTATGGAAAAATGCGAAAAACGGGTGAAACTATTGAAAAACGATAGTTATTTAGAAGAAAAAGAAAAAAATTTTTGAATCACTTTCAGATGATGAACAAATAAAAGCAAATTGTTAATCAAAAAAATTTGATTATATCGAAACGAGAATAGACAAGGAGAAAAAAGATTTTTCGATTGGACATTTTGGATGTAGTGGATTAACTTGTAAACTTGTTTTTTTAGGAAAAAAATAAAGATTTTTGAGAAAAAAATAAAATTAAAAAGATCTGAAAGAAAAAGAAAAAAATTGTTAGAATTCTTATTTTTTTGGAAAAAGAGAAGAAGATGAAGAAATTTCAGAAGGAGTATTTTTTTAAGAAAAGGAACTGATAGTAAAGATAATAAATTTTATGTGTATGATGATGAAAATGAGGATAGAATATTAACAGTTTTTGTAGGTCAAAAATGAAAAATTTAGATTTTTTTAAATTTGTAAATGAAACATTGGGAGAAGATTATAAAAAAATATTGAAGCGAAATATGGTGGAAGAGATTAAAAAAATAATTAGATAAAAGAATAAATGAAAAAAATTATTTTCAATATTTTTAAGAAAGTATGTTATAATTTTGACAAAGAAAAAAATAAAAAGATAAAGTGAGGAGAGTTTATGAAAAAAATTATTATTTGTATTGATATTGGCAGTAATGGGAAATGCACTTGCAGGGACAACAGTTCAAAAAAATCGGAATACATCGATGAATATGGTATTGGGAAGTGAGAAAAATTAAAATTGAAAAATGCCTTTCAAAAAGATATGGAAAAATATTAAGAAAAATAGTTGAAAAATCAGACTTTAGCGGAAGTGATTAAAGATTCTTTTAGTAATAATGCAGATTTATTATTTGACAAAGATTATAAAATTAGTGATTTAAATAAAAAAAGATATTGGAAAAAAATTTTTCTAAAGGATGTTCTGATATTTATTTGAAAAAAATATGAAATTAAGATTTGAAGTTAAAAAAATATTAAATCTATTGATAATAAAAAAATGTTGAAGTAGTGTATAATGTAAAAAAATGAAGGATTTTGATAAGGCGTTGGAGGGAATAGAAAAAAAGATTTGAAGAGAATGTTAGAATTAATGTTTTAAAAAAATCAGGTTATAAAAAGTGAAGATGAAATAGAAAGCTTTTAATGGTAAAAAAATGGAAATGAATCAGAAAAAAAGTACGGATTTATGACATTATGGTAGATGAAATTTTGGATATTATGGGAAAAAGCCTTGGAAAAATACAAGTTTAGAAACAGTAATTTCAGCAAATGAAAAAAAGCAGTATTGACTGAAGTAAACGGACAATGGGAATTAAGTGAACTAAAGTAAAAAAATTTAATTTATTAAAAAAATTTTTTTGAAAAATATGGTATAATATTAATAGAAAGATAAAAAAATATTAAGGAGAAGAGCATGAAAAAAATTATTATTTTTTTAATTATGATGATTGTTGCAGGAAATGCTTTTACAGCAGGAACACAGGCAAATGAGGATATGGCAATAAAAAGAGCACTTCAAAAGCAGGCTGAATTCATTTTTCTTCACAATTGTAAATGAAGGAATAAGAGATAATGAAAGAAATCTTGAAAAGGAAGCATACAGCAAATTGTTTAAAAAGGATTATATTATCAGTAATTCTTTGAAAAGAGAGATTGTGGAAAAAAATATGCAAGGGAAATTTCAAGAATTACAGCAGATGAAACAAAGTTAAAATTTGATGTGAAACAAATAGATTATCTTTCAAATGGTGAGGCAGAAGTAGTTTATGATATAAAAATCCAAAAAGTTTGAAAAAGTGTTCCAGATATGCTGGAAGTAGATGATGAAACAGAAAGAAGAATTTTTAGAAAGAGCCAAGATGACCGAAAGTGAATTAGAAGCAATTATGAAGGAAAGAGGAAATGAGCCTGCTAAACGAAATTATTATAATGTTGCAATTGAAGAAAGAATAAACATGTATGAAAAAAAGAAGTCTAAGAAAGTTACTGATGAAGAGGTAATATTACAAGATTTGCCAGCATTGATGGTAAAAGTAGATGGAAAAATGGGAATCAGAGAATTTGGAAAAAGGCACTAAAAGGAATTAAAGAATAAAGAAGTTTTTTTCCATATATTTCAGTTTTTTGAAAAATTACATAGTAGGAATGATCGTTTGATAAGAGATTTTGATGTATCATTTTTACTATGTTTTTTTATATTTTTTTCTATGCTTGATTATACAATACACCCGATGTTAAAATATTGAAAAAAATTATAAAAAAAGTGTTGACAAAAATCAATTTTTGTATAATAATTAATGTCCGTAAAGGATAAAAAGTGTAAAGATGTTGTTGGGCTGTCGCCAAGCGGTAAGGCACTGGACTTTGACTCCAGCATGCAATGGTTCGAATCCATTCAGCCCAGCCATTTAAAAATAAATTATGATATTATATATACTACTAGGATTTAGTAGTTTTTTTGCTTAAAAAAATTATAATTTAATATTTATTTTTTTGATTTTCTTGAATATAAGTATTTTAAAACAAAACTATAAAAATTTATTAATTTTTGCCGTTGAAAAATTCAAAAAAATGTGGTATACTCAAAATGTAAGAAATAATATATATTAATATATATTAAAAATTTTTAGGAGGTATTATTAAAATGGCAGTTAAAGTAGCAATTAATGGATTTGGAAGAATCGGAAGATTAGCATTAAGATTAATGTCAGAACAAACAGACAAATTTGAAGTAGTGGCAATTAATGATTTAACAGATGCTAAAAATGTTAACTCACTTATTCAAATACGATTCATCTCAAGGAAGATTCAACGGAACTATTGAAGTTAAAGAAGGAGCTTTCGTAGTAAACGGAAACGAAATTAAAAGTTTTCAGAAGCTGATCCTGAAAAAAATTACCTTGGGGAGATTTAGGAGTAGACGTAGTATTAGAAGCAACAGGTTTCTTTTGCAACTAAAGAAAAAGCTGAAAAAAACACGTAAAAGCAGGAGCCTAAAAAAAGTAGTTATTACTGCACCTGGTGGAAATGACGTTAAAACAGTAGTTTACAACGTAAACCACGAAATCTTAGATGGTTCAGAAACAGTTATTTCAGGAGCTTTCTTGTACAACTAACTGTTTAGCACCAATGGCTAAAAGCATTAAATGACAAATTTGGAATCGTAACTGGAACAATGACAACTATCCACGCTACACAGGAGACCAAAATACATTAGATGCACCACACAGAAAAAGGTGACTTAAGAAGAGCAAGAGCTGCTGCAGTAAATATCGTACCTAACTCAACAGGAGCTGCAAAAAGCAATTGGATTAGTAGTACCTGAATTAAACGGAAAAAATTAGATGGAGCCTGCTCAAAGAGTACCTGTTCCAACTGGTTCATTAACTGAATTAGTATCTATCTTAAACAAAAAAAGTAACTGTTGATGAAGTAAATGCAGCTATGAAAGAAGCAGGTAACGAATCATTCGGATATACTGAAGAACCATTAGTATCTTCTGACATTGTTGGAATTCACTTTGGATCATTATTTGATGCAACTCAAACTAAAATTGTTCAAAATGGAGATGCTCAATTAGTTAAAAACAGTATCTTGGTATGACAACGAAATGTCTTATACTTCTCAATTAATCAGAACTTTAGGATACTTGCAAGCAAAATTGCTAAATAATTGATTTAATTAAATTCTAAAAAGATCAACTTTAGGAAATCGGCTAGAAAATAGTCGGTTTTCTTTTTTTATTATTTTAAATTTTTCTTTTTAAAAAAATCAATTTATATTTTGTAAAATATGTGTTATACTATAGTGAAATTATTTAAAGTAAAAAGTTTTTAAATCTGGAGAAAAGATGAAAAATATAGAAAAATATGAAAAAAATTTTTATGATACAATTTCAGAAAAGTATGATTTTATTTTCTCGCTTTCAGATGTTCAAAAAAATTTTTTTAAAAAAATATGTCAGTGGAAAAAAAGTTCTTGATGTTGGAGCGGCAACAGGAAATTTGTCAAAATTTTTTTAAAGAATGAAAAAAATTTGAAGTAACTTCGATTGATATAAATGAAAAACTTATTGAGCAGGCTGGAAAAAAAGGGAATAGATGTAAAAAAATCTGGATATGCTGAAAATTGATGAATTGGGAAAAATTTGATACAATAATAAATGTTGGGAATACGTTGCCACATTTAAATAATAAGGATGAGATTTTTTTGTTTTTGAAAAAAAGGCTTATTTGCAGTTGGAAAAATGGTGGGAAACTAATTATTCAGGTGATAAATTTTTATAAATTTTTGAAAAAAACAAGAATTTGAATCTAATTTTTTTAGGAAGTTTACCATTAATTCAGAATGAAAATGTTAAATTTGAACGTTTTTACTATAAAAAAATTCAAATAATAATGTGATTTTTAAAACTATTTTGGATGAAAAAAATTTGAAAATGAAGAAATTTTAGTTAATGTTAATTATTTTTGATTTTATGGACTTTTTAAGAAATTAAATATAGATGATGTGAAGGTATTTGGTGGTTTTAATGAAACAGAATTTATTTTTGGAAAAAAATCACAGCCATTAATATTTGTAATTACAAAAAAGTCTAATATTATTTTTAAAAATGAAGTTTAGTATAAAAAAATAATGTAAATAAATTTAGGAAATTGTAAAAATAAAGATTGATTAACATCAGTATTTATAGCCATAAAGGGCAAAAGAAGTTTTATCAGGAGTGGAAAAAAAGCAAGAAAATTAGGTATAAAAAAATGCTGTGTTTATTGTAATTTTTAGAATTTTACAAATGACTAAAGAAATATAAAGAAAGGAGTGTATGGTATTTTATATAATTATTTATATATTTATCATACAAAAAAATGATGAAATCTTTTATAAATTTTATAAAAGTTGCTTTAATTGGAGCGCCACTTTTAAATAAAATGATAGGAATATTTCTTATTTCAATGTTTCCTGTAATTGAATTGCGTGGGGCGATACCAGTTAGGGGCGGCTATTGGGTTGCCTTGGTATTTGAATATGATTGTTTCTATTGTGGGGAATATGCTTCCTGTGCCATTTATTCTTTTGTTTTCGGTAAAATTTTTGAATTTATGAAAAAAAGCGGAATATTTTGGTAAAATTTATTGAAAAAAATAGAAAAATCGGGCTAAAAAAACGTAGTGAAGGGCTTGCAACAGGGGAGTTTATTGGACTTATGCTGTTTGTGGCAGTTCCATTTCCTGGGACAGGTGCTTGGACAGGTGCATTGATTGCGGCTTTGCTTCAATTTGAGAGAAAAAAATCGTTTTTTTATATTGGATTGGGAGTAATAATACTGCTGCAGTAATGACTATAGCATCTTATGGAGTAATAAGTATTTTTGCGTCAAAACATTAAAAAAATTTTAAATAGGCTGTTGAAAAAAATAAATATTTTTGTGGTAAAATGACTTAAAAGTTAAATATTATTAAGGGAATGTTTTGGTTTCGACAGGATAAAAAGATTATTATCGGCAAGTAAGCGAGAGCTTTAAAATCCATTTTAAAATAATCGGAAACGATAATTACGCATTAGCTGCCTAAGATAGCGGCTCATCTCTTTTGGAAACGCCATTTTTCCATTAGATGATGTCATTTTTAATGGCTTACCTAAATGTATGATTATGTCATTTAGGGAAATTCTATAATCTCGCCTTTAGACTTTTGTCTGTTTAATATCTAACGGTTAAAGCGTTAAATAGACTAAACTTGTAGAAGATAGTAAGGACTTTCTATTTTGGACACGGGTTCGATTCCCGTCATTTCCACCAAAACAGAAAATAAAAAGTAAAATTTTAGATAGATTAAAAGAAGCGGGTCATTAGGCTCGTTTTTCTTTAATTAGAAATAGGAGATTTTAGTAAAAATGAAAAGAGGTATTGGAAAATCACATAGTAAAATCATATTAATTGGGGAACATTCTGTCGTTTATGGCTATCCTGCCATTGCTATTCCATTAAAAAAATTGAGATTGAATGTGCAATAGAAGAGGCAAAAAAAGCAATTTTTTTATGATGAAACAGATACACTTTCAGTCGCAATTTTTACTGCATTAAAATATTTAAAAAAAGAAAATGTAAAAAAATAAAATACAAAAATAACTTCTCAAATTCCTCAAAAAAACGTGGAATGGGCTCTTCAGCAGCAGTCAGCATTGCGGCAATTCGTGCAATATTTAACTATTTTAGAGAAAAATTTAGAAGATGAATTATTGGAAAAAAATTAGTGAATACGGCAGAAATTGTGGCTCATAAGACTCCAAGCAGGCTGGATGCAAAAAACTTGCCTTAGCGATAAGGCTATAAGATTTGTAAAAAAACAAGGGATTTTCATACATTGATTTAAATCTTGATGCATATCTTGTGATTGCAGATACAGGCATTTATGGAAATACTGGTGAAGCGATTCAAAATGTGAAAAATTTAGGAAGTAAAAGCTGAACTTTCCTTGAAAAAAATTAGGCAGATTGACAGATGAAATGACTAGAATTTTTAACTGGAAATATTGAAAAATAAAAAAAGAAAAAAATAAAAAAATTAGTAAAATTGGGGAAATTATGACAGCAGCAAATACAGAACTTGGAAAAATTGAATATAACTATTGAAAAGACAGAGTTATTTGTAAAAAACGGCGATTGAAAATGGAGCGGCTGGAGCAAAAATTTCTGGTGGCGGTTTGGGAGGCTGTGTAATTGCACTTGCCGAAAAATTTGGAAATTATGGAAAAAAAGTAAAAGATGGATTTACAAAATGTGGGGCAGAAAAATATTTGGGTGGAAAAAAATTTAATATTTAAAAATTTAACGAAAAAAATAAAGGAGAAAAATGGTAAAAGTCAAATCTTATGCTAATATCGCAATTGTAAAAATACTGGGGAAAAAAAGATGCAGAAAAAAATGATACCTGCCACAAGCAGCATTTCTCTTACTCTTAATGATATGTTCACAGAAACAGAAATGGAATTTATAAAGGATGAGGATACTAAAATTGCTGTTGAAAAGGAAATGAAAAATGGAAATTGTAAAGATAAGTTTTCAAATATGACGGATTTATTTTATTTAAACGGAGAATTACAGGACAAGATGCATACGGAAAAAGATTAGCAAGGTCGTGGATTTGTTTAGGGAAAAATAGAAGTCAGAAGGTAAAAATTTCTACAACAAATAATATGCCGACAACTGCGGGACTTTCTTCCAGTTCGAGTGGACTATCAGGCTGTAATAAAAGGCTTGTAATGAACTTTTTGGAAAAAAATTATGCACAATCTGAACTTGCACAAATTTCAAAAATTTGGTTCTGGCTCTTCTTCGAGAAGTTTTTTGGACCAATTGCGGCTTGGGACAAAAGATACTGAGAGATTTGTGAGTTAAGACAGATTTGAAACTAGCGATGATTGTGCTTGTGCTGAATGAAAAATAAAAAGAAAATTTCAAGTCGAAATGGAATGGAACTTTGTGCCAAAACTTCGACGTATTTTTGATGAATGGGTAAAAACAGTCTGAAATTGATTTTATAAATATGAAAAAAATATCTTGCTGAAAAATGATTTTTGAAAAAAAGTGGGAACTTTAACAGAAGAAAAATGCCCTTAGAATGCACAAGACAACTGAAACTGCAAATCCGCCGTTTTCATATTTTTAATGAAAAAAACTTACGAAAGCAATGGATTTTGTAAAAAAATTTGAGAAATAATGGGGAGAAATGCTATTTTACGATGGATGCTGGACCTAATGTGAAGGTGCTTTGTCTAGAAGAGGATTTGGAAAAAAATTGGCAGAAATTTTTTTGGGCAGAAATATAAGATTATTGTAAGTAAAACTGTTAAATTATGATTTTGGAAAGGTTTTTGAATAATGAGGGTAAATTAAGAAAAATTTGACATAGTTGCAGGTATATTATTTGAAATTGCGACAATAATTTTAACAAAAAGATAGCAAGAAGTCGTAGGCTTTCTATAAGTGGGAGATGAATTGCTTTTTTTGTAAAAAAATTGAAAAAAAGGATATGCCTATGATACAATTTTTTTGTATAAAAATATCGAAGAGAAATAATTAAAAATAATATTCAAAAATCAAAAGGAGGTGTAATTTATGAAATATAATTTAGCATTCAAATACAGAATTTATCCAAATAAAGAGCAGGAATTATTGATAAATAAGACTTTTGGATGTGTTCGTTTTGTTTATAATACGATTTTATATATCGCTAATAAAATTTATGAAGAAACTGGAAAAAAATAAAAATAGTTACACCTGCCAGTTTGAAAAAGTGAAAAATCAATTTTTTTGAAAGAAGTGGACAGTCTTGCACTTTCAAATGCTCAATTGAATGTGAGACGATCGTTTATGAATTTCTTTCAAAAGAGAGCGAAAGTTTCCAAGGTTCAAATCTAAAAAGAATAATGTTAAAAAGTTATACGACAAATTGTGTGAATAATTCGATACGAATTGAAGAAAAATAAATATTTGGTCTTGCCAAAATTGAAAAAGAATAAAATTAAAAATATCATAGAGAAAATACCGAAGGATTACAAGATAAAGTCGGCAACATTGACAAACAGTAATGGAAATTACTATGTTTCTGTTTTGACGGAATTTGAAAAAGAAATTCAAAAAAATCCAAGTAATGATAAAGTGATTGGACTTGATTTTTCAATGCCTGAATTATTTGTCAGCTCTGAAAACCAAAGGGCTGATTATCCAAGATATTTTAGGATGTTGGAGAAAAAAATTGAAAAAAATTACAAAAGTCATTATCGAGAAAAAGTAAAATTTTTCTAAAAAAATTGGTATAAAGCAAAAAAATCAAAAAAATATCAAAAATTGCATGAGTATATTAAAAAAATTGTCGAAGAGATTTTTTTGCATAAATTATCGAAAAAAATTGTCTGAAGAATGTAATGCTGTGGTTGTTGAGGATTTGAATATGAAAGGGATGAGTCAGGCATTAAATTTTTGGGTAAAAGTGTAGGAGATAATGGCTGGGGAATGTTTTTGAAGATGCTTGAGTATAAGTTGATGTTTTTTTAGGGAAACAATTTTTTTAAGATAAATAAATGGTTTCCATCGTCGAAAAACTTGTAGTAAATGTGGAAATGTTAAAGAGAAACTGGAATTATCAGAAAGAAGTTATAAATGTGAGTGCTGCGGGATTGAAATTGATAGAGATTACAATGCGGCATTGAATATAAAAAACATTGGAAAAGCGATGTTGGAATATTAAGAAAATAAAAGAAAACAGGGCAGGGACTGCCCGAAGACCGTAAATATATTTGGCTAACAGAAGCAGGTACTTCCCAAGAAGCTCCCGCTTCTAAAAGCGGGAGTAGTTCACCTGGCAAGAATGTATTTTCAATGTTGCCGCCTGCGGTTACTGGATTAATTGTTTGTGTGACTTAAAAAAGAAAAACTGATAGAAAAGGAGGATAGATTGTGGGATATATAAAAATACTAGATGAAAAAAGTGTCAAATATTATTGCTGCTGGGGAAGTTGTGGAAAATCCAGCTTCGATGATTAAGGAGATGATTGAAAATTCACTGGATGCGAAGGCTACAATGATAAAAATTGAAGTTTTCAAATCTGGAACTGATGTTAAAAGTAAGTGATAACGGAATTGGGATGGATAAGGATGATACGCTTTTTGTCAGTTGAGCGGCATGCCACTTCTAAGATTAAGGAAAAGGAGGATGTCTTTAATTTAAGCACTTATGGCTTTCGTGGAGAAGTCTCTGTCATCTATTGCAGCGGTGTCTAAAGCTTTACGATTACTACACGTTCTGAAAACAGTCCTGCAGGGGTATAGAATTGGCTGTTATGGTGGGGTTGTGAGAAAGTTTGAGGAAGTTTCAAGAAATGTTGGGACAGAAATGGAAGTCAGGGATTTATTTTACAATACGCCTGCTAGAAGAAAATTTTTGAGAAAGATGTCAACAGAGTATGGAAAAATTAGGGATATTGTGCTAAAGGAGGCGCTTTCAATAGTAATGTGGCATTTTTCGCTTGAATTAGACGGGAAAAAGTACGATAAAGACAAGCGGGAAAGGGATTGAGAATACAATTCTTGAATTATTTGGAAAATCAGTTTTAAAAAATTTGAAAAAATTTGAATATGGATATTTGGGAAATGTGGAAATTTTACGAAGTTCAAAGGATTTTATGTTTACTTTTGTAAATAATCGGTATGTGAAGTCAGCAACTGTTGAGAGAGCTGTTATAGATGGCTATTACACTAAGTTAATGAAGGAAAAATATCCTTTTGCTATTATTTTTTTACAATGCTGATCCAAAGGAAATAGATGTGAATGTTCATCCATCTAAAAAATAGTAAAAATTTTCAAATGATAAAATTGTTTATAATGAGATAAAAATCAGCAATTGACGACTTTTTTTATTATAATGACAGGGAAAAACTGGCAGCCTAATATTGATTTAATAAAGAAAAAAATATTAATATTAATGAAAATATCACTGTGGAAAAGGATGATTTATTTTCTGATGACATTTTAAAGGGGAAAAAATCAGAAAATTTTAAGTTTGGAAACTTTTGACGGGAAAGAAAAATAGTGAGAAATTGGAAGGAGAAAAATGGGTTTACAGGAGGTAATCTTGAGAAAAAAATGATGAAAAATAGAGAATCTGCTGGTATTTCTGAAAGTCTAAGCAGTGGTAATTTTTTTAATAATGAAAAAGAGAATAGCAATAAAAAAAGAATGATTCGAGTCTTGATGAAATTTGGAAAAAAATGAATGGAAATTTAAATGAAATTGTGGAAAACAATGTGGAAAAAACTTGCAAAATGTTGAAAATTCTAATTTGGTAAAGAGCGATAAAGATAAGAAAAAAATTGGGATGAAAAAGAGTAATTTTAGAAATTATGAAAAATTTAGTGGAGAAAAAATTCTAATGGTATAAATGAAAATACTGAAAATGAATATTATAAAGTTGGGACATTTGAAAAGCACATTGGGAAGCAGGTTCATTATGATATTTTTGGGACAAATTTTTGATACGTATATTTTAGTGCGGAAGGATGAGGAACTGGAAATCTATGATCAGCACATTATTCATGAGAGAATTTTGTATGAAGAGTGAAGGAAAAATTTTTATAATAAAAATTGAGTCACAGCATTTGCTGTTACCGCTGAAAAATGGAAGTTACAGTAATTGAAAAAAATATTATTTTTGAAAAATATTGATGTTTTTCAAAAATTTTTGGATTTGATATTGATGAATTTTTCAGAAAACGAGATTGTGATTCGTGCTAGTGCCTGCTTTTTGATTTTTCGGGATAGTATTGAAAATGTGTTTTTACAGACTTTTTGCTGGATTTAAAAAAATGAAGTGGAAATAAAAGATTTAAGGGAAAAATATCATTATTTCAATGTCGTGTAAAGGAGCGATAAAGGCTGGGCAGAAAGCTGGATATATCTGAAATGCAGAATATGGTGAGAAGGATTCATGAAGTTGGGAAATATACGTGTCCCCACGGCAGACCAATTATTGTAAAATTGTCTAAAAAAATGATTTGGATAAAATGTTTGGAAGAAAAAAATAATAGTAAAATTAGTAAAAATGAAAAACTTTTGACAATAAGGGAAAAAAATATGATAAGAATTAATGTAGTGTGTATTGGAAAAAAATAAAGGAAAAAGTATATAAAAGAGGAATAAATGAATTTTTCAAAAAGGTTATCAAAAATATACAAAACTTGAAATTATTGAACTGGCTGAAGAGGATGATAACAAAGGGATTGAAAATGCAATAAATTCTGAAAACTGAAAGAATAATAAATGTTATTTCAAAAAATTATTCATATAATATTTTTGCTTGATTTAAAGGGAAAAATGCTGACTTCAGAAGAAATGGCGGATAAAATTGAAAAAAATTTCAATAACAAACAGTGAAATTAATTTTATAATCGGCGGTTCAAATGGAGTTAATGATAATTTGCGGAAATTGCAGATTTTTAGATTGTGTTTTTTTCAAAAATGACATTTCCACATCGACTTATGCGGTTAATTTTGTCAGAGCAAATATATAGATGGATTTCAATTAATAATAATATAAAATATCATAAATAATGGAGGGAAGTTATGTATTCTGCTGGGGAAGAATTTGAAAAAAACTAATAGCGAAGGGGATGTTGAAGAATATACGTGTCTTTCAAATATTACGATAGGAGATAAGGAATATTTAGTTTGTGATAGTGAAACTGGGGAAAAAAGAAGGTTTTTACTATGACAGTATTGAAGAGGAACTGTATGATTTAGATGAAGATGAGGAAGATCAGGTTCTGGAAATATGGAACGATGAATATTACGGTTCTGACAAGGATTATATGTACTGGAACGAAGATTTTTGGCGAGTATGATAAAAAAATGAGAATGTAGATGGAGAATTTGATGAAAAGCAATTTTTGATCCATTAAATGATGATGAAAAATGAATTTTTGAGAATGAAGAAGAAGGTCGATGATGAAGATTTATTAGAATTTTTAGATGATTTTTTTAGATGATGAAAATGAATAGGTTTATTTTATAATTTTTCAATTCTCTAAAATAATAAAAAAATAAAAAAATAAGGAATAAAATGAAAATAAAAAAATAAAAAGTCTAGATAATTTTAATCAGAATTATGAAAAAAATTATTTGAGTCTGAAAAAAAGTATTGGAACAGGAAGAAAAAAAGAATATCATTATAGTGATGAGTATGGAAACTGTAAAATCATTGATAAAGGCAATTCAGTTGAGATTTACCGATATGGTGAAATCAATTCTAGACAAATTTTTCAAAGTGATAAAAAAATACGCCATTTATTTATATTACAAAAACAATTTCGAGGGAAATACAAAAATTTTTACAAAAATTCAAAAAGAAAAATGGAAAAAAATGATGCTGGAATATGATATAATACATAATAACGAAGTAATAAACAGTATAAATTTAGAATTTCAATTTATAGATGTTCCAAATAAATAAATATCTATATTTATAAAAAAAGCAGAAAGGAAAAAAAGTGAATGAGTAATCAAAACCAGAATGATAATGGTATTATAAAAGAAAAAAATTAAAAAAAGTAGCAGAACTAAAGGAAATTGGAATAGAACCTTACGGAAGAAAAATATGAAAAAAAGTGAATGATATTGCTGAAATAAATCAATATGACGAAACTTGCGAAAAAAAGTATTCAAAACAGCAGGAAGAATCATCGCTTTTCAGAAGAATGGGTAAAAATGGATTTGGTAAGATTCAAGATCCAACTGGTCAAATTCAATATTATGTGAAAAAAAGAAGAAGTTGGAGAAGATCAATATGAAATTTATAAAAAAATGGGACTTGGAGATTTTATTGGGCTTGAAGGACATTTATTTAGAACTAAGACTGGGGAATTAACTTTGAGAGTAGATTCTTTTGAAGTATTATCTAAAAATGTTCGTCCACTTCCAGAAAAAAATTCCATGGATTAACAAATATTGAAACTAGATACAGACAAAGATACGTTGACTTGGTAATGAATAGAGAAGTTATGGAAACTATGAAAAAAAGATTCCAAGTTATTAGATTTTTAGAAAGTCTATTTAGAAAAAAAGGATTTACGGAAGTTGAAACTCCAATGATGCACCCAATCGCAGGTGGAGCAACTGCAAGACCATTTGTTACGCACCACAATGCATTAGATATGGAATTATTCTTAAGAATCGCACCTGAATTATACTTAAAAAGATTATTAGTTGGTGGATTTGAAAAAGTATTTGAAATTAATAGAAGTTTTTAGAAATGAAGGAATTTCTGTAAAACATAATCCTGAATTTACAATGATGGAATTGTACCAAGCGTATGCTGATTTTAATGATATGATGGACTTGACAGAAGACTTAATTTCTAGACTGACTTTCGAGTTACATGGAAAAATATGAAATTGAATATGAAGATAAAACTATTAATTTAATGAAACCTTGGAGAAGAGTAACAATGAAAAGAAGTCGTAAAAAGAAACAACTGGATTTGATTTTGATTCAATTTCAAGTGATGAAGAAAGCTTTATTGAAAAAGCAAAAGAATTTGGAATTCCTTTTAGAAAAAGATAAAAACATATACAAAATTTGGAATTTTAAATTTATTCTTTGAAGAAAAAAGTGGAAGAAACATTAATTAATCCAACATTCATAACAGAATATCCAAAAAGAAATTTCTCCACTTTCAAAAAAATCAAAAAAAGGTGAAACTGAATGGGTTGACAGATTTGAATTATTCATTTCAGGAAGAGAATTTGCAAACGCATATTCAGAATTAAACGATCCAAGAGATCAAAAAGAAAGATTCGAAGAACAAGTTAAATTGAAAGAAGCAGGAGACGATGAAGCACAAGGAATGGATTTAGATTACATTAGAGCCTTAGAATACGGAATGCCACCTGCAGGAGGATTAGGAATTGGAATTGATAGATTAGTTATGTTACAAACTAATTCAGCATCAATCAGAGACGTAATCTTGTTCCCAACATTAAGAAAAAGAAGACATCGAATTATAATTTTTCAAATTAATTTATTAATCAAAAAAATAAAAATATAATCATGAAATTAGTTGTGAAAATCTAGAAAAAAATAGGCAATCTCAGAATTAGAGAGTGTCTATTTTTTTAATTTAAAAAAATGAGAAAAAAATTAAAAGTTCTCATTTTTTTCTTTAATCTTTATGTGATACTATTATAATGTAACAAAGGAACAGCAATTACAAATACAAAAATGCAAAGGAGGATTATAAAAAAATAAATTCTTAAAAAGTAGCATTGTTAGGTTGTTTGGTATTAGGTTCTTTGAGTTTTGCTGGAAGTAAAGATTATAAAAAAATCAAATTTCAGTCATAAAAAAAGTTCTTATAAAAGATCAAAAAAATAACCCTCAGCAAGAGCTAAACAAATAGCATTAGCAAAAGTTCCAGGTGCAACATTGAGAAATATTAAAGATTTTTGATTTTTGATGAAGATTCTTATGAAGAAGAAATTCATTATAGAGGTTACACTTATGAGTTTGAAATCGATGCGTACACTGGAAGAATTACAGATTGGGACGTAGATAGAGATTAGAAAAATTAAGAGTTTTATGAAGAAAAAGGTCAAAGGTAAAAAGGAGTAAAGGTTACACAGGAATTTGTATACAAAAAATGAAGTAACAAAAAGTAAAAAGGATAGGATTTTTGGTCGAATCCGAACTATGAAGAGTTTTTAAGTTAAGTCGATATCGATAAAAAAAGGAGTTTAGAAGGCATTATTGCCCTAAAAAGAAAAAAAGTTGTTTATTAGATAGATTAGGTAAAAAGGATAAAGTCTAAAGAAAATTAGATGTGTTTTTGAAGAAAAAAGGTCGTTATGTATAGAAAAAAAGTTGGGAAGTTAAGGTACAGAGGTTTTTGTTTTAAGGAGAAATTGGGAAAAAAAGGTTGAGAAGAAATATAGTTTTTGAAAGAAGTTATTTTGCGGGTCAGATGTCTTGCAAAAATGCTTCTTTTTAGATTATAACAGTTATTATGAGAAAAAATAAAAATAATAAAAAGGTGCTATGAAAACACCTTCTTAAATTTTTTTGGAGAAAAATCAACTTGTGAAAATTGATTTATCTTAGTTATATATAAATATAAATTTAAAAATCATATTTATTTGTCTTTTGTGAATAATTATTTTTAAAAATATTTTCACAGACATAGTTTTATGTGAACTACTCCCACTTGTAGAAGAGGGACTTCTTGGGAAGTATCTGCTTTTGCTAGCCAAATATATTTACCAAAGCTCTTCGGGCAGTCCCTGCCCTGACTATGAATATTATGCTATATAAAGATTTATTATTTCAGTCTATATTCTGCAATTCATCTCCCACTTGTAGAAGAAGGAGACTTCTTGCTAAATATTGTTAAAATTCCTTTTGGATTTGTTCAACCCATGCGTCAATTCTTTCATCTGTCAATTCAGATTGATTAACTTCATCTAGAGCAAGTCCCAAAAATTCTCCATCTTTTGCTGCTCTTGATTCGCTGAATTCATATCCTTCTGTTGAAGTTTTTCCAATGATTGTTGCACCAGTTTTTTGAATTTCCTCATCAATGATGGCAATTCCATCCATAAATGTATCAGAGAAAGTTCCTTGATCCCCACTTCCGAAATATCCTACTTTTTTACCGCTTAAATCTTTGCTTGCCAAATCATCAAGAACTGCTGCCCAGTCATCTTGCAAGTCTCCAAATCCCCAAGTAGAAGTACCTAAAAGAAGTACATCATAATCTTCCAATTTATCCTCATTTCCATCAATATTAAAAACTTCTGCCCCATCAATTTTTTCTGCAATTTTATGAGCAATATCTTCAGTTACTCCTGTTGTTGATCCGAAAAAAATTCCTACTTTTGCCATTTTAATCCTCCATGTTTATTAGTTTAGTTTTAAATATGCTTTTGCACATTTGTCTGCTTTTGTATTTTTGGATAATCCTATCCTAATTTTTATTTCAAATCAAAGAAATGAAGTAAATTTTTCATATAGAAAATATACCATATTTTACTTTGATTGTCAAATTTTTTTGCATTTGAATATTTTAATAAATAATATAAAAAAACTGTAAAAAATCTGTTAAATATGCCACATATAGTAGTCTTCCTCTGTTTTTGGAATGATTCTAGCTGGAATCCCTACTGCTACTGCATTATCTGGAACATCCTTTAAAACAACTGAATTTGCTCCAATTTTCACATTATTTCCAATCACAATATTTCCTAGCAGTTTTGCTCCTGTTCCAACTGTGACGTTATTTTTTAATGTGGGATGTCTCTTAGTTTTGGAAGAGCTTACTCCGCCTAGAGTTACACCATGATAGATGACGCAGTTATCGCCTATTTCAGCAGTTTCTCCAACTACGATTCCCATTCCGTGGTCAAAAAAATACTTTTTCCTAATTTTGCTCCTGGATGAATTTCTATTCCTGTAAAAAAATCGTGAAATTTGAGAAATCAGCCGTGCACAAAAAAATATAATTTATGCTTTTTGAAAAAAAGTGGGCAATCTTGTGATTAATAACTGCATGTAGAGACGGATAGAAAAAAACTTCTATTTTATATCTGACATGTGGATCTTTTTTTCCGCTATATTATTTATTTCACTTACTAACCATTTAAAAAAATAATAATCACACTCCTTAAAAATTTATATATGAATTATATAATAAAAACTGTTTTAAAAACAACATTTTATTGCATATTTTACTTTTTTGTTAAATTTATAAAGGTTAAATAGTGTATAATATCTGAGTTCGGCTCTAAAAGCAGTTTTACTATAATTCTATTTCATAAAAGTATGAAAAATATGAAAACAGGCAATTCATCCCGTTATTTTATGTAAAAGTCAGAGAATCCTTGCCCAAGTTAGTTAAGTTTTATTAATTATAAACTGTTTCTGAATGCTTCAATTGATAAGTATTTTTCTCCACCATCTGGTAAAATTGCTACAACTTTTTTTACCTTTTTCCCTAATTTTTAGCTACTTTCATAGTTTGCTGCAATTGCACTTCCAGAAGAAATTCCGATAAATAGTCCGTTTTTCCTTTGAAAAGCTCTTGTCGCAAATTCTACCGCTTGTTCATTAGTTACCTTTATAATTTCATCTACAAGGCTGGCATCATAGTTTCCAGGTACAAATCCTGCTCCAAGTCCTTGTTGGAAGTGTTTTTCCAGGTTGTTCTCCTGATAATACTGCAGAAGTTGCAGGTTCAACGGCAAATACTTTAACTCCTGGTCTTTCTTCCTTTAATCTTTTTTTCCAACTCCTGATAAAGTTCCAGCAGTTCCGACACCTGATACGAATGCATCGATTTGAGGGAAATCATCTAAAAATTTCTTTTTGCAGTTGTTTCATAGTGTTTTGCAGGGTTTGCAGGGTTTTCAAATTGTTGAGGCAAGAAATATCCATTTTCAGCTGCTAATTTTTCAGCTTCAGCAATTGCCCCTTTCATACCTTTTGCCCCTTCAGTTAATATTAATTCAGCTCCATAGGCTGCTAAAATACTTCTTCTTTCCACGCTCATTGAATCAGGCATTACAATTACCACTTTATAACCTTTTGCTTTACCGATTAATGCAAGTGCGATACCAGTATTTCCAGAAGTAGGTTCAACAATTGTTCCACCTGGTTTCAATTTTCCTTCTTTTTCAGCTGCTTCTATCATTCCAAGAGCCGCTCTATCCTTTACACTTCCACCAATATTATATTTTTTTCAAGTTTTACATAAATATCAGCGATATTTTTCATCATTTAAAATTTTAATTTCACCACAGGCGTATTTCCAATTAAGTCTAAGATATTTTTCGTAAATCATTATAAATTACCTCCATATTTAAATATATTTATTTTTTTGTTTTTATTAATTTGTATCTACAATTATTATAGCACTAATTCTTTTTAAAATCAATAGAAAAAAATATAAATATTTTAAAAAATTTTTCTTTTAATTCAAAAATTTTTTTAAGTTATAGTAAATATATTTGGTAATTTAAATTTAATAATAACAAGGGGATCTTACCCTTGCTAAATGTATCTGCTAAAGTAAAAAAATAATATTAATTTTACAAGTTCATATCATCAACATTATCCAAATATTCCTTAATTTTTTTGGAATTACAATAGTCAATGTCCCTTCTTCAAACGGATTTTTTTCAAATTAGCTGATTTCATAAGTTCAAAGAATGGCTTACTTCCTCCAAGTTTACATAAATTCAAATAATCTTTCCATGCTTTTTCTCTGTTTTCCCTTGATTTTTATCCAGAATTGGAAGGCACATACTTGAGCTAGAGTGTAGTCGATGTAGTAAAAATGGCGAACTGAAAAATATGCCCTTGTCTAAACCAGAAAATTCCATTTTTTTAATTCTTCGACTTCTCCGTAATCTCTTGTTGGTAAATATTTTTTTCTATTTCAATCCATTTTTCACGACGTTCTTTTGGCGTAAACTCTGGATTTTCATACACCCAGTGCTGAAATTCATCGACAGTTACTCCGTAAGGAATAAATAAAAGAGACTTCTGATAAATGAATAAATTTATATTTGTCAGTATCATTTTCAAAAACAAGTCCATCCATGGTAAAGTTAAAAAATTCCATACTCATCGAATGAATTTCACAAGCCTCATAAGATGAGTATAAGTATTCAGGAACTTCAAATCCACGGCTTTGGTAAACTTGAAAAAGCATGTCCGGCTTCATGCGTCAAAACATCAATATCGTGTGAAGTTCCATTAAAATTGGCAAAAAAATAAATGGTGCCTTGTGTTCTGGAATGTAAGTGCAGTATCCGCCGCTCATTTTCCCCTTTTTAGAAAGCAAGTCAAGCAAATTATTTTCAGTCATAAATGTAAAAAATTCATCAGTTTCCTTCGATAATTCCTTGTACATTGTCTTCCCGTTATTTAAAAATCCATTCAGGTGACCCATGCGGATCAGCATTTCCAGAATTAAATTTTATAAACTCATCATAAAATTTAAGTTTTTCCACTCAAGTCTTTTTCTTTTGTCTTTCACGAAGTTCAGTATGTAGCGGCACAATATTTTCAAGCACTTGCTTTCTGTAGCCTTCTACCATTTTTGCATTATATTCAAGTCTTGATAATTGTTTATATCCAAATTCCACAAAATTTTTATATCCCATTTTTTGAGCCATTCTAGTTCTGACTTTTACAAGCGAATCATAAATATTATCAAATTCATCTTGATTTTCAGAAAAAACTGAGCAACTTTTTTTAGCCGCCTCAATTCTTACATTTCTGTCTTTTGACTGTGTATAAGGAACCATTTGTGACAAATTAAAAGCTCTTTTCCATCAAAAATCTATTTTTGCACTGGCAATTAATTTTGAATATTTACTAGATAATCTGTTTTTCTTCTTGAGCATCTGGAATAATTTCAGGTGAAAAATGTTTTCAATGTATTTTCTGCCAAATCAAATAAAAATTTTTCCATATTTTTTTAACAAGTTCATCTTTAAATTTTGAATTTACAAGAGCCTTATAAAAGTCATTCGTAAATCCAAAAAGAATAGGGCTGATTTCATCCGTATACTCATTTTTCCTTATCGTAAAACTCATCATTTGTGTCAATGCTATGACGAACTGAAACAAGTGTCTGCATAGTTTCAATATGATTTCTCAGTTTTATAATTTCATCAAATGCATTAACTTGTCCTTCTACATTTTCAGCCTTTTCAAAAACTTTCTATAAAGCTCTGAAAATTCTTTTTATTTTTCCAAATCCAAATGTTCATATTTGTATTCATTAAATTTCATATTTTATATTCTCCTTCAGTTTTTTTCTAGTTTAATTATATCATAAAAAAATGGAAATTAAGTATATTTTTATATTTTCAGTTTCAAAGATTTACTCTATGATTCTCAAACATCAAATTTATATTTTTTTGATAATTTATTGTTATAGTTTAAATTTTTTTAAACTTAATTTTTAAAGTTGTATTACTATAGTTTAAGTTTTTATGTTCAGGAGGGCAAAAATGAGAACAATGAATAAAAAAATATGAGTATATCTAAATGTATGGATATTTGGCTAAAAAATGAGCATAATTATATAAAGGAATCGACTTACTTTCTTTATTTGACAATTATTGAAAATCATTTGAAAACGTATTTTAAAAAAAGAAAGGTTAGTACAATTTCAAATAAGGATTTTCAGTCTTTCGTTTTAGACAAGTTAAGTCGCGGAAGATTGGATGGCAAAAGGAGGGCTGTCAAAAAAACTGTAAAAAGATATGACAGTTGTATTAAAAGTCTGTGCTGACATTTGCGATAAAAGCATAAAAATTATAGACAGGATGGAATTTGAATTTAAAATTCCTAAGAGAGAGAAAACTAAAGAAGTTGAAGTGTTTAATTTTGAAGAGAGAAGGAAGATTTGCAAGTATGTGAAAAATAATCTGTGTAATCAGACACTGGGAATACTTATTTGTATATGCACTGGGCTTAGAATAGAGAAATATGTGCATTAAAGTGGGAGGATGTGGATTTAAAGACGGAAGTCATTAATATCAATCATACGATTCAAAGAATATATATCAGTACAATTTAAAAAGAGCAAAGTCATCATTTCTTCACCAAAAAAACAGAAAAGCTCAAGACGTAAAATTCCTATTGCCTCTGAATTAATGCCTTTATTACAGCAGTTTAAATCTAACAGTAATTTTTACGTTATTTCTGGCAAGAAAAAAAGTATATTGAGCCAAGAACCTACAGAAAATTTTTTTCAAAAAAATGTTAAATATTTTAAAAAATTTCAAAATTGAAATTTCATTCACTAAGGCATACTTTTCGCAACACATGCTTTATTGAAAATGGCATAGATTACAAAACTGTATCCGAAATTTTTAGGACATAGCTTCTGTTGGAATAACTTTAAATCTGTATGTTCATCCTGATTTAGAGCATAAAAAAAGAATGTCTGAACAAAATTTTTAATAATTTGGTAAAAAGAATCTTAAAAACTGATCTATGAAAATATTAAAAATAAAAAAATAAAAACAAAAACTTGTAGCAGTACAGAACTTTTAAACAATGGTAAAGTTATTTTTAATTACTAATTCAAAAAATTTTTTTAAAGGATTGTTTACTTGAATTTGGGAATAAAATGTGATATACTTATACTGTAATTATTTGTAGATTATAGTAGTTTTATTTTTGGATAAATTAAGTAAAAAAATTAAAAATTTTTATGTAGGAACAAAGTATTATTGCTTCTATTTTAAGGTAAATTTACTATAATTCCGAAATATTTACGGTTTATTGCCGTAATTTTAGATTAACGGCTGTTAAGTGAGGATGAACTATGAAATTAAATAAAGATATTCGGATACGTATACTTTATATACTTGTTTTATATATTATTTACAGTCTTTTACTAGATAAATATAATTATGTAGCAAAGTATCTGACCAATTTTATATTTATCCTGTTCATATTTATAAAATTTATATTCGGACAGACTTTTGATTTCTATGCAGAACGTTTTTAGATATAAGGACGTATTTATAACATTGGGAATTGATGTGATATTTTCAGTTGTGCTATATGCTTTTCTGGAAGCAGTTTAATATTTTTTTATATCTATTTGTTAATTTTTTTATTCCAAGTAATTTTCAGAAAAAAATAGTATGCTCCATTTATATGAAAAAAGCAAAAATGTGCTGATATTTGGTTCAAATCATATAAGAAATAAGGTTCAGGAAGATATTATCAATACTCTTGACTACAATTATGTTGGATACATTTCAAACAATAAAAGCAGGGGCAACAAAATATTTAATTGGAAATTATGACCAGATGGAAGAAATTATATCTAAAAAAAGGAAATTGATGTATTGGTAATTGTAAAGGATATAAAAAGTCCTGGTTTCAAAAAAATATTTAAAAAAAGGATTTTTTTGATTTAAAAATCAACGGATTGAAAAATAATAAATTATGAAGAATTTAACGAAGACATCCAAAAAATAGATATAAATCAAATAAATGAAGAATGGCTCTTGCAGTCAAATGGATTTGATATTTTAAGTAATGAAATGCAAAAAAATATAAAGCGGGGAATGGATATAATTCTTGCACTTACTTTAATGGTTTTTCTGTCGCCACTTGCATTAATTACTGCAATAATCATTAAGATAGAATCTAAAGGACCAGTCATATTCAAACAAACTAGAATAGGTGAAAATATGAAGCCTTTCAGGGTCTACAAATTTAGAAGCATGAGAATTCACGATCCTAAAAAATATTCAAAATACACACTAGATAACGATACAAGGGTTACAAAATTTGGAAAGTTTATGAGAAAAACAAGGATTGATGAACTGCCACAGCTTTGGAATATTCTGAAAGGCACAATGAGCTTTATTGGCCCACGTCCTGAATGGGATATTCTAGCCAAGGATTATGCAAAAAAAATAAAGCACTATAACCTAAGACATCTCATAAAGCCAGGAATAACAGGTTGGGCTCAAGTAATGTTCCCTTATGGAGAAAGTCTTGAAGATGCTAAAAGAAAACTTGAGTATGATCTGTATTATTTAAAGCATCAGGATCTTGTGCTTGATGTACTTATTATTATAAAAAAACAGCTAAAAAGTCTGTTTTATTTGGAAAAGGAAAGTAATATTGCAAGGGTTTGGTATTCTTTGTCAAAACATTGCTTTTTATTTTTTTCTAATAGAGTAGTATAGATTTAATAATATAATTTCAAGGAGGGTTACTTTATGAAAGGAATTATCTTAGGCTGGTGGGAGTGGAACTAGGCTATATCCGCTAACAAAGTCTATTTCAAAACAAATCATACCAATTTATGATAAACCGATGATTTATTATCCTTTATCTGTTCTTATGCTTGCAAACATAAGAGACATTCTAATAATCTCTACTCCAAGAGATTTGCCATTATTTAAGGAACTTTTGGGAGATGGAAGTGATTTAGGAATAAATCTTGAATACAAAGTTCAAGAAAAACCAAATGGACTTGCAGAAGCATTCCTAATTGGAGAAAAATTTATTGGCAATGACAACGTAGCTTTAATTTTGGGAGATAATATATTTTATGGAAGCGGTTTTACAGGTTTAGTTAAACAGGCTGCCAACTTAACAAAAGGAGCTACAATATTCGGTTATCCTGTAAAAGTTCCTAGAGCTTATGGAGTTGTAGAATTTGATGAAAATGGAAAAGCTATTTCATTGGAGGAAAAACCAAAAGAACCTAAATCAAATTACGCAATACCGGGATTATACTTCTATGATAATACAGTTATCGAAAAAGCAAAAAATGTAAAACCATCCACAAGAGGTGAATTAGAAATTACAGCTGTGAACGAAATGTATCTATCTGAAGGAACATTAAATGTTAAAAATCTCGGGAGAGGTACAGCATGGTTAGATACAGGTACTCATGAATCTTTGTTAGAAGCAGCCAATTATGTGGAAGCTATTCAAAAGAGACAAGGTTTTTATATTGCCTGTCTTGAAGAAATAGCTTATCAAAAAGGGTGGATAAGTATAGAAAAATTGAACAAATTAGCTGAACCAATGATAAAAACAGCATATGCCAATATTTAATTGATTTGATAAAATAAGGAGCGTTTGAAATTTTATGAATCAAGATAAAAACAATAGAAATAGTAATGGCAACCTATAATGGAGAAAAAAATACATAAAAGAGCAAATTGAGTCAGTTATTAACCAAACTTATACAAATTGGAAATTACTAATAAGAGATGATAATTCTAGAGATAAAACAATAGAAATAATAAAAGAATATGAAAAAGATGCTAGAATTAGGCTTATAAAAGACAATAAAGGTAATTTAGGTTTTGTGAAAAATTTTTGAAGAATTAATTAAAAAAATTCAAAAAGAAGAATATATAATGTTTTCTGATCAAGATGACTATTGGTTAGAAAAATAAATTAGAAGTTTATCATAACAGATTAAATAAACTTTCAGAAGATGACTTAAAAAAACCATTATTATTGCATTCAAATTCTTTTTGTCTGTGATAAAAAATTTAAATATTAAAAAAAGAATAATTTTATTGATTCTCGCTTAAACTTCTACTAAAAAAATAAAGGAGTGTTTTTTTCTCCTATATTGTTCAAGGATCTACAATTATGATAAATAAAAAAACAAAAAAATTTATGTATTCCTTTTTATGAAAAAAAGTAACATTACATGATAGGTATTTTCATTTAATGGTAGAATTCTTGGGAAATAGAATTTTTTTATAAATAAAAGTCTGATGAAATATAGACAACATAATAATAACGAAATAGGTGCAAAAATCAAATATTATAAAAAATATTAACAAAAAGATATTTTGATGAAAATGATAGAGATTTAATTATTGAAATAAATGAAAAATATAAAAAAATAAGATATCTATAACACAATTAAAAAAAGAATTGAAAAAAATATTTAAAAAAATAACAGATAGAACGCAAAAATAGATTTAAACGATTTTTTTCTTAAGTTTAGATTTTAGCATAACCTTAAAAAAAGGTTTTTCTTTTTATTAAAGGGATAAAATTATTGTAAAAAATTAAGGAGAAAAAAAGTGAAAAAAATATACAGGGTATATACAATTTTTTTAGATATATATTAAAAACAGAGAAATTTAATTTTTTTCTCTTTCTATAAATGATTTTAAACAAAAGTATTCAAAATCTTATTTGGGATTATTTTGGTCTTTTATTCAGCCAATAATAACAATAGGAGTGATGTGGTTCGTTTTTACTGTTGGATTTAGGGCAGGAGAAGTTTGAACCAGGTATTCCCTATGTTTTATGGTTAACAGACTGGATTAATTCCTTGGTATTATTTTTTTCTGAAACATTTTTTTCTAGTGCAAATGTTCTTTTTGAGTACAGTTATATGTTAAGACAAATGATATTTAAAGCAGAAGTCTTACCATTAATAAAAAAATAATTTCAAATGTTTTCACTCATTTTTCATAATAATAGTGATAATCATTTCGTTAGTAAACAAATTCATGATTGATATATTTTTTTCAAATAATATATTATATGTTTTGTTTATGTTTTTTTATTAACAGGTTTATCTTGGTTTTTCAGTTCTTTAAAAGCATTTTTACCAGATATTGGAGAAATAATTACTGTAGTGGTTCAATTAGGATTTTGGGTAACACCAATACTATGGTCTGCTAAAAATGCTTCCAAAAAAATTCTTTTTGGTTATTTAAAGTCTAAATCCCATGTTTTACATTATACAAGGATATAGAGATACTTTTATATATAAAAATTTGGTTTTGGGAAAAAAACCCTATTGGACAACAGAATTTTTCTTGATAACCATTTTTTTATGCTGGGATTTTTGTTTTTAGAAAATTAAAAGCCACATTTCAATGATGTGCTATAAATGGAGGATTTTTAAATGCAAGAAAAAAAGTAATTGAGACTCAAAAAAATATATCAAAGGTATATAAATTATATAAAAAATAAACGAGATAGATTAAAGGAATCATTGTTCTTTTTTTCAAAAAGTATCATAGTGACTTTTTACGCATTAGATAATATTAACTTGGAAGTAAGAAAAGGAGAAATTTTTAGGATTAGTTGGTACAAATGGAGCAGGTAAATCGACACTTTTTAAAAAAATTATAACAGGTGTTTTAACTCCTTCTTCTGGTAAAATAAATATAAACGGGAAAAATATCAGCATTAATAGAATTAGGAGCAGGTTTTAATCCCGAATATACTGGAATAGAAAATATTGAATTATATGGAACTTTGATGGGATTACAAAAAGAAGAAATTGAATCTAAAAAAGAAATTATTGATTTTGCAGATATTGGCGAATTTGTTTATCAACCTGTTAAAAAAATTATTCAAGCGGAATGTTTGCAAGGTTGGCTTTTTTTCAGTTGCAATAAATGTTGATCCCGAGATTTTTAATAGTTGATGAAGCACTAAGTGTTGGTGATGTATTCTTTCAATTAAAATGTTACAAAAATTTACTGAATTTACTGAAAAAAGGAAAAAAACTATTTTATTTGTAACACATGATATGGGATCTGTATTAAAAATATTGTAACAGAGCTCATATTAATTGAAAAAAAGGGAAAAAAATCGAAGACTCAACTCCTAAAAATAGTAATTGATAAGTACAAAAAAATAATGGTTGGAATAACAGAGGATGTAGAAAAAAATAAAGAAGTTGAAACAGTTCAAATAAATTCTAAAAAAATTAGAAACCTTGAAAAATAATATGGAAATTAATAAAAAAATTTTACTGAATATGGAGAAATGGATGCTGAAATTATTGACTTTGCATTTGTGAATAGAGGTAGTATTACTAATAATATGGAAAAAAGGAGATGATGTTACCATAAAAATGAAAGTAAAATTTCATAAAGATGTAAAGGAACCAATTTTTGCTTTTTACTATAAAAAGATAGAAAAAGGTACAGAACTTGTTGGAACTAATACTCAACTTGAAAAAAACTTTCATTTGGAATAGTTAAAAGTTTGGAGAAATTATAGAAGTTAATTTTTTTCACAGAAAAATTTTTTTCTGCAAAGTGGTGAATATCTAATGTCGTATGGATGTACGGGATTTAAAAAAATGATAAATTTATTGTATACCATAGGTTGTACGATGTGTATAGAATTGTAATACTTTCCGATAAAGATACAATAGGTTTTTACGATATGAGAAGTATAGTTTCAGTAGATAGAATAAGAGGTAATGTATGATAGAAAAAAATAGGAAATGTAAAAATTAAATTTGTCTTATTATAACGGAAAAAGATGAGTACAGTGATGGTGATATTGAAAACGAGTTATTAGAAATTGCTAAAAAAATAATGATTCCTTTGAAGATGTAATCTATGAAAGTGATAAGTAGTATTAATTTATCATTTAAGTAAACAAAGACAAAAATATTTTAGAATGGTATGACTTTAAAGGAAATGAAACATTACTTGAAGTTGGTGCTGGATGTGGAGCAATAACTGAGTTATTTTTAAAAAAATTAAAAAAAGTAGTTGCGATTGAAATCTCAAAAAGATCATTAATAAATGCCAATAGAAATAAGAAATATAAAAAAATTTAGAAATTATGGTTGGAAATTTAAATGATATGGAAATATCAGAGAAATTTGATTACATAACATTAATTGGTGTATTAGAATATTCAAAAAGGTTTCACAATATCTGAAACTCCCGAAATTACTTTCTTAAAAAAATTTAAAGAAATATCTAAAACCTAATGGAAAAAAATAATAATAGTATTGAAAAATAAATTTGGATTAAAAATATTGGGCAGGAGCAAGAGAAGATCACACAGGAAAAATATTTTTAATGGTATACAAGGTTATTTAGATATTGAAACAGTAGCAACGTATTCAAAAAAACAGAATTAGAAGATATTTTAAAAAAAGTCACTTTACAGATTTTAAATTTTATTATCCACTACCTGACTATAAAAATGCCTGAAGTAATTTTTTTCTGATAACTATCTTCCTAAAAATTGGAGATCTTAGAAATTTGATACATAATTATGACATGTCAAGGTACATACTTTTTTTGATGAGGGTGTAGTTTATGATCAACTAATAAAAGATAAAAAAATTTTGAAAAAAATTTTCTAATTCATTCTTAGTAGTATCAAAAAAACAAAAATAGAAGAAAAAAATGGAAATAGAAAAGGAAGTTAAAAAAACATGAAGGTTATTTTTACAAAATATTCAGACGTTGGAAGGCAAAAAAATATAGAATAAAAACTCAAATAATAGAAAAAAATGGTAAAAAGATTGTATTTAAAGAGGCTTTGAATACAGAAAGTCAACAACACATAACAAAAAAATGTATAAAAATGGTAAAAAAACTTAAAAAGCTGGATTCCCTCTAAAACTTGTAAAAATCATGGATAAAAAGATAAAAAAATTTTTTTGATTATGTTGAAGGAACTTCTTTAGATGAACTTACAATTGATATATTTTTCTTTCGGTAAAAATTATTTGAGAAATTAAAAGAAATTAAACCAATTATAGATAAAACTTGGAATTCTGAAATTGTTAATTTAGATATGACATTAGATAATATGATACAGTCAGAAACAGGAGAAATATTTGTAATTGATTACGAATGGATATATGAAGGTAAAAATAGAAAAAAATTTCTTATTTTATAGATTATTATCAATTTTTATCATCGATATGGTATTTATTTTTATTATAAATTTTCTTTTGATGAGATGTTAAAAAGAATTCTTTGATGAATCCTTAATAGAAGAAATGAAAAAAATTAAATGAAAATTTTTATTCTGAGCGTTTAGAAACAGTTAATATAAATCAAAAAGAACATAAACCATTAGAAAAAGTAGAATATTTAGAATTATTTTTTTGATAATGGGTATGTAACACAATATTATTTTGACTATACCAATGAAATTAGTATTAATATATCCATTCCAAAAAGGAGTTAAAGTTATAAGGATAGATCCAAAAAAATATGGCATTAAATATGAAGATAACAAATAAATCTTTTATAAATACAAATAATGAAAAAAAGAATCTTAGGTTGTTCAACTAATGCAATTTACAATGATGAAGAAAATTATATTTTTACAACAGAAGATCCTCAAATATATTTTGATGGACTTTCAGAAGGAACAGTATTTTTCTTTCAAACAAGTAAAAATTAGGAGATATATTAGATAATAAAAAAATAATAATAGAATAATTTTAGGGTGGTGAGAAAAAAATAGATGCTACAATAGTAATTCCTGTAAAAAAACGGAGGAAATGTATTAAAAAAATTTTATTAAATAAAATTTTTTTCTCAAAAACAACATTAGAGTACGAAATTATTGTTGTTGACTCTGGTTCAAAAAGATAATTCGTTAGAAATAATAAAAAAATATCCGAAAATTAAATTATATGAAATAAAAACCAGAAGAGTTTAACCATGGCTTAACAAGAAATTTTGGTGCTTCTAAAGGAACAGGAGAATTTATAGTTTTTGACTCAGGATGCAATACCTGCTAGTGACTTTTGGCTAGATAATTTAGTTAGTTCCTGTAAATTAAAAAGAAAATATTGCTGGAGCATTTGGAAAGCATTTGCCTTATCCTGATTGCAATATTTTTAGATAAAAAGGGATTTATTTTTTTCACTTTGAAAATTTTTGGAAAATGTACAACTTTCCAAAAATAGAAGATAAGGAAAAAAATATAAAAATGATATTGTCTATATCCAGTGGTTAAGTTTCTTTTCTGATAATAATTCATGTTTAAAAAAAGAAAAAGTTTGGGAAAAAAATACCGTATGACAATGTAACATTTGCGGAAGATCAAATATGGGCAAAATTATAGAACTAGGATATACCAAAGTTTATGCTCCATATGCACCTGTTTATCATTCACATAATTACGAATTAAAAGAATATGGAAAAAGATATTATGACAATTTTAAAGGAGTTTACAATGTCTACAATCATGGATACATACATAAGAAATATCTAGTTTATTTATATACTTTAAATTCTTATCTTAGTGATAAAAAAAGTATAAAAAAACTTTAAACCTTGAAAAAGAAGAAAAAAATGGAAAAAAATATTCTCTAATACGTAATTATTATAAATACCTAGGAGCATATTTAGCAACAAAATATGTAATGTCAGATGAAAAAAACAAAAAAAGAATTAGATAAAAAAATACTCACAACACAGAGAGAGAGTTGATATTATTATGATAATGAAAAATATTGAAAAATTTATAAGAATGAAGGAATAAAAAGGCGTTATGCATCGAATAAGAAATAGAATTCATTCTCAAAAAGAAACTAATATTCAAAAAAATAACATAAAATGAATTTTTATAGTTTTATAGAAAATTGTGTAAAAAGATGAAAAAGAAGAGTTTAACTTAGAAAAATACCAACATAATTATAAAACTGGGTTTTTTGCCTCCTTTTGACCTGGATCAGGAGGACACATAAATATTATGCGTTTTATAAATTATCTTGAGAAAAAGGAATTTCAAATAGGGTTTATTTATATGCGAGATTTGGTGGAGAAACACAAGAAAGTTTGAAACAATTTGCAATAGATTATTATGATTTAAATCAGAATTCTAATACAGAATTCTATCCTCATACTGATTATATGGACTATTCTCATATCACAATCGCCTCTTCATGGGAATCAGTATATTTTGTTAGAAGTTTTGGAAAAACTAAACATAAAAGTGTATTTTGTACAAGACTTTGAACCTGAATTTTTTTCCCAAAAAGTAGTAGTTACTTTTTTTGCTGAAAAATACGTATAAATTTGGATTTGTTGGAATAACTGCTGGAAGCTGGCTTTCAAAAAAATTAAGTAAAAGATTATAAGATGGAATGCTATGATTATGGATTCTCTTATGATAAAAGAATTATACAAGCCTTTACCTAAAAATGATGGAATAGTAAGAATTGGTTTATATGCTAGATACCATACGCCAAGAAGATTATTTGAATTATATGTACTGGCATTAAATATTTTTTTATAAAAAAATGTCAAAAAGAATAACATAAAAGTAGAAATATCCTTTTTAGGACAAGATGTTTCACATATTAATTTCCCTTATCCTGTAAATAATTTGGGAACAATGAAAAATAAAAAGATATACCAAAGGTTTGTGCGGAAAATGATATATTTTTAGTACCTTCAGGAACAAATTTATCTTTAGTTCCGTTAGAAGTAATGGCATGTAAAAACGTTAGCAGTATCAAATAGAGGAGAGAATGCAGAATGGTTACTAAATGATGAAAAATTCAATATTGACAGACGCAGATCCTATTGACATAGATGAAAAAAATTATATGAAGTTACAATAAATAAAGAAAAAAACGTGAAAAAAATAGCAGAACAAGGCTATAATTTTTGCAATAAAAAAACTTCTTGGGAAGAATCAGGAGAAAAAAAGTTTATAAAGTAATAAAAAAATATTTTAGAAAAAGAAGGAGGAAAAAGTAAAAATATATGAAAGATAAGATTCTTGTTTTCATACCTATGTATAATTGTGAAAAGCAAATTGGAAGAGTAATAGATCAACTTGTAGGTAAAATTAAACCTTATATTAATGAAGCAATAATTGTAAATAATTGCAGCACTGATAATGGAGAACAGATTGTATTAGAAAAAAATTAAAGAATTTAAATACAGATTTAACTATAAAATTGCTAAGAAATAATGAAAAATTACGGTTTAGGGTGGTTCTCATAAAGTTGCTTTTAAATATGCTATTGAAAATAATTTTGATTATATTATAGTATTACATGGTGATGATCAAGGAAATATTTCTGATTTTATACCTATATTAGAAAAATCAAACTTATAAAAAAATATGATTGTTGCTTAGGTGCAAGATTTATGAAAGGTTCGAAATTAATTGGATATTCTCCAATAAGAATTTGGGGGCAATTATGGTTTTAACTGGCTATTTTCTATGGTTGTTAGAGAAAAAGTATACGATTTAGGTTCAGGATTAAACATGTATTCTGTTGAAAGTTTAAAAAAATGAATATTATATTAAGTTTCCAGATACTTTATATTTTAATGATTGTATGATTTTTGGCATATTGTTATTATAAACAAAAATGCTATTTCATCCTATTTCTTGGAGAAGAAGATCAAATATCCAATAATAAAATTATTAAATTTTTCAATTTCGTTATTAAAGATGTTAGGAAATTATATGAAAAAAATAAACGAAAGTATCTCGAATCTGAAATGAGAAAAAAATTATTAATGATTATAAAAGTTTGAATGTATATATAAAATAAATTAGGAGGATAAATTTTATGAAAATATTAGTAACAGGAGCAATGGATTTATTGGTTCTCAGCTTGCTTACAGATTATGGAAAAAAATGGAGATGAACTTATACTTATAGATAATTTTTTTCTTATGGAAAGGAAGATAATCTTATTTTTTTCAGATCATGATTTTTAGAGATGAAATAATTAGAATGGATATTCGAGATAGAGAGGGTATAGAATCATTATTAAAAAAATGGAGATGTAGATTATGTTTATAATATCGCAGGAATAGCACCACTTCCAGATTGTCAGTCTAATCCACAAGAAGCAATAGATGTTAATACAACTGGTTTTGTAAATATACTGGAAAAATAGTAGAAAATTTGGAGTAAAAAAGTAATTCAGGCAAGTACAAATGCAATTTATGAAAAATGATAAAAAATTTTTCCAACTAAAGAAGATAAATTTGAACTTCCGACATTAATTTATCCAAATACCAAATATGTTGCAGAAAGATTTGCTAAGTCTTTTTGTGATACTTATGGAATGAATGTTACTTGTATTCGTTTTGCAAATGTTTATGGTACTCATATAGATTGTCTAAGAAAACAGCCACCTTTCGTTGCTTATATGATTAGAGAGTTGTATTATAATAGAACACCAGTTTTCCATTCAGATGGAACTCAACGGAGAGATTATATATATGTAGATGATCTTATAGATTTAGCAATACTGTTCAAAAAGGAGAAGGATTTGATTGTGTCAATTGTTCTTCATTGACAAATTATTCTGTAAATGAAATGTATGAAATTGCATCTGAAATAATGGGAAAAAAATATTAAAGCAGAATATGCTGATGACGCTCATTATTGGGAAAAAAATACCCTGAGACTTTATGAAGGTTTTTATAAAATAAAAGATTCCATCTTAAAAGAAGAAATTAATAAATATTCACTTTGTGATAATACCTATGCTAAAACTAAATACAATTGGGAACCAAAAGTGGATATTACTGAAGGACTTAAACGTGTGATAGAAAATGAATGTGAATTATTAAGTCAATTAGATAAAAATATAAGGAGATTAAAAATGTCAAAAAAATAAATTTAATAATGCCTATGGCTGGAGGAGGAACAAGATTTAAAAAAAGAAGGAATAATGTTGCCTAAACCATTAATAGAACTAGATGGACGTCCTTTTTTTCTTTTGGGCAACACAATCAATTACAAAAATTTATTGATATTGATAACTTGATTTTTGTAATATTAAAAGAGCATGTTGAAAATTATAATATAGATAAAGAAATTTTGAAGTATTATCCAAATGCAAAGTTACAAGTTATTGATGAGGTTTTAAATGGGACTGTTTTTAACGTGTTTAGAAGGAGTTAAATTAGTTGATAATGATAATCCTATTCTGTTTAATGATTGTGATCACGCTTTTTTTGTGACTCATTCTATGAATTTTTGTAAAAAATAAAAAAATTTTAAGGACATTGATGGAGCTTTTATTAACATTTAAATCTGATGATCCAAGATATAGTTATGTTGCTCTTGACGAAAATGATAATGTAATTCAGACGATGGAAAAAGGTTATAAGTGATAAAGCGATATGTGGAGCTTTTATTATTTTAAAAAAATAAAGATATTTTTTTAAAAACTTCCACGGAAGAATATTTAGATAATTGTAATTATGAGGAATATTTTGTTAGTGGTATTTATAACATTATGTCTAATCATAATAAAAATAATAAAATATTTTTTTAACTGATTTGCATGTATCTTTCGGAACACCAGAAGAATACGAAGAAAGTCTAAAAAAATATAATTTTAATAATCTATTGTAAAGGAGATTTATATTAATGAATATAGTTTTATTAGTAGCTTTCTATTTTTCTGCTTTGTATTGCTCAAATGATAAAAAAATTTTTAAGATGGAGATTATTCATCGAAGTCTATGAAGAACCACGAAACAGAAATTTAGTTCAAGCACTAAAGCTTTTTGGTAACCTAGTAAATTTATTCCTGCCATTTAGAATATTTGGTGAAATATTTAGAGTAATTTATTCTGGAAAAGAAATGAAAAAAATAAATATGCTTTTTCATTGTCAACTGTCATTGTTGATCGTATCCTAGATGTTATTTCTGTTGGAATAATTTTTTTCCATATTTTATATTTTAAAAATTCCAAATAAAAACAATAGAAAAAAATTTAATATTTTATATATTATTTTCATTAATTATAATAATTGTTATAACTATTGTTTACGGACTGAAAAAATATGTTAAAAAGCTATTTCACTTAAAAATAAACTTTCATTATTTAATGAAAATATTGAACTTAATTTTTAAAATTCATGTGGTCTTTAATATGGAATTTTAAAGATATATTTTCTAAAATTAACAAAATAAAAAAATTATAACTTTAACAGTTATGATGTGGGGATTTTTATGCAATATCTTATTCTTTATTTTTCTTTATTCTTAATCACAATAGGCTATCATTTTTAATCTAGTTGACATATTTATATTACTTTTTTTCCAATGATACATATGGATTAAATTCAATTATAAAAACAAATACCGTTTATATTTTATATATATATGTTTAGTTCTATTTTAATAATGTTATTTATTTCAAAATTTATTAAAATAAAAAAATACCATCTAGAATTATAAATTCAAGAGAAGAAGAATATTTAAACTTATTACCAAATCAAAAATAATAAAGAAAGACTACAATTTTTGGAAAAAAATATTTTCTTGATAAAGATAAGTCTTATATTGAAAAATTATTTGAAAATTAATCAAAAATATTACTATAATTAGAGATTTTTTTCGGCAGGTTCTAATGCAACAACAATGCTTTTGCATGAAAGATGACAAAATGTTTTTACAGAAAATATGCTTTTTGAAGATAAAGATAAATTATATGATCAAATAGTTTGGATAGAAATGAATAAAAAAACTTGGATTACCATTACCAAATATTGTAAGTCAAGAAAAAAACTGATAAATATTGTTATTATGATATGCCTTACAATCCAAATGCAATGGTGTTATTTGAGTATTCCCATTCTATGCCTTATGAAAATGGATGGAATATAATGAAAAAGCGTTGGAAAAAAATTAAGCGAAACTGTTTATACTCAAAAATATCAGAAAAAGCAGACAAAGAAACTATATATAAATATGTAGATTCAAAAAGTTACTTCTAATATCGAGAAAATTTTTGAATCTAAAAATAATAAAAAAATTGTCAAAATATGATGAAATATTTATTAATGGTAGAGCATATAAAAATTTATCTTACTATTTAAAATATTTGTCAAAAAGATTATTTATATAATATATTTAAAAATGATATGTATTCCGATTTACATGGAGATTTAACTATTGAAAATATAGTATGTGTTAGAAATATTGCTAAAGATGATTTTTTTATAATTGATCCTAATACAGGGAATGTTCATGATTCTGCCAATCTGGACTATGGGAAATTATTACAGTCAATTCATGGTGGATATGAATTTATGATGAAAAACTTATGATGTAAGTCTTGAAGAAAAATAAAATCAATTTTTCTTTTACTAAATCGCATACTTATGTGTATTTTTATGAAAAAAATTAAATGAATATATGAATTCCCAGTTTAGTAGAGAACAAGTAAAAAGTATTTATTTTCATGAAATAATACACTGGTTAAGATTAATGCCTTATAAAAATAAGAAAAAGATAGTGATAGAGTGTTAATATTCTATTCAGGTTTATTAATGGTATTAAACGATGTTATAGAAATGTATGGTGATGACAATGAAAAAGAATAAACTAATTTTATGCGATTTGGATGGTACTTTTATTTGATACTACAAAAGTAAACTATTATTCTTATAAAGAAGCATTAAACGAAATAAACTATGATATGGATTATGACTTTTTATAAAAAGAGTGTTATGGAAAACACTATAAAGGATTTCTTCCTAAAATAGGATTGAATGAAAATGAAATGGAAATTGTTCATAAAAATTAAGAAAAATACATATAGTAAACATTTAAACACTGCAAAAATTAACACTCATTTATTTAACATACTTGAGTTTTTCTAAAAAATGAATATTATATTGCATTGGTAACAACTGCTTCCAAAGAAAATAGCGAACAAATTCTTAATTTTTTTAATAAAAAAAGAATTATTTGATTTAATTATCGCAGCAGAAGATGTTGAAAATAAAAAAACCAAATCCAGAAGGTTTTTATTAAAGCAATGAATTATTTTTAGTATAGAACCTGAAGATGCTTTTAATTTTTGAAGACTCAGATGTTGGTATAGAAGCAGTTTATTAAAAAGCAAGGCAAATATTTTTAAAATTGAAAGATTTTAGAATACATAAACTTATTTAAAAATAAAAATGAAAGGATAATTTATGAACAATATAACAAAAAAATAAAAATACCTAATAAGAAATTTCTTTACAGAATACAAAGCCTTATTAATAGGTACTCTTGTATCAGGGATATTTTTAATTATTTTGGGATTTTTATGCACAAAAATAGATTTGAAACATATAAAAGATCTAATTGTAGGAAATCCAGCAATAATGGGTACAAATGAATCGGGAGAAACTTTCTCCTTTTGGATTTCACTCTTTTTAGGTTTAATTACAATGTTTTTTTATTGTATAAAAAAAGCAAAAGAAGGTTTTTCACTATAAAGAAGATGAACAACAAAATATTGATTTTATTGGAGTTGGAATATTCTTAATTCCAATGTTGTTAAGTTTAATAATAAAAACAAGAAGTAAATATTTTTTTATTTAATTGTTGGAATTTTTATATTTTTCCCTTTCTTTTTTTATAAAAAAACAAATGAAAAAAGAAATGTTATTATTAATCTTTTCTATTTATATTTTTTTCTTTAACTATTAAAAGCAGTTTTAGATAAATTATTTAAAAGGAACTATTATAATTTCGCAAGATATGATTTATCCTGTTTCCATTATAATAGTTGGGATAACAATGTATTATTTAAAAAGAAGAATTTTTAAAAAATATTAGAATATTAATAATGAAATTTCAAATATTTACACCATTACTATTACTAACCTCATTAACAAATAGATACATCGTAAATGGTGATAGATATAAAAATAAGATATCCACAAAATTATGTCTTACTTATCTATTCCCTTATTATTATTTTTAATAGTTTTTAATTTTTTTCAATACATGAAAAAGAAAAAAATGAGAAACATAGTTCAAGTATTTTTATCAACAGTTATCCTGATGTTTATAATTCATCATTATGTAACACCTCTATTTTTTTAGTTCTGGTGACTTATGGCATAGAGGAGAAGAAATGATAACATGGCATCAATTAATAGATAAAAAAAGTTAATGCTCTATAAAAAAATTATTCAGGAACTTCTGGACTTTATGCCTTAGTGTTAGGATTTTTTTCAAAATATTATTTTACAAGGTAAAAGTTTTGATTATTTACCTGCACTATCACTAACAAATATTTTTTTGGTGTGTTTTATTTGGAGCTTTTAGTTTATTTAGTTACAAATGAAAAAAATTGGCATTATTAATTTCATTAATCACTTTTTGCCTGAATACAATAGAGTTTACATGATTGCAATTTGTCTTTTTAGTTTTATCAAATGCAAAAATAGTAAAAAAATAAAATTTATTGGCTCCAACTATACCTTCTGTTATCAATACTATCTGTCTTTCATTATCCATTAAATGGTATTGCAGCAACATTGGGTGGAGCACCATTTGCATTTATACAACTATATCTTGTATTGAAGGAAAAAGATTTTACAACAATTTGGAAGAAAAAAACTTTTTGGTTTTTAAATTTACTACTAATTTATCCAGTTATCTGGACTCTAAAAATATGCCTTAAAGTTAGTTCAAAGCTTATGTCATTACTTTCTTCACAATCATTGCTTGCTGATGGAATAACACTATGGACTAATCAATATACAGTTCCTCCACAATGGTTTATGAAGTATATCTTAAATCATGATTTAAGAATTATGCTATGGACTATCTTTGTGTTTTTACTTGCTATTTCATTTTTATTTACTTTCTTGTACTATTTATATCTTTATCTTTATAATGGTAAATTTAAAAATATCTAGCCTTAAAGAAAGAGGTTTCTTTTTATTATCATTTGCATGTATAGCTCTACCTATAAACTATACATATACAACAATGAGAGTCGATTATACCGAAGGAACTTCACGTTTAACAGGTATCTTTTATTGTTTTTTTACAGTATTTAATATGTTAATTTTTCTTATTTCAATATGGAGATAAAATATTAGGAAGAAATCTTAAAATAATTACTTTTTTTCTTTTTTTATAACTTTAATATTATTAATGCAGGTACGAGAGGTTCCTCTAAGAGAATCTAGAAATTTAATGGAATTCCAACAAACAGGAGAAGAAGTTAAAATTCTAAAAAAATGAATATGAACTGCCTGATGATTTAGTTCTTGTTGATGAAAAAAGAAGAAGGATTACACAAGTTGGGTAAAAGGATTTATTAGAGAATCAGATATGCAATATTTAAAAACATATAAAAGAAATGGCAGATAAACTTTTTAAAAACCTAATGAAGTATTTTACTAAACAATGAATAGAGAACTACTTTTTATATTTGATAATAAGGTTCCAATTTAAAAATAGACAGTCCACATTTAACTAAAACTTTGAAAGTATCAAAAAAATAATTTAGAATCTATAGAACAAAAAAACCTATTTTTAACAGAAGTAAGAGGTTATGATAGTTATTATACTTTTAAATGGATAATAGATAATGGATATGTTATGTATAAATACAAAGGAATTGACTTTTGGATAAGACCTGATAGATATCAAGAAATTTTTGGGAATATCAATGTTGGGAAAAAACACATGGTTGATAATCATCCTAGTCAAGACATTCAAAAAAATTGCATTCTCATTTGGAAATTCAATGCATACATTAAATAATCTCTTTATAAATAAAAAGAATTCAATTTAAATAATATTACTATAACAGGTAATCAAGTACAGGTATTATCAAACTCAAAAAAATAAAAAAATAATGTATAAAACAGATCCATATATTATATTGAAATTTCCAGAAAAAAATAAAAGGAACTGATTTTTGATTTTATATACTTAGAATTAAAAATCTAACTATTCAGATAAGAAACAAAGAAGAGTTCAATTATTTTGGGATGGTGATGGCATACCATTTAATGAAAAATAGAACAATGTGGTTAGATGATGTAAATGGAAAAAAATGTTAATTCCGATAGGTTCACATCCAGGATGGTTATTTTTCGACAATATCTAGATTACGAATTGATTTTTGAAAAAAAGTAAAAAGTTGGAACAGAAATTGAAGTAAAAAGCATAAAAATTCTTAAAAACTTAATGTTGATAGAAAAGAATAGTAACCTATTATGTAATTGTAATAATCTAAAAATAAAAATGATTTCATAATTGTTTAGTTTGAAAATGAAGAATGGGGCTGTCTCATAAAGTAAATAAAATTACTAAATCATAAATTTTATATATTTTACTATATTTATAAAATCAATAAAAAAATAATATCTGTTGATTTTTTTAAAAAATATAACATTTATGTTAGTGAAATTATTTTTTTGACTTATGAAACACCCTCGTTTTTTTCTAATTTTATAAAAAGGAGTAATTAGATGACTGAGTATCACAATAAAATGCAACAAATTAAAAAAATTTTTTTACTATATTTAGTCCTTTAATAAATGGAATAATCACTACAAGTGTTTCTTTAGCAATTTTAGGACCATATATGGCTTCTAAACATCAAATTTATAGTGATATTATTCTGGAAATGACAGCTCTTTCTGGTACAAATAAATCAGGAGAAATTTTCAATTTTTGGTTGTCCATGCTTTTAGGAATATTAACCATAATAATAAGCGTGTATTTAAAAAAAGAGAAACTGAGAAATATCCTAAACCAGAAAAATAAATGATTCTGAAACTTTTTAACTTTCCAGAAATAAGAATTATTTTTATCCCTATTATTCTATTCTTTTTATAACTCAAAAAAATACTTAACTTTTTATCTATTCATAGGAATACTTTTATCTATTTTTTTATAATTTTATTCCTAAAAAAATTAAAAAAATATAAATTATTACTACTAATGTTTTGCATATATTTTTGTTATAGTTTTTAAAAAGTAATATTAGGTATTTTAATACCTCAATATGAAATAATTTCTCAAAAATATTTATTTAATAATAATAAACTTTTTCTTTGTTCTTTTATTTTTGAAAAGAAAAATTTAAAGACCTAAATAAAATTATATTATTATTACAAATACCAATACCTGTAATATTATTAATTTATCTTTCTAATAAGTACCTAATAAACAATACTGAGATTTACAAACTATCTTACCCTAAACAATATATTGTATTAATATTATTATTAACTATTGTATTAACAATAATGAATTTTTTTCATTATCAAAATTACATAAAAACAAAAACAAAAAAGTTCTTTAGTAATGCTTTCCACTATTATTATAATATTTATAATTCACCATCATGTAACACCAATGTACTATCATTCTGGAGATTTTTGGCATTGGGGTGAAGAAGTAATGCCTTAGCAAGAACTAATAAATAAACATCTAAGTTTATATAGCGACTATTCTGGAACTTCAGGATTATATGGACTTGTTTTTAGGTTTTTTTCAGAATTTGATATTTCATGGTGTAAGTTTTTTTCATATTTACCTTCATTGGTAGTTACTAATATTTTTTTAGGGTTAGCCTATATGGTATCTTATGTTATCTTCTTTTTAGGTGGAAATTTTTCTTTTTGTAATTGCACTATTAACTTTTTACCTGAATACAATAGAATAAATGTATTTATTATTTTAGTTCTACTTCTTTCAAATCATAATTTAATAATAAAAACGTATTCAATGGTTTGCAATTATATATTTTAATTTCTATAATATCTGTATTCTATTACCCATTAAATGGAGTAGCAGGTATTTTTAGGTGCATTACCTTTTTCAATAATTCAAATTTATTTAATATATAAAGAAAAAATTATATTTAAAAATATTGAAAAAAACAAGTTATTTTGGATATTAAATATTTTATTAATATATCCCATTATTTTTGGTGATAAAATATGGAATAAAACTAATAAAAATGATTATATTGCTTTTCTTCACAAACAAAAACTTGCTGATGGAATAACTGCTTATGGGCAATCAATTCCTCCTTCTTGGTTTATGGTATTTATTTCAAATCCTAATTTAAGAAATACTTTTTGGTATATTTTTATTTTTTTCTAATAATGATTTCTATTATTTTTAACATTTTTTTATATTTTTTTCTTCTTATATATGTTGAAAAAAAGGAAAAAATATTAAATAAATTTAAAAAAACCTGAATTTTTTTATTTTAACATTCTTTCTTATAGCAGTACCAATAAACTATACTTTTTACAACAATTAGAATTGATAGTGTGGGACTTTTTGGAAGAACAACTGCTACCATGATGGTTGCAATAACATTTGGACTATTGGTATTCTTATATAAATACGGACACAAAATTTTAAATAAAAAAATATAAAAAAATAATATTATTATCTTTTTGTATAACTCTAGTACTTTTATTACAAGATCGCCCTCCAACAGGACCAGATATTAGAAATTTAGTGACTCCTTTAACATTAGGAGAAGAGATAAAAAAATATAAAAAAATTTTACGAATTAAATGATGTTATCTACATTGACGGAAAGAAAGAAGGTATTAATAAATTAGGAAAAAGGATTTATAAGTAAAGAGAAATTTGAATATTTAAAAACATATAAGGAAGTAAAAAGAAAAACTAGTAAAAATCTAATGAATATATTTGGTATTTATGGGATAGGGAATTAGTTAGCATTTTTAACTCTAATATACCTGTAAAAAAATAGACAGTCCTTACCTAACAAAAAGTTTACAATCATCAAAGGAAAAATTTAGCATCTATGAAAGAAAAGCCTATACTCATAACTAATTTATTAAACTATCAAAGTTATTATACATACAGGTGGATAATAGATAATGGATATATTATGTACCAACATAATAATATTGATTTTTTTGGATAAGACCTGATAGATATCAAGAAATTTTTGGTAACATTGAAGAAGCAAAAAAATAATATGTTAAATATATTTCCTAGTCAAGAAATAGCAAAAATACCTTATTCCTTAGGTAATTCTATAAATAGTTTAAATAAAAATATTCAATAAAGAAAAAAATTTAAATTTAGATAAAAATGAATATAGAATATAATCAAATTAACAAAATAGATAAAAAAATACTTTTCAAGTAAATAACAACTTAAATTCCTTCTTTACTATAAATTTATCTGAAAATATTAATGGTAAAGAATTCGATTTTATTTACCTAGAATTATCATCAAATAAATCTAACAATGAATTAAAAGATAAAAAAATACAATTATCTTGGAGTACTAACAAATATCCTTTTAACGAAAACAGAAGCATAAAATTTGATTATGGAAATGGTAAATTTTTAATACCAGTTGGAATACATCCCGCTTGGTTAAATTTAAGCATAAATAAAAATTCGATTTGATTTTTAAAAAAATTTTGAAAAATAAAATTGACTTTAAAATAAAAAATTAAATTTTTTTAAAGTTAAATTTAGATAGAAATTACTAGATACTATAAACAATTATAATTTATTATAAATAATCGGCGATTGTAAAAGTAATAATATAAAAACTCAATAAATATAGTGTTTTTTTATCTAAAAATATTAAAATTTTTATAGCAAAAAAATACTGGAGAAAAAAATAGTAAAAAATTAGAACTGCAAAAAAACATTGTAATTATTAGAAATTTTTAGACTTTTACAAATGACTATTATAAATAAAAGAAGGAGAAAAAAATTAAATGTTTAAGGCTGTTGTAACTGATTTAGATGGTACACTTTTAAATGCAGAACATAAAGTAAGTGAATTTACGAGAGAAACAGTAAAACTATTGTTAAAAAAAGGAATCAAGTTTTACATTGCGACTGGAAGGAATTATTTAGGGGCAAAGGAGGCTATGGATGAACTTGGTGTACAAATTCCACTAATTACTTCACATGGATCTGTTGCTTTTGATGAAAATGGGAATGAGATTTTTTCAAATAAACTGAAAAGAGAATACTTGGATAAAGTCTTGAATATTGATTACAAGTCATTTGGGAAAGATATTATTATAACTGGATATGCTGGGACAAACTGGTTTGTGACAGAAGATCTAAGGGAATATTTTTATAATAAGAAGCCTGACAGAACTAGATACCCTCAGCAAATTACTCCTGAAGAATTTAAAAAACAAGGCTTTACAAAAATCTTTTTCCTTGGAGAAGATCACGACGAATTACTGGAACTGGAAAATGAGATAAAAAGAGTGGTGGGTGAGGAGAATATAAGTCTTTTATTTGCAAATGAAGGAAGTCTGGAGGTTTTTCCTGCAGATTGTAATAAAGCGAAAGCTGCGGAAGTGGTGCTGGAAAGAGATGGATTGACATTGAAGGATGCTGTTTCATTTGGGGATGGACTGAATGATTATGATTTGATAACAGAAACTGGACTTGGATTTGCAATGGAAAAATTCGATTTATTTATTGCTTGAGAAATTGACAGATACAGAAGTTATTGAAAGCAATGCAAATGATGGGATGGCAAAAAAAGGTACGAGAACTATTTAATTTATAAAAAAATAAAAAAATATAGGAATAAGAAAAGGATTACTTTGAAAAAAATTTAAAAAATTTTTTATACAATTTATAAAATTTCTATTTATATCAGGAACTGGATGGGTTATAGATTTTGGATTATACTTAATATTAACTGGTATATTTAATCTTAAAATACTGTATTCAAACATATTAGTCTCTATACCAGCAATAACTTTTTGTTTTCATAGTTTCTACAAAAAAATATTCAAAGAGAATAAAAAGGATTTTCAATAAAAACAGAAATATATAATATATTTTTTTTATATCAGATGATATTAATATTTTTTTATATCTTCATTAGCACAAATATTATATATATTGGCTATTAAAAAAATAATATTAATTTTTAGTTCATTAAAACTAATTATAAAACTTTTAATAACTCCAATTACTATGATACTAAACTTTTTTTTGTTATAAAAATATTTAGTGAAAAAAACTTTAGAAAAATAAATGTTATAAAAAAATATTTCTATTTAAACTAAAAATACTAGATTTATTTTAAATTTTTTTATATAATAACAAAAGGAGTAGTAAATTATTTATTATCACTATTATATTTATCTAATTAAAAAAACTACTCCTTCTTAGAGTATATTTTTAAAAGAAAGGGTAAAATATAATATGAAAATACTACTAACCGGCTCAAACGGACAACTAGGCCACGACTTCAAAAAAATATTCAATAAAAAAAATATCGAATATATCGCAACAGGCTACAAAGAATTAGACATCACAAACGATGAAGATTTAAACAAATTCTTTCAAGAAAACGAAGGAATTACTCATGTAATAAATTGTGCGGCATACAATGATGTGGATAAAGCTGAGACTGATAAAAAAGTTTGGGTATTGAATGCTGAGGCACCGAAGAAATTAGCCGAATTTTCTAAAAAGATTGGGGCTATTTTTGTTACTTATACGACAGACTTTGTGTTTGATGGGGAAAAGAATACTCCTTATGTGGAAGATGATAGAACAAATGGAGTTTCAGAGTATGGAAAATCGAAGGCTCAAGGAGAAAAAGATGTTTTAGAAACATATGATAGATCTTTTGTGATACGGACTTCATGGGTGTTTGGGATAGCAAATAATAATTTTAACAAGCAAGTTATTAACTGGAGTAAATCTCGAAATGAATTAAACATTGTGGACGATCAAGTATCAGTTCCGACTTATTCAATGGATTTAGCTGAATTTTCTTGGAAATTAATTCAAACTGAAAAATTTGGATTGTATCATATTACAAATGATGGAATTGCGAGTAAATATGACCAAGCGAAGTATGTTTTGGAAAAAAATTGGTTGGAATGGAATATTGGGGAGAGCTAAAACAGCAGACTTTTAATCTTCCTGCAAAACAGTACAACTTTATTCAAAAATTGAATTCTACCAAGATAGAAAAATTTGCTGGGAGAAAAAGATTCCTGCATGGCAATCTGGAGTTGATAGATTTTTTTAGAAGAGATGAAAGAAAAATGGGGAATTAGTAAAAAAATAAGGAATATCCTTTGTAATTAAGAGATATTCCTTTTTTTATCTTTATAAAACTTTAAATTCTAGAGAAGTAAATTTTTGTTCATCACTATCTCCTCTAGCAATAATTGAAATTCTGCCTCTTCTATCTACACGTAAAAATCTATATTCCTTTTTCTGAAAAATTTTCCATTTTTTTCTGAATTACTATTTTTTTGCCTTTCAAATAACTGTTTTTCATTTACTATATGCAATATGCTTTCCCATTCTCTGTTTAAACTATGGAATTCATTTTCAAAAGTTGAAACGATTTCTTCTATTATGTTTTTGTACTGAGTGTTTTTTTCCTGTAATTTCCACAAGTGCGATTGCTTTTTTTCACGGAATATTCCAAAAATCGGTGTTGTTGATGTTTATTCCAATACCGATTATTATGTGATCTCTTACTTTTTCACAAAGAATTCCGCATATTTTTTTGTTTTCATAATAAATGTCGTTTTACCATTTGAAAGTCGACTTTTTCTTTATTTTCTATATAATTTTTTTAGTACTTTATAGACAATATATCCTGTAAAAAAATTGTAATTTTTTTTCATCCAGTTCATAATTGTCATTGACACCGAAGGAAAAGAGGGCGGCACCTTCGCTTGAAATCCATGTGCTGTCCCTTTTTTTCCTTTTCCATCTGTCTGTTTTTTTTGCTACGATTACTTCAAATTCTTCGATTCTTAGCTGTCGTCGTAAATATGTATTTGTTGAATTTATTTCATCAAAAAAACTTAAATTTCAAAAAGCTGTACCTCTTTCTGCTTATTTATGTTTAAAAATTTAATTTTGTAATTAATTAACTTAATCTTGGGAATATGAATACTCCATAAACTGGGTACTGCATGAGCTCCTATTACCGCCCCTGATTTCCTATTTAATATCAATGAGTTAATTTTTGGATTATTTTCCACTTCTGAATAAATTCTCACAACATTTTCAAGTTCAGTTGGAGTTCCACCCCATCCGCTCATAAGTACGATGCTTTGTTTTTTACTTTCACGTTCAATATATTTTTCAATGTATTTTTGTGCATTGCGTTCACCAAGAACTTTTTTTCTCAACTGTAACTTCCCTTGATTTACAGTCAAGATAGGTTTCATGTTCAATGCTCCAGTTTATTGTTGAACTTGCCTTTTCCAATTCTTCCACCTTTTTCAAGATATTTCAAGTCTGGAATAATCATAAGAAAGTTTTCACCTTTAGTTCTAAAGTTATTTACCCAGTTGATAATTTCTGTAAAACTTTCTCCCCTTACTGATTTTCCTGCCGCTCCCAGCACAAGGAATCCTTGCAGTAACGAAGCTCCTAAACTGTCGATTAATTCTATGTCATTTTCTCTATTTGTAAGACTTCTTCCAACTTTTGCCGCTTGTATTGTTCCACTTAATTTTGATGATGGATGTATTGAAATAATCTTTTTATATCCTTTTTCAAATAACTTATTATAGGCATTTAAAAAGTCTTGCGGTGATGGCTGAGATGTCTTAATTCTCGCATTATTATCCAACATTTGATGCCAGAATTCTGATTTTGAAATTTCTACACCATCCTTATAAAGTTCCCCATTTATATCAATTCTTAAAGGAACTACCTTTATTGGAAGCCCTTCGATGTCTTCATCTGTCAAATCTGATACAGAATCTGTTAAAATAGCAATTTCAGGCATATTTGGATCTTTATTTTCAATATACAAGTAATAATAGTAATTTTTCCTGATTTCCATTAATATTTGCAGTTTTCAATCCTGCCAGTTTTTTTCTTCAATACTTTTTTTGTGAGTTTCATCCTTTTCATTTCCGCTTACAACAACTGCAGTTATTGTATTTTTTTAGTTATCAAGTCATCTAATATTGCATCTGCCGCTTCTTTTAATGATTTTTTTGCATATTTTATTTTCCCGTTTACAAGCCCGATAAAGTCATCTTTTTCTATTGACAAGTCTTCAATTTTTGTATCTCTTACAGCCTTTGTAATTTCCACGGAATAGTTTCTGGAAGCTGCTTCTTTTAACTCATCAATGTCAGTATCTTTATTTCTTAGAAAATAATATCCGTCAAGCATTGTTTTTTTGTATCTAGAACAACAACTGTTTTTTTAGATTTTTTTCAGCTGCCATTTTTGCTGTTGTAATTACATTTTTTTATTGTTTGGAAGAATGTAAACATTTTCCTTTTCAGTTTTTCCAATGGCATTCAATATTTCCTGAACACTTGGATTTTTACTTTGTCCTCCCAAGATTACCACATCTGCACCAAGTTTTAAAAATTCATCCTTCAAATTTTCAGAATCCGCCAAAATCACAAAGGCTGATTTTGTTTTATCAATTTTTTTATTTGCAAAAAAATCTTTGCTTCATCCTTTTTCACTGAAAAATTTGCAAATTATCGTGCTGTAACTTCATATTTTTCCACCTTCATTTTTTTCCAGCGGTCCATATTCCAATGCGATTTCAATCGCTTTTCCAGGATGGTTTGTATGAATGTGAGTCTTAAACTTTTTAGAAGTTTGTGCAAATACAGCAGAATCTCCCAATTCCAGCACACGCTTTTTATATTCATCTGTATCAAAGTTACCATTTAAAAATGATAAATTCAGTACAGTATTGGAAAATGTATGCTTTCAGGATCATGATTAATATTTGCTATTGTCTTGTCAAATTCATTTTCCTTAACTTGAGCCTTTTGCAATTCAAACTAGCAGGTTCAATTCAGTTGTAACCTTATAAAAATCCCTCAAAAAAAGAAAAAAACAGCCCTTTTTCCACCAGCATCAACTACTCCAGCCTCTTTCAATTTTTGGAAGCAGTTCAGGCGTTTCATCCACAGCCTTTTTTTCCCAAACTTCTACAATCTCCTTCAAAAATGCCACCAAATCTTCAAATTTTTCAGCACATTCTGTAGCCTTTTCAGAAATTTTTCTAATAACCGTAAGCATTGTCCCTTCAACAGGTTCACTTACAGCATTATAAGCAGTTTCCTTTGCGCTCACAAGAGCTTCTGCCACATCTTTTGGTAACAACTAACTTTTTTTCACCAATCCTCTTAAAAAAACCCCTGTGATTACTTGTGACAAAATTGTCCCTGAATTTCCACGAGCTCCCATCAATACAGCCTCTTCAACTACATCTATAAGTTTGAGGCATTTTTTTATTTTTTTCATCTGTCTTTTCTTCCAGATCATTTATCATTGAATTTAATGTCATTGACATATTGCTCCCAGTATCTCCATCAGGAACTGGATAAACATTCAGTTCATTTAAAAGCTCCTCATGTTTTGTAACCCATTTTCCACCGCCAATAAACACTAATTTTAGCCTTTTTGGCATCCAAATATTTTATTGCCATTATTTCCTCCTAAAAAAATAATTTTTTTATATTTTCTGATTATTTTTTTATTTAATTAATAAGTCCATTCTAAACCTATTTCCTAAAAGATTCATATTTGAGATTTTTTTATAATTTACATTTTTCATAGATTATTTTTTTATGAATAATTGTTTTTTTCTTATTTTTCTTAATTAATTTTTTTAAACGTAAGGGCGTCAAACGCCACGCCCTTACAACCCTGGCTTACGCAAAAACTTTTCTTATAAAGAAAAATAAAACTCGATTTTTGAATCAAAAGTTATTTTTAACACAGATAACTGAATACAATTTAAAAATATGTTCCAAAAATCTTAAACAGTTATTTTTTTCTTTAACGAAATTTTGCTTGATATTTGTTTTTAGTTAGATAATCTATTGTAATTGAATTAGAATGTCGTGATTTTTTTTGGAATGAAATTGACTGTTTGAGTTTTTTTCAAACTTTTTAAATTGTAATTAGTTTAAAAAAGTTTATAAGAACTTTTATTAAAAAAAGCGAGTTTCAATTTTTCATTTCAAAAAAATGCTTAGACAAGCGGGGATTGTAAAGGGGATGGCGACTGATCCCTTTACGTTTGAAAAAAAGAAAAAAATATTAAAAACAAAAAAACAAATATTAATAAAAAAATAACTTTTGTCAATTTCAAATAAAAATTCTTTAATATGAATATTTAAGGTCTTGCTTTAATGAAAAAATTTAATTTATTTTATGATTGATAAAAAAATTTTTTTGAAATAAATTTTCTTTTTTTAAAAATAACTTCTATAAATTCACGTACTGCTCCTTCACCGCCGTTTTTTTGGTAGAAATAAAAATCAGCGATTGATTTTACTTCGTTTGCTCCATCTAGCGGAGTTCCAGAAAAAAACCGATTTTTTTTTATAATTGCCATGTCATTTAGATCATCGCCCATGTAGGCTATTTCTTCTTCCTTTAGTCCTGTTTGATTTATAATTTCATCCAGTATTAAAGTCTTTTCAGAAATTCCCTGGAAAAGGTATTTTATTTTTAGTTTTTCAGCACGTCTTTTTAATAATTCAGATTTTCCACCTGTAATAATTCCAAATTCAATGCCGAGTTTTTGGTACATTTACGATGGCATAGCCGTCTTTTACATTGAATTTTTTTTAGTTCTTCGCCACTATTTCCAAGATAGATTCCACCATCGGTCAGTGTTCCATCTACATCTAGTAAAATTAATTTTATCATTTTCTCTCCATTTATGTTTACAACTTGTTATTATTATACCACAATATATGGTTGTTATTCAAATTTATTTTGCAAAAAAACTAAACGAGAATATTTAAAGAGTATTTATGGATAATCTTGAATAAGTTCGATGGTTAAGGCTCTAGAGATATTTTCAGATCATATTATTTTTTTAATTTATATCACAGTATATCTTTATAATAAATTTAATCTTTCATAGAATATTCTTTTAATTAAAATTTTAAAAAATATTGACTTTTAGGAAAAAAATGTGGGATAATACTAGTGTAGGGAAAAAAATAATGTTAAATATGCTTTTAGGCAATTATATGGCTAGAATAGTGTAATGTTTGTATTAAAGATCAGTGTTAGCAGATTTTTGATACATATTAAAAAAACTGCTGGCTATAAAATTGTAATTTTTTTGATATGTATCTAAATTGTAAATTTAAATTGCTTTTAAGATTTAATATCAAAAAGAATTTTGTATTTATTTTTTTATAAAAATATTATTATAAATTTAACATAACCCAAAACAAATTCAAAATTAAAAAAATATTTTTGCGTTTCCCTACATAAAAGTAGGGATTTTTTTGTTTTATTGGTGTTAATTGCTAATTTTATGATAGATTGATTGTAAAAAGTAAAGACTAGGAAATTTAAAGAATATTGACCTTTGTTGAAATAAAAGATATTGGTTTATTAAATACATTTATTTTTTTACAAATGACTACAAATTTTTTTAAATACGGAGGAATATTATGAAAAAAAGTAACAAAAAGATTTGGAAAAAAATTAGGAATAGTAAATGTAATCCAAATTTATAGAAATTTGACACCTGCGGAACTTGTTGAACATGCATTAAAAAAAGAGGGGAAGGTACATTGTCAAGCAGTGGAGCTTTTAGTTGTGACGACAGGGAAATATACAGGACGTTCGCCTAAGGATAAGTATATTGTTGATACCGCAGGGAATTCATGAAAAAAATTGCTTGGGGAAATGTAAATAAGCCTATTGAAAAGGAAAAAAATTTGATTCTATTTATAATAAATTGATTGCATATTTGCAAAAATCGGGAAATATACATATTTGATGGAATGGCAGGAGCAGATCCAGCTTGCCGAAAAAAATTTAGAATAATAAATGAGCGTGCCAGTCAAAATTTATTTATACATCAGCTTTTAATCCGTCCGACAGAGGAAGAATTAAAGGATTATGGACATGCTGACTTTACAGTAATTGCGGCGCCAGGATTTAAATGCAATGCAAAAATTGATGGAATAAATTCATCGGCTGCAATAATTATTGATTATGAAGCAAAAGTTGGAATTATTTGCGGAACAGAATATTCAGGGGAAATAAAGAAAAGCGTATTTTCAATAATGAACTTTGTAATGCCTGAAATGGATGTATTGCCTATGCACTGTTCTGCCAATATGGATCCAAACACTGGACAGACTGCTATATTTTTCGGGCTTTCAGGAACTGGAAAAACTACGCTTTCAACAGATCCTAACCGTAAGTTAATCGGAGATGATGAACATGGATGGTCAGATCATAGCATTTTCAACTTTGAAGGAGGATGTTATGCAAAATGTATAAATCTTGATCCAGAACACGAGCCTGATATTTATAATGCGATAAAATTTGGAAGTCTTGTGGAAAATGTCGTAATGAATCCAAGTACACGTGAATTTGACTTTTATGACAAGAGACAACTGAAAAATACAAGAGTTGGGTATCCGATTAATCATATAAAAAATGCACAAATTCCTGGAATTGGAGGAATTCCAAATGTTGTAATATTTTTGACAGCAGATGCATTTGGTGTTTTACCGCCTGTTTCAAGACTTTCGAGAGATGCGGCAATTTATCATTTTGTAACAGGATTTACTTCTAAGCTGGCTGGAACTGAACGTGGAATTACAGAACCGCAGCCTACATTCTCAACTTGCTTTGGAGAACCATTTATGCCGCTTGATCCATCAGTTTATGCAGAAATGCTAGGCAAAAAGATAGATCTTCACAATACAAAAGTATTTTTAATAAATACAGGTTGGTCTGGCGGACCTTACGGTGTTGGAAATCGTATGAACTTAACATATACAAGGGCGATGGTAACAGCAGCGTTAAACGGTGATTTAGATGAAGTGGAATACAGACACGATGATATTTTCAACCTGGAAATTCCGCAATATTGCCCAAATGTTCCAAGTGAACTGTTAAATCCGGTAGATACGTGGGCAAATAAGGAAGCCTATGAAGCGGCTGCTAAAAAACTTGCTAAAATGTTTAGAGAAAATTTTGAAACAAAATATCCAAATATGCCAGAACATATTGTAAATGCTGGACCATCGTATTTTTGAGTAGATTAACTGTTTATTTTACGACAGGCTTTTAAAAACAGGGAGGTTTTTATGGGAAGAGTAAAAATAACAGAAACATCGTTAAGAGATGGGCATCAGTCACTTATGGCAACAAGGATGACAACTGCTGAAATGCTTCCAATAATAGAAACAATGGATAAAGTTGGATATTATGCAATGGAAGTCTGGGGTGGAGCAACTTATGATGCGGCAATTAGATTTTTACATGAAGATCCGTGGGAAAGACTGCGGGAAATTAGGAAAAAGAGTTTAAAAAAATACAAAGCTGCAAATGCTTTTTAAGAGGACAAAAATTTACTTGGTTATCGGCATTATGCAGATGATATTGTGGATAAGTTTGTTGAACTTTCAATAAAAAAATGGAATTGATATTATTAGAACATTTGATGCTTTGAATGATACGAGAAATATAAGACAAGCATCTGAAAGCACTAAAAAAATATGGAGGGCATAGCCACTTTGCTATTTGCTATACAATTAGCCCAGTTCACACGATTGAATATTATAAAAAACTGGCTTTGGAAATGCAAAGCATGGGAGCAGATTCCATCGCTATAAAGGATATGTCTGGAATTCTGCTTCCAAATATGGCTTATGAACTTGTAGGCGAGTTAAAAAAAGCATTTTGAAAGTTCCACTTGAATTACATACGCATGCAACTGCGGGATTAGCTGGAATGAGCACATTAAAGGCAATTGAGGCTGGAGTGGATATTGTAGATACGGCAATTTCGCCTTTTGGAGGTGGAACTTCACAGCCACCTACAGAATCGCTTGTCAGAACTTTGCAAGGCTCAAAATACGATACAGGATTGGATCTTGAACTTTTAAAGGAAATTGCAGAGTATTTTTAAGCCAATAAGAAAAAAATACATTGACAATGGAACATTAAATCCAAAGGCTCTTGCGGTAGAGCCAAGCATTGTGGAATATCAGCTGCCTGGAGGAATGCTTTCAAATCTTGTGTCGCAATTGAAGGCGCAGGGAGCGGAAGATAAATATGAAGATGTGCTTCGTGAAATTCCAAAGGTGAGAAAAGATCTAGGTTATCCGCCATTAGTAACTCCAATGAGCCAAAATGGTTGGAACGCAGTCGGTATTTAATGTTTTGACAGGGCAAAGATATAAGATGATTCCGAAGGAAATCAAAGATTATGTGAAGGGAATGTACGGGAAATCACCTGTGGAAATTTCTAGTGAAATTAAGTCGGTTATTATTGGAAATGATAAGATATTTACTGGAAGACCTGCCGATTTGCTGCAAAATGAATATGATACGATGAAAAAAATGAAATTGGAAAGCTTTTGGCAAAGTCTGATGAAGATGTATTGACTTATGCGTGTTTTTCCTCAAATTGCAAAAAAATTATTTGAAGGAAAAAAATATGAAGCGAAATATTTAAAGGAAACAGAAAAAAACCAAAAAAATCAAAAAGATGAAATAAGTGTTCAAAAATATTGAAGTGATTTTTTTAAAAAAATTAGGATGTAGTAAATTGATGACTTTTTTAGCTGTGGTGTAAGACTTCTTTAAGATCGGGACTTAAAAATAGGCTATTTTTGATGAGTTTTATTATCCCGGTTCTGGAGGGATTTGGTAACTCAAAGAGAGGTGGAAAATGAATTTAGATATAGATTATTTCAAAAAGAAAGTTAAAGGAAATAACAGATTGGTATGAAAATACTGCTTGGAATAAAAAAACATTACTTGAAAAAAATATTAGAACTTGATACAGAAATAAATAAGACTCGTGATAAGGAAAAACCTGATAGATTGGGAAAAAAATTAACTCATACAGAAGAAAAAAATTGTAAGTGATATGGTTCATCTTAGAAATAAAATGAAACTTTCACATAAGGAAAAAGTTTGACAGTTATTACAAAGTAAAGTAATAAAAAAATATTTGAATCCATTAAAAATCGAACTTGTGAAAAATTAATTAAACTAAATTTTTGAATAAGCAGTTGTAATTTTTTTCAGTTCGGTTTTTATGTAATTTTACTCTAAATAATTTTTGGATAAATGTTAGGTTTTTGTAATTGAAGTTGTTTTTTTGTGATATTTTATAGAAAATGAAAGGAATAATTAAAAATATGAAAAAGTATTTTTGTTTGGAAATTCGGCTGTAACATTTGCAGATGCGATTTATATTTCAGTTGTAAGTATGTTAATTGTTTTTTTCATATTATTTTTAATTTCATTTATGTTATCATTTTTTTAAATATTTTTCAAATTTTTGAAGGAAAAAAATGAAGATAATAAAAAAACAAATGATAATAGAATTTTTGGAAAAGTCTGAAAAAAATTAAGCAGTGAAAAAGGAATTGGATAAAAAAAGAAAAAAATTTAGTATGGAAAAAAATAAAAAGATGAAACTATGATGGCAGCAATGATGGCGGCTCTGATTGAAGCAGTAGGGAATAATAAGAATAGCCGTATAAAAAAATAAGAAGTATTAGGGAAATAAAAATAAAAATCTGGAAATATAAAGGGGCATGACAAATATGATTAAACTGTATAAAAATCAGAATTGGAGAAAAAAAGTTTATGAAGTGGAAGTGGAAGAAGTTACAGAAAAAGATGGAAACATTGAAACTTCAGGTGATTCAAAAGGTAAACAAAAAAATAGACAAAAAATGAAAATCCACCTTTACAAGGGGAAAACTGGAAAAAAATGAAGTAATAAAAAGCTCAATGCAGGGACTTATTGTAGATGTAAAAAGTAAAAAACCGGAGAAAAGGTAAAAAGCTGGAGATGAAATCATCATTTTAGAAGCAATGAAAATGGAAAAATCCAATTGTAGCACCTTGCGATGGAGTTATAAATGAAATTAAAGTAACTAAAGGTGATAAAGTAAATACCGATGATGTTTTGGCAGTATTATCCTAAATTACTTTAAATTCAATATTACTAAAAAAACCTAAGGAAAGGATGGTTTTCAAATGGAACTACTAAAAAAATTCTTTACGGGACAACAGGAATATCTATGATAACTGGAAGGCAGCTAATCATGATAATAATTTCCCTAATTTTTGCTATATTTAGCAATAAAAAAACAATACGAACCTTATTTGCTGCTCCCAATTTCATTTGGAATGCTGCTTGCAAACTTACCTGCTGTGGCAAATGAAGGACTTATGGAAAAAGGGCGGACTTCTTTACTATTTGTATCAAGGAGTAAAATTGGGAATTTATCCGCCATTAATATTTTTTTAGCGATAGGAGCAAGTACTGATTTTTGGACCGCTTATTGCAAATCCGAAAAAGCCTTTTACTGGGAGCAGCTGCGCAGCTTTGGAATTTTTGTGGCATTTCTTGGGGCAATTTTTGCTGGGATTGACAGGAAAGGAAGCGGCTTCGATTGGAATTATTGGAGGAGCTGACGGACCGACTGCTATTTACTTGACAACAAAACTGGCACCGCATTTACTGGGATCAATTGCCATTGCAGACTTTATTCCTATATGGCTCTTGTGCCTGTAATTCAGCCGCCAATTATAAAAATTATTGACAAGTAAAAAGGAAAGAATGGTTGAAATGAAGCAGACTTTTAGATTTGTGAGCCAAAGAGAAAAAAATAATTTTTTTCCAATTGCAGTAACAATCATCGTTATTCTTTTAGTTCCATCATCAGCTCCGCTAATTGGAATGCTAATGCTTGGGAATCTAATAAAGGAAGCAGGCGTTGTTTCAAATTTAGTTGAACATGCAAGAGGAGCTATGCTATACTGTATTACAATTATACTTGGAATGACAGTTGGAGCAACTGCTGACGGAGAGCATTTTTTAAATTTTGTAACAATAAAAATCATTATTCTTGGATTAATTGCATTTTCTTTCGGAACAGTGGGAGGAGTGCTATTTGGGAAAAATAATGTATAAATTCACAAAAGGAAAAAGTAAATCCGATGATTGGAGCAGCAGGGGGTTTCAGCAGTGCCAATGGCGGCAAGAGTTGTTCAAAAAAATTGGACAATCTGAAAAATCCTAAAAAAACTTTTTGCTAATGCATGCAATGGGACCAAATATAGCTGGTGTAATTGGATCAGCTGTAGCAGCAGGAGTTCTTTTAATAATATTTAGATAAATCATTACTCTCATTAATTTTGAAGTATTATATTTAATGAGAGTATTTTTTTAAATTAATAAATAGAAGGAGAAAAAAATGAAAAAAATATAAATCTGTATAAATTTAATGAATTGGGTTCAACGAATGATTATTTGGAAAGAAATCATAGGAATTATGAGGAATTTGACGTTATTTGCGCTAAAAATCAGACTCATGGGAGGGCACGTAGGCAGAATGACTGGGTTTCTATGGAGGGAATGGCTATCTTTCAGCTTTTTTTGGAGGAAAGGGAAAAACTGGGAAATTGAGGATTATTTGAAATTGCCTTTTAATTGCTGGGCTTGCGACAATAAGAGGATTAGGGGAATAGAAAAATTTAGAGTATAAATTTAAGTGGACAAATGATGTTTACTTGGAAAAATAAGAAGTTATGCGGGATTTTGATGGAAAAAAACAGATGATGTCTATATTGTTGGAATTGGGATAAATGTAAATAATATATTGCCGGAAAAAAATTGAAAAAAATAAGGCAATTTCATTGACACAGGCGACAAATAAAAAAATATGAAATTGATGAAATTATAAAAAAATATTGTTTCTGAATTTCAAATATTGTGTGAAAAATTTGGAAAAATGGATCGTGGGAAGAGATTTTTAAAGGAAATAAATGAAATAAATTATTTGAAGAATAAAAAAAGATAGAATTGAAATTTGGAAATGAAAAAGTTCTGGGAATTGCACAAAGATATTAATGAAAATGGAGAAATTGAAGTTTTGATAAAAAAAGGATGAAGCAGGAAAAAGGTGAGATTAAGAGTTTTTTTCAATTGGAGAGGTTTTTTTGAAAAAAATTGTTTTTAAATTTTTATGCTATTTTCTATTTAAATGGCGAATTATACTGCTAAAAAAATTATATAAATCCAGGATTTGAGTAAAATAGTCATAGCTTTTTGAGTTCAGTTTTAAGGCAATTTTACTATAGTTATGAGGGTCGAAAGTCCACGATATAATTTCTATTTTTTTAAACGGGATTTAGCGTTGTATATCTGTCAAAAAGATTTTTTTATTTTAAAAAAATTTTTAGAATTGACTATGAAAAATAACAAATGTTATAATATAAAAAAATTTTTATATTATTTTATGGCGGAGGTATTATGAAAAAAATATTTTTGAGAAGTTTGTTGCTGGTAATAGTTTTTTTATTTGCGATTAGTTGCGGGAAAAAGAATGATACGATTAAAATTGTATTTTTTTGCCAAACGAAACTAATGATTCATTGAAGAAGTCAAGGGAAGAATTTGCTCGGATTGTGCAGGAGGCGACTGGGAAAAAGGTTGAGATTGTTACGACAACTGATTATAATATTACGGTGGAAAATATTGTTTCTGGGCAATCACAAATTGCGTATATTGGAGCAGAGGCATATTTGAATGCTAGAAAGCGTACAAAGGATATTGAGGCTGTGCTGACAAATTCAGGAGAAAGTGGAACGTTAAAAGATGCCCTTTATTACAGCTTTATTGCAGTAAGAGGGGAAGATGCCGATAAATACCGTTCTGGGAATGGATTTGACCTGAAAAAAAGATTAAAGGTAAATCAATAGGATTTGTTACAAACAGTTCTACATCTGGATTTAAAGTACCTGGAGAGGTAATTGTAAAAGGAATTTGGGCTAAAAAAATACAGATGAATTGTTGGGAAATAAGGTATTTTCAAAAGTTATGTTTGGAAACTCGCATCCTGGGACTCAAGTTTTATTATTTAAAGGGGATGTTGATGTTGCAACATTTGCTATTCCAAAATCATTTACAATATATGAATTAGTTGCTGGAAAAGACTTTAATTCAGGGGCTACATATAAAGTTAAAAAAAGGAGCAGTTGCACTGTTTGGGAGAATTTGCAGGAAAAAGTTTTTACAGTTATAAAAATCAATTCCTGTTTATAATGGACCAATTGTGTTTAATACAAGAACTTTGTCAAAGGAAGATCAGGAAAAAAATCAAAAAAAGGCCCTAATGGCTAAGTCAACAACTGATAATCCGCATATTTTTCAGCAATAAAAAAAGAGTAAAGTGAGAGGATTGTTCCTGAAGGAAAATGATAATGTAGGATTTGTAGAAACAAATACAGCATGGTATGAAGGAATGAAAAATATAAAAATAAACCTGTTTGATAACCATGAAAAATTTAGAATTTAATAAAAATAAAAAAATAGGGTATTGAACATGTCTAAATAATGAAAAATTTAGGAGTAAAATAAAAAAATGCGTTTAGATAAATTTTTAAAAGGTAACAAGAATTATAAAAAGAAGAACAGTGGCAAAGGAACTTGCAGATAATGGAAACATCGTTGTAAACGGAGATCCTAAAAAAATCTTCCTATGATGTGAAAAAAAGGCGATATTTTTTTGAAATAAAAGTATTTTTAATAAAAAAATATAAAAGGTAAAAGTGCTGGATTTACCGCCTGAAAGTCTGAAAAAAAGAATTTATTGAAGACTATATTGAGATAATTGGATAATCTGTGCTTAAAGTTACTTTAAATAAATTAAGGAAATATTATATTCTTTATCATTTTCTCTTGTTTTTTTACGATAAATAAGGTATAATTGTATTGGAAAAATAAAACTATAAAAACAAGGAGAAGACTTATGAAAGTAACTGATATTCGTATTAGAATTGGAAGACAGACAGAAAAACATCGAAAGATTGAAGGCTTATGCCGACATTACATTTGACGAAAGTTTTGTCGTTCACGGATTAAAAAAATAATTGATGGACAAAACGGACTTTTTGTGGCAATGCCATCAAGAAGAATGCCAAATGGAGAATTTAAGGACATAGTTCATCCTATCAAACCTGAACTTCGTGCTGAAATAACAAAAAGTTATTTTAGAAAAAAATTTGAACAAGAAAAAGCAGCTCATTGAAGCTGAATAATATTTCCATTAAAAAAAGTACACCAAAAATACTAAAATCATATATACATAATAATACTAATATCAGTGGTGTACTTTTTATTTCTTCTTAATTTTTTTTCACTTCTTAATCTTACAATTCAAAAAAAATATTTTTTTTTATTTATTTTCTTTCTTAATTGGAAGATATAGCAAAAATTGTAAAAAAATCATTGTCAATATTAAAACAATATCATATAGCCAGATTGGTTTTATAAAACTCACTTGTGAAATAATATGAGTTCTTAAAAAAACATTGCATTTATTCCTTTAAAAAAATAGAGTTATAGGTAAATGCATATAAAAAAATATGAGAAGCAATGTAATTATTGATTGAATAAGTCCTTTTTGTAGGGTTTTCCACCCTAAATAAGCGGATCCAAAAAAAGCTGTAAATACAATAAGCGCATGCATTATCATAAAAATATATACGTAATAATTATCGTGATAATAGATTATTCCAGGTAAAGATTAATGCTAAAACTGGTCCAAAAAGTTAAATAGTAAACAGCATTATATAAAAATTTTTGTCCTGAAAAATTAGATATAATCCTGCGAAAAAATTGCTGCAAAGTTACAAAGATGTATTGGCATAACGTTAGTTATAGGCTCATTTTGGTACATTAACCTGTAAATTGAGTCGATTATTTTAAATATTAATAAAAAAATAACCTAAAATTGTTGAATATTTTTTTCTATGTTTACATTCTTAAAAAAATTCTTGGAATATAAAATAAAAAAATATGCAAATTAAAGTTGATACTACAAAGGTTTCTATGTGAATTGGACTAAAAATAACTAAAAAGTCAAAGTTTCTCCTTCCTGTTTCCTATTTTTATTTAAAAATTTCTCAATGCTTTTTCATTGTTTTTGACTGTAAAAAAACATCCAGTCTTTTATTCCAGGTATATTATAGGCTACTTTCCAAGTTCCAGAGTGTTCTAAACCTGGATTGGCATCTTTTGGCAAGTATGGATTTGTGCCCTTTTCAAGTGTTGTATATTTTATGTTTGACTTTTTGGGCAATAACCTTTCTTGCGCCTTCTAGAAATTGTGCATCTGTGTAATCGGCTCTCCAATTGTCTTTTGCTACTGTGGCTCCTCTTTTTATAAGTTCGCTTGTAATTGCATTCATTCCTGGATAGGCTTTCGCATCGCCAGTTGAAACTGTTATCCATAGATTATTTTTTGCCATAGTAGACACTTCTTTTGGATTCCATTGGCAAGCTACCAAATATGAAGCTGCAAACAATTCTGGATATTTGTAGTTCATGACAATAGCCATCATTCCACCCATTGATTGCCCTGTTGCATATAATTTTTTTTCATCAATGCTATATTTTGAAATTAAATAATCTCTTATCAAATTTACAGTTGCATCCAGATCACTTGTAATATCTCCGTTGTCATCCACTACTTGTCTTGAATATTGAGGAGCTAGCACAAATGCCTCATGTCTTGCCTGTTCTTCAGGAGCTGCAAATGAAGTTGCGCCATTTCCTTGAAATAAAGCAGTTTTCGTGTCTTCGCTCAGAACTCCCTTATCGTGCATAAACAGTACAAGCGGATATTTTTTATTCTTGTCATAATTTTTTGGAATATAAAGATTATATTTCACACTTGTCCCAGTTTTTGGATCTTTATACACAAACTGCTTAAAGTTTTCCACAATCAGGTTTCTAGTTTTATTATTTTCAAGTATTGCAATGCTTTTTTTCCAATTTTTTTACCATTTGTAAATAAAAATATCTTCCTTTTTGTGTTATTTTTAGAAGTTGCCTTTTTCATTTGAAATCCAACTTCATCATTTCCCTTCAAGGCGAAGAGAAGCCCCGCTGTCCTTTGGATTTAATTCAATAATGACAAATCTTCCGTCTTTTACAATATCAGTTCTTTCTGGACGGGTATTTGAATAGATTTTTTTCAACAGTTCTGTCTGATACTGTAAAAAGTATTCTTTGTCAATTGCGAATTTACTACCCTTTCATTAAATTCTACAATAATATGCGTAATTTGCTGTCCTGTTCCAAAAAAACTTCCGTTACAGATGTTACACTTCTTATCCCTCTGGGATATTTTTATTTTTTTCGGTCTTTAATGCAGTAGTTGTTTCTGCTGAAACAATGCCCGCTGATATTAACATACCGAAAAATTGTTAAAAAAATAATAATATTTTTTTCATAGATATCCTCCTTTGCTATTTTTTTATCCAGATACATTTAATAGCTTTTTTTAATTTCATTATTTTTTTAAAGAAAAAGCCCTTGATAAATTTTACCATAATTTTTTTATATTTCAAATATTATTTTGCCTTTAATTTTTTTCAATATTCTCAATTTAGTTTGTTATTTTTTTAGTTTTATGGTAAACTATTTAAGTAAAAAGCAAGGCATTTTTAGAGAAATTTGGCTTGTATTATGATATTTTTTTCTGGGGGAAAAAAATGAAGAGGGATAATGGGAATAAAAAAATAATAAAAAAATAGATTTTGAACGAATGCTGGATGAAGAAAAGGAAAAAGGGGCATCGAGAAAGACTAAGGCAGCGATTTCTGTCAACAGGGGCAAAAGGATTTACAGATTGTGAAATTTTAGAATTATTGCTTACTTATACAGTTACTAGGAAAAAAACTGCAGAGGAATTGCAGGAGAACTTTTAAGGAAATATCGGGATTTGTATACGATTTTGAAACAGCCTGGGGAAGAACTGCAAAAAAATAAATATATGACTGAAAGGGCAGCCGTATTTTTTAAACTTTTATTTGAAATAATTGAAAATGAATTGTATAAAAAAAGTATGTAATGAGCGAATCGTACTTTCAAGCAACCTGAAATTGCTGAATTATCTGAAATTTTCCCTTTTAAGCAGGGATATTGAAGTATTTAAGGTATTGTTTTTAAATACACAGAATGAACTGTTAAAGGAAGAGGAACTTTTTTTTGGAACGATCGACAGAAGCACGGTCTATATTCGGGAATTGGTAAAAAAAATTTTAGAATATAATGCAAAGGGAGTAATTCTGGTGCATAATCATCCATCAGGCTCATTAAAGCCGTCAGAATCTGATATTTTTGCTGACGAGAAAGGTAAAGGAAGTTTTGGAAAATATAGAAATACGGTTGCTGGATCATTTAATAATAAGTGAAAGAGGGCATTTCAGCTTTTTGGAAGGTGGGATTTTATGAAGATAATAAATATAAAATTTAGGAAAACAAAAAAAGTTTATCCATTTATGATAAGCGATTCGGAAGATTATAAAAAGGGAGATTACGTTCTTGTAGATACAATTCGTGGGGAACAGATAGGCATAGTTCTTGGAATTGCATTAAATAGACAGAATGCTGATCAAGATGATTTGAAAAATTAGGGAAGTAAAAAGAAAAATTGACAGAGGAAGAAGTAAAAAAATTAGCAGATTTGGATAAAAAAAGGCTGATGAAGCATATTTTTAAATGTAAAAAGATTGTAAAAAGACTGCTTCCTGAAAATGAATCTTGTTATTGGAGAATATACATTTGATGAAGGAAAAGCTAATTTTTTTATTTTACAGCGAATAACAGGCTTTGATTTTTAGGGAACTGGTAAAGGAAGTAAATAAGACATTTAAAAAAAGAGTGGAATTTTTATCAAATTAAGACAAATGATGAAGGAAGAATTTTGTCAGCTTTTTGGGAAAAGTATGGACAGGGAAATTTACTGGTAAAAAAATAAAAAAATGAAGAGTGTGCAGAAATTTTTTTGTAAATAGAATACTTGAAATATGAGAAAAAAATATCCAGTAGTGGAGGATTTTGTAAGACATGCAAATTTTGATATATTGTTATGCAAAGTACTGAATTTACTGGATTTATCTATTAGTTTACACAAAATTCTGGACACTCCTTTTTAGAATTGTAAATAAGTATAATTTTTTTCAGGGATTTGATAACTTGAATTAAAAAAATATGGATATTTATAAAATTTTTTTAAAAAAAGAGTTGAAATATTTGAAAATATATGTTATACTTATTGAGTAATAAAGTTGATGTGGTCGCATAGCTCAGTTGGGAGAGCACCTGCCTTACAAGCAGGGGGTCATTGGTTCGAGCCCAATTGTGACCACCATTTTTTTATGGAGGTGTAGCTCAGTTGGTTAGAGTGCTTGCCTGTCACGCAAGATGTCGCGAGTTCGAGTCTCGTCACTTCCGCCATTTGCCCAGATAAAGCTCAGTCGGTAGAGCAAGGGACTGAAAAATCCCTGTGTCCGTGGTTCGATTCCGCGTCTGGGCACCATCATAACAACTAAAAATTAGAATATATAGTGCAAATCAGTAATTATGCTGTTTTGCATTTTTTTTTATTATTTTTTTCAAATAGCAAAATTTTTTTAGTAAAAAGATCAATATTTTATGTGAACTACTCCCGCTTTTCAGAAGCGGGAGCTTTCTTGGGAAGTATCTGCTTTTGCTAGCCAAATATATTTACCAAGCTCTTCGGGCAGTCCCTGCCCTGTTTTTTTTATTTTCCTAATATTCCAACATCAATTTTTCCAATGTTTTTTTTATATTCAGTGCTGCATTGTAATCTCTATCAATTTCAATTCCACAGCACTCACATTTATAAACTTCTTTCTGATAATTCCAGTTTCTCTTTAACATTTCCACATTTACTACAAGTTTTTCGACGATGGAAACCACTTATCTATCTTCAAAAAAATTGCTTTCCTAAAAAAATATCAGTTTATACTCAAGCATTCTCAAAAACATTCCCCATCCATTATCTCCTACACTTTTTCCAAAATTTAATGCCTGGCTCATCCCTTTCATATTTAAATCCTCAACAACCACAGCATTATAATCTTCAGACAATTTTTTTCGATAATTTATGCAAAAAAATCTCTTCGACAATTTTTGATATACTCATGCAATTTTGATATTTTCACTTTTTGCTTATACCAATTTTTAGAAAAATTTCACTTTTTCTTGACAATGACTTTTTGTAATTTTTTTCAATTTTTCTCCAATATCCTAAAAATATTTTGGATAATCAGCTCTTTGGTTTTCAGAACTGACAAATAATTCAGGCATTGAAAAAAATCAAGTCCAATTACTTTTATCATTACTTGGCATTTTTTTTGAATTTCTTTTTCAAATTCCGTCAAAACAGAAACATAGTAATTTCCATTACTGTTTGTCAATGTTACTGACTTTATTCTATAATTTTTTTGGTATTTCTCTATGATATTTTAATTTTATTCTTTTTCAATTTTGGCAAAACCAAATACTTGTTTTCCTCAATTCGTATCGAATTGTTCACACAATTTGTCGTGTAACTTTTTAACACTAGTCTTTTTTTAGATTTGAACCTTGGAAATTTTGCCCTCTTCTGAAAGAAATTCGTAAACGATCGTTTTACATTCAATTGAGCATTTGAAAGTGCCAGACTGTCTACTTCTTTCAAAAAAATTGATTTTCACTTTTCAAACTGGCAGGTGTAATTATTTTATTTTTTTCCCAGTTTCTTCATAAAATTTATTCGCAGTATATAAAATCGTATTGTAAACAAAACGAACACATCCAAAAAGTCTTGTTTATCAACAATTCTTGATCTTTATTTGGATAAATTCTGTATTTGAATGCTAAATTATATTTCATAAATTACACCTTCTTTTTGATTTTGAATATTATTTTTAATGACTTCTCTTCAATATTTTATAAAAAAATTGTATCATAAGTGTATCCTTTTTTTCAACTTTAAAAAGCAATTCATCTCCCACTTATAGAAAGCCTACGACTTCTTGCTATCTTTTTGTTAAACAAAATTTATTAAATAGTGCAAGAACACTCGTTACTTTAGTTGTGGGAGGTTCAGAGATGAATCCATTAATTTAATGGAAAATGATATTAGAATTTTTTTGAAAAAAATTAACTTAACTGCTTTTATCTAATAAAAAAAGGTATTTTTACAAGGAAAAAAAGATTGCTCGTATTAAGATTATAAGGTTAATAGAAAAAGATTGACAAATTATAAAAAAATTATATTATAATATAATGACTTGTAAGTCAATTTTTTTATTGTTAGGTAGGAAGATGTTTGTAAAAAGAGAAAAATATAAAAAAACAAAAAAAGAGGAAAAATATTGGAAAAAAAGTGCCTTTTGAATTATTTAGGAAAAAAATGGGTATATGGATACAAAAAGTTGAGGATATAACAAAGGCGTTGGGAATTTCAAAAGGAAGTTTTTATACGTATTTCAAGACGAAAGAGGAACTTTTATGTGAATTATTAGAAAGTAAAAAAATCTGAAATGGAAAAAAATATTCGAAAGTAAAAATTGATGAAAATCCGAAAAAAACTTTTAGAAAAATTTTTATTAAAGAAAGATTTAAAAAGTATTCTAGAACTTTTGAACAATGTGGATATTGGAATAATGAATTCTTTTACCCAGAATACAAATGTAGGGAAATTTCATGAAGAAATGACAAAATTTTTTTAAGAGTTTTATCAAGGAAAAATATACTTTTTAAGATATGAAAGTAACAGGGAATACGATATAGAAATTATTTCAGATTTTATAATTTTGGCAATTAATAATTATTTGATTAAAAAAATTGTATGTAAAAAAAGAATATACTTTTTTTCTTCAAAGGAAGAGTTTGATGGGATAGTAGAGGATAATCAGAAATTAATTAATGAAATTGTAAAATTCATCGATAATGCATTAAAAATAGATTAAATAGGAGGACAAGATGAAAAAAATAAATTGCGAATGATAGTGAGTGCCATTATTATTGTTAATTGCAATTCCGGGTTTTTGCAGAAAAAAATAACGATACAGGAAGCAGCAGAAATGGCAATTAAAAAAATAATAAGGACATTAAGATTGAGATGTTGAAAACAGAGCAAGGGAAAATTGATGTGGATAGAGCCTGGGCTAACAGATTTTTTACAGTAGGTTATTCTGGAAGCGCTCAAGAGCATTTGGATAAGAGTTTTAGTAGAACTGGAGAGGCTTATCAGCATTACTTGACATTGTCGCAACCGATCTATACAGGCGGAAAATTGAAACTGAATCACGAAATTAGTAAAGAAAAATTGACATTGTCGCAGCTTAGTCTGGATAAAGTGAGAAAAGATACAGTTTTAAGTACAGTTCAAGCATATATTGATGTTTACAATGCAATGAGCACATTGGGAGTATTGCAGAAATCAAAGGAAACGTTAGATGAAAATTTAAAAACACAAAAAAAGAACTATATGATTTAAGAATGACAACTCAGCCAGAACTTACAGAAGCAGAAAGAAGCGTGGCATCCATTGAAGCACAAATTGTAGAGCAGGAAGGGAATATAGAAGTTTCAAAAGAGGCATTGGGAATTTTAATCGGAGTGAAAAATAGTTCGCAAATCGAGATAGTTCCATTTGGAGTAGAGGATAACTTTACAAAGACAGTTAAATTGGATGAAGATTTGGCAAAATTGCCGCTGGAAAATACAGAATATAAGATAGCTGTGAAGCAAAATGATCTGAGCAAAAAAAATATAAAAGTGCAGGAAGCAGATTTTAAGCCGACAGTTAGCGGAATGATAAATTATGGTGTATTGCAAAGTCAAGATAAGTTTGGAAATATTTTCAAGACAAAAAACTTTACAACTTCAGCAGGAGTAAAATGGAGCTGGGACATATTTGACTGGGGAGCAAGAAAAAAATAATGTGAATTATGCGAAAAAAAGACTCAGGAAATATCAGCTGTTCAAGTGGATCAGACTCTGGAAACTGTTCAAGCAAATATGAGAAAAAAACTTATTATCAGTTAAGATCGCTGGAAAAAAAGTATAGCAGCATTGCAATTAGCGGTGCAAAAAAAGCAGAAGAATCTTATAATTTGGAAAAAGAAAGATATTCTTACAGATTAATTACGATGGAAAAATTTGTTGCAATCGGAAACTAATTTAAGACAAGCCAGAGTAAATTATGCACAGGCTAAATTGAATTATTATTTCCTAGTTTCTAAATATGGAGCATATTTGGACTAGAGATAAAAAAATTTTATAGAAATGATATGAATTGGAAAAAGTTGATAGAATTTAAAATGGTAAAAATAAAAGAACCATTTAATCTGAGAATTATAAAATAATCAAAATGAAATTTTCACTTTTTAAATAGGGAATAATATTAAATATAAAAACAGGAGAAAAATATTAATTTAATTGGATTTTAGAGGCTTTTATAAATAATTAAAGTCACTAAGAATAGGGAGGAAAAATGAAAATAAATAAAAAAATAATTGTAGCGATGATGGTGCTAGCATTGCTTACTGTTTCATGCGGAAAGAAAAAACCAAAAGGAAATTCATCTACAGCAAGACCAGTAAAAAGTGCAAGTAATCGGTCAAAATCAAATGTCGTTGGGATACACGGCTAGTGGGTCGATAAAAGGGATAGAAGAAATACCGTATACAGCGACTTCAAGTGGGGAAGTTGTAGTAATTAACGGGAAAAATGGTGATTATGTGAATGCAGGGCAAGTAATTGTGGCGATTGATAATCAAGCGGCAAGATCTGGTGTTAGAGAGGCTGTTTCAAATGTAAGAACGGCAGAATCTAATATTAGTTCGGCACATGGAGATATTAGTGCAGCTAAAGGAAATATTGCCTCAGCAGCAGCAGCAGTGGAAGAAGCGAGAATTAATTATCAAAAAAATATAAAATGTTATATGATAAAAGATTAATTACAGAAACTGATTTCTTGACAGCACAAACAAAATTAAGTTCGGCACAAAGCTAACTTAAATTCAGCTAGAAGTAACTATAATACAGCGGTAAATGCATTATCTTCTAGAAGAAACAGTTTGAGTTCGGCACAAAGTCTAATTTAGCTACAGCAAATGATACTAACAGTAAAACTGTTATTAAAAACTAAAGTTAGCGGATATATTGCAAATATGGATTTAGAAAGACATCAACAAGTATCAGCAGGAGCAAAAATTATTTACATTGGTTAATGAAAGTGAAATGAAATTGGAAATTGGAGTTCCAGCAGAAATTGTTAAAAAAATTCAAATGGGAGCACAAGCAACTATAAAAAGTTGATGAATTGAATGGTAAGGAAATTGTTGGAACAGTTTATGAAATAGCAGCTCAGCTGATTCAGCTTAGTAGACAATTTATTGTAAAAGTTAAATTCCTAATCCAGATAGAGAGTTAAAAAGTGGAATGTATGGAAAAAGCAAATATTGCAACAGGAGCTGAAGATGGGTTGATTATTCCTAAAAAAAGGCGATTGTAGTAAGAGGAGTTCAGCAAGTTATTTATGTTATTAGAGATGGAAAAAGCAGTTATGATACCGATAAATATTTCTAATCAAAAATGAAACTTATGCGGCAGTGACTGGTGATGGCTTGACAGCTGGTGATCAGTTAGTTGTTGATGGACAAAATGTTGTACAAGCGAATGAAAAAGTAAATATTGTGCAGTAATAGAAAAATAGAGAAAGGAGCATACGGTTATTGCAATCGTATGAGATAAAATGACAGTAGCAGAATTTGCAACGAAGAGAGTAGTGTCGACAACGATGATACTTATATTTATGATTTTTTTGCTGGTTGGGTAGCGATGACAGGTATGAAACAGGAAAAGAATACCAGATTATGATATACCGATAGTTGTTGTTAATGCCACTTGGACTGGAGCGACAGCGGAAGATGTAAAAACACAAGTATCTAAAAAAATTGAAGATGCGGCATTGAATGTAGATGGAATTAAAAATATTACAACATCTTCATCTTATGGTTCATCAGTAGTTACGATAGAGTTTAACTATGGTGTAGATACAGATATTAAAACAAGTACAAGTTCAAACACAAATAGATAAAATAAAAGGACAATTGCCAGATGATGATAACTTTAAAGATCCTACAGTATCAAAAATTAGATGTAGCAGGGAGTTCCAACATGGCGTTAATGATTGGAATTACTGGGAAAAAAATAAAGAGTTAATAACATCATTTGTTGAAGAAACATTACAACCTAGATTGAAGAGAAATAGAGGTATCGGTAATATTTCTGTAATGGGTAATGCGACAAGACAAATTAAAGTTTGGCTGGATCCAGCTAGATTAAAGGAATATAATTTGTCAGCGGCAGAAATTTATAGTAAAAATAAAAGCAGCTAATACGGTAACACCAGCAGGTACAATAACTGATGGGACGAAAGAATTTATCCTAAAAAGTTGATGGAGAATTAAAAAGAGCTTTGATCAAATTCAGGATATCGTTATTTCAAATCAAAATAATCAAACAGTTAGATTGGCTGATGTGGCAAAAAGTTGAGTATGGAACAGAGGATCCTACATCATATGTAACATATAATGGAAAAAGAAATGGTTGCCGTTATGATTCAAAAAGAGTAAAGATGGTAACTTGGTGGAGGTTGCTAAAAAAAGGCTAAGGAAACTTTGAAAGAAGCAAAACCATTATTTCCAGAAGGTTCTAGTTATAATATAATAGTTGATAACAGTGAAAAAAAGTTAGTGAATCAATAAAAAATGTTGCAAGTTCTGGGATACAAGCGGTTATCATTACAATCATAGTACTTTTTGTATTCTTGAAAAACTTGAGAGCGTCATTAGTTGTGGGAACATTGATTCCGATTTCAGCAATGTTTACATTCTTCTTACTTACAACACAAGGGATAACATTGAATATGGTTTCGTTAATGGGATTATCACTTGCAGTTGGATCATTAGTAGATAACGGAGTTGTTACGCTGGATAATATTTTTGATCACATTCAGATTAATAAGGAACCAGCAGATGTAGCAGCGGTACGGGGTACAAATGAAGTAATTCTTCCGATGATGGCGTCAACGGCGACTTCAGTTTGTGTATTTCTACCTATTATATTGTTTGAAGGAATTACTAAAGAAGTATTTAAAAGTATTGCATTTTCAATGATGTTTGCGTTATCAGCTTCAATCATTGTTGCGATGTTATGGGTTCCGATGGCTTCAAGTTTATTTTTAGATGTTAAAAAAATCGCAGATAATGCTGAAAAAGCCGATAGATTTAATGCATTTAGGGATAAATATAAAGAATTAGTGGCAAAAGTATTGGGAAATAGATGGAAAATGGTAATTGGAATTGTAATAGCATTTGTAGTAGTTGTATTTGGAATAGGAAAAACAGTAAAAACTACATTCTTCCCAACGATTGATGATAATCAATATTCGGTAGTTGCGACACTTGCGACAGGATTAGATTTAGATGTGTCAAAAGATATTGCAAATAAAATGGAAGCTGTTGTAAAAGCAGATCCAGCGACTAAAGATATAAATGTTATTGCCTCAAAAAGTGCAGCGACAATAAATGTCGATGTAAAGAAAGATACGATGAAGGCAATGAACCGTGTCAGAGAAAAATTAAAAGATTTACCAAATGTAACACTTGCGGTTTCACCACAAAAAGCAGGAGGTCGTTTATCGCAGAAGGATTATTCGTTTCAAATAGAAGGTGATGACCCACAAGAACTAAATAGAATTGCAAATTCGATAATGAATGATATGAAGAGTCAGTCTTGGTTTAAGGATGTTAAGTCATCGACTGAAGGTGGATATCCACAAAGCTAAATTGGAAGTTGACAGAGTAAAAGCAGAAAGTTATGGAATAACTGTAACAGATATTACTCAAATGTTATTTATGACAGCTTCTGGATCTGCAAATCCAATTGATGTAACTCAAAGTACAGAAACATTGGATGTAGTGTTGGAATTGGAAAAAAATCAAAAAAATTCATTGAATAAAATTATGGATTTAGAGATAAAAACTAATAAAGGAACTTATGTTAGATTAGGAGATATTGCTACAATGCAATATGAAGAAAGTGCTTCAACTATTTCAACAGAAAAATGGTACAAAGAATTGTAACAGTTGGTGCAAACTTGGATAAATCAAAAAGGATTTAACGATGCAGCGACATTTATTCAACAGTCATTCAAGAAGGCAAATCCAGCTGAAGGATATAAAATTGGAGTAGCAGGACAAGCTAAAAACCAAGCTGAAATGGGTGGACAAATTATGAAAGACTTGTTACTTGCGATTGTGTTGATTTATACAGTACTTGCGGTTCAATTGGAATCATTTATCTTGCCGCTTATGATTATGACAACATTGCCATTATCAATGATTGGAGTAATTTTAGGATTAGCGATAACTAGAGTACAACTTAGTATGTTCGTTATGATCGGTATTTTGATGTTATTTGGTATGGCGGTTAATAATGCGATTGTAATGCTTGATTTCGTTGCGGGATTGCGGAAAAAAGGATGGTCGATACACGATGCCTTAGTAGAAGCCTGCGGTTCAAGACTTCGACCAATTTTAATGACAACACTTACAACAGTATTAGGATGGCTTCCAATGGTATTCTCAAGCAAAGGAAGCTCGGGATATTATCAAGGAATGGCTATTGCGGTAATGTTTGGACTTTCATTCTGTACGGTATTGACATTGTTCTTTACGCCAGTGTTGTATTCGTTGGTTGAAGAAAGAAAAGAAAGAAAACAAAAAGAAAAGGAAGAAAAAAGAAGACAAGGAAAAGAAGAAGAACGAAAAGGATATGCTAAATAATTCGATTCTTTGATTTATTGAAAAGTGTTTGATAACTTATAAAATATAATTTTTTTATGAGTTATCGAACAAAAGTTAAATTTATAAAAAGTAGAGAGGAGAATTTTTGTGAAAAAGATTAGAGATATATTTTGATTCGTTTTATACTGAAAAAATGAAAGAAGAATTGAGAGAGTATGGAATAGATCAATATTTTTATAGTTCCAACTGTTCATAGTTCCTGGAGTAAAACTTTTAAACATTTTAATACACATGTTTTGACTAGGGAACAGATAGTATCCTAGTTACTTATCTGGAAGATGAGCATGCAGAAGAAATTTATACGGATTATAAAAATTATGAAAAAATAGACTTTAGGCAGAGGATTTCTATGGGAGCGGTTATTATGCCAGTTGAAGATATTATTTTGTAAAAAAATATAATTTTATACTATCTTCCAATTTAAATAGCAAATTAATTATAATTTTTCTCGTAAGAGGTCAAAGCTTCCTTGTCAGTAAACAGTATAAGATATAATTTCTGTTTTTTTAAATGGAATTTGGGTATAAAATGAAAAAAGTAGTTTGAATATAAAAAAAGAACGGAGTGATTATTAATGGCAGTTTTTGAATTGAAACATCCACTAATTGAACATAAACTTTCAAATTTGAGAAATAAACATACAGATACTAAACTTTTTAGGGAAAGCCTAAACGAAATAGCAGGACTTATGGTTTATGAAGCAACAAAACATTTGCCGCTCAAGGAGATTGAAACAGAAACTCCTATTCAGAAAACTACTACAAAAGTTCTGGATAAACCAATAACATTAGTTCCCATCCTAAGAGCAGGACTTGGAATGATAGATGGAATACTGCAGCTTCTTCCAAATGCAAAAGTAGGGCATCTGGGAGTTTACAGAAACGAAGAAATTTTAGAGCCGGTCTATTATTACGCAAAAATGCCAACAAACGTTGTCGAAAGTCAAGTTTTCGTAGTAGATCCAATGCTTGCAACAGGTGGTTCAATGATTTACACACTTGACTATTTGAAAGAAAAAGGCGTAAAAAACATAACTGTGCTTTGTATCATTAGTGCTCCTGAAGGAATAAAGAAATTTACTGAAAAACATCCCGATGTTGACTTGTACATTGCGGCAATTGATGATGGACTTAATGAGCATGCATATATCTATCCAGGATTGGGTGATGCGGGAGATAGAATATTTGGAACAAAAATAATAAAATGGATTTTTTTAGGGAAATGCTCTAATTAATAGAATTAGGGTATTTTTTTGTATATTTTGCTTTATAAAAAAAGAAAAAAATATAAAAATTATGAAAAAAATTTGATTAAAGGATATTTTATACTATTCCCCGTTAAAGCAATGGAGTTTTTATAATTCCGTTTAGCAAGGGGTCAAGACCCCTTGTCAGAAAAGTAAATAGGAAATTATTTCTTTTTTCAAAAGGGGTTTAGTATTAATAGTGTGTAATAGTATAATCCTATAAAAAAATAGGAAATAATATTAAAAGGAGTAGGAGAATACATTACAAACTTGATTTAAAAAGGAATTTTTATAACTACTTCCGCTCCTTTGGTTTTGCTGTCTTTATTTATAAATACTCCGTAATTTTTGCCGTAATAGAATTTTATTCTTTTATCGACATTTTGAATTCCTACACCGCCTGTCTTGCTTTTTTTGAACTGTTTAGCTTTTTCAAAGCCTATTCCGTTATCTTTGACTGAGATATTGACAGTGCTGTTTTGTCTGTAAACGTCTATTGTGATGATTCCGTTTCCAGAAAGGTTTTTTATTCCGTGATAGATGGAGTTTTCTACAATTGGCTGGATTATGATTTTTGGAACTTTGATGGAAAGAAGGCTTTCGTCTTCTATGTTGAAAAAATAGGAAAGTTTGTCTTCATATCTCTGCTTTTGTATGAATAAATATTCTTTAGTGTGCATAATTTCATCTTTTAACGGTATTTTTTCGTGTCCGTTGCTAAGGGAAAGCCTAAAATAGTTTGCAAGTGATTTTGTAATGCTGATTACTTTTTCATTGTCTTCAAATTCTGCCATCCAAATGATTGTATCTAGCGTGTTATACAGAAAATGTGGATTAATCTGGCTGTGAAGAGCCTTTATTTCATATTCCCGTAAATATTTTATCTTTTCAACCATTACATTAAAATGTTCTACAAGGTTCTGAATTTCATAGCCTGTTTTTTCACTTAAATGAAATTCCCATAGATTATTTTTCAAAGTTTTGCATATGATTTTTCCAGTTTTATTAAAAGGCTTTAGAATCTTTGTTATTACGATGAATGTAATAATGGAAGAAAAAGCTAATGAAACTAGGAAAAATGATAATAACTATGTGAGAGAAATTTTTTTCTTTAAGATAACTAAGTCATTTGTGTTTGCAAGGCTTCTTAAATTCCAGTTTGTATTTTCAATCTGTGTTTCGTATAAATATGTATCTTTCTTTTTATTCTTTTCTGAAAAATTTTTGCAAAACACTTTTTTTATCAGCAAAACATTTTCACGTCTTTGTAGTAAATAATATTGTTGTTTTTGTCTACTATAATATTGTCGATTTGTTTTCCAAAAGAGATAGAATTTAAATATCTTTCAAGAATTTCATATTTAATGTCAAAAACAATAACACCAAGATTTTCTCCCTTTGAATTTTTTTATGTCCCGACTGATTGAAAGAAACCAGAGAGTTTGAGTTCATAGAGAGGTGGAATTTTTTTCTGCTGGGATTAAAAACAGGGCATATCTGAATTGTTTATAGCATCTACATACCATTTTTTTCCTTCATCATATTTTCTGATATTTTCATATCATTATTTTTTTGTCACTGGATACAATGTTACCATTTTTTTCCAATTACAGTAATACTTTTTAATTCCTTTATTATATTCAAGAATCGAATAAATCATTTTTTTCAATGCTCTTTTTTTGAATCTTCATTTCCTGATATTAAAAAAATTTCTAACATCGGCATCAACAGATAAGAGATTAATCATATTTTTTTCAATTTATCCGCATAAAGAGTAATATAACGGGATGTATTTATAACATTTTTCGTTAGTATATTCAATTTCCTTGTTCATTATGATGTATTTTTGAAGTATAGTAAAAAAATACTGCTTAAAAAAGTACAAACAGAAGATTTCCAATAATATAATAAAAAAACAAACTGAAGCAGCATCGAGTTTTTCATAGTTCTTTTTAATTTCATAGTTTCTCCAGCACACTTTTTCTTAAATTCTTTCGGTGTCATTCCAAAAGTTTTTTTAAATTTTGAATTGAAATAATTAAAGTTTTCCATTCTACAAGCTCTCCAATTTGATAATTTTTTTCAGATCTGTTGTCAAAAGCAGCAATTTTGCCTTTTTCCATCCGCATATTATTCAAATAGTCCTGAAAAAGGAATACCAAACAAATTTTTTTAAAAAAAGTGAACTCAAATATCCAGAAGATAAATTCATTTCGTCAGCCAGAGAATTTAAGTTAAAGGAAATATCGCTGTATTTTTTTCTTCAATTTTTTTGTTAAAATATCTTTTATACTTGCTATGAGAAATATTTTTATCAGATTTCTCAATTTGGCTAATTTTATTAATAATTTTTTTCTTGCTTCGTTATATCTTTTTATCTTCTTCCAAACTTTATAGATAAGTTTTGAAATTATTTCATTTATATCTGTCTTGGAAACAGGTTTTAAAATATAGTCTTCAACTCCGATTTTTTTAAAAGCCTTTTGAGCATATTCAAAATAGTCATATCCAGAAATAATGGCTATCTTAACATCACTTTTTTCAGACATTTCATTTCCTCGGCAAGAGTCAGCCCATTTTTAAAGGGAATATTTATATCCAGCAAGACAAGGTCAGGCAAGACTTCTGAAAAAAAGTCTTAAAGGCAGAATTACCATCTTCTGCCTCATAAACATCACTTATCTTATATTTTTTTCAAAAATCAATAAAGGTTTTAATACCTCTTCTTATAATCGGTTCATCATCAATTATTAAAATACTATACACTTATTTAACAGCTCCTTTGATTTGTGCAGCAGTCAGATGTCCCGGCAAAGTTTTAACAATATTCAAGTTCCCATCCAATATAATGTTTGAAGGATATCCCAAAACTTTTGCCCTTTTTAGCACTTCCCCCTTTTCGTCCAGCAAAAACAGTAGTATTTTTTTGTAATTAAGCCCTTTATACCACTGAATAAATTTAGCTGTAGGTTTTTTTCTCCTTTTTGTCCCGGAGAAGCAATTGTTATAACTGTAAAATTCTTACTTTTATCTGCACTTAAAGAATTAATTTCGCTTAATCCTGAAAGACAGATAGGACACCATGAAGCCCACATTTTAATATATATTTTCTTACCTTTGTACTTGTTAAGGGAAACAGGTTTATTATTAATGTCCTTTAACTGAACTCCTTGCAATGTATTTCCAAATGAAATCAATCCAAAAACTCAACAAAGTTACAATTGTTACAATTAATTTTTTTCATAAAAAAATTACTTCCTTTCTGTATTATAGCAAATTTAAAAATATTTTTTTTGTAATTATTTTTTTTAAGTTATTTTGATTACTAATTGTTTTATAAAATTTAAAAAAATTATAATTTTTAAAAAAATAAAATTATTAAAACTTATTCATTATTAGCAAAACTCCCATAAATATAATTAGAAATCCTCCAAAGATTTTAAAAATAGTTTGTGTATTGATTTAAAAGCTCGTACTTTTTTTAGCAATTCCTGAGAGAAAAAGGAAAAATAGAACAAATGGAGTGGCGAGTCCTAAGACGTATATAAACATCATTAACCCTCCATAGACTGCAGATCCTTTTTCCCCTGCAAGAGTAAGCACCGAGGCAAGAATAGAGTATACACATGGAGTCCACCCTAGACTAAATGTTAGTCCTAGCAAAAAAAGCCTGTAATGAAGAATTTTTTTCTCAATTAAATCCAAATTTATAGATTTATTTTTTTCTAAAAAGTTAAATTTTTAAGATGCCTGTCTGATGTAATCCCAGTATTATTACAAGTATTCCTGCCAAAACTTTTTATAGTGTCATTAAAGAAAAATTCCCGTAAGAAAACTAAAACTAAAAGCCTATGCTTACAAAAAGTAAGTGAAAGACCTAAAAATAAATAGAAAAGGTATTAAGCACAGTTTTTTTTCCTTTGCTTAAAATTCCCAAATATACAGGAACAACGGGAAGAATACACGGAGATAGAAAAACTTGCTACTCCTCCTAAAAAAATACGCTTCCTACCAGTAATGGCTGATTAAACATAAATTATCTCCTATCCTGTTCATTTTACTGAACTAATTTTTATTAAATATCCATAATGCTCTTTTTCCATATCTTTTAATGGGATAAATTTAATTGAAGCACTGTTTATGCAATAACGAAGCCCTGCCTTTGTCTTTAGGTACCATCATCAAAAAAACATGTCCCAAGTGGGCTTTTTCCGCTTCGACTAAGCACTTCTGTCCTTACCATATTAAAACTTGTATCATTTGCATAAGTTACAACATCTTTTGAAATAGGTTTTGTAAAACTTGGCCAGCCACAGCCAGAATCATATTTATCTTTTGAGGAAAATAATGGCTCTCCTGTTGTTATGTCCACATAAATTCCATCTTCATGATTGTCCCAGTACTCGTTTGAAAAAAAGAATGTTCAGTATTTTTTTCTGTGTAACGCTGTACTGCAGTGGAGTAAGCCGTTTTTTCAATTCTTCGTCACTTGGTTTTGGATAATCTTTTGGATCAATAATAACTTCATCTGCCTTACTGACATCAATGTGACAATATCCGTTAGGATTTTTTTTCAAATAGTCCTGATGGTATTCTTCTGCGAGTATATAATTTTTCAAAGGCTGAACTTCAACTTGAATTTTGTCTGTATATTTTTTCTGCTCTTCTTCAATTTCCTGTAAAATAATTTCTTTATCTTTGGGATTAGTATAATAAATCCCTGTTCTGTATTGTCTGCCTCTATCATTTCCCTGCTGATTAATGCTAGTAGGATCTACAACTTGAAAAATAATATTTAAGAAGCTTTTGCTCAAAGAAATTTTGTTTGCGTCATATTTTACGTGAACTGTTTCTGCGTGATCCGTTGATGCGACAATGTTATAACTCGTTTTTTCAGTTTTACCATTCGCATAGCCAACCGTAGCATCCTTTACCCCGTCAATTCTTTCCATATATGCCTCAAGTCCCCAGAAACAGCCACCAGCAAGATAGATTTCCCTGATGTTTTCGTTCCTGCCTGAATCATATTTTCTTTTTTTCGGTTTATTTTTCATTTCTGTTTTTACGATTTTTTTATTTTTTTATTTGATAATACTACTGAAAAATAAAAGCTAAAGATAGTATTAAAAAAATAATAGTAGACTTCTAGATTTCATAAAACCGCCTCCCGATTTATATTTAAATATTTTTTTGTATCTACAAGAATAGTATAGTCTAAAAATTGATAAAAAAATGAAATATAGTAATATTTTTCTATAATTTTATAATATTTGTCGATTTATTAATCAAATTTGATGCAATTAAAAAAATGTTAAGTTAAAATATAAAAATTAATATTGCAATTTATGATGATAAAAAAATAAAAGGATTGTATAGGAATATTTATTATAAAAAAATAAAGAAGATATTTTTAAATGTTATAAAAAGAATATAAAGTGAAAAAAACCATATGATTTTTTTATGTTTTTCAATTTGGAGATAATTAATTGTATTTTTTTGATAAATATAAAAGATAATTCTCATGAGTAATTTTTTTGTAGTATTGTAAAATTTATAGAGAATATAGTATAATAGATGTAGATGAAAAACAGTTGCAAAAAAACAATGTGAATATTGACAGTGGTTGTAGTTGCTACATCAATTAATTCAGATGGAGGAACTGAAGAAATTAAGAAATTAGAAGAAATTTCTGATACTGTTATAGTTTTGCCTCTTAAAAAAATTAGTGGAAGCAGATTCTAGTGCAACTTTTGATAAATTATTTGAAAAAAAGAGATGAAATTTTTTTATAAAAAAATGTAGAATTTATAATAAATCTAATAAAAAAACAAGGGATAGTGAATCTTGATTTTGATGATGTAAAAAAATAATGCTAGGAAATTCAGGAGAAGGCATAACAGCATTTGGTAAAGGTGAAGGGCAGGATAAGGTAAAACTTGCTACAGAACAAATAATAGATAGCCCTTTTATAAAAAAATCTTCCAAAAAGCGAGAAAGATACTGTTAAGCATTACAGCAGGACCAGACATTGGATTAACGGATTTACACGAAGTAACTATGATTATAAATAAAAAAATTTGGAGCAGACCAAACAAATATACTATGGGGATACATTATGGATGTTGAGACTTTGAAGATAAAATTGAAGTGGAAATGCTGATAACAGATTTAAAGGAATTACTTTAACATACAATGTATAAAATAAAGATGATGTAGATAAAATTGTTGAATTTGTAAAAAGCAGGAGTGACGATTGTAAAAAGAACCTTAAGATGTATTTTTTTGGGTGGATATCATGTATTTTTTTGTAATTTAGACGGGATATTATTGGAAAGTGGCTTGGGAACCAGATTTTAAATCTGATGAAAATGGATTATTACAATTTTAGTAAATATATTCTAATTTGTAAAATAGATAAAAAATTTTATAAATGTTAGAAGAAGTAAAAAGCAGTAAGTTGATACTTCTTTTTCTTTTTTTGATGAAAAAAATTGTCAGAATATACTTAAAACTTCTTAAAAACAAAAATTATTGAAATTAGAAAAAAATAAAAAGTTGAAAAAAATAGAAAAAAATTTTTCTTTTTGGAAAAAAATGTGGTATAATTTGATGTATGCTCAAACCTTTTTAAAAATTAAATAAACTTAGGGATTGAGTAAATTATGAATTAAATACGTTATAATTATAAATAGATAAATATATTGGAGAAAAAATTGGGAAAAAAGTTTTAAGGATAATTTGCTGACAGTGATAAAAATGAGAGATGAAATAGTGAGATTGCAGAAGGCTGGGAAAAAGGTAGTTTTTACTAACGGAGTTTTTGATATCCTGCATATTGGGCATTTGACTTATCTAGAAGAAGCTAGAAATTTAGGCGATGTTTTGGTTGTTGGTGTAAATAGCAATGCTTCGGTTAAAGTGAACAAGGGAGATAAAAAGACCGATAAATAGTGAAACAAATAGAGCTTTTGTGCTTTTGGGTACGAAATTTGTGGATTATACGGTGATTTTTGATGAAAAAACACCAGAAAAACTACTGGATATTTTAAAGCCAGATATTCATGTAAAAGGTGGAGATTACAAAAAAGAGGACTTGCCAGAAACAAAAGTTGTTGAAAAAAATGGCGGAGAAGTAAAGATTTTATCCTTTGTGGATAATATTTCACAACTGAAATTATTAATAAAATTATTGAAGTATATAAAAAAATAAAAAAATTTTAAAAATTATAGAAGAAATATTTGTTAATGAAATATATTTTTATTTAATACTAAATTTCATTTAAAAAAATAAAAAAATAAATTTTTTTATAATAAGGTTGTTTAATAACTAATTTATAATCATTCAACTAAATTGTTTTTTTATTATTTTTTTAGATATTTTGATTAATAGATATTTTTTTCATATTACTATGTTTTTTTCTTTTTTTATTTTTTTGTAGGATTGCTCATTGCCGCAAATTCTACAACCTATGGCTGTTAGTCTACGACATTTTCCTGCACTGACAAAAACTCGCTATGCTCAAACAGTTTTGTCAGCACAGAAAAAAATGCTCTGATGGATTAGTTTGAATTAGACTATATTAAAATTAAAAAAATAAAAATTATATTTTAATTATTTGAAAAATATTAGGTTTATATCCTTTAATTAGAAAAGTTTGTAATAAATTTGTTATTTAAATGGACTTTAGTATAAAAAAATAGAATTTAATTGAAATTTAGAAGTGAGAAAAAAATTATGAAAAAAATAAAAATATTAACATTTAATGAGATAAATAAATTAGCAAAAAAATTAGCAGAAAAAAATTGAGAAGTGGTGGCTGTCTGGGGCTTATTGGAGATTTGGGAGCTGGGAAGACTACGTTTACTAAAAAAATTTGTGAATGTTATAATATTACAGAAAATGTGAAAAAGTCCGACATTTACTTATGTTATTGAGTATACTTCTGGAGATTTGCCTGTGTATCATTTTTGACGTTTATAGAATTAGTGATCCTGAGGAAATTTATGAGATTGGGTTTGAGGATTATATTGGAGAAGATGGAAGTGTTGTGATTATTGAATGGGCAGATAAGATTTTTGGAGGAGATGCCTGAAGATGCAGTGTTTGTTGAGATAAATCATTATTCGGATGCAGCTCGGGAAGTGGCGGTTTATAGGATTTTGGATGGAAAAAAAGTAGATTATGAGATTGAATAGCTTTTTAAATAATTATAAATTAAAAAAATAAAAAAATGGAGAAAAAAATATGTTGACATTTGCGATGACGACTACGACTAAAGCTGGCTGGATTGTCGCTTTATGAAAAGGATAAACTTTTGGGGAAATTCATGTGAAATGGCTAAGACACATTCTACTACGATTTTTAGAGCAAATTGACAGCCTTTTTGAAATGGACTGGGAAAAAGCTGGATGAAATTGAAAAATGTGCTTGTTTCGATTGGGTACTGGTTCGTTTACAGGGGTTAGAATAGCAATTTCAGTTGTTAAGGGGCTTTTTTTGGAAGAAAGTGTGAATTTTTATGAAGTGAATGAATTGGATGCGCTTGGGTTTCAAGGATATTACAATTTGAAGGTAAATTTGGAAAAATGATGAGGATGTGAAAATATATTCATTGATTGATTCTCGGAAGGAAAAAAATTTATTGCGCGGCTTATGAAACTTTTTAATGGAAAGGCTGGAAGAAAAGCTGGAGTTAGTGAAAAAAATTACGAGGTTACAAAAGCTGGATAATGTAATTGAGGAAATAATTGAAAAATAAGCAAGATAAAGGAAATAATAAAAAAATTTATTTGATTGGAGATGCGGTTTTTTTAATTATAAGGCTAAAAATATTGGATAAATTGGGATATTTTGTAAAAAAATATTTGAGGATAAGAATTTGGCGATTAATACGATGACTTATGTGGAAAATGTTTTTGGATGAAAATTTGAGGGATGATAATGTTATAAAAAAACTGATATTTTTTTAATTTAAAAGCCAGATTATTTGGAAAAAAATCACAGGCGGAAAGGGATAAAAAAACAATGCTGAAAAAAATTTTTTTAAATTTGGGAAAAAAGAAAAAAAGGCGAGGAAGAGCAAAAAGAGCAAACTGGAAAAATCAGCTGGACAAGGAAATTCAGGAAAGTGAAAAAGAGATAGAAAAAAATAAAAAAAGAAACAGAAAAATGAAATAAAAAAAGCAGCTGATGAAATCTTAAAAAAAGATAATAAAGTTAGGGAAATTCTGAAGTTGAGAATCTTGAAAGTGGAAATGCTGAAAGTAAAGACTTTGAAGATGAGAGTAAAAAGAGTGTTGACAAGAAAACAAAAGAAAAGACTGAAAGTAAATTAGATGAAAGCGGTTTTGAGGAAAGTGAAAAGACTAAGAAAAAGCCTAAGTTAAAACCGTTAAAAGACAGGCTGGCAACGCCTAAGAAGGGATTTTTCGGGAAATTGAAGGAAATGCTTCTGGGAAAAACGATAGATGACGATTTGTATGAAGAATTGGAGGAACTGCTGATTCAATCGGATATTGGGATGAATATGACAATGCAGCTTGTGGAAGAATTGGAAAAATCGGTTTCACGAAAAAAATTGAAAACATCAGAGCAAATTTATGAGGAATTAAAGGAATTGCTAAAGGCTAAACTTATTTATAATGATGAAAATAATACAAAATTGAAATTGCATGATGGAAAGCTGAACATTCTTTTGATTGTTGGTGTAAATGGAGTTGGAAAGACTACATCCATTGGGAAAAATAGCGAAAAAAACTGAAGGATAGCGGGAAAAAAAGGTTATTATTGGGAGCTGGAGATACATTTAGGGCGGCTGCGATTGAGCAAGTTGAAGAATGGGGAGACGGACTGGCGTGGAAGTTATAAAGCAGGCACATGGAAGCGATCCTGCCGCTGTAATTTTTTTGATACTGTAAAAACTGCTAAAAAAATCGTGGATTTGATGTGGCGATACTGGATACGGCTGGAAGACTTCACAATAAACGTGATTTGATGAAAGAGCTTGAAAAAAATAAATAAAAATTATACGTGAGCAGTCTGGAGAAACAGACTTTGAAACTTTGCTTGTAATTGACAGCACGACTGGGCAAAATGGGCTGGAGCAAGCTAGAATATTCAATGAAATTGTAGATTTGACAGGAATTATTTTGACAAAATTTGATGGGAACAGCAAAAGGTGGAATTATTTTCCCAATTACAGAAGAGCTGAAAAAGCCAATCAAATTTATAGGTGTTGGGAGAAGGAATTGAGGATTTACGGGAATTTGATACAAAGGAATTTGTTGAAGCTATGTTTGATTAATAAAAAAACAGGAAAGGAAAATGAATTTATGAACACATTGACAGATGAAATTGAAGGAAAAAGGCTAAAAAAATTAAACAAAACTATTATTTTACCTGAAACAGAAGATGAAAAGAGTTTTGCAGGGCAACTGAGAAAAATTATTAACGAAGGAATTGCAAAAATTGCTTTTGGTTGGAAAATGAAAAAGGAAATAAAGGAAAGAGCGGCTAAAATTGGTGTTTCGTTGGAGAGTGTGATATTTTACAATCCTGACTCTTGTGCAACAATTGACGCTATGTCGGAACTTTTGAAAAAAAGAAGAGAAAAAAAGGGAATGACATTTGAAACTGCAAAAGCGATACTTATGTCAGATCCAAGATATTTTGCTGCAATGCTTGTACATCAAGGCAGAGTTGATGGAATGGTGGCAGGTTCATCTTCTCCAACAGCACACGTTTTAAGAGCGGCAATTCACGTAATTGGACCAAGACAAGGACTAAAGACAGTATCAAGTTCTTTTGTCATGATAACAAATACGCCTGAATTTGGAGATAATGGAACATTTGTATATTCAGATGGTGGAGTAATCCCTGATCCTACAGCAATGCAGCTAGCCGATATTGCAATTTCTGCAGCTGAAAAAGCTAGATTTACTGCTGGAATAAAGGAACCTAAAGTGGCATTCCTATCTTTTTCCACAAAGGGAAGTGCAGATGGAGTGTCTGTAAGCAAAGTTAGGGAAGCAATTGAAATCTTGAAAGTTAGAAACGTTGATTTCGACTTTGATGGGGAATTACAGCTGGATGCGGCAATTGTGCCAGAAGTGGCTGCTGCAAAAGCTCCCAACTCAAAAGTAGCAGGACAGGCGAATGTATTAATTTTCCCTGATTTGGATTCAGGAAATATTGGTTATAAATTAACGCAAAGATTGGCAAAGGCAAAGGCGTTGGGACCATTAATTCAAGGGTTGGCAAGACCAGTTCACGATTTGTCGAGAGGATGCAGTGTGGAAGATATTGTGGAAGTTGTGGCAATTACGGCTGTGGAATCTGAAATGTAATTTTTTTGACAAAAAATGATTAAAATTGAATTTATATGATATAGGTTGTTAATAGTTAAGCAATAATAGTAATTATAGCAGCAAGGAGGTCAATCCTCCTTGTCAAAAAAATAGTAGAAAAAAATAAACACATAAATTTGGAGGATAAAATGAAAAATTTTAGTAATAAATTGTGGAAGTTCATCTGCGAAATTTGAACTTATTGATATGACTAATGAACAGTCGTTAGCTAAGGGAAATTGTGAGAGGATAGGAATTGCAAATCCAATTTTCAGTTATAAAAAAATTTAATAACTGGAGAAAAAAATTAGTGAATTGGAAACTCCTATGGAAAAATCATACAGTTGCGGTAGAATTAATATTAAAGACGCTTCAAGATGAGAAAAATTGGAGTAATAGCAAGCACAGATGAAATTGATGCGATAGGGCATAGAATTGTCCACGGTGGAGAATATTATGAAAAAAATCTGTACTTGTCGATGATGAAGTTATAAAAAAATCTTGAAGAAATCGCACCGCTTGCACCACTACACAATCCAGCCCATATAATGGGAATAAAAAGTTATTCAAAAAAATTACTTCCTGGAAAGAAAAAAATGTAGTTGTATTTGATACTGCATTCCATCAAACAATGCCGGCAAAGGCATATATGTATCCTTACCCTTATGAAGACTATACAGAATTAAAAGTTAGAAAGTATGGTTTTCATGGGACTTCTCACAGATATGTAAGTGGAGTGGCACAAGAAATGCTAGGTAAAAAAGATTCTAAAATTATAGTTTGCCATCTTGGAAATGGAGCGAGTATTTCAGCAGTTCAAAATGGTAAAGTTGTAGACACGTCAATGGGAATGACACCGCTTGCAGGAGTTATGATGGGAACTAGAACTGGGGATGTAGATCCTGCCTCTGTTATTTATGTTATGAGAAAAAGAGGATTATCTTTGGATGAAATGAATAATAGAATGAATAAGAAATCTGGAATTTTAGGAATGATTGGAACTAGTTCGGATTTCCGTGATTTAGATGCGGCTAAAAAGGCTGGAGATGAAAAGGCTATTTTAACTTATGACATGTTCTGCTACAGAATACAGCTTTATATCGGAGCTTATGTTGCGGCAATGAACGGTGTTGATGCTATTGCTTTTACTGGTGGAATTGGAGAAAATTCTGTTGGGGCTAAAAAACAAATTTGTGAAGGGCTTTCATTTTTTGGAGTTGAGCTGGATGAAGAAAAAAATGCAAAAAGATTACCAGGAAATGTAGAATTGTCTACAGAAAATTCAAAAGTTAAAATTTACAAGATTGAAACAATTTGAAGAACTTGTAATTGCAAGAGATACTATGAATTGACAAAATAAATACTGCATTAATAAAAATTTTTAACAAAGATAGCAAGAAGTCTCCGACTTCTATAAGTGGGAGATGAATTGCTGTATTGAAAAAAGGATACTCTTATGATACAATTTTTTTGTATAAATAATGATAAAAATCTCAAAGAAATAATTAAAAATAATATTCAAAAATCAAAAGGAGGTGTAATTTTTATGAAATATAATTTGGCATTCAAATACAGAATTTATCCAAATAAAGAGCAGGAATTATTGATAAATAAGACTTTTGGATGTGTTCGTTTTGTTTACAATACGATTTTGTATACTGCGAATAAATTTTATGAAGAAACTGGAAAAAATAAAATAATTACACCTGCTAGTTTGAAAAGTGAAAATCAATTTTTGAAAGAAGTAGACAGTCTTGCACTTTCAAATGCTCAATTGAATGTAAAACGATCATTTACGAATTCTTTTCAGAAGAGAGCGAAGTTCTGAGATTCAAATCTAAAAAGACTAGTGTTAAAAGTTACACGACAAATTGTGTGAATAATTGAATACGAATTGAAGAAAACAAATATTTGGTTTTGCCAAAATTGAAAAGAGTAAAATTGAAATACCATAGAGAAATACCAAAGAATTATAGAATAAAGTCGGTAACATTGACAAACAGCAATGGAAATTATTATGTTTCTATTTTGACGGAATTGAAAAGAAATTCAAAAAGTAGCTAGTAATAATGATAAAGTAATTAGGGCTTGATTTTTCAATGTCTGAGTTATTTGTCAGTTCTGAAAACCAAAGGGCTGATTATCCAAGATATTTTAGGATGTTGGAAAAATTGAAAAAAATTACAGAAATCATTATCGAGAAAAAGTGAAGTTTTCTAAAAATTGGTATAAGCAAAAATGAAAATATCAAAATTGCATGAGTATATCAAAAATTGTCGAAGAGATTTTTTGCATAAATTATCGAAAAAATTGTCTGAAGAATATAATGCTGTGGTTGTTGAGGATTTGAATATGAAAGGGATGAGCCAGGCATTAAATTTTGGGAAAAGTGTAGGAGACAATGGTGGGGAAATGTTTTTGAGGATGCTTGAGTATAAACTGATGTTTTTAGGAAACAATTTTTGAAGATAGATAAGTGGTTTCCATCGTCGAAAAACTTGTAGTAAATGGAAAATGTTAAAGAGAAACTGGAATTATCAGAAAGAAGTTATAAATGTGAGTGCTGGAATTGAAATTGATAGAGATTACAATGCGGCACTGAATATAAAAAACATTGGAAAAGCGATGTTGGAATATTAAGAAAATAAAAAAAAACAGGGCAGGGACTGCCCGAAGAGCTTGGTAAATATATTTGGCTAGCAAAAGCAGATACTTCTAAGAAGCTCCCGCTTCTAAAAAGCGGGAGTAGTTCACTTTTGGTAAAGTTATAATTTTCAATAAATTGCGAGATAAGAGATTAGAACTGTTCGATAACTATGCAAAACTTAGAATTTAGTGAAATAGATATATTTGAAGCAAGGAGTCTTACCCTTTTGTATAGGAAAAATCGAACATTTCTACTGTGAAAATTGAATAAGTAAAGAGAAAAGAGGGAAATATGTCAACATTAAATATAATTTATTATACAGGTACTGGAAATACTGAAGAAATGGCAAAATATATTGGTGAAGGTGCAGAAAGTGCTGGATCTAATGTAAAAACTTATAAATGTGGAAGAGGCTGATGAGAGTGCAATAGATGCTGACTTTATTGCATTTGGATCGCCTGCAGTTGGAGCAGAGGAAATTGCACCGGAAATGGTGGAATTTTTTGAAGGAATAAAGGATAAAATCATTGGTAAAACAGTTGGGCTATTTGGTTCTTATGATTGGGGACAAGGTGGCTGGATGGAAACTTGGCGTGAGGAAATTACAAATGAAGGGCTTTCTGTCGTGAATGACGGGCTTATTATTCATTTGGCTGTTGATGATGATGAAAAAATTGAAAAATGCAAGGAATATGGAAAAGCAATAGTTGGTTAAATAACAAGGGTTAAAAATTCCCTTGATACTGATAGATTAGTTATCTATTAAAAAAATGGAGGAAAAAAATTGGAAAAATTTGTTAATCCAGCTTTGCCATAATGGTTTTTTTGTTGGAATACTTATAGGATGGTTTACAAATTATTTGGCTATAAAATTGTTATTTAGGCTCTATAAGGAAGTAAACTTCCTATTTTTTTCAAAAATACAGGGATTAATTCCCAAAAATAGAGATAAGATTTCAGAAAATATAGCGGAAACGATAGAAAAGGAGCTTTATTTCAGTAAAATATATTACTGAAAAAGCTAAAAGATAGCGATGTTATAAATGATGAAGTTTTTGGATAAACTATTGGACAAAAATTATAGGAGAAAAAGCTGAAAAAAAGCATATTAGAAAAATCCGCTATTAAAAAATGTTTTTAAAATGATTCGGTAATTGAAAAAAATAAAAGCGTATTTTAAAAAGGCAATTTTAGAAAATAAAGAGGAAATAGTGGAGGAAATTTTAAAAATTGCAGAAGACAAAATTGACTTTTAAGGAAATCATGCTTGAAAAAAATGAAAAAAATTTCTCGTTAGAAGAAATGGAAAAAAATAATTTTGTCTGTGTCTAAGAATGAATTAAAGCATATTGAAATTATTGGTGGAGTATTGGGAGGAATAATCGCATTATTTCAGTTTTTTTATAATGCTGTTATTAAAACAGATATAAAAATAATATTTTAAATAAAAACAATTAGACTAGAGGATTTAAAGAATTATTGAGGAGAAAAAATGAATGAAGAAAGAATATTGGAACCTAAGGAATTGGGAGAGGACAATATTCAGAAAAGTTTACGGCCAAGGACTTTTAAGGAATATATTGGCCAGCAGGATTTGAAAGAGAAGATGAATATATTTATAAAAAGCTGCTAAAATAAGGAATGAGTCGCTGGATCATATTTTTGCTTTTATGAGCCTCCAGGGCTAGGGAAAAACTACACTTGCGGGAGTTATTGCTACGGAAATGGGAGTGAATCTGAAGGTGACAACCGACCTGTACTGGAAAAGGCAGGAGATTTGGCGGCTATTTTGACGTCTTTGGAGGAAAATGATATTTTATTTATTGATGAAATTCATAGATTGAATACATCTGTGGAGGAAATTTTGTATCCTGCGATGGAAGACGGAGAACTGGATATTCTTATTGGGAAAGGGCCGTCTGCTAGGAGTATACGTGTGGAATTGCCGCAATTTACGTTGATTGGGGCAACTACAAGGGCAGGGCAGTTGAGTACGCCGCTTAGGGATAGATTTGGAGTTACTCATAGGATGGAATATTATAAGCTGGAAGAATTGAAGGAAATTATACGAAGAGGGGCGAATATTCTTGATATTTCCTATGATGAGGATGGAATTACAGAAATTGCCAAAAGAAGTCGAGGAACGCCTAGAATTGCTAATAGGTTATTGAAAAGGGCAAGGGATTTTGCGCTTGTGGAAGGTTCGGGAGTTCTGGAAAAGGAAAGCGTGGATGGAATCCTGAAATTGCTAGGAGTGGATGACAATGGCCTGGATGAACTTGACAGGAATATTTTGCTGTCGATTATAAATGTTTATAATGGAGGACCTGTTGGAATTGAAACTTTGTCGCTTTTGCTCGGGGAGGACAGACGGACAATTGAGGAGGTTTATGAGCCGTATCTTGTAAAAATTGGGTTTATAAAAAAAGAACTCCACGTGGAAGAGTCGTGACAGAATTAGGATATAACCATTTAGGAATTGAAAAAATATTTAGTGGAAAAATAAAAAAATTTAAAGATAATAATTGATACTGAATTCTAATTAAAAAGCAGAAACTATAATAGACCTGTTCGATAACAAAAATATACTGGAGCAAGGGGCTTGAACTTTGTAAAAATAAAAACTTAGATTATTGAATATATCTGTTGATTTTTTTAGCCTTGGTAAAAATTTATTAAATAGTGAAGAACACTTACGACTTTTAGTCGTGAGATGAATTATACGAAAAATTTTTAGTAAGCATATAGGGAAACTTGTATGTAGACACGGGAGCAAAACCGTGCAACAAAGAAACTGAACTGCTGGGAACTCTTAAAGCTAGTATAACCACAACATAATACCTAGGTAATAATATATGGTATAAGTGTGATGGTGGCGAAAGCAGAAAAAATATACTAGATGGTGCAAGGTTAAATCCTAAACATTATGATAATAGACAATCAGCAGCTAAGCCTGAAAAGGAAAGTTCAACGACTATCCCTCGTGAGGGGAGTACAATACAAGCGATTGGTATTGGAAGTGGTTTCGCCTAAGTCCTTGAAATAGGATATGGATAAGATATAGTCTGTGCTTGTTAGAGATAACAAGAAGTTTATAAGGGAACTGCATAAGTAGTAGCGAACTTATGTGAACGACGCTTCCCACTGTTGTGGGGTTTTAAAAACTTTAAAAATATTTAAAAATATTACTTTTTTGACAGATAAAATGTAGAATACATGGTATAATATCTCTGATGAAAAGGAGGTGATATCTATGTATTTAACTTTAAAACAACAAGTAAAACATCTTAGTAAAAAGAGTTTAGAAATTTAAAATATTTATCTCATATAGCCAAGAACTTAACTAATGAGGCTATATATAATGTTAGACAATACTATTTTCAAAAATAAAAAGTATTTAAGTTATAATGAAAACTATAAAATGCTTAAAAAAATAGTGAGAACTATAAAAAAATTAAATTCTAATATGGCTCAACAAATTTTAAAAAGAAGTAGACGGAAGTTTTAAAATCATTTTTTTGGACTTTTTAAAACTTGCTAAAAATGGTCAATATAATTTATAAAAGATATAAAATTACCTAAATATCTTGATAAAGATGGTTTTACTACTCTTGTTATAGGTTTTGTAAGATTAAAAGATGATATACTGATAGTTCCTTTATTCAAATTTCATTTAAAAAAACACATAAGGAAATCGCAATAAAACTACCACCAGTATTAAAAAGACAAGAAGATAAAAAGAGATTAGAATAATACCAAAACAATATTCTAGGTACTTTGAAATTCAATATACTTACGAAGTAAAAGAAGTTCAAAGGAATTAAATGAAAACAATGCACTAGGGATTGATTTTAGGTATAGATAATCTTTGTACTTGTGTAACTAATAATGGAGCATCATTCATAATAGATGGTAGAAAAATTAAAAATCAATAAATCAATACTATAATAAGATAAATGCAAAATTACAAAGTATAAAAAGATAAGCAAAGATTGAGCGCACAACATTAAGACAAAAGAGAATAGCCAGAAAGAGAAATAATCGTATAAATGATTACCTTTCAAAAGCAGCAAGAATAATTGTAAATTATTGTCTTAATAATGATATAGGAAAACTAGTTCTAGGATATAATGAAGATTTTCAAAGAAATTCAAATATAGGAAGTATAAATAATCAAAAACTTTGTAAATATACCATATGGAAAATTAAGAGATAAATTAATATATCTATGTAAACTATATGGAATAGAATTTAAACTGCAAGAAGAAAGTTATACATCGAAAAGCAAGTTTCTTTTGATGGAGATGAAATTCCAATATATGATAAAGAAAAATTCACAAAGAAATATATTCAGTGGAAAAAGAATAAAAAGAGGACTATATCAAACAAGCACAGGTAAACTCATAAATGCGGATTGTAATGGAGCATTAAATATATTAAGAAAAAGTAAAGTTGTGGATTTAAGTATCCTATATAATAGAGGTGAACTGAACACACCTAAAAAGAATAAGGGTAGTGTAAAGCTATCAAACTTCTTAGAAAAATTTTTAAATGTTTTTAAAAGATTTTAGAACCCTGCGACTTTAGTCGTGGGAGGTTCAGGGTAAATCTGTTATTTAGCTTGGAGATAGTATTAAAATGGAAAAATGAGGTGAAAAAAAGCTGTTGTTGACAGTAATAGCGGAAAAAAAGAAAAATATTGATGAAAAATAATGGAAAAAAATTTTTGATAAAAGACAGATCAGACTGTAATCATGTTCAAAATGTGTATCGTTTAAATATAGGTGATGAATTGCGGGTAATTGACGGGGAATACGAATATTTTACAAAAATTTCTGAAATTTCAAAAAAAGGAAATAGCTGTAAAAAATATTGGAAAAAGAAGACAGTTATTCTTTGAGTATAAATATTGATATTGCGATGGGGATTTTGAAAAATGACAAAATGAATTTAGCAATACAGAAATTGACGGAAATTGGTGTAAATAGGATAATTCCTTTAAAAACTGAGCGAGTTGTTGTAAAAATTAATGAAAAAAAGGAAAAAAATGGGATGTCGTTGCAAGGGAAACGCTGAAACAATGCAGAGGAGTGAAATTTACTGAAATTACATCTGTAAAGAGACTTTTCGAAATTGATTATCAAAAAAATATGATAAAATAATTTTTTTGCCTATGAAAATAGTGGTGAATCAAAATCTTTATCAGAAATAATAAAAAAAGAAGATAAGAATATTTTTGTATATAATTGGGCCTGAAGGTGGAATTACAGCGGATGAAGTTGATTTTTCTAAAAAAATAATAAGGCAATAGAAATTAGTTTGGGAAAAAAAGGATTTTGCGGGCAGAAACTGCGGCAATTGTTGTCTGTGGCATTATTGCTAATTTTTATATATAGCTTTTTATTTTTACTAAAATTAAGAAATAAATTGAAAAATTAGCTGAATATATAATATAATATACAATAGCAGTAATAAATAATTTATACAAGGATTTTTGTGCAATTATTAAATATTTTTAAGTTAATTATTAATAATTTTTTTATTTGATGCCCATTTTCTTTTTGACTAAATTTTTGATTAATACTTGTTTTAGTCAAATCAGTTATTATAGTTAAACTTAAATTGTATTGATTTTTTTAAATAAAAAAATTAAAGCAGAAATAATTTGATAAATAAAAAAATATAAAAAGAAAGGAAGTTTCAGGGAATGAGTGAATTGAATAACAATTATGAAAAAGGAAGTTCAGGAAATAATTGATATTATGGAGGATAAGAAGGCACAGGATATAAAAGGTGTATGATATGAGAGGAAAATCGCCATTTTTTTGATTATTCAATATTGTGTACTGGGAGTTCTTCTAGAAATATTGAAGCGATAGCGACTGATATAAAGAAAAAGCCTTGAAAATGTGAAAAAAATGTGGAAGGGCTTGAGGAGGCTAACTGGGTTCTTATTGATGCTGGGAGATCTAGTTATAAGCGTGTTTAGTAAAGATGCCAGAGATTATTACAGACTGGATGATTTTTTTATAATGGCGTGAATGAAGGAAAACGAGGAAACAGAATAGATAACAGTTATAAAGAGGGAAAATTATGAGAGAATTAGATAAAGAAGAGAAAAAATGTACGATTTATTGCCTTTTCTTATTCTTGTTGGAGCTGTTTTTTTCTAATATTAATCGCACGTCTGTTTACATTGCAGATATTAGAGGCTTCACAATATGCGGAACAGGCATTGCAAAATAGAATTAGAACAAATATAATAAAAGGCTACACGTGGAGAAATTTACGACAGGGAAGGTAAATTGCTTGCTAAAAATACAACAGGATATCAGCTGGTTCATATGCATACATATACGTTAGATCCAAATGACTTGAAACTTTTAAAGGAAGTTAAGGGAATGACGCCAGAACAGATGGATGCTAGGCTTGCTAACGAACGTAAGGCTGTGGCAAAACGGATTAAGGAAACAATGGGCGATATAAATACTATAAGCCAGCTTACAGGATATCAGGTTGACTATCTTATAGATAGATTTTATAAGCAGCAAAGAATGGGAACTGATAAAAAGATACTTGTTATTGAAGATTTAGACAAGCAGGTGGCATTAAGGGCAATTGAAAAAATTAATAATGACAGAATCGACATTGTGGAGTATAATAAGAGATTTTATCCTGAAGATGCGCTTGCATCACATGTTATTGGATACGTAAAAGCCTATTAGTGAAAAAGGAATTTCAAGGATCTGGAAAAAGGATGGATATAGAAATAGTGACCTGATTGGTAAAAAAAGGTGTTGAACGTTCTTATGACAAGGAAATGAAAGGTCAAGACGGTAGGGAAAATGTTGAAGTTGATGCTAAAGGAAATGTTATAAGGCAAAGTGGAAAGCAACAGAAAAGTGTTGCAGGAAAAAAATGTTTACTTTATCAATTGATATGGAATTGCAAAAATATATGACAGATGCTTTTTCAGGTAAAAGTGGGAGTTTTTATTGCAATGGAAGCTAAAACAGGGAAAAAAATAATTACATTTGTAAGTAATCCTGAAATCAGTTTGAATTTGTTAAGTTCGAGAATACCCTGATAATCAATGGACTGAATTGGTAAATTCAAAAGGCAAAAGCCACTTGTGAAATAAAGGGAATTGCTGGGACTTTATCCACCAGGATCGACTTTTAAAGCAGTAACAGGAATGGGAATATTGGAATCTGGAATTTCTCCTTATGCGACTGTAAATTCAACTGGACAGTACAGATATGGGAAAGTTGATATTTAGGATTCGCATAAATCTGGACATGGAATTACCAATTTTGCAAAAATCCATAGAGCAATCTGTAAATACATATTATTATGTATTTTCACAAAAAAAGCTGGAATTAACAATATTGTAAAAATATGCAAAGGAATTTGGAATTGATCTAAGACAGGAATTGATATTCCTGGAGAATTGACAGGAACATTGCCTAGTCCTGAATGGAAGAAGAAAAGATTTAAGAAGAAACAGGATCAGAGATGGCTGCCTGGAGATTTGATAAATATGTCAATTGGACAAGGATATGTTTTGGCAACTCCAATTCAAATTGCCTCAGTTTATCAAACTATAGCTAATAATGGTGTAAAATTAAGACCTACGGTTGTTGACAGATTTGTGACATATTCAGGAAAAGTTGAAAATAATAAGCCTGTAGTAATAAAAAAATTGAAGGTAAGTCCAAAGAATTTGAAACTATTACAAAATGCCTTGAGATTGCCGGTAAGTGGTCCAGGTGGAACAGCTAAAGTTTTATATATACCAAATTATCCAGTTTCAGCAAAAAAACAGGGACTGCACAAAAATTCAGGATTTGGAGATAACCACTCGTGGATTGCAGGGATATTTTTCCATCTGATAATCCTCAGATTGTTTTTTTGTGTCAATTGTAGAAGGTGGAGGATATGGAGGAGTAGCTTCAGGATCTATGGCACAGAAATTTATATACAAATATAGAGATAAATACGTTTTGAAAAAAAGCAGGATGCTGAGAAGAAGAAACAGGAAGAAGAAAAAGAAAAAGCAAGATGAAAAAAATAAGAATTTAAAAAAATAATAACAATGTAAAAAAATTAAAATGAAAGGAGGTGTTTGCTAAATGTCAGAAAAAGGAAAAAAAGGCGAGTTCGGTAATCAAATCTTAAAAAAAGAAATTTTTTTCCAAGAAGGAAGATATTAATAAAATAAAAATCTGGAATGAAAAAGATTTAGAAGGAAAAAATACGAATCGAAGACATTTAGATGAAAAAAACGAAATACGTTATATTCCAAGAGTAAATGACAGGAATAGACATATAGACAGAAAAGTGGATGGAAAAAGAGGAAAAAAATGTATGTAATTCCGCTTGGAGGTCTTGAAGAAGTTGGAAAAAAATATGACAGCTTTTCAATACAAGGATGAAATTATCGTGGTGGATGCTGGGTCTGAGTTTTCCAGAAGATGAGCATCTGGGAATAGATGTTATAATTCCTGATTTTTCATATCTGGAATCAAACCGTCATAAAATAAAGGGGCTTTTATTGACACACGGACATGAAGACCATATAGGAGCAATCCCTTATTTTTACCAAAAGTTAGGAACAGAAAATATACCAATGTACGGTGGAAGATTGACACTTGCGCTTGCAAGGGCAAAATTTTGAAAAAAAGATGCAAAATTACCAAAGGAAAAGGTTATTAGCGGAAGAACTATTTTAAAAGTTTCAAAATATTTTACAGTTGAGTTTGTAAGTGTAACTCACAGTATTGCAGACTGTTATGCAATTTGCATTAAGACTCCTGCAGCAACTATTTTACATTCTGGAGATTTTAAGGTTGATTTGACTCCTGTTGATGGGGAAGGATTTGACTTTGGAAGATTGGCTCAGCTGGGAGAAGAAGGCGTGGATCTTTTGCTTTCAGATAGTACAAATGCACAAATACCAGGATTTACGCCATCTGAAAGAACAGTTGGAGAAAGTTTGAAGGATGAATTTGCAAAAGGCTAAGGGAAGAATAATTTTGGCAGCTTTTGCTTCACACGTTCACAGATTGCAGCAAATTGTAAATATTGCGACAAAACATGGAAGAAAAATTGCAATTGACGGAAGAAGCATGGTTAAAAATCTTTTGAAATATGTTCAAATCTTGGATATTTAAAAAAATACCGAGAGATACAATGATTGATATTGACAAAGTTGAAACCTATCCAGCGAAATAAAGGTGCTTATATTATGTACTGGAACACAGGGAGAACCGCTTGCAGCACTTTTCCAGAATTGCAAACGGGACACACAAGCATATTTCATTAAGAGAAGGAGATACAGTTGTAATTTCTGCAACACCCTATTCCTGGAAACGAAAAAAAGCTGCTACCAAAAAAATATAAATCAGCTTATGAAACGGGATGCAAATGTTGTTTTTGAAAAAGGAATTGAATACACGTATCAGGACATGGCTGCCAGGAAGAACAAAAAATTGATGATAAATCTTGTAAAACCTAAATATTTTTCTGCCTGTGCATGGGGAATATGCAATGATTAAAAAAACATAAGGAATTGGCAATGGCAGTTGGAATACCTGAAAAAAATGTTATTTTGACAGAAAAATGGAGCAAAAATTGGAATTGTCTAAAAAAATAGTTTTCAGATCTGTTGGAAGAGTGCTGAGCGGGGCTACATTTATTGATGGATTTGGAATTGGCGATGTTGGAAATGCTGTGCTGAAGGATAGACAAAATCTGGCAGATGATGGAATTGTAATTATTACGATTTCTCAATATAGAAATGGAAAAATTTAATAGGCAAGTAGAGCTTGTAACACGTGGATTTCGTGTATAATAAGGATGCGGAAAGCTTGCTTTCTGAAACAAAAGAAACTTGTTAGAACAGAACTTATTAATATGGAAAAATGAAGGAATAAAGGAAATTGGAAAAAAATTAAGCAAAAAAATAAGGGCAAAAGTTGGAGAATTCCTTAATAAGGAAACAGATAGAGAGCCTATAATTTTACCAATTATAATGGAGGTTTAGAATGATACAGCTTTCAAGTAAGGAGAGAGCTTTTTTTTAAGAAAAATTGGCACATAATTTAGATCCGATTGTGAGAATTGGGAAAGGATGGAATTGATGAAAATGTGATAAATTCCATTGCAGAAGTTGTGAAAAAAAGAGAATTGATAAAAGTAAAAATATTGCAAAATTCATCAGTTAAATTTGACAGGGAAATGGGAGATGAAATCGCTAGAGGTACAAAATCAATATTTGTTGATAAAATAGGGAATATATTGATTTTTTTCAAGCCTAAACATAAAAAGGATGCAAAAATTACTCCTGAATTTGACAAGTTTAGAAAAAGTAAAGCTAAAAAATAGGAAGAAAATAGAGAGGAAAAATAAATGAGTGGAGGAATACTGTTTGGAAATAGATTACTTGATGTTGCGGTAATTTCATGTTTTTCGGCACAGTTTTACAAAGTTTTTCCCTTTATTCAAGGGTCAAAAAGCCTCAATGGGCAAGGCTTATCCAGACTGGCGGAATGCCAAGTTCCCATGCTTCGACAGTAGTTTCCCTTGTAACAGGTGTATTTTTGCTAAAGGGATTCAGGTCAGTTGAATTTGCGATTGCAATGGTGTTTGCCGGGATTGTGCTGTATGATGCGACAGGAGTAAGACAGCAGGCAGGAAAGCATGCAAGAGCTATAAATAGGCTGGTGGATGCCATTGAACATAACGATGGTATAGAAATTATTAATGAAAAAAATTTAAGGAGCTTCTGGGACATACTCCAATTGAAGTATTTTTGGGGAAGTATTTTAGGAATTGCTGTTGGACTTTTATTTAAAGGATATATATTGGGATAAATAAAAATATTTTTTTACTGGGAAAATCACAGTTATTAATTTAGCTGTGATTTTTTTATTGAAATATGAAGGAGTTAAAAAAATTTTATATGTATATACAAAAATAATTCTTTACAAATAAATCTTTTTATAGTATAATATTTTTATATACAAATATAAAAGATAAAAAAAGTAAAATATACAATAATATTTTTAGAAAGGAAAAACAAAATGGACTTTAATTTTATAGTAGAAAATATTCCTAAATATTTAGAAGCAATGAAATTGACTGTGTTTATAGGAATTTTTGGAATTATATTTTCAATATTGATTGGGATAGCTTGTGCATTGGTGCTTTATTATAGAGTTCCAGTGGTTAGGCAGATTGTGGGAATTTATATTGAACTTTCGAGAAATACGCCACTTGTAATACAGCTGTTCTTTCTGTATTTTGGGCTTCCAAAAATTGGGATTACATTTAATTCGTATGTCTGTGCTGTGATTGGATTATCTTTCCTTGGCGGAAGTTATATGTGTGAGGCATTTCGGAGCGGACTGGAGTCAGTTTCAAAAGGGCAGCGGGAATCTGGACTAAGCATTGGGCTTACAGAATCACAGCTTATAACTAATGTGATACTGCTACAGGCATTTACAGTTTCCTTTCCAGCGATAGCGGCAAATATAATATTTCTTTTAAAGGAAACTTCAGTAATAGGGATTTTGGCTTTAATGGAACTGATGTACCTGACTCGGGATTTGATAGGGCTATATTATAAAACGAATGAAAGTCTGTTTATGCTTGTTGCAGCATATTTGATTATTATTTTACCAGTTTCGCTTGTTTTAACAGTAATTGAAAGGAGAATAAGATATGCAACTGTCGGGAATTGATGTTATTTTTTTAAAGGAGTCAATTTACAAAGACTTATGGGCGGGCTTATTGTGACAGGACAAATTGCCCTTGTTTCCATAGTGTTTTTCAATATTATTTGGATTAATTTTAGGAATAGTTATGACTTCAAAAAAATAAAAATTATTTATTGGACTTTAAAATTTTATCTGGAAAGTATGAGAATCATTCCCTTGCTTGTGTGGCTGTTCATAATTTATTTTGGAATTGCGAAAGGCTTTGATTTGCATATTGATTCAGAGACTACGACAATAATAGTGTTTGTGATTTGGGGAACAGCTGAAATGATGGATATTGTGAGGGAGCAATTATTTCTCTTCCAAAAATTCAAGGGAAAGTGCAAAAGGCTCTGGGGCTTGATACAAGTCAGGTTTATAGATATGTGCTGCTTCCACAGGCAGTAAGAAGAATTGCACCTGCAGCAGTAAACCTTATAACAAGAATGATCAAGACAACTTCACTTGCGATTTTTATAGAAGTTGCAGAAGTTTTAAAAATAGGACGGCAAATTATAGAATTTTTCAAGCAGGAAAAAAATCTGATGGCACCATTTCTGGGTGTATCTGTTCATATTTTTTTCTATATTTCATAATTTGTTATCCAATTACATTATTATCAAAGAAAATGGAGAAAAAATGGGCTGTTTAAAAAATAAAGGAAATGGAGGTAAGCAAAATGGCAGATTCGGAAGTTTTATTGGAACTTTCTGATATAAAAAAAGAATATAAAAAAGGCGTACTCGCACTAAAAGGAGTTTCACTTTCAGTAAATAAAAGCGAGGTTGTAGTAATATTAGGACCTTCTGGATGTGGGAAAAAGTACACTTTTAAGATGTATAAACGGACTTGAAGAAATTCAGTCTGGAGAAATAAAATTACAAGGAAATGTTATTAATAAAGACAAGACAAAATGGCATTTAATACGCCAGAGAATAGGAATGGTATTTCAAAGTTACGAATTATTTGATCACATGACAGTTATGCAAAATCTTCTGTTAGGACCGCTTAAAGTACAGAAGAGGGATAAAAAAAGGAAGTTACAGAGCAAGCGGAAAAAAACTGCTCGAAAGAGTAGGGACTTCTAGATAAAAAGAACTCATATCCAAGAGAACTGTCAGGAGGGACAAAAAAACAAAGAATAGCAATTATAAGATCACTATGTATGAATCCAGAAATAATGCTGTTTGATGAAGTTACAGCGGCGCTTGATCCTGAAATGGTAAGGGAAGTGCTGGATGTAATGCTGGAACTGGCAAAGGAAGGAATGACAATGATAATCGTTACTCATGAAATGGAATTTGCTAAAGCGGTTGCAGATAGAATAGTATTTATGGATTCTGGAGAAATCGTTGAAACAAATTATCCACTGGAATTTTTTTAGAAATCCAAAAAAACTGAAAAGGGCTAAGAAATTCTTAAATATATTTAATTTTGAAAAGAAAGATAAGATGGAATCGAGCTTTGTTGATTTAATTAATATGAATTGTGTTTATAAAAAAACAAAAAAATATAAATAAACTTGGAGGTAATTATGAAAAAAATTTTGAAAGGTTTGTAAAAATTATTGCAATCTTAGTTTTAGGAGTATTTGCAATAAAGCTGTGGAAAAAGGTGGAAAGGGAAGTGCTGAGCCAGGATCAATTGAGGCAATAAAAAAAGCAGGAAAAAAATTAGAATAGGAGTATTCGGAGATAAGCCGCCATTTGGATTTGTGGATGAAAAATGGGAAAAAAATCAAGGATATGATGTTTATTTGGCAAAAAGACTTGCTAAAGATTTATTAGGCGACGAAAAATAAAATAGAATTTATCACATTAGAAGCTGCAAACAGAGTGGAATATTTATTATCAAATAAAGTTGACATTATTCTAGCAAACTTTACAGTAACAGACGAAAGAAAACAAAAAGTTGATTTTGCAAAACCTTATATGAAAGTGTCGCTAGGAATTGTTTCACCAGAAGGTGCTCCAATAAAAAGATGTGAAGGAGCTGAAAGGTAAAAAAATTAATAGTTAACAAAGGAACAACAGCAGAGATTTACTTTACTAAAAAAATTATCCAGATATAGAATTGTTGAAATATGACCAAAAATACAGAAACATTTAACGCATTATTAGATAAAAGGGGAGCTGCACTTGCACATGATAATACTCTAGTATTTCGCATGGGCAACAGAAAAATCCAGGATTTGTTGTGGATGTTAAACAGTTAGGAGAACAGGACTACATTGCTCCAGCTGTAAGAAAAAGGGAACAAGGAACTGCTAGACTGGCTAAATACTGAAATAGATGCTCTTACGAAGGAAGGATTCTTTGAAAAAAGCGTATAAAGCAACTCTTGAGCCTGTTTATGGGAAATAAAGTTGATCCTAAAAACAGTGATTATCGAAAATAAATAGACTAATTAAATAATAAATTTATAAGATAAAAAAAGTAAACTGCTTCAGAATATTGAGGCAGTTTTGTTTACGTTATAAAATTTTATTTACTGTAATTATGCTCTAAGATTGTATTTTCCTATACTCCTAGCAATTATCAGTGAAAATTGCACAAGTTAGAAACAATATCGAAAATTCCATAATCATGAAAATTTTTTTCTAAAAATAAAAATTGCTATAAATGAAATAGTTAAGATTCCTAAAATTTTTGAAAAAATCCTTTTGTTCAGACGCTTTTTCTTTGTCTCAGGTAAATACTATTTGCGAATAACATTAAGTAAAAAGCCTGTATATCCAAAAAAATGTAAAAGTGCCAAAAAGTTTTATTCGGCTCTTGCCCAATTAAATTCCAAGCGGAAATTATAATTCCTAAACTAATTAGCAGGAAAAATGTGAATACATCAGTACCAATCCACGTGTTACAAGATGATGGTTTATCATTTTGTTTATCAAGATTGTATATGTTCCAAATAGTGAAAAATATTGCAATTAAAGCGATAAATGGATAAATTGTAAAATGCTTTATATCAAAATATTTTGTAATTCCGACAATCATTTCTCCAAAGAACAAAATTGTCAATAATTCAAATCGTTCTTTAAATGTCCAAACTTAGCAACATTATTGTCAAATTTAATTTTGAAAATTACAGGAAGAAAAACTCCTGAAAAGTTTGTAACTATAAGAAGTATTGTTCCAATATAAAAATTTACGAACAGACTGACTATAAGCAATGAACTAACAATTAAAAGAATATTTCTGCATTAACAGCTCTTTTTCATCAAATCCTTTTTCATTGCTTGACAGTGATACAAAAATGCTACACTCAAAAGCCATAATTAACATTGAAATTGTAAAAAGGATAGTAGGCTTGACTCCAATCTGCTAAAAAGAATTAGACAACAAATCGCTGCCGTCATATTTACACACATGGTCATAATTTCACGAAAGTTAAATGTCCCAAGTCTATTCAAATAATTTGTCATATACAGCCATTCCTGTAAGACAACGAGCGATGCTAATACAAAATTAAAAATGTCCAAGGCTCAATCACTCCATGATGAGGGGTGATGAATAATTCCTGATATTTTTGAAATAGCATAAACAAATATCAAATCATAAAAAGTTCAATATTTTCAACTTTTTCTTTCTTTAATTAAACTCATTTTTTGTATTATCTCCTTATATGTTTCTTTTTATTTTATACTAAAGTTTTAAATTTGTCTATTATTTTCTCAATAAAATTATAAATAATTACTTATCTAAATATAAATTTTAACATATAGTAATTTTATTTTAAAACATGAGTAAAAGATTAAATTTATTACTTTTTACATATTTTTGTAACAAATGTTTGACATTTATACAATTAGTAGTATTTTTATTCTTTCAAAATATGGAAAAATTTAAACAAATTATGGTATTATTATAGTAAAAATCAATTTGATTTATACATACAGATTTAATTTCAAAAAGTAATATAAATAAGGCGGAAATGACTATGAAAAACATATAACTTGCTTTTATGAAAAATTTGGAAAATGTAAAAAAATAAAAGGTGTTACAAAAAAACAAATATTCCAAAAATTTAAAAAAATTGGGAGTTTTCTACACTTTATGATCTGCTTTATTTTTTTCCCAAGAGCTTATGAAAAATAGAAATAATCATAAGAAAAATCGGTGATATTTTGGCAGATGAATTTGTGATTTTGCAGGAACAGTTGTAAATGTGGCTAATCAGTATATAAAAATCTGGAAGGACTATGTTTCGGGCTGTTTTGAGTGATGATAGTGGAATGATTGAGCTTGTGTGGTTTAATAACAGGTTTTGTGAAAAAAATGGAATTCATATTGGGGATGAAATTACTGTTTACGGAAAAAGTGAGAAAAAACTATGAAATTTCAGCTTATAAATCCTGAATATAAAAAAATCAAGCAGGCTAGTTTTGATATGCAGGAACAAAAAGCAGATATTGCCAATTTATCCGTCTACAGAATCACTTAGACAGCAGGCAATCAGAAAAAGTTATGGAAAAATGCACTTATGGATTATGGATATTTGCTGCAGGAAAAATTTGCCAAAGGAGTTTTTACAGAAGGAAAAAAATTGCTTGGAAGAAAAGAAGCGGTTTTGAATATTCATTTTCCAGAAAACGAGGAAAAGCAGAGCAAGGCACGGAAAAGATTTATGCTTGAGGAAATTTTGCTTCTGGAAATGGGAATTTTGCAAAAATCGTTTTAGTGTTGACAAGGCAAATAAGAATATTTATAAACTTGAGGACAACAAAAGTCTTGTGAGCAAATTTATAAAAGAGTCTGGATTATGATTTGACAAAGAGCACAGAAGCGTGTAATAAAGGAGATTTATTCTGAATTAAAGGCTGGAAAAGATTGTAAATAGGCTGATTCAGGGGGATGTTGGTTCTGGAAAGACGATTGTTTCATTTATAATGCTTCTTTATATGGTTGAAAACAATTATCAAGGTGTAATTATGGCGCCTACAGAAATTCTTGCAATGCAGCATTATCTGGGAATTGTAGATGAATTTATGAATCTTGATGTACGAGTGGAGCTTTTGACTGGGAGTGTGAAGGGAAAGAAAGAAAGGAAAAAAACTACTGTATGAGATAAAAGGAAGGACTTGTAGATATTGTAATTGGAACACATTCTTTAATTGAAAGATAACGTAATTTTTCAAAAAAATTTGGGACTAATTGTAATTGATGAGCAGCACAGGTTTGGGAGTAACACAGAGAAAAACTCTTACGTGATAAGGGAAATCTTGCCAATTTAATTGTTATGAGTGCCACTCCAATCCCACGTTCGCTTGCACTTACAATTTACGGAGATTTGGATGTTTCGATCATTGACGAGCTGCCTGCTGGAAGAAGTCCGATTAAGACAAAGTGGATACAAAATGAAATTGACAGGCAAAAAATGTATAATTTTATGGAAAAGAAAATGAAGGATGGACGGCAAGTTTATATAGTGTCGCCGTTAATTGAAGAAAGTGAAACTTTGAATGTAAAATCGGCACAGGAAACTTATGAGGAATATATTTCAATTTTTCCAAATAGAAAAATTGGGCTTATGCACGGACGGCAAAACTACAAGGAAAAGCAGAAGGTTATGGAACAGTTTAAAAATCACGAACTTGACATTCTAGTTTCCACAACAGTAATCGAAGTTGGAGTAAATGTGCCAAATGCTTCGATTATGGTAATCCGTGATGCTCAAAGATTTGGACTTTCCTCGCTTCATCAGCTGCGTGGAAGAGTTGGACGTGGGAAATACCAGTCCTACTGCTTTTTGGAATCTGAAACAACAAATGAAATTTCGGCAAAAAGGCTGGAAGTTATGGAAGAAACGACAGATGGATTCAAAATTGCTGAAGAAGATTTGAAATTACGTAATTCTGGGGAAATTTTAGGAACAAGGCAAAGTGGAGTGTCTGATATGCTTTTTACGGATATTGTAAAAAATGTGAAGGAAATTAAACTTGTGCATGATTTTGTGGTGGAATATTTGGAAAAAAATGATGGGAAAATAGAAAATGAATTTTTGAAAATGGATATTTATAAAAAGTTTTTTTCAATAATTTAGAAGATTAATTTGAAATATGGTAAGGAGAAATTTTTGTGAAACAGTATTTGGCAGATTTTGGGCTGCTTTTTGTGGGGATATTTTGGGGACTTGGATTTGTATTTGTAAAAATTGGGTTAAATACTGGAATTGATCCATTTTATTTATCGGCGATTAGATTTCTTGTGGGAGGGCTTATTCTTTATGGGATTTTCTTTAGAAAAAAATTGGTAACTTTACAAAACATGATATTTTTGCTGGATTGATAGTTGGAATTTTTCAGTTTTTTGGATATGCCTTTCAAACTTATGGGGCAATGCTTACGACTGCCAGTAAAAATGCTTTTTTTACTTCGATTAATGTTATAATTGTGCCTTATATTTTTTTGGCTGCTGCATAAAAAAAGCGTCCCTGATGTTTTTTTGCATTTCTGGCTTCAGTTATTTGTGTACTAGGGAGTTGCTGTAATTAGTTTTGACAGGAAGATGAATCTTGCAAACCTTAATTTTTGGTGATATTTTGACAATTATAAGTGCGGTGTTTTTTTGCAGGGGCAGATTGCAACGAATGGATATTTTAGTAAAAAAAGTTGAGCCTTTAAAATTGGTCGTTATGCAGATGTTTGTGGCGGGAATATTATTTGTAGCAAACTTTTTTTATTTTTTTCAGATGTGAGTAAAGTTGAAAAAGCCTGCTGGAATGATGCTAGTTTCGATAATTTATTTGACAATTTTTTTTCAACGGCGATACCGACAGTGTTGCAGACATTTTGCCAAAAAATATACGACTTCTACGAGGGCTTCAATTTTAATGTCGACAGAATCGTTATTTGCTCCACTTTTTGCATTTTTTTATATTGAGCGAGAGATTGTCACTTAGAGTGGCAGTTGGGAGCTGGGATTAGTACTTTTTGCGGTGCTTGTGTCGGAGACTAAATTGGGATTTAAGAAAATTGAGAAATGAAAAAAATAAAAAAATTAATTGATGTTTTGTATTAAAAATTTATCAAATAATATGATAAAATAAAATGTATAATAATGAGTTTAATAAGGAGAAAAAAATAAAAAAATGAAAAATAGTTTTATACGGACATCCCAACTTTACGAGAAAAAAAGCGGAAAAAAAGTTGATGAAGTTGATGATAATGTAAGAGAAACTTTGGATGAAATGGTTGCTCTTATGAGAAAGGCTAATGGAGTGGGACTTGCAGCAAATCAAGTGGATATTGCTAAAAGATTTTTTGTGCTTGAGCATGACGGGATTTTGAAAAAAGTTGTTAATCCCGAAATACTGGAATTTTTCTGAGGAAATTGCAGATATGGAGGAAGGATGCTTGAGTATTCCTGGGGTTTATAAAAGGGTTAATCGTCCTGCAAAAATCAAAGTAAAATATTTGAATGAAAATGGAGAAGAAGTTGTTGAAGAATTGGAAGAAATGTGGGCTAGGGCATTTCAGCATGAATTTGACCATATTGAAGGGATTTTGTTTACAGATAGGCTTTCAATTTTTGAATAAAAAGGCTTGTTGCTAAAAAAAGCTGGATGTTTTAAAGAAGGATTTTTGCTAAGGGTAGAATTTACAGGGACTTGGATTAGAATATTATTTTTATTTAAATAAAAATAAATGTGTTTGGAAAAAAAGTCAGGAAAGTGGGGAAATTAAATGAAAACAATATTTATGGGAACACCTGAATTTGCAATACCAAGTTTGGAAGTTGTATTTAAAAAAATACTGATTTACAGCTTATTTTTTTACAAAAAGAGGACAAAAAGAAATGCTAGAGGAAATAAAATAATATTTTTCTCCTGTAAAGCAGTTTGGAATTGATAATAATGTGGAAATTATTCAGCCCAGAAAAATGAAGGATGAGGAAGTTATTAATAAAATTAAGGAAATAAATCCTGATTTGATTGTGGTTGTGGCTTATGGAAAAATTTTACCAAAAGAAATTATTGATATTCCCAAATATGGGATAATAAATGTTCATTCTTCACTTTTGCCAAAATATCGGGGAGCTTCGCCTATTCATTCTGCTATTTTAAATGGAGATGCCGAAACTGGAGTGAGCATAATGTATATTGAAGAAGGGCTTGACTCTGGAGATGTGATTTTGAGGGAATATTGTGAAATTACAGAAGATGACACTCTTGGAACTTTGCACGATAAATTGAAGGAATTGGGAGCAGATGGGCTTACTAAGGCTTTGAAATTGATTGAAAATGGGGAAGTTCAGGCGGAAAAGCAGGATGACAGCAAGGCTACTTTAGTGAAGCCGATTACGAAGGAGCAGGCTAAAATTGACTGGAATAATACAAAGGAAGTCATTTATAATCAGATACGTGGATTGAATCCGTTTCCAGCGGCATATACTTTTTAATGAAAAAAAGGTGAAAATATAAAAATTTACAAAAAGTGAAAAAAATTGATAAAAAAAGTATGAGGATGAAAAATGGGAAATGAAATAGAAAAATGGGACAGTTGTTGAGATTATTAATAAAAAAGGGCCTGTTGTGAAAGTTGCAAATGGTGGGCTATTGATTTTGGAGGCAAAATTTGAAGGGAAAAAGCTTCAAAGGGGAGCCGATATTATTAATGGACGTAAAATGACAGCTGGAGAAAAGTTATTATAGCGTCTATCTTAAAATGCGGGTAGAAAGTTAGGCTATATTTATAGCTAATCTATTTTTTTGAATGTTTTATTATAATTTTTTTAAGTGGATAATTTTCTAATTTTCATAGGAGGAAATATGAAGTTAAAAAAATTGGAAATTTCAGAAAGAGTTGTACAAAGATTGACAGAATATTTATCTATTCTAAAGGAAGCGAGAAAAACAGGATAATGAAATAAATTCAATTGAACTTGCTAAAATTATGAATACCACTTCTGCTCAAGTGCGTAAGGATTTATCGACATTTGGTGAGTTTGGTGTGCGTGGAAAAAGGTTATGATGTTGATAAATTGATAGAAATTATTACAGAAATTCTTGGAATTGACAAAAATTAACAATGTTATAATTGTAGGGCACGGTAAAATGGGAGAAATGCTTTCATCAAATTTAGATGTTCTAGGTGAAGGCTTTAAAATTGTTGGAATATTTGACAAAGGATAGTAATAAAATTGGGAAAAATAGCTGCAAATGATTTAATTGTTCAAGATATTAGAAATGTAGGGAGAATTTATAAAAAAATATGAAAAAAATGATTCTAATACGAAAATTGATATGGCAATTTTGGCAGTTGTAAAGGAACAGGCACAAATTGCAGCGGAAGGACTTGTAAAAAATGGAATTTCTGCGATACTCAATATGACAACTTATAAATTGGAACTAGGTGAAAATGTAAAAGTTGTGGATATGGATATTTCAGCAAAATTGCAGGAATTGAATTTTTGGAGAATAAATAATAATTAATTGAAAAATGTAAAAAAATAAAAAGTTGAAAAAAATGTTGTATTAATCAAGTTTTGTAGACTTTTAAAAAAATAATAAAAAAAGAATATTGAAAGGAGAGCTATGACTATAATTGATGGAAAAAGCACTTTCAGAAAAAGACTTTGGAGGAAATCAAAGAAGTACATGGTGAATTGCAGGAAAAAGGCTGGCAGAAAAAGCTGGGCTTGCGGTAATTATAGTAGGAGAAAAATCCAAACTTCTAAAAATTTATGTGAGAAATAAAAATAAGAGCTTGTGAAAAAAGTTGGATTTCATTCTGAAACAATTAGACTTGATGAAAATATTTCAGAGGAAAATTTACTTTTGGAAATAGAAAAAAATTAAATAATGATGATAGTATAGACGGTATTCTGGTTCAACTGCCGCTTCCAAAGCACATTGATGAACTGGAGGTTATAAATGCAATTTCAGCAGAAAAAGGATGTAGATGGATTCCATACAACAAATATTGGGAAAAATGATGATTGGAGATGAAACAGGATTCTTGCCTTTGCACACCCTTTGGAGTAATTCAAATGTTTGAAGAATATGGCATTGAATTGACAGGGAAAAAGATATTGTTGTAATTGGGCAAAAGTAATATTGTAGGAAAAGCCAATGTCGCTTTTTATTAATGCAAAAAGCATGCGACAGTTCAAACTTGTAATTCAAGAACTAAAAAAATTTGTCTGAAAAAGCTTCAAAAAGGCTGATATTATAATAGCGGCAGCAGGATCTCCAAAAATTAGTTAAAGGTTCAGATGTGAAAGATGGAGTTGCTGTAATTGACATTGGAATAAATAGGGTAGACGGGAAAAATATGCGGAGATGTGGATTTTGATGAAGTTTCAAAAAAAGCCTCATTTATTACCCCAGTTCCAGGCGGAGTTGGTCCAATGACAATCGCAATGCTAATAAAAAAATACATTAAAATCATACAAACAGAAAAATAAACAAATCAAAAATAAAAAAAGAAAGTGAGAAAATTGATGAAGGATAAAAATTAAATTTATTGAAAAAAATTAGTTGAAAGTATGAATGAAAAACAAAATTGAATCTGTAAAATATGAAGATAATAATTTTGAAGTTTCATTAACTAAGAAAAAAAAGGAAAGAAATGTTATTTTTGGAAGTCCAATAGCTCAACCTGCAGTGGCTTCAAATATTACGCAGGAAGTGGAAGTTCAAGAAGTGGAAGATTCTGCTCCAGTACAGCAAGCGGCTCCAGAAGAAATTTCAGGAACAAAAATTACTTCTCCAATGGTTGGAACTTTTTATGGTTCGCCATCACCAGCGGCAGGTCCATTTGTAAAGGAAGGAGATTCTGTAACAGAAGGGCAAACGCTTTGCATAGTTGAGGCAATGAAACTTATGAATGAAGTTAAATCAACAGTTTCAGGGAAAGTTAAAAAGATTTTTGTTAAGGATAACGAAAGTATAAAAAAAGGTCAAACATTGATGATTATTGAGTAATTTTTATAAAAAATATAAATAAAAAAAGAAGGGATAAAATTTGGAAGAGAAAAGGATTTTGTTGAATATTGTTCTGTTGTTAGTTTTATTGTTTTTTACATCATTTTTATCAGCTGCAGAATCTGCATTGTCATCACTTAAACAGATTCATTTAAAAAAAGCGATTCAAAGGAAAAAGGAAAAAAACTAAAGAAAGTGAACTTTCTAAAAACTTTGGCTGGAAAAATCCAAATGAATTGCTTACAACACTTTTTGTTTGTAAAGACAATTTCTTATTCTTCAATGGTTTTTACAGGAATTTATTTAATAAAAAAATCTATGAAAAAGGTCTTTATTTGGGGATTTCATTTTTTTGTATTAATTATTTTTTTATTTTATTATTTTCAGAATTAATTCCAAGATTAGTAGCTAGAAATAATATTTATGGAGTTTCTAAAACATTAATAATACCGCTAAATACAGTGAGAATTGTTTTAAGACCGTTAATTCAGCTGTTTATACATATTTCAAGATTTGTTGTTGGAATATTTAAAATAAAAGTAAAGGATCAGATGTTTGAGATAACAGAAGATGAAATTTTGACTTTTTTTAAAGGCTGGAACAGAAAGCGGTGTGTTTGAAGAGGGCGAAGAAGAAATGATAAGCAGTATTTTTGAATTTTCAGAAACAACCGTCAAGGAAATACTTACTCCCAGAATAGATGTTTTTGCATTGGAGGCTGAAAGCAGAATTGAAGATGTATGGAATGAAATTTTAGATCAAGGATTCACACGTATTCCTATCTATAACGAAACGATTGACAATATTGTAGGAACAGTTCATATGAAGGATTTGCTTCATTATGACAGGCAAACAGGAAATAATCCGCCTATAAAGGATTTTATGAAGGAAGCCTACTTTGTTCCAATTACAAAGCCGCTAGTCGAATTACTGGAAGAATTTAAGTTAAAGCAGCTTCATATGGCAATTGTAATTGATGAATACGGAGGAACTCAGGGAATAGTTACAATTGAAGATTTGCTGGAGGAAATCGTTGGGGAAATAAGGGATGAATTTGATCAGGAAGAGGAAAATATTCAACAAATTCGTGAAAAAATATTTGATATTAGAGGGGACACACCTATTGAGGAAATAAATGACAAATTGGAAATAGAAATCCCGGTGTCTGAAGAATATGATACAATTTCTGGATATATTCAGGATAAATTGGGAAAAGTTGCTGAAGTTTTCGATCAAGTTAAGGAAAATAACTTTATATTGAAAGTAACGGATGTGGATAATAAACGTGTTGAAAGAGTAAGAGCGATTATTATTGAGCAAAAAGAAGACAAAGAAGAAGTAAGGAGAGAAAATGGAAGAGATTAGACCTCGAATACGTGTAGCAGGAATTCTTATTGAGAATGACAAGATTCTACTAATCCAGCATTACAAAAAATAATAAAAAAATACTGGCTTATTCCTGGTGGAGGAAATGACTGAGGGCGAAACTGCAAAGGAAGCATTAATCCGTGAATACAAGGAAGAAACAAATATGGATATAGAAGTTGATGAGTTTTTATTTTTTTCAGAAACTATTTATCCAAATAAAGAGCGTCACATTTTAAATTTATTTTTTTAGAATACATCGCAATGAAAAAAATGACAGTATCATAAAATTAGGAGATGAAGCTGTTTTTAACTGATTTGAAATTTGTAACAAAAGAAGAGCTCAAAAAAAATGACAGTTTATCCAAATATTAAAGAGAATTTATTAAAATTAATGAATGGCGAAAAAGGTAGAAAAATTATTTAGGAAGTTTATGGAATGAATAAAAAAATTCTAGTATTATAATTAAAAATTTTCAGAAAAGAGGAAAAAAATAAAAATGACAGTTGAAGAAAAAAAGAAGAATTAAAAGAAATTAGTGCGTTCAGTGAAGGATTTTTCCAGAAAAGGGAGTAACTTTTTAGAGATATTACAACAGCTTTAAAAGGATAAAAGAGGATTGGAAATTATCATAAAGGATTTTTACAGACAGATATAAAAAAATAAAGGAATTGATTATGTAGTAGGTGCCGATGCGAGAGGTTTTTATTTTTGGAGCTGCAATTGCATATAATATCGGTGCTGGATTTGTTCCGGCAAGAAAAGCCTGGAAAAATTGCCAGCAGAAGTGGAAAGTGTGGAATATTCATTGGAATATGGAAAAAAATAGCATAGAGATTCACAAGGATGCCTTTGAAAAAAATTCAAAAAAATATTAATAGTAGATGATCTGTTAGCAACAGGAGGAACAGCCGAAGCAATGGTTAGGCTAGTGGAAAAAAATTAGGAGCTAAAGTTTACGAGTTAGCATTTATGATAGAATTAGTTGATTTAAAGGCTAGAGATTTGCTGAAAAGGTTACGAAGTGTATACTCAGTTAAAAAT